>Ga0102947_1000021_pt1 | contig 50984 bp, 41 predicted proteins | sample SalPon2A_A_D2_MG_FD_78210 | JGI IMG/M metagenome (GOLD analysis project Ga0102947, IMG submission 78210) | Soil microbial communities from South San Francisco under conditions of wetland restoration - Salt Pond MetaG R2A_A_D2_MG | ecosystem: Environmental > Terrestrial > Soil > Wetlands | place... | reverse complement strand
CCTGCGGGTGGCGGGGGCTGAAGCGCAGCCCGCGGCCGCCGTCGACCACCGCGTGGCCGAGCCCGAGGGCGACGGTGACCAGTCCGTCCTCCGCCGCCATGGCGCCCATCGGGTAGTAGTTGTGGGACTGGGCGACGCCGGCGAAGTGGGGATAGAAGCGGTCGCCGTAACGCCGGCCCACCAGGCGCTGGACGATGACCGCCATCTTCTCCTCCTCGACGCGCAGCCCCGTGGCCTCCATGCAGGAGCGCGGCGCCTGGAAGAAGGTCGAGGCGAAGACCAGCCGGATCGCCCGGGAGAGCTGTTCCAGGCGGACGCTGTCTTCCTCGGCGCAGTTGGGCAGCAGGTAGGTCTTGTAGAGGCCGGCCAGCGGCTGGTACTCCGAGTCCTCCAGCAGGCTGGACGAGCGCACCGCCAGCGGGTAGCGCACCTCCTGGAGGATGGAGGCGAGGTCGGCGGTGAGCTCGAAGTTCAGCGGCTGCTCCACGAACATCTCTGCCACCGCCTCGTCGCTGTCCGCCGCCATGGCCCGCTCCCGCAGATTGGAGCGCGCGACGAAGCGGTCGAAGACGTCGGTGCAGATGACCACCGTGCGCGGCACGATGATATCGACGTCGGGATACCGGGCCGCCAGCTTCTCCTCCACCTCGGACCGCGCCTTCAGCCTGGAGACGAAGGCGATGGAGCGCGCCTTGCCCCCCATGGAGCCGCGGCCGAGGCGCAGGAAGTCCCGGCGCAGGGGGTCCGGGCGGCCACGGAAATCGGTCACCTGCCCGCGCTGGCGGCGCTCCAGGAAATGGCTGAAGACAGCCACCAGGTAGTCCCGCACCTCCTCCATGTCGGCGAAGTCGGAGACCTTCCGGGGGCGCACCTCCAGAGCCAGCGGGAACTCGCCCCGCGCCATCAGCCAGTTGGAGATGTGGTTGCGGGAGGCGTGGAGGCGCAGCGACTCCACCGGCACGACCCGCAGCGCTTCCACCATCTCCTGGATCGTCTCCGCCCGCCCGGCCTCCTCCTCCTGGACCTCCCCCTCCGGGCTCACCTGGCGGAAGATGAACGGGCCGAAGCCGAAGTGCCGGCGCATGAAGGCGCGCAGCTCGCTCAGCAGCTCGGGCGAGTTCTTATCGACGAAGCCGACCCCGAGTTCCCGGGCCACCTCGGCGTTCTCGACCTTGCGGGACTGGAGCAGGATCGGCAGGTCCGGCAGCTCGCTCCGGACGTAGCGGATCAGGTCGATGCCCGCCTTACCGTCGGGATGCCCGCCCCGGGGGAAGCGGACGTCGGAGACCATGCCCAGCAGGTAGTCCCGGTAGCGCCGCACCAGGCGCTCCCCCTCTTCGTAGGAGCGGGCGAGGAGGATCTTGGGGCGGGCGCGCATGCGGAAGTTGCGGTCCCGCTCGTTCAGCCGGTCGGCCAGCAGCGAGCGGATCTGGGCCAGCAGCTCAGCGTAGATGATGGGCAGGAAGGACGAGTAGACCGAGGGTTGGTCCTCGACCACCAGGATCACCCGCACCAGGCCGTGCTCGGTGTCGTGATCGACGTTCTTGCGGTCCTCCACCGACTTCACCATGGCCAGCAGAAGGCGGGGGTCGCCGGTCCACAGGAAGACGCTGCTGACGCCCCGGGGGGTGGTGCCGTCCTCCTCCTCGGCGCCCCAGCTCTCGGCCCAGGACTGGGCGTCGAGGCGATCGTAGGTCAGCAGGACCACCGGCGTCTCGGGCTGGCGCGCGGCGATCTCCGCCGCCAACTCCTGGGGCGAGGCGTCGGCGATGTGGGGGGTGGTGACCACCAGGTCGTAGTCGCCCTCCCCCAGCCGCTCCAGCGCCTCCCGGGCCGAGGCGACGTGGAAGAAGGTCGGCGGCTTGGCCAGGTCCAGCTCCAGGTACTGGCCCAGCAGGCGGTCCGAGAACCGCCCCTCCTCCTCGAGGATGAAGCTGTCGTAGTCGCTGGCCACCAACAGCACGTCCTGGACGGCGTGGGGCATCAGCGCCTCGTAGGTCGCCGAGCCGCCGCCGCCGTTGCCCGCCGGCCGGCTCTCGGGGGAGGTGGGCTGGGTCTCGGCGGGGTCGATGGCCGTTGGTTTGCTCGGCGTTGGTTTCCTCGGCGTTGGTTTACTCGGCGTTGGTTTACTCATGGGGTCAGCTCGTGGGAGCGCTTCCGGACATCGTAACAGCGCCGAGGCCGCACAACGGCGGCCGGGCGAGCTACAATGCTGCGATCATGAGCGACCACGAAGAACAGCAAGACTTCGCCGCCATCCTGGCCGAATTCGAACAGAGCCAGGAAAGCCACGGCGGCACCGACCCGAAACCGGGCGACCGGGTGTCGGGCACCATCCTCTCCATCGGCCGGGACCAGACCTTCGTCGACGTCGGCGCCAAGTCCGACGCCGTCGTCGCCACCGCCGAGCTTCTCGACGACGACGGCGACCTGGCCCACGAGGTGGGCGACGAGGTGAGCGGCATGGTGGCCGGCCGGGACAAGGAGAGCGGCTGCCTGATGCTGCGCGTCCGCGCCGGCGCCTCCGGCGGCGGCCTCGGGGCCGGCGACCGCCAGCTCGCCCTGCAGGAGATCACCCAGGCCCACCAGCACGGCCTCCCCGTCGAGGGCACCGTCGCCGAGGCGATCAAGGGCGGCGTCACCGTCACCGTCTCCGGCCTGCGCGCCTTCTGCCCCATCTCCCAGATCGACCTCGCCTTCGTCGAGGACGCCTCCACCTACGTCGGCCGCAGCATGAACTTCCGGGTGCGCAAGGTAGAGGCCGAGGGCCGGGGCGGGCGCCCCGACATCGTCCTCTCCCGCCGCGACCTGCTGGAAGAGGAGCGCAAGCAGCGCCGGGAGGAGGCGCTGGCCAAGCTCAAGAAGGGGGCCGTCGTTCGCGGCACCGTCACCTCGGTGACCACCTACGGCGCCTTCGTCGATCTCGGCGGCATCGAGGGGCTGCTCCACGTCAGCGAGCTGGCCCACGGCCGGGTGGAAGACCCGTCCTCCATGGTCTCCGAGGGCGACGCCCTGGAGGTCAAGGTGCTGTCCATCGAGGACAAGGAAGACTCCAAGGGCAACACCACCAAGCGCATCTCCCTGTCCCGCCGGGCTCTCCTCTCCGACCCCTGGGATGACGTGGCGGAGCGCTTCCCCATCGGCGACACGGTGAGCGGCCGGGTGGTGCGCCTGGAGGCCTACGGCGCCTTCGTCGAGCTGTCCCCGGGGCTGGAAGGGTTGGTCCACGTCTCCGAGATGGCCAGCGACCGCCGGGTGAGCCATCCCAAGGACGTGGTCAACCTGGGTGACGAGGTGGAAGTCCGCATCCTCGACGTCGATACCGAAAGGAACCGCATCGGTCTGCGCCTGGCCCACTCCGCCGCCGGCTCCGCCGCCGACCTGGAGGAGGGCGACCAGCCCGGCCCCGACACCTCCGGCAGCGGCCTAGGCTCCCTCGCCTCCGCCTTCGAGAAGGCCAAGGGCGACGACGACTGAGCCCGCCTCCATCGCCGGTTAACCCGAGCTGAGAGCGGCCAGAGTGCGTGAGATTTGGCGACCCGCAGGGAGGGAGCGCCCGAGGAGCGAAATCGGCTAATGCCCGAATCGCCCCGCCGGTAGAGCGTTCAGAGTGCATGAGATCGGGCGACCCGCAGGGAGGGAGTGCCCGAGGCGTGCTGACTGCACGTTGAGGAAGTGACCGACCGAGGACCGCCGACGATTGCGTGCTCTGGCCGCTCTCAGACCACGCCTTGATCGTGCATGGCGTTGGCGACCTTCAAAAACCCGGCGATGTTGGCGCCGTTGACCAGGTTGCCGGGAGTGCCGTACTCCTCCGCAGTTTCGTAGCAGGTCTGGTGGATGGCGCTCATGATGTCGCGCAGGCGCTCGTCCACCTCGTCCCGGGCCCAGGAGAGCATCATGTGGTTCTGGCTCATCTCCAGGGCTGAGGTGGCGACGCCGCCGGCGTTGGCCGCCTTGGCCGGGCCGTAGAGGATGTCGGAGTCGAGGAAGACCTCCACCGCCTCCGGCGTCGAGGGCATGTTGGCGCCCTCGGAGACGCAGATCAGCCCGTTGGAGACCAGGTGGCGGGCGTCTTTCTCCTGGATCTCGTTCTGGGTCGCCGAGGGCAGGGCCACCTCCGCGTCGATGCTCCACATCGGGTTGTGGTCGGCGGACAGGTCCACCTCGTGGAAGGTGGCGCCCGGGTACTCGTCGACGTACTCCCGGATGCGCCCGCGGCGAGCGTTTTTGAGCTCCATGACGAAATCCAGCTTGTCGCGGTCGATCCCCGCCTCATCGACCACGTAGCCGCCGGAATCGGACATGGTGATGATCTTGGCGCCCAGCTCCAGCGCCTTCTCCGCCGCGTACTGGGCGACGTTGCCCGAGCCGGACACCAGGCAGCGCTTGCCCTCCAACGTCTGGTCCCGGGTCGCCAGCATCTCGCAGGCGAAGTAGACCTGGCCGTAGCCGGTGGCCTCGGGCCGCATGCGCGAGCCGCCCCAGTCCAGCCCCTTGCCGGTGAGCACCCCCTCGAAGCGGTTGGCCAGCCGCTTGTACTGGCCGAAGAGATAGCCGATCTCCCGGCCGCCGACCCCGATGTCGCCCGCCGGCACGTCGGTGGTGGCGCCGACGTGGCGGAACAACTCGCTCATGAAGCTCTGGCAGAAGCGCATCACCTCCATGTCCGACTTGCCCTTGGGGTCGAAGTCCGAGCCCCCCTTGCCGCCGCCGATCGGCTGGGTGGTCAGGGCGTTCTTGAAGATCTGCTCGAAGCCCAGGAACTTGAGGATGGAGAGGTTGACGCTGGGGTGGAAGCGCAGACCGCCCTTGTAGGGCCCCAGGGCGCTGTTGTACTCGACCCGGTAGCCCCGGTTGACCCGCACCGCCCCGGAGTCATCGGTCCACGGCACCCGGAAGGTGATCACCCGCTCCGGCTCCACCAGCCGCTCCAGGACCTTGGCCTGGCGCAGATGGGGATGGCGGTCGAGGGCGGGCCAGACCGATTCCACCACCTCGTGGACGGCCTGGTGGAATTCGTTCTCCCCCGGGTCTCGCCGGCGGACGGTTTCCATGAAGTCTTCCACTTGGGACGGCATGACTCTCCTTTCCGGAGCGTGTTCGGGCGCAGTGGTCCAAAGATCGCGCTGAAGGGGTCGGCCCCGCCGGGAAGCGCGGCCGGCGCGACGCAGTTTGAGGTTCGGCGACATTCTAACCAATTCAGCCCTTCGCACCCGCCCGGGGAGGCCCCAGCCGCAGGCCCCACCGGCGCGGTTTTCGCATCCAACACTTTTGCGCTAAGCTACTGCGTCCGGGGTGACCTGTGATCCGTCCGTGATCGCTCGCCACCACCCCCCGCCCCGGCGCACCGAAATCCCTTCCCGATCCCCCTGTTCCCCGGAGTTCCCCCATGCCCGACGACCGCGACACGCAGACCGCCGCCCCGTCCACAGACGGCGACACCACATCCACCCAGGCCACCGCCACCGCTCTGCAGGATCCGCCCGCCAGCGAAGAGGCGGCCGGCGCCGAGACCCAGGCCGCCACCACCGACAGCGAAGCCAAGGCGGAAGCCCCCGCCGCGGCCAACGGCGCCGAGCCCAAGGCCACCGAGACCGAGGACGGCAAGACCGAGGCCGCCAAGACCGAGGCCGCCAAGACCGAAGCTTCCGAACCCGAAGCCGCCGAGGCTTCAGAGCCCAAGACCGAAGCGGCCGAGGCCGAGGCCAGCGCCGCAGAGTCCGCCCCCGAGCCCGACGCGGACCGCCGCTCCCCCGAGCCCGACTCCCAGGCTGTCGAAGACCAGATCCAGGCCGACGCGACGTCCGACGAGACCTCCGCCAAGGCGGAGAGCAAGGCCGAGCCCGAGAAGGCCGAGGCCAAGGCCGAGAAGTCCGACAAAGCCGAAGAGACCACAGAAGCCAAGGCTGAGAAGACCGACGCCAAAGCTGAGGCGAAGGGCAACGAGAAGGCCGACGAGACCACCGAGGCCAAGGCCGAGAAGACGGACAACGCCACAGCGGCCCCTGAAGCCAAGGCCGAGAAGGCCGAAGACACCGCTCAGAAGACCGAGGCCAAAACCGAGTCCAAGGGCGACGAGAAGGCCGATGACAAGGCCGAGGCCAAAAGCGAGAAGAAGGCCGACGCGAAGGCCGAGGCCGAGGCTGAAAAAAAGACCGAGAAGAAGGCCGACGCCAAGGCCGCGGACGGCAAGGCCAGCGACGAGAAGGCCGAAGCCGGGGACAAGGAGAAGAAGGAGCCCGAGCTCGACGACCCCGCCCTCAAGGAGCTGCGCAAGGCGAAGGAGGACGGCACCACGGTGAGCGGCAAGGTCATCGGCTGGAACCGGGGTGGCTTCCACGTCGTCATCGACGAGATCACCGCCTTCTGCCCCGCCTCCGAGATGGAGCTGGGCCGGCCCCGCAGCCCCGAGACCTACATGGACCGGGAGATGGACTTCAAGGTTGCCAAGTTCCAGCGCCGCGGCCGCCGCGTCGTCCTTTCCCGCTCCGACCTGCTGAAGAACAAGCGGGACGAGCTGCTGGCGGGCCTGAAGCCGGGCACCGTCACCAAGGGCGTCGTCACCTCCCTGCCCGACTTCGGCGCCTTCGTCGACCTCGGCGGCGTCGAGGGCCTGGTCCACGTCTCCGAGATCTCCCGCTCCCGGGTCAAGCACCCCCGGGACGTGCTGAAGAGCGGCCAGGAGGTGGAGGTCAAGGTCCTGAAGGTGGAAAAGGGCGGCGACCGCATCTCCCTGTCCATGAAGGAGCTGGAGCCGGACCCGTGGAAGGGCGTCGCGGAGAGCTACCCCCGGGGCTCGAAGTTCGAGGGCAAGATCCTGCGCCACGCCGACTTCGGCATGTTCGTGGAGCTGGAGCCCGACGTCGAGGGCCTGGTCCACGTCTCCCAGCTTGCTCCCGGCGTCAACATGAACGCCGACGAGCTGAAGCCGGGCAGCACCCTGGAGGGTTGGATCCGCGAGGTGGACACCAAGCGGGGCCGCATTTCGCTCTCCATGCGCGAGGTTCCCGAGGACGACCCGTGGAAGAGCGTGTCCACCACCCTGCCGGAAGGCGAGATGGTCGACGGCGTGGTGGAGTCCATCGCACCGTTCGGCGTCTTCATCAACCTGGCGCCCGGCCTGACCGGCCTGCTGCCCAACTCCCAGACCGGCCTGCCCCGGGGCACCAACCCCAACCGGGCGTTCAACCCGGGCAGCACCGTGTCCGTGCAGATCCTGGCGGTAGACCCGAAGAGGAAGCGGATCTCGCTGGGCCGTGAGGGCTCCCGGGTGGAGGCCACAAAGGCCGACCTGCAGGAGTTCAAGCAGCAGCAGAAGCAGGCCGAGCCCAACGCCCCCTCCGCCATGGAAGCGGCCTTCGCCGCCCTCGGATTCGGTGACGGCGACGAGAGCTGAATAGGTCAGAAGCCGGCGGCGCCCCAGGCGCCCCGGCTCCGTGACGCCTCAACCAAGCCGGGCAGGATTTCCTGCCCGGCTTTTTCTATGCGCAAGGCGCTGCGCCGAGGCTCAGTCCTCTGAGCCATCCTCCCGATACTCCTCGAACTTCGCCGGCTCTGAACCCTCCACCTTCGCCGTCTTCTCGTTCGTGGAAGCGATCACACGGATGCCTTTGACCTCGCCGCCATCGGCGGGACGCCAGAGCTGGGTCGGGGTGGCGATGGGGCTGATGACCTGGAGTGCGATGCCGGAGGGCGGGATGGCGACGAACTCGAATTCGTAGACACCGTCCTTCGGCGGCTTCTTCGTCGGGATCGGACGGAGCCAAGCCGGCCCCCATCCCGAGGTGGTGACCCTGCCGCAGGCCCGGATGGCGTACTGGGGCGGGTGCGACTCGGCCACGTCCACATCCACCATGTCGACGGCGTAGACCGGCACCGCTTTGGCCACCTGGCCTGCGCCCCTGGCCCACGGGAACGGGGTCCCGCCGCTCCCTCCCTTATGGAGAGGAGGCACCGTGCCCTTGCCGATGGGGAACGGGATGTCGCCACCCATGGCCTGGACGGCCGCCGGATCGGGGAGGCGCTCGATGCGCACGTAGAGGCGGTTCCACCCGACGATGCCGCCCTGCTGGGAGCCCATATCGACGACACGGGTCACCAGGAGCTGGTCCGGATACGGACAGCGCGGCGGGGGAAGCTGGTGGAGGGCGTCCTGGAACGCCTCGGTGAAGGAGTAGGAATCGGAGTAACCGGTGGCGGTGACGGCGGCCTCGGGCGCAAACTGGGTGGTCATCTGGCGAGGATCTCCTGGGTTGGATACCTGGGTGAACGAAACGGCTCGATTCACCCTCCCAGCTGCCACCAGCGGCCCAATGCGGACAGTCGGTCTTAGATAAGGGTCAGGACTCGGATCAGCTGGACTCTTCCCAAGTGCCTGGTGGGCAGTTGGCGCCGTGGACCCGCTCCACTTTCGCAGCGGGATCGTGTTCGAAGCGATGGGTATGGCGAGAGTTGGGCTCGCCTCCGGGGTTCGGCACGGCAATCAGAGCGCTTGGATCTCGGTGGGGTCGAACTGCCAGTCGGTTGAACAGCTTGACGTGGCCGTCTTTCGCCCCCGGGTTGGCCGTCCCACAGGGGAAGATATCTTCCTCCGGCGTGTTCCCCAAAAAAACCACCAAGTCCTCACCGTCCTGACTCTCCAGAAGCAGTCTCGCGCTGCCGAGCCACAGCTCCAGACCCTTTGAATGCCCGAGCTCGAAATGGTGGCACACCTCCTGGGCGAGGACGACGGGCGGTCCCCCGTGGTCGTGGATGAACTTCCACTTCCAACGCTCGTCGACGTAGCTGACGTCGAGGGAGCCGTTGCAGATGCGCGCTTTGCACGCGGTCAGCCCGTCGGGGGAGGCGTCGATCAGGTTTGCCCTCACCTTCACCGCGTCGCGGCCAGGATGGGATCGCTTCAAGGGCACAAGGTTTGCTCGGTCGTAGGATCCCTCCTGCCACAAGGTGACGCCGGATGACTCTACACCCTGGACCTCGATCAGACCCTCGACGGCATCGGCCCGCCATGGAGCGTCGGTAGCCAACCGATCACCCTGGTCCAGCGTCGTGCCATCCCCCTTCTGCCGAGGATCCCAGATCACCCAGGAGAGGTGGGGCATAGCAAGGTCCCGCCGGGCGTCCGGTGCCAGGGCCCAAACGGTGTCCGCGTGGTCACCGCCCAATCCCTCGAAGAAAAACCCGTAAATCCCCGTGTAGACAATGTGAGCCTTCGGCATTCGTCTCCCTTTTCGCCGCCATGCGCCGCCCGCGGGCCGGGCCGGTTCAGGCCGTCCCGGCGATCTGGCGCAGGATGGCGATGTTGTCCCGGTGGCCGGTGTAGCGGGCGGTGACCTTGCCGCGCACCGGGTAGCCCAGCATGTAGAGGTCACCGATGATGTCGAGGATCTTGTGGCGCACGAACTCGTCCGGGAAGCGGAGTTCGGTGTTGATCACCTCGTCCTCGCCCACCAGGATAAAGTTGTCCAGCCGGCCGCCGGAGCCCAGGCCCAGCTCGTTCATCATCTTCAGGTCTTTCATGAAACCAAAGGTGCGGGCCGGGGCGATCTCCCGCACGTAGCTCTCCGGCCCATCCATCTCGTACTCGTAGAACTGCTCCCCCACCGGCGCCGGGTAGCTCAACTGGTAGGACACGGCGAAACCGTCGTAGGGCGAGAGCGTCAGCGACTTCTCCCCCTCCCCCACCCGGTACTCCCGGTCGATGACCAATTCTTTGCGCGGCTCGCCCTGGTCCTCCACCCCGATCTCCTGGAACGTCTTGCAGAACTCCAGCGCCGAGCCATCGAGCACCGGGATCTCGCCGTGGACCTTGACCAGCAGATTGGTGATGCCGAAGGCGTGGCAGGCGGACAGCAGGTGCTCGACGGTCTTGATGTTCTCGCCGCCGGAGGACAGGGTGGTGGCGTAGTCGGTGTCGGCGACGCCCCCGATGTGGGCCGGGATCACCCGGTGGCCGGGGATGGTGGCGAAGTGGATGCCGCTGCCCGGCGGCAGAGGTTGGATCGCCATGCCGGTGCGGCTGCCGGAGTGGAGGCCGTGGCCGTAGAGCACCGTGCTCCGGGCCAGCGTGCGCTGCGGCATCGTGCCCACCTTCACCTGGGGCAGCTCCGGCGGCGGCACCACGTCCCGCTCGACGTCGATCCCCCGCCGCCCCTCCTCCAGCGCCCGCACCACGCCGCTCTCGGTGGCCATCGACTTGCGATACACCAACGCCTCCTCCACCGCCTGCATCGTGCGGTCGTAGGACAGCGGCTTCTCCAGGTAGTCGAACGCCCCCATCTTGATCGCCTTGACCGCCGTAGATGGCGTCCCGTGCCCCGACATCATGACGATGGTGGCCGTGGGATCGTGCTCCCGCATCGCCTGCAGGATCTCCAACCCGTCATGGTCGGCGAGCCAGATGTCGAGGAAGACGACATCGGGAGACTGCTCCCGGAAGGTGGCCATGGCGTCGGTACCCGTGGCGGCGGTCAGGGTCTCGAACCCCTCGTCCTCCAGGATGGAGGAGAGGGTGGTGAGGATGCCGGGCTCGTCGTCGACGATGAGGATGGAGTGCATCTGGTTACGGAGCAGGGTATCGTTTGGGGAATTCGCAAAAGCTTCCGGCGGATGCCTGGCTTCGGACATTGTAGGCCTCGAATCAACGGATTTCTGACACCGACATAAGCAACAGCAAAGCTACCATACCGTAACCTTGACCCGCTTGAAACTGAGCGCTTGACACCTATAGCTTAAAAAAAACGCCCAATCCAACAAAGGCTGGCCAGCCGAACCGCCTTCAGCTCAAACTCAGTCACCTTGGCTCAGGCAGTAAGGAGAGGCGTTAACCGGGACGGATATCGGGATTTGATCTAAAAAATCAAACTCGCCTTGCCTGTACGCCTTCGCGCACTTAGCGTCAGAATAATTAGTAGCCTCCAAAACGCTCTTAAGCCAGTCGTAGATTTCATCTCGAAAATAGCTGACAGCGAAAGCACCTGACGAAGCTTCACACGCTGGAGGACCATCACTGATCAACCCGACCTGCCTGCAACCAAAAATCGTGCTCTCCATCACTGGCCATCCGCTATGTCCCTTCTGGACGCACGTCTCCGACCCTTGGGATGCGTCCGGGGAACTAGAGACGCAGGCCAATTTGGAGCCCACAGAAATAAACCTCCGGCAACAATGGGCTGAGTTCAATGATTCGACTCTGAAAACCTTGGGATTACTGCCACCCCAAATGATTGCCGATCTAAAGCTATCCTCATCACACCATTCTATTACATCATCTAAATCATTTAACTCAAAACCACCGGGCATCCTGATTCTGACCAACATATAATCATCGCAGAACGAAGAATGGTCAAAGCTTGCATTATAGGCGCAAGGCCGTAAAACTTTATAATGCTTACTGGAAACCATTCCCTTAAATGTTATATAAGCCGCCTTCGTATAATCACCACAATGACGAGCTGTCAGAACCCATCCACTGCCCAAGTAGGTTCCCTGGCACAGAGGATTGTCATCAGTCCCCCAAATAGAGACCAAGTAGACAGGACGCATTACCCCCATAGTAATCGTAGTTTTGTCACCATCCTCATCCATTCCAAAAGGGGTCTCCCGGGCTTCAACTCCAGGCAAAACCATCAAGAGCAACCCAACACCGTACCAGACGAAGAGTTGTTTATCACTCTTTTTTATCATCCCACCAACCTGGAGGGCAATTTGCCCCCTGCGGAGCTGCACCCGGTGATGACGGCCACTGATGCATGTGCTCAGCTATGGTGACTTCATCAGTCGTACAGGGCCGTCCTATAAGATGCTGCGCTGGCCTACCGTCGCCACCCCAGTCAATCTTTTCAAAGATCTTAACATGATGATCATCCTTGCATTTGGCTTTAGGTGCCTTCTTAGGAGGGAATATATCTTTTATGGGCGTATTCCCGATCTCCACAAGTACGGGTGAATTCGTGCTCCTAGGTGAGAGTTGGATCGAGTTTTCAAATTCTGCGTTCTCAAAAGTCAGCTTCAGGGTCTGAGTTTTTACAGTAAAACCGTGGCAAACTACCTGCGCGAGTCTCCGCCAGTTATTAGGTTTGCCTGCGAACGCCCACTCACACGCATGATCCAAACGGGCTATATCAAAATAGCCCTTAGCCACAAGAGATCTCAATCCAATTCGATGATTTGGGTCATCGCCTAAGTACGCTGCATTAAGGTAGGATTTCCCAGGCATACTTGTCGTGTGCTTCAGATCGACTAACGGCACCAAATTATGCTCACCATACTTAACTCCCTTGGTATCAGTAGATCTCTCCCACTTCCTTAGATTCTTCTCATTAATTTCGCCAATCGTCATATTTCCGCCCACAAAAAACGCGTATTGAGACTTACCCGTAAGAGGAATCAAGGTCAGCGATGGCTTGCCTACGACCTGCTGGGGATCACACTTTAACCACGTAAAGTGGCTATGTGGCGACCTATCTACTGCCTGAGGGGCTAATATGTGGATCCCTTTGTTGGCCTGCTCGAAAAGAGAGACAATTCCTGTATAGAAGATGTGAGCACTGAAGGTCATTGTAGTATCCTCTTTAAGTGTTACTGATTAACTCACGGATGATCTGCCCCTTCTCCATGCGGTAGCAGGGCGTTCCTTGTTGCCCCTCATTCGAACACCGCCCATCCGGCCCAGGTTGAACGGTTCCAACCCTGAAGGGCGGCGTGAGCCTGGCCTCTACGAAGAGCCTCGGGAACCCCTGCACCCTGGGCGCGCTGGGCATGGAGTTCAACCGCCATGTGCAAGGCATCGGAGTCGGAAACTGGCCAGCGGGCGCCGACCACGGCCGACGATCCGGCCCGTAGGAAGGCGTGGGCCAAGCTGGCCAAACCGGAGGTTTCTGGCAAGACGCGGGCTCCGGAGCAAGCGCTGAGCACCACGGTGGCCCCAGAAAGGGACCAGTTTTCGATCTCGCCGAGGGGTAGGACGACCGGAGGCTCACCAGCGGTGCCGTCGCCTTCTCCCGTCAGGAGAAGACCTCCGCCACGGCCCTCGACGACGTGGCCGGCGTAGTGCACGACCCCGACGCCACGCCGCAGGACGGCTTCGATCTCGCGGGCGGTGCGTGCCCGATAGCGGCACGGGTACAGGTCTCCAACCTGCTCCAGCTCCTCGTCAATCCGTTGTAGCCGGCGAAGGCCCAGGCTCGGCCCGCCGTCCGGGGCTCCCTCGATGAGCAGGACGCAATCGCGATCTCTAGAAGGCGGCCTCAGTCCAGAACCGCCAGTGGCGATCCCACCCAGCACCGTGGCTATGTGCAGCGCTATCGGCTCGCCCCCTTTGGGATGGGGCAAGCTAGCGAAGGGCAAGGGCGCGAGGGTCTCGCCAGGATCCAAGAGCCACCTCTTCTGCTGAAGATCCGAAGGCGTGAAGAGGAGGCTCACCAGCCGACGAGCGGCGACCTTCCCCCCTTCCTCCTCGTTTCCTGTCTCATTCCAGCGGCGGACGTGCTCGACCCAGCGGGTGAGGTCGGTCCGCTTCACCGCAACCCGGCGTAACTCCAACTCGCTTCCTGTCGCCCGCCAGATCAGCAGTTCGTCGTCGAGCGCGAGGAAAGTGAAGGACGGCCCGCCAGCAGCCGGGTCTACGTGAGACACCCAACTCGCGGGCTGCGGGTTGGCGAGCACCGCACGGCGACTCTGCCGGACCGCATGCCAAGCCGTAGCCTCCTTGCCGCGGTCAACGAGGAGACGGACGTAATCCCGAAGCAAACGGCCCCGCACCTGGAGCAGGTAGGCCCGCCCCTCCAGCCCACCGAGCCCTGACAGCTCGTTGCTGACCGACCCCAGCGCGGTGGCCAAAGCCCGTTCCGCCTCCTCTGGCTCGCCTTCTGTCAGAGCGATCCGGCTTCGGGTGCGGGCCAAGTCGTAGTACAGGCCTGCGGCCGAATCCTCGTAATTAGCAGCGGAGCGTAGGCGGAGACGGGCCGCTTCCGGCTCGCGCTCGGCCAGGAAGGCGGCGATGTCGCCGTCCAGGAAGGCTCGGGCTCGGGCCTGGACCGTGGGGTCCGAGATCGCCGCCACGGCCTGTTCGCCATGCTGAAAGGCGTCCCGGGCGGCGGCCTCGTCGTCCAGCTCGCCGTAGAGGCTTCCCAACTCTCGCCAAACTTCGGATCTATGGTCCGGGGGCACCTGGGGACTCAGGCCGGCAGCCTCCTCCAGGAGCCGTAGCCGGGTCCAGGGGAGAGCCAGGTCGGCTCCCAGGTTGGCGGTGACGGTAAGCGCCTGGTGGCGACGTTGGGGATCTTGCCCGGGGTGCCGTAACGCAGACACGGCGGAATCCCAGGCTTGGCCGGGACGGCCGGCGAAGTGGTGGAGGTCGGCAATTCGTGCCGCCACCGCCGCCTGCCTCTGCACATCGCCGGTCGTTGCGAGGTGACGCTGCGACTCCTCGTAGTAATACAGGCCTTCGCCAACCCGTAGTCCCGAATGGGCCGCCAGGCCCGCCAGCCAGGCCCCCTGGCCGGCGAGTATGGGATAGCCGCGCACAGCACCTTCCTCTGCGACCCGGACACCGCGGCGGCTGGCCTCTGCCAGATCCCCCGTCATGAAGGTGCAACTGCCGCTCACCAGGGTGAGGGCCAGGAGGACCGGTCCGCCTTCCCCTTGGGACGAAGCGAGCCTGCCCGAGTTGGCGGCGAGACAGTCGCCGATCCGGCTCTCGACCTTGGCGGTCCGGGCGACGGCGTAGGTCCGGTGCCTCTCTTCGAGCCGGATCCTGTCCTCGCCGTCAGCCCGTCCCAACGACTCCACGGCTTCGGCGAGCCACGGGTCGTGGAAGCGGGTTCGGTACGCCTCGGCCAGGGTGGCGGCTTCGTCCAGGGCCGCCGGTGAGATCCCGTCCGCTTGCCCCAGGAGGTCCAGCAACATCCGATCTTCCATCTCTTCCGCACTCTCCTCCGGCTCGGCCTCCTCCATCTCCACCAGGCGGGCGCGGCGGCGGCGGGCTTCTTCGGACCAGGGGGAGTCGGGGTCGGATTCGAGGTAGCGGTCCCAGGTTTCGATGGCGGAGCGGCGGGCTCCCAGCTCTCCGAGGGCGATGGCGGTGTTGAAGAGGAGGTCGGGGTCGGGGTGGGCTTCGGTCAGTTCGGCCAGCTTCTCGTGGGCGCGGGCGACGGTGCGGGCCTGACCGGTTTCGAGGCCCTGTTCCAGGAGGGCAGCGGCCATGTCGGTTTCGATCCGGCGTTGCAGCTCCGGGTCGTCGGTGGCCTCGCCGGCCCGCTCCAGAGCGGCCACGGCGTCGTCGTAGCGGCCGAGCATCAGGTGGGCCAGGCCGAGGGCGTGGAGGTGGGCGGCGGTGGGGTCCTCGTCGGCCTGGGCCTGGAGGCGGGCGGCTTCGGCTAGCAGGGCGTAGGAGCGGTCGTCGGCGCCGGAGCCAGAGCGTTGGACCGGGGTCGGGGGGGCGTGGGGGAAGCCGGCGAGGCGCACGAGGGTGGGGCGGTGCTCGCCTTGAGCCGCGGCCAGGGCTTCGAGGTCGCCCACCGGCCGCGAGGTCAGCCACCAGGCGGCGGCGAGCCCCAAGGCCAGGACGACGGCGGCGGCCAGGGGCAGCCAGCGGCCAGGATTGGTCAGGCCACCGCCAACGGCGTGCTCTCCACGGCCGGAGCCCTCCCCCGCCCCGGGGCGCACGGCGCCGGCGACGGGGAACGGGTGGGGCTGGACATTGGCTTCCATGGGCTCATCGGCTTCCAGGGTGTCTTCTTCCAGGGTCTCTTCACCTTCGCCGCCAGCCTCGCCCTCCAAGAAGACCAGGGTCTCGCTGACCACTTCCTGGCAGATCGCGCAGTCGGCTATGTGTACACGCAGCCGCCGAGCCTCGGAATCGGACAGTTTTCCGTCCAGAAAACTCGCCAATTCGGCGGACGACGGGCATGCGGTGACCTTCATCGGGCTCCCCTAGACATCGGTTCGGTTCTTCCCCCTGCCTCGTCAGACGGACGCGGGGCGAAGATTTCATTGACGTCGAGGCCCGGGCCCGGGCTTCCCGAGCCCAGCAACGGCGCCAGGTCGTCCCAGGTGACCCCCCGTTTTTCCAAAGCACGGCGCAGTCGGCCCCGCAATTTGTCCATGCGGTGGTAAAGGGGACGTTGCTCGAAACCCAGGCGGCGGGCGACGGTGGAGACGGTGTGGCCGTCGCGGTAGATCAATCGCAGCAGTAGGCGGTCCTCCGGGTCCAGATCGGAAAGCTCGGATTCCAGGACCGCCGAAAGTAGGCCCTCCGGGGAGATGGGCGAGCCGTCGCCGGCACTGTCGCCGGCACTGTCGCTGGCGCCGTCTCCGGTGCTCTCGCCGAGGGTCACGGAAGGCTCCACCGGTGCGGGTTGGGGCACCTCCGGGGCGTTCTCGGCATCCAGGGACGAGACCCGCACCGACGCCTTGCCGTGGCGCTGGGGGAACGACTGGAGCAGGTCGTAGAGGTCGTCCCGGGAGGTGGTGACGCCGTGATTGCGTTGCAGGATCTCCACCGCCTCGGCGAAGTCCCGACCGTCGCGCACCACCAGGGTCTCCAGGCGCACGGCGGTGGCGCCGGCGCGGCGGGCGGTGGCGGAGGGGCGCCAGCGGCCCCAACGGGCGGTGCGGAAGTCGAGGAGGAAGCGCTGGATCACCACCAGGAGGTAGGTGCCGAAGGAGCTGCGGCCATCGAAGGCCGCCACGGCGCGGTGGTCGTGATCGATCAGGTGCAGGTGGGTCTCACTCCGGAACTCGTCAAGCTCGTCCGCCGACAGGCCATTGCGGCGAGCGGTGAACACGACGATCCGCTCGATTCGCTCCAACTCGCCCTCGTACAACGCCTTCGCCTCGGTCGGGCTGAGTGACACCCCGCCTCCGTCTCCGGTTCCATAGCATTCGGTGAATAACTAGAGGCCAGTCTACCGCAGTGGGCGCCGGGGTCACCTCGGCCTATTGACAGAGCGGCACCGTCCCCGCCATCAGCTCCTCCCACAGGGGCACCCAGGTCTCCCAGTCGTGGCCGCCGCCTTCGAGGACCACCACCTGGGCCTCCGGCAGCTCCCGGGCGAGGAGGCGGTGGGCGCGGGCGAGGCGGTCGTCGTCACCGTAGGCCAGGTAGATGGGCGGCGAGTCGGGGTTTTCCAGGCTCTGCTGGAGGAAGATCCACAACCGCTGCCAGACCTCCTGGCCCTCCGGTGGCTTGTCCGGGGCCGGGTCGAGCTGCGGCGGCTCCCACGCGGCCAGGCTGCCGGCGGCCTCGATCTCGTCCAGGACCTTCCCCTCCCCCAAGTAAGGTGAGAGGAGGATGACTCCCTCCACCTCGCCGCGCTTGCGGGCCAGGTACAGGAGCGACCCGAGCCCGCCCAGGGAGATCCCCCCCAACCACACCTTCTGCCCCCGCTCCAGGGCCGGCGCCACCACGTCCTCGTCCAGGCGGTCGGCGACGCTCTTGTCGCGGTAGTAGCCCAGGTGCGTGTCGAGGGCAACGACGTCCGCCTCGGCCCCGTTGGCCAGCGCGATGCGGGCGAAGTCGTTCTCGGCGTAGCGCTGGGGGCGGTCGCCGCGGCCGGGCATCAGCACCAGCAGGCAGTCAGCCGACGGCGACTCGGCCAGAGTCAGGCTCTCCACCGGCACGGAGGTCGGGCGCAGGCCGAAACACCCGCTCAGGAAGACGGCGAGGGCGGCCAGGGCCACCAGGTGGGCGCCGGGCGGACGGCGGGCGGAGAACGGGGGACGGCGGAAGATAGGGATCATGGTCTGCCTCGAATGCCAGAGGGATGCCAGCGCCCGGCGGGCGTGGCGGGAGGGCTACGCTGCTTCGATGAAGACCAGGGCGGCGGAAATCTCCCCGCGGACCTCCGGGTCGCCCTCCCCGGCCAGCGCCGCGTCGAGGGCGGCGCGGGCCTCACCGCCGCCGATCCGACCCAGCGCCCAGGCGGCGTGGCCGCGGACCACCGGGTCGTCGGCGCCGGCCAGCGCCTCCATCAACGCGGGTACGTAGCCCGCGTCGCCCCGGTTTCCCATCACCACGGCGGCGTTGCGCTGCAATCCCTCCAGCCGCGCCCGCTTCATGGCGTTGCCCCGGAAGCGCTCCTCGTAGTCGTCCCGCTCCAGGCGCAGCACCGCCACCAGGTCCAGCTCCCGGCGGTGGTCCGGCAGGTGGAGATCCGGGTGGTCCGCCGGGGTGCGGCCACCGCGGTCGGCCCGGCCCTCGTAGCGCAGGTTCCAGGGGCAGACCTCCTGGCAGACGTCGCAGCCGAACACCCAGTCGCCGATGGCGGAGCGCATCTCCTCGGGCATGGCGCCGCGGTGCTCGATGGTCCAGTAGGAGATGCAGCGGTTGGCGTCCAGGCGGTACGGCTCGGGGAAGGCGCCGGTGGGGCACGCCTCCAGGCAGAGGGTGCAGCGGCCGCAGAGGTCGGTGACGCCGTCGGCGCCGCCCGCGGCCCCCGGTGCCTCGGCAGGGGCGGCCGGCGCCGGCCGCGACGGCGCCGGCCTCGACGGTGCCGCCTCCAGGGTGGTGAAGACCTCCCCCAGCAGGAACCAGGAGCCCAACTCCCGGGAGAGGAGGTTGGTGTTTTTCCCCGGCACGCCGAGGCCGGCCCGGGCCGCCAGTTCGCGCTCCAGCACCGGGCCGGTGTCGACGTAGGGGCGGCTGTCGGCCCCGGGGAACTCCCGCCGGATCCGCTTGGCCAGCTTCTTCAGCCGCTTGCCCATCAGGTTGTGGTAATCCCGACCCCGGGCGTAGCGCGCCACCCGCGGCCAGAGGTCGCCGTCCACCGGCTCCTCCCCCGCCAGGGGGTGGTACTGGAGGCCGACGCAGAGGACGGAGCGGGCGCCGGGCAGGATGCGCTCCGGCTCCAGGCGCTCCTCGACCCGCCGCTCCAGGTAGTCCATGTCCGCCTGCTCGCCGCGCTCCAGCCAGGCGACGAAGGCGGCGCCCCGCTCCAGCGGCTCGACGCCGGCCACCCCCACGGCGTCAAAGCCCGCCTCCCGGGCCCAGGCGGTGAGCAGGGCGGCGGTTTCCTCGGGGGTCTGCGCGCTAGGGCTCTCCACGGCCTCGGACGCAGGCGGCTCTCCCGGGGCGCTCACGGGCGGCGTCCCGGGCTGCGAACCGAGAATGTCGCGGTCAGGGGTGGGCGGCGGGGGGTGTCCATGCGAGGATTGTCGCATGGCTCATCTGGCGTTGCTCTTCGCCGCCCTGGTCTGGGGCGTCACCTTCGTGATCGTCCACCAGGCGCTGGAGGACATGCCGGTCTTCCACCTCCTGGCCTACCGCTTCGCCCTCGGCGCCCTGCTGCTGGCGCCGCTGGCCTGGCGGCGGATGCGCAAGAGCGGTGCCGCCTGGCGCCCCCTGTTGCGCGACGGCCTCCTGGTCGGCGTGCTGCTCTTTGCCGGCTACGCCTTCCAGACCTACGGCCTGCTGTGGACGACGCCGTCCCGCTCCGCCTTCCTCACCGGCATCTCGGTCCTCCTGGTGCCCGCCTTCGGCTGGCTCACCGGCAGCCAGCGCCCGCGCTGGGCGGCGGTGCTGGGGGCGGTGGCGGCGACGGCGGGCCTGTGGGTGATGTTTCAGCCGTGGGGCCTGGCGGGGGCCGCCGGCGGTGCGGCGTTCAACCTCGGCGACGCCCTGACCCTGGCTTGCGCCACCTCCTTCGCCGCCCACGTCCTGCTGGTCGAGCGCACGGTGCGCCGCCACCCCGTGGTCGGCCTGGCGATGGTGCAGTTCGTGGTCGTCGCCGCCCTCTCCGCCCCGTCGCTGCTGCTGACGCCCCCGGCGGCGCACCACTTCACCCCCTCGTCGCTCTTCGCGGTGGCGGTCACCGGGGTCTTCGCCACGGCCATCGCCTTCGCCTGCCAGCTCTACGCCCAGACCCGGCTGGGGGCGGTGGAGACCTCGGTCCTGCTGACCCTGGAGCCGGTGGCGGCGGCGGCGCTGTCGCTGGCGCTGGGGCGGGAGTCGCTGACCCTGGGGCTGGCCGTGGGCGGCCTGCTGATCTTCAGCGGCATGCTGGCCACCGCCTTCAGCGAGGCGCCGCCGGAGCCCCCCGGGGCGGCGGCGCCGCGCTCCTGAGCCGGCCGGCGGACCGGCCCGCGGCGGCGGGAGAACCGTTCGATTCGGGCACCCTTGGGAGGCACCCGGGGGAAGCCCTGTGGAAGCCCTGGAGGGAGGCCCGGCAATTTGCCGCGTTTCGGTCCATCCAGTATGCTTGATCGGCCGTCCTTGCCCCGTCACAGACAACAAGCCGGCCGTCGACACCGCTTCCTACACCCGAACAACCGTCCCCGCCGGCCGAAATGGCCGGGGAGGGCCTCGCAACCGCGGCGGTCCAGCGCCCACGCACGGGGTGAGGTTTGGTTTTAAGCCGCTCGAGGCGCCCTCCGGGGCCTGCCTCGCGCCGTCAAGTCTTGCCGCAATGAGAAAGGGTTTGATCAATATGAGTCTGTTTCACGAGCTCGAGGAGATGGGGCACGAGAGGGTCCTCATCTGCTCTAACCCCGAGGTGGGTCTGAAGGCCATCATCGCCGTTCACTCCACCACCCTCGGGCCCGGCCTGGGCGGTGTCCGCATGTGGCCGTACAACAGCTTCGACGAAGCGATGCGCGACGTCCTGCGACTGTCCAAGGGCATGACCTACAAGGCGGCCGCCGCCGGCCTCAACCTGGGGGGCGGCAAGGCGGTCATCATCGGCGACCCGAAGAAGGACAAGAGCGAGGCCCTGTTCCGCAGCTTCGGCCAATACGTCCAGTCGCTGGGCGGCCTCTACATCACCGCCGAGGACGTCGGCATCGACGTCGAGGACTGCGAGACGGTGCGCATCGAGACCCCCTGGGTCACCGGCGTCTCCGAGGCGCTGGGCGGCAGCGGCGACCCGTCGCCGGTGACCGCGCTGGGCGTCCTCCAGGGCATGAAGGCCGCCGCCATGCGCAAGTGGTCCAGCTCCTTGAAGGGCAAGACCATCGCCATCCAGGGCCTGGGCAGCGTCGGCATGTGGCTGGCCAAGTACCTCGTGGACGAGGGCGCCGCCGCCATTTACGGCTGCGACCTGGACGAGGAGGCCATCGAGGAGGCGTCGTCCGAGCACGGCGTGAAGATCGTCGATCCGGACGACATCTACGACGTCGATTGCGACGTCTTCGCCCCCTGCGCCCTGGGCGCCATCTTGAACGACGACACCATCCCCCGCCTCCAGTGCGAGGTGGTGGCCGGCGCCTCCAACAACCAGCTCGACGAAGATCGCCACGGCGAGGAGCTGGCGGAGCGGGGCATCCTCTACGCCCCCGACTTCGTGATCAACTCCGGCGGCCTGATCAACGTCTACAACGAGCTGACCGGCGAGTACAACCGGGAGCGGGCGCTGCTCATGACCCGCACCATCTACATCAAGATGATGCGCGTCTTCGAGCTGGCCGACCACCACGACATCAGCACCGCCGACGCCGCCGACAAGGTGGCCGAGGAGCGGCTGCGCGAGATCCGCGCCCTCGGGACCCGCCAGTGGGGCAGCATGATCGAGCGCCACCAGCACCACAACCATTAAGCCCGAATCATTCATGAGTCACCCGGGCTAGCCAACGGGAGACGGCTACTGCGCCTCTCCATCATCATCCCCAACCTCGATTCCCCGTGGATCGGGAGCACCCTGGAGGCGCTGGCCGCCCAGGGCGCTCCCGGGCCGGGCGTCGAGGTACTGGTGGTCGGGCGGGACACGCCGGGCCTGGTGCCGCGATCCGCGACCGCCGACGCCCCCCGCCTGCTGGAAACCCCAACGCCGGTCCCCCCCGCCACCGCCAGGAACCTCGGGGTGGCGGAGGCCACCGGCGACGCCTTCCTCTTCACCGACGCCGACTGCCGCCCCCGCCCCGGCTGGCTGGACACCCTCGCGGCAGCCCTCGGGCGCTCACCCGTGGCCGGCGGCGCCGTCGCCTTCGACCTCGAGACGGACAACCGCTGGGCGCTGGCCGACAACATCGCCTCGTTCCACGAGCTGCTGGCCGACCGCCCGGCCGACGACGACACCCAGGCTCCCCTCGGCTCCCTCAACCTCGCGGTCACCCGGCAGGGCTGGGAGACGGCCGGCCCCTTCGACGAGGAGTTGGTGACCAGTGAGGACTTCGACTGGGTGCTGCGCGCCCGCCGGGCCGGGCTCGCCACCGCCTTCGAGCCCGCCGCCGTGGTCGAGCACGCCGACGTCCGCGACGACCTGGCGGCGGTGCGCGCCCACGCCCGCTGGTACGGCTCCCATCTCCACGCCTTCCGCCGCCGCCACCCGGGGGTGGTGGGCAGCGGCCCGACCTGGGCCAGCCGCCCCCTGCTGCGCCTGGCCGCGCCGCTCAAGGCCCACCTCGCGGCGCGGGCCATCTTCCGCTCCCACTCCCACCTCCAAGCGGTGAAGGACCGCGCCCTGCCGGGGGTGGTGGAGTTCAAGAAGGCCTGGTACGGGGCGGTGCTCGACACCTGGCCCCGCGGCGACGACGCCGGGAAGGGCCCGCCGTGAGCTCCGGCTCCGCCCCCACGCAAACCACCGAGTCCCGCTTCCTGGCCTCCGCGGTGGCGGCCTACGGCAGCCAGCTCGGCCGCACCGGCCTGCGGCTGGTCACCGACCTGGCGCTGGCCCGGCTGGTCATCCCCGCCGGCCACGCCCTCTTCGACCTCGCCTTCGGCGCCGTGGTCATCATCGGCGTGCTGCGCGACATGGGGCTGCCCTACCAGCTCGTCCGCGACGACCGCGAGCCGTACGGCACGGTGGCCGCCTGGACCTCCACCGCCGGCCTGGTCCTGGCCGGCCTGCTGGCCCTCGCCTCGCCGCTCTTCGAGGGGCTGGAGGTGGGCCTGGGGCCGGTGGTGGCGGGGCTGGCCCCCCTCCTCTTCCTGGAGGGCGTCTCGGTGGCCCCCCGGGTCTACTTCGAGCGCCGCCTGGAGGTCCGCCGGCTGGTGGTGCCGGAGCTCACCCGGGGAGCCGTGCTGGCGGTGGTGGCGATCAGCCTGGCGGCCCTCGACTGGGGCGTCTGGGCCTTCGTCGTCGGCGAGCTGGCCGGCATGGCCGCCTACTCCACCCTGCTCTGGGCCCGAGCCTGGAAGCGGATGCCGCGCAAGCTGGAGATGGGCATCCTGGGGGATCTGCTGGGGCGCAGCCGCTACCTCTTCGTCATCGCCCTGTGCGCCTTCGCCCTGCCCTACATCGAGCGCTACGTGGTGGCCCCCTTCGTCGCCCTGGCCATGGTCGCCCAGTTCAACAAGGCGCGCTACCTGGGGCAGAAGGTGCAGGTGCTGCTGGTGCCGGCGGTGCAGCGCGTCCTCTACCCCGCCCTGGTGGAGCTCAAGGACCACCGGGACCGGGCCTTCGGCGCCTTCCGGGTGGGCACCGTCGCCATCCTCTCCTTCGAGGCGCTGGCGGCGTGGTTCCTGTTCTTCAACGCCGAGACGGTGATCACCCGCATCCTCTTCGGCGAGAACTGGGGGCCGGCGGTGCCGCTGCTCCAGATCCTCGCCTTCCTCCCCCTGATCAACCCCATGAGCCGCCTGGGGGGCGAGATCCTCAAGGTGCGGGGCGAGGACCGGCTGTGGTTGCTGATCGTCGCCCTCGACCTGGTCAGCCTGGTGGGCTTCGGCATCCTCCTGTCCATGAGGTACGGCGCCACCGGCATGGCCATCGCCGAGTTCCTGCTGCTGGGCAACCTCATCATGACCTGGCGCATCGCCAGCATCCTGGGGCGCGACTTCTGGCTCCTGGTGGGCGACCTGGTGTTCGTCTACCTGGTGGCGCTGGCGCCGTTCCTGCCGGTGGCGTGGCTCTTCCCGGTGGAGGGCTGGCCCCGGTTCACCGCCTCGGTGGTGGCCGGCTGCGTCGGCACCCTGCTCCTGGCGGCGCGCTTCCACAAGCCGTTCCGGGCCTACTTCGCCGGCGGCAAGGCGGCGACGTGAGCGGCGGCAGCGATGGAAGGGAAGACCGAAGCGTGAAGGTCGCCTTCGTCATGCCCGGCATCGGCGTCGTCCACCGCGGCGCCGAGGCCTTCGTGGTGGAGATCGCCAGCGCCCTGGCGGGGCGGCCCGGCTTCGACACGACGATCTTCAGCCGCGCCGCGCCGGACGGTGCCGGTGCTGGTGCCGGTACCGGTACCGGTGCCAGTGCCAATGCCGTTGCCGGTGCCGGTGCCGCAGGCCACCACCCGGTTTGGGCCCTCGACCGGGACACCCGCTGGCTCAACCGCCTCTACGCCGCCACCCGCTTCGGCCGCAAGGTGTTGGACACCCTCTTCCTCGACCCCTTGAACGTCGAGTGGTACACGGCGGCCCTGTCCGCCTTCCCCGCCCTCTGGCGCGGCCGGTACGATGTGGTGGTCATGGAGGGAGGACTGGTGGGAGCGTGGCTCAGCCGTATCTTGCGGCGCCTGCGGGGCACCGCCTTCATCGACGTCGCCCACGGCCTCGACCCGAAGTGGGAGGGCGCCTTCGCCCGCCAGCGGCCGGACCGGGTGGTGACCTTCACCCGGGCGGCGGCGGAGATGATCGCCGGACGGGCGCCCCGGGCCCGGGTGGCCGTGATCCCCCACGGTATCGACCTGGAGACCTTCCACCCGGGCGCCGCGCCGGCGGACACCGGCCTACCCGGCCCGGTGGTCATGGCCGCCGGCGCCGTCGATGGCCACAAGCGCATCGACCTGGCGCTGGACGCCGTCGCCGCCCTCCACCGCCGCGGCCGGGAGGTGAGCTTCCTGGTCCTCGGCCGCGGGCCGCAGGGGGAGGCGCTGGACCGCCGGGCCGCCGGGACGCTACCCGCTGGGCGCTACCGTCGCCTCACCGTGCCGCGCTCCGAGATGCCCCGTTGGTACGCCGCCGCCGACGTCTTCACCCTCCCCTCCCTCACCGAGTCCTTCGGCCTGACCTACCTCGAAGCCATGGCCTGCGGCCGCCCCTGCGTCGCCCCGGACGACCCGGTGCGCCGGGAGGTGGTGGCCGGCGGTGGCGGGGGCGCAGAGGGGGCCGCCGGCGGCCTCCTCGCCGACCCCACCGACCCGGAGGCCTACGCCGACGCCCTGGCGGCTGCCCTGGACCGCGATTGGGGCGACGCCCCCCGCCGCCGCGCCGAGGCGTTCCCGGTGACCGCCACGGTCGAGGGCTGGGCGGGGCTGCTGCGAGAGGTGACGGCGTGAGTCGCGGGAGCCGGGACGACGCCGCCGACAGCGCCCTCATCGAGGGCCGCTGCCTGCGCGAGGACCGCTTCCGGGTGCCGGTCCTGATGTACCACCACGTCGAGCCAGCGCCGCTGGAGCCGCCCCCGGCCCACCCGGACAGCTACGTCACGCCGGGGGAGTTCGCAAGCCACCTGGACCTGCTGCAACGCCGCGGCTTCACCACCCTCACCCTGGCCGAGGCCGCCCACCGCCACCACGCCGGCGAGGCGCTGCCGAAGCGGCCCGTGGTCCTGACCTTCGACGACGGCTGCCGCTGCTTCGCCGAGCACGCCCTGCCGGCGCTGGCCGAGCGCGGCATGACGGCGACGTTGTTCGCGGTAAGCGGCGAGTTGGCGGGCACCAACCGGTGGGACCATAACGCCGGCGAGCGCCGCGAAGAGCTGGCCAGCGCCGACGAGCTGCGCCGCCTGGCCGACGCCGGCATCGAGATCGGCTCCCACGGCGCCACCCACCTCGACCTCTCCCCATCCCGGGACGAGGCGATGCTGGGGACCGAGATCGAAGGCTCCAAAGCCACCCTGGAGGAGGCGCTGGGCCGTCCGGTGGAAACCTTCTGCTACCCCTACGGCCGCACGTCCGAGGCGGCCCGCAGGACGGTGCGCCGGGCCGGCTACCTGGCCGCCGTGTCGATCCACGACCACGCCGGCGCCGTCCCCGGCGACCCGTGGGCGGTGCCGCGCATGATCGTGCGCCCCGGCGAGGGCCGCCTGGAGCTGTGGTTGAAGGCCCGGGGCTGGTACCCGGCCTGGAGCCGGCTGCCCCGCCTCGGTATCCTGTCCGCCATGCGAACCCGAAGCGGCGGCGCCGCCCCCGACCGGACCGGCACGCCATGAGTGACCCGCGCCCCCAGTCCCCGCGTGACTCCCCGGCGAGCCCGGGCCGAGAGCCCAGGCGCCGCCTGTGGCCCCGCCTGCGCCGCGACTTCGACCGCCTGCGCCGGGTCAAGGGCCGCGGCTTCTGGATGGCGCTGCTCGACGCCCTCCTCCTCGACTCCGGCTTCCAGGCGCTGCTCGCCTACCGCTGCGGCTCGGCGCTGCGCCGCGCCGGCGTGCCGGTGCTGCCGGCGGTGTGCCGCCGCATCGCCATCAGCACGTCCGGCGTCGATCTGCTGCCCAGCGCCGAGATCGGCGGTGGCTGCATCATCGCCCACGGCATCGGCCTGGTGGTGGGCGGGGAGACGGTGATCGGCGAGGACTGCACCCTGCTCCACGGCGTCACCCTCGGCGAGGTCCGCTTCGACGAGCTGGCCTGCCCGCGCCTCGGCGACCGGGTGACCGTGGGCACCGGCGCCATCGTCCTCGGCGGCATCAGCATCGGCGACGACGCCTTGATCGGCGCCGGCGCGGTGGTCCGGGACGACGTCCCCGCCGGCGCCCGGGTGGCCGGCGTCCCGGCCCGGGTCATCGGCTACGCCCCGGACAGCGGCGAGCACCCCGGCCCCGATTCTCAGACCTCCCCCGACGCCTCCACCCCCTGAACCCCATCCCGAGGACCCTGAAGTGACGACCTTGCCCACACCCACCCCACCGTCCACCCCGTGCCGACCCCGGCTCCGCTCCCTGCTCCTCCTCGCCCTCGCCGCCGCCCTGGCCCTGGCCGTGGCCGCCCCCGCCGCCGCCCAGGACCGCCCGGGACGGGTGCTGCGCTGCGACTCCAACACCCCCTTCGCCCTCTTCGGCGTCGATACCTTGCGCGGCGACCTGCTGCTGCGCAGCGGTGGCGGCTGGCTGGTGAGCACCCGGCCGGCGGCGGTGGACGCCGGCGGCGGCGGCTGGAGCGAGACCGCCACCTACCACCCCGAGCCCCCCGGCGAGCGGGTCTACGGCGGCTCCATGGGGGGCGGCCCGATCTTCGCCGTGCGCTCCTGCGGCGACGGTTGCCTGCAGCCGGTGGCCTGGGACGCCGGCTCGTGGCAGCCGCTGGGCGGCACCATCGCCAACGTCCCCTCCGGCATCGCCCACGCCACCTACGACCTCTCCGGCGCGCCCTGGTTGGTGGTGCAGCAGCCCTCGCCCCGCGGCGAGGGCCCGAAGGACGTCGTGATCAGCCACGCCTGGCACCTGGCGGCGGGCGAGTGGGTGAAGGCCGGCTCCGCGACCGTGCGCAGCTCCGGTGCCACCGCCGCGGTGGCCGCCCCGGGGCGCTCCGACGCCATCCTCTCCGGCACCATGCGCTTCTCCGCCAGCGAGGCGCCGACGGCCTGGCTCGCCACCCTGCCGTCGGTCCCGGCCGACGACGTGGGAGTGCTGGTGCCGGCCCGCTCAGGCGCCGCCTACCTGACGGCCAGCGGCCGCCTGCTCCTCTCCCGCGACGGCCAGCGCTGGGTGCGCAGCCGCTGGACCCCCTGGGGTGCCCACGCCACGCGCCTGTGGAGCCCGGGCAAGGACTACACCCTGGATCTCCCCACCGGCGACCGCCGCGGCGAGCTCCACGCCATCTTCATCGACCGCCGCGAGCCGGACGCCCAGCAGCTCCACCTGGTGACCTGGGAGCCCGAGGGTGAATGGTCCCGGGTGGCCGACCTCAGCGTCGCCATCACCACCCTGAACGGCGAGAGCCTGGACTACAGCGAGATCGTCCTGGCCGCCCCGGACACCTGGGTGCTACTGGCCGGCTGCGTCAACACCGCCAACGGCCCCGGCCTGGTGGTGCGCACCGTGGGCGCCGAGGGCCTGACCCGGCCCCGGTTTTTGCCGTTGGTGCCGGCCGGCTAGAGGCCTCCCGAAGCGCCGCGGTCGGCCGATTCCCCGCCCATGTAGCCGTCAATGCTACGCTTTAGGGCATGGATTGTCCGTATTGTGGGGGAAGTTCGCGGGTCGTCGATAGCCGGCCCATCAGCGACGGGATCCGGCGGCGGCGCCAGTGCCAGAAGTGCGAGCGCCGCTTCACCACCCACGAGCGCCTGGCGCCGGTGGAGTTGCGGGTGGTCAAGGTGCGGGGCGGGTCGGAGGAGTTCCAACCGGAGAAGATCGAGCGCGTGGTGCGCCGGGTGACCCGGGGCAGCGACGTCTCAGACGAGCGGGTGCGCCAGCTAGTGCGCCGGGTCGAGGCCCAGTTGTCACTCCTCCCCGGCCCGACCGTCGCCAGCCGCCACATCGTCTCCCTGGTCCTCGACCAACTCGCCGCCCTCGACCCCCTGGCCCACCACCGCCTCTACTCCAACTACACCGACCCCGAAGGCCGCGTCCTCCCCTCCCCGGCCGGTCCCCACGAAGACGCGGACGAGACGGTGAACCAGATCGGGTTGTTCGAGGGACGGGGCGGGGACGACACCGGATAGAAATGAGCATCCTCTAACCGACCGGTCTCTAAATGACAAAACCTTGGTCCAGTAAAAAAGAGTATAAGACTATATCTGGAACGCTTGCGAAAACCGAGCGACTTGATTTTCAGGCTGCGGCTCTACCGCTAATTCGCGCCATCTGGCCTGCTGCGCGCGCTACACGTGACAGCCGGACCTTGGATCGTTGCGGAATTGACCACTTAGTCTGGCCTCCAGACGAATCAAGTCCCGGTTTGGTGGTTCAAACCAAGGGATTTGATGCCCGAACCCGGCGCCTAGGATCCAGTCAAATCCAGCAGTGCCTACACTCCATCGAACGCTTCGCCTCAAGTGGCATTACCACCGATCACTATGTGCTCGTGCATAATCGTGACGCCCGAGATACAGACTTTCGTCGCAAGGTCGAAGCCTCCTTGTGTCAATTGGTGTCACAAGGCACAGCCAAAGAAGCAGAACTACTTGATCGACAAACTCTTATAAGACGAGCCTTCGATGAGATTTTTTACCGCCTCGAGACAGCACTTAGTCAAGATAGTCTTTCGTTGGCCAGATCAGAGTTTTTAAGACACTTCGCCAAATTCAATCCCATTAAGAAGGTGCCGGTCAGACTATCAACACTGCGGATCGATCAACATCGGCTGCGAGGTACGACGATTAAAGGTGACCAGACCTCGGACCCAGTGAACTTTCTCAGCAATGATGGTTCCCCCCTACGCCTACTCCTCGGCGGCTTCGGGTTTGGAAAGACCACCGCTGCACTACGAGCGACAACAGAACAACCTAAGCACGTTCTATTTGTCCCGGCCCGAACCATTCCGGACGACATAAACAGCACTAAAGAATTCCTGCTACTATGCATAGATTCGGATCGCCTCTTCATTAATTCTCATGAAGAAGATTTACCGACATTAAAGCGGATGGTCAGGCCATGCTTGGAGTACTTGTTAAGCGATCCCAAGACTCCGGTTACCTTAGTCTTGGACGGCCTGGATGAGTCGGCATTTCTGAGTCGAAGAGGATCCCTACAGCACCTCTTCAACATCCTCAGACCGATTTCCATTCCAATCATTCTCACTATGCGCACTGAGTTTTGGAACACTCGTCAACAGGAATTTAGCTTTACCGTGGGCGAAGTTGCATCCCACGGCGAACGTCAGATACAGCGTCTTTCTTGCTTGGAGCTACTTCCCTGGACCGATAAGGAGCTTCGTCATCTGATTCAAAGGATCAAAGAAGGCGTGCCTCCATCCCAGAAGGAGCGGCTCTCCCTTCTTGAAGAAATGGTCGGAACACCGAAATTCGAGACGTTATTTGGCGACATCCCACGTCGCCCTCTATTCTTGCGACAAGTTATCGACTTCGTCGCGGAGAGGGGAGCACCTGACTCAGCCGTTGACTTAGCGCAATTGATGACCCTTTGGATTGAGCTTAAAGTCTATCGAGACATCGTTGAGCCCACTCGGCAAGGAGGTAGGGGACGAGTTCCTGTGTCTAGCTTTGTAGAGTCTGCCTCCACAGCCCTTTCGCTCGCCTGGAAAGCAATGGTAAATGCAGCCGGGCTAATGACTCGAACTGAGAATGGAAATGTTGAAATGCTCAGCACATGCACCTACTCTGACCTCCTCGCCAGCTCAAATGATTTCTCCTTGATGACTGAACCTACAGGGCTAATTCTACATAGTGTTCTTACCCCCATTCCACAGCGGCTTCCTGGAGAGCTGCGACTGCAGTTCTCACATCGATCCTTTCAGGAGTTTTTTCTTGCACATTACGTGAACATGGGGTCGGAAGACTTTGAGCTACAGAGCTTGCCGGCTACGGTCTGCGATTGGATCGAAGTGCTTCAGGACACAAGTCCGGCTAATTAGCCCCTTGGTCGATAGGATCCTTTGCACGCCGACACGACGAGGCAATGCGCGAAAAGGTCGAACGGTCATTGGGCCATTGCCCACCCCAAAACCGGATGGCATGGTAGGATGGAAAAATGGCACGCCAAGTTACCATCGACAGTTCCGGCCGGCTGGTCATTCCCAAGGACGTGCGTCAGTCCCATCATCTGGAGGCGGGGACCCGCCTGACGCTCGTCGAAGAGGAGGATCGGTTGGTCCTCGTGCCGGAGACGGCGCAACCGCGGCTGGTGGAGAAGAACGGTCTTCTGGTGGTTTCCGGGCCGGTCACGGGTGAGATCCCCGACCACCGAACACTCCGTCAGGAGCGAATCGACCGACAGAGCGGTCTGGAGTGAAGCTTGCCTTCGACACGTCGGTTCTCGTGGCCGCCCTCATCGACTCCCACCCCCACCACCTGAGGGCGAGTCCGTGGGTGGCGGCCGTCTCTTCCGGGGAGGTCGAGGCGGAGATCACTTGGCACGCCGTGGCTGAAGCCTGGTCGGTGTTGACCCGGCTGCCCGGGCCACTGCGCCTGCCGCCATCGACAGCGACCATCGTCATTGAGCGCGCCTCGGAACTCTTTCAGCCGGTCGATCTCACACCCTCTGTCTATCGCTCCGCCCTCCGCCGGTGTACGGAGGCTGGAGCCGGTTCCGGCGCAGTCTTCGATGCTCTGCACCTGATCAGCGCGGAAGAACGCGGGGCCGATGGCATGGTGACCTTCAACCGCAACGACTTCGAACGCTTGAAGACCGGCGGCTCGCCGGAGATCGTCGTTCCTCCGGACCCTCCCGCTTTCACGCTTCCGACTTAACGTCGCTCCCGCACCGCCTTCTCCAGCTGGTCCACCACCTGGTCAGCGTCTAGGTCGGAGGTGTCGATCTCGGTGTAGGTGTCGTCCAGGGTCAGGGGGGACTCTTCGCGGTTTCGGTCGCGTTCGTCGCGGGCCAGGAGGTCTTTCAGGACCTCGTCCCGGTCGACGTCCTTGCCCGCCTCCTTGTGTTGCAGGTAGCGGCGCTCGGCGCGGATCTCCGGGCTGGCGGTGACGAAGAACTTGTGGCGGGTGTCGGGGAAGACCTTGGTGCCGATGTCGCGGCCCTCCAGGACGCCGCCGAGGCGGCGGGCGCTGGCCCGTTGCAGGGTGACCATGCGCTCCCGGACCTCCGGGTACTTGGAGACCTTGGAGGCGGCCTCACCGACCCGGGGGGTGCGCAGCCTGGGCTCCACGTTCTCGCCCCGAAGCTGAACCGCGAAGCTGCCGTCGTCGTGGCTGACCAGGGAGATGTCGATGCTCTCGGCCACCTTGACCACCGCCTCCCGGTCGTCCGGGTCGGCGCCGTGGTCGAGGACCGCCACCGCCACCGCCCGGTACATGGCACCGGTATCCAGGTACGGCACCCCCAGGCGATCCGCCAGGCGGCGGGCGGCGGTGCTCTTGCCGCCGCCGGCGGGGCCGTCGATGGCGACGATCAACGGCTCTTTCCGGGCCTCAGCGTCACTGTTCCTGGTGTCGTTCATCGCTTCCCCCCGCGGCCCTTGCGGCCTTTCTTGCCGCCGCCCCGCTTGCCCCGGCCGCCGCCGTGGCGGGTCGATTTGCGCAGCGCGGTGACCTCCTTGTCGGTCAGCTCGCGCACCCCGCCGAGGGCCAGGTGGGGGTCGGTGATGGGGCCGACGGCCACCCGGCGCAGCTTCATCACGGGGTGGCCGACGCGCTTGAACATCTCGCGGATCTGGCGCGTGCGCCCCTCGGTCAGCTCGACGGTCCACCAACTGTTGTCGCTGTCGCCCGGGGTGGGCCGGGCCTCGATCTTGGCCGGCGCGGTCCGACGCCCATCCAGCGGGATGCCCTGGCGCAGCTTGTCCAGCACCTTGTCCTCCGGGTAGCCGCGCACCTTGACCTCGTAGGTCTTGGTGCAGCCGTATCGTGGGTGGGCCACCCGGTTGGCCAGGTCGCCGTCGTCGGTCATCAGCAGCAGCCCCTCGGTGAGGAAGTCGAGGCGGCCCACCGGCACCAGCGCCTTGCGGTAGGTGGGGGGCACCATCTCCATCACCGTCGGCCGCCCCTCCGGGTCGTGGCGGGTGCTCATCACCGCCCGGGGCTTGTTGAGCAGCAGGTAGTGGAACTCGGTGCGCGGCTCGATCCGCTTGCCATCGACCTTGATGTGGTCGGTGTCCGGGTCGGCCTTGTCCCCCAGGGTGATGACGGTGCCGTTGACCGTCACCCGACCTTCGGCGATGATCTCCTCCGAGCCCCGCCGGGAGGCGACGCCGGCACGGGCGAGGATCTTCTGGACTCGGTCTTTACTCATCGCTACCTTCCCGTGGGCCACCCTCGGCGGGGGCCGCTTCGTCGTCGTGCTCGGTGCTCAGGTCGCCCCCCGCGGCGGATGGGTCCGCGGCGGGCTCGGGGGGTCGGTCGTCGGCGGCATCGCCGGGGGTCGCATCGCCGGGAGCCCCAGCGCCGGCGGCTTGGCCGGCTCCCGGGGGTGCCTCCTCGGCGGGCTCTTCTTCAGGCTCTTCTTCAGGCACTTCTTCGGCCGGAGATTCGTCGTCGGCCTCGCCATCGGCGTCGGCCTCCGCCTCGTCCAGCTCGGCGGCGGCCTTGAGGATCGATTCCTCCCGGTCGCCGCCGGGGCCGGCGTCGAGGCCGGGGTCGGCCGGCGCCTCGCCGTCCGCCGACGCTTCTTCGAACTGCTCTTCGAACTCCTCCAGCGGCGGCAGGTCTTTGAGGCTCTTCAGGCCGAAGTGGACCAGGAACTCCCTCGTCGTGCAGTAGAGGAACGGCCGGCCCACCACTTCTTTCCTTCCAGCGATGCGAATCAGATGCCGGTCGAGGAGGGTCTTCAAGACCCCGGAGGGGTTGACCCCGCGCAGTTCCTGGATCTCCGGCGCGGTCATGGGCTGGCGGTAGGCGACGATGGCCAGGGTCTCCAGCGCCGCCATGGAGAGCTTGTTGGAGCCCGCCGCCTCGAAGAAGCGGCGCAGCCAGCCGTTCATGTCGGGGCGGGTGATGAGGCGCACGCCGCCGGCCACCTCCTCCACCTGGATGCCCCGGTCGGCGCCGGCGGCGTAGCGCTCGACGACGGCTTCCACCGCCTCGGCGGCGGTCTCCCGTTCGTCCTCGTCGAAGATCTCCACCAGGCGGCTGCGCGGCACCGGCTCCGAGGAGATGAAGAGCACCGCCTCCACCGCCGCTTCCATCTCTTGGCGATCCGTCATCTCTCCCCTCCCGTCACCGGCGGCCTCATTCCGACATCCCCTGCATCTCCTCCTGGCTGATCTCCCGAGTGGTGCGGTGGAGGAGGATATCGCCACTCTCGGTCTGGTGGAGCTGAATCAGGTTGAGGCGGGCCAACTCCAGGACCGCCAGGAAGGCCGCCACCACCTCGCCCCGGCTGCGCCGCAGGCGCAGGTCGTCCACCAGGTCGTAGGGGCGGCCGGCGTGAAGCTCGCCCAGCAGGCGCCGCACCTGGTCGCGCACGGAGTAGCTCTCCCGGTCCAGGTGATAGGGCGGCGGGTGGGCTTTCTCGTAGCGGTCCAGCACCGTCTTCAGGGTCGACACCAGGTCGAACATCGACACGTCGCCGAGGTCGATCTCCAGCTCTTCCTCGCCCTCCCCCAGGTCCGGCGGCGCCACCTCCCGGGTCCACATCCCCCGGCGCACGCTGTCCAGCTCGGCCAGCGACTGGGCCGCTTCCTTGAGCTTGCGGTACTCGAGCAGCCGCTGGACCAGCTCCTCCTGGGGGTCCTCCTCCACCTCCTTGCCGTGCTCGTCCTTCTTGCGCGGCAGCAGCAGGCGGGACTTCAGGTGGATGAGCAGCGCGGCCTCGTAGATGTACTCGGCGGCGATGTCCAGGTTCAGCTCGTCCATCAGCACCAGGTACTCGTGGAACTGGTCGCAGACGGTGGCCACCGGGATCTCGGTGATCTCCACCTTGTTCACCTTGACGAGTTGCAGCAGCAGGTCCAGCGGGCCTTCGAAGACCGGCAGGTGGACGCGCCACGACTCGGGCAGGAGGCCGCTGGTTGGAACCTGGGTTTTCAAGCTGACGGTCCGGGGGCGGCTCAGCGGGGGCCGGTCTGGCCGTAGGAGAGGTTCATCGCCTCGCGCACCCGCTGCATGGTCTCCTGCGCCCGCTCCCGGGCCTTCTTCGAGCCCTCCAGCAGGATGTCCAGCAGGGTGTCCCGGTCGGCCATCAGCTCGGCGCGGCGCTGGCGCATCGGCTCCAGGTACTCGATCATCCGCTCGGCGAGGAGCTTTTTGTCCTGGACGCAGCCGATCTCGGCGGCGCGGCACTGGGCGGCGACTTCGTCCTGCACCTCGGTGGGCGACATCAGCTTGTGGAACTCGAAGAGGTTGCAGACCTCGGGGCGGCCCGGGTCGGACTTCCTCAACCGCTGCGGGTCGGTGAACATCTGCATGCACTTCTGGCGGATCACCTCCGGCTCGTCGGTCAGGCCGATGCCATTGCCGTAGGACTTGGACATCTTGCGGCCGTCGAGGCCGGGTACCTTGGGGCTGGCGGTAAAAAGCGGCTTGGGCTCGGGGAAGACGGGGCCGTAGTAGTTGTTGAAGCGGCGCACGATCTCCCGGGACAGCTCCAGGTGGCTGGCCTGGTCCTCGCCCACCGGCACGCGGTGGGCGCGGTAGATGATGATGTCGGCGGTCTGCAGGACCGGGTAGCCGAGGAAGCCGTGGGTCGCGAGATCCTTGTTCTCGATCTGCTGCTGCTGGTCCTTGTAGGTGGGGACCCGCTCCAGCCAGCCCAGGGGGGTGAGCATGGAGAGCAGCAGGTGGAGCTCGGCGTGCTCGGGGACCATGGACTGGATGAAGACGGTGGACTTCTCCGGGTCCAGGCCGGCGGCGAACCAGTCGGCCACCGCTTCCAGGGTGTTGTCGGCGATCTCCGAGGTGTCGGCGTAGTCGGTGGTCAGGGCGTGCCAGTCGGCGGCGAAGTAGTAGCACCGGTAGTCGCCGCTGTTCTGCAAGTCGACCCAGTTCTTGATCGCCCCGAAGTAGTTTCCCAGGTGGATCTTGCCGGTGGAGCGCATACCGGACAGGACGATGTTGTCTTCAGGCTTCTTTTCGGGGTCGGACACGGCTTTCCTTTGGGGCGATGGGGTGGGTCGGCGGGCGTAGACCGTTCATCATAACGCGGGATGCGGGGATGACCAGGGGGGCGCGGAAGGTGGTGGGTGGTGATGGGGTCCGGCGAGGCATAGACGGGGGTGGCGGGGCACTGGGCGCGGGGGCCGGCGCGCTTTCGGTGGACGATGGGAGGGCGGAAGACACGCCGGGAAAGGTGGAATGTCAGAGAGTCGGCGGTGGGGGGAGGGGGGTGGTGAGGCCCTGCCAGAGGCCCTTGGCCTTGGAGAGCACCGCCTTGGTGTTTCTCTTTGGCAGCTCGCGAACGAAGGCGGCGGTCAGGGCGGCGAGGTTGGTGAGGATGAACCACGCGGTCTGGGGCAAGCCGGCGTGGCGGCGGATCCAGAGGGCGTTGCTCCTGCCGGTGTGGAAGGTCTTGAACGGGGTGTAGCTGCCGGCGGTGGAGGCGGCGACCTTGTGCCACAGCGCGCTGTCCGGGACGTAGCGCAGGCGGTAGCCACGGTCGAGGGCGCGGCGGCACCAGTCGGCGTCATCGACGTTGATGAAGTAGGCCGGGTCCAGGGGGCCGACGTCCTCCAGGGCGTCGCGGGGCACGAGCAGGCAGCAGGTGGTGAGGTAGGTGACGTCCCGGGCGACGTTCCAGCGCGGGCCGTCCTCCTCCCCCCTGCCCCACTCCTCGGTCACCGTCTCCCGGATGCGCAGCCGGCCACCGGCGGCCCACAGGCGGTCGGCGGGGTCGAAGTAGAAGATCTTCGGGCCGGCGGCGGCGACCTCCGGGTCAACGCAGGCGGCGACCAGGGGCGGCAGGAAGCCGGGATCGACGTCGACGTCGGTGTTGAGGAGCAGCACCCAGACGACCTCCGGGTCTTTGAGGACGTGGCGGATCCCCGCGTTGTTGCCGCCGGCGAAGCCCAGATTCTCGCCGGTTTCCAGCAGTTCGACGTCGGGACGCTGGCCGCGGATGCGCTCCACCGAGTCGTCCGTGGAGCCGTTGTCCACCACCAGGGGCACCAGTTCCAGGCCGGCCTCGGCGGCCACCGGGATGGCGGCGTCCAGCGAGGCGAGGGTGTCCAGGGTGTCGCCGGCGCCGTTCCAGTTGATGAGGACGACGGCGACGCGGCCCTGCGGCGGGCGGCTGTCGAGGGGGGGCATGGGACCGGGCCGGGTCAGGCCGCCGGCGCGGGGGACTGCGCCGCCCGCGCCCGCCGGTCCAGCTCGTCCAGCATCTCGGCGTTGTCCCACAGGCTGCGGCGCTGCGCCCACAGGGCCCAGACCTGAAACGCCAGGGCGGCGAAGAAGAGGGTCGGGTGGAGCCAGGAAAGGGTTGGCGAGTAGCCGAGGTTGCCCATGGCGAGGGCGGCCAGGGCGCAGGCCGAGGCCAAGAGCAGCGGCGGCACGGCGCGGCGGCGGTAGCGCCGCGCCTCCGACATGACGCGGGGCGAGGCCCGCTTCGCCTCCACCTCCTTGCGCACCGCCCGCCCGGTGCCCCACAGGTAGAAGAGAGTCCAGACGTGGGGCAGCAGGAGGAGCAGGGTGGCCGCGACGGTGACCAGGACGTGGGTCGCCATGTCCGCTTCCGGCGGCGCGACGTATGCGTAGACGCCGGCCGCCAGGTAGGCGGCGGTAGCGATCAGGGACAGGATGAAGATGGAGCGCTCGAAGATCACGACGGCGGAGATTCTACCGGGGGACCGGCTGGGGCGCCAGCACCGTTGGCCTCCCCGGCGGCCCCTCCATCGGCCCCCTCGGTGGCCCCCTCGGCGGCCGCCGTGACGCCGGCCCGGCGGACGGCGGCCAGCCAGCGCCTGGCCGCGTGGCGAGGCCGGTACATCTCGTCCAGGCGCCGCCTGCCGGCTCGGCCGCGGCGCTGCGCTTCTTCGGGATCGGCCAGGGCGTGGCGGACCGCCCGGGCCAGGGTCACCGGTTCCTCCTGGGGCACCAGCCAACCGGTCTCCCCGTCCGCCACCACCTCCGGGATGCCGCTCACCGCGCTGGCGACCACCGGCACCTCGGCCTCCATCGCTTCCAGGATCACCAGCGGCATCCCCTCATAGGTGGACGGCACCACCAGGGCGCGGCAGGCGGCCAGCAGGCCCCGCACCTCGGCGGCGGAACAGCGCCCCAGGAAGGTCACGGAGTCCTCCAGTTCGAGTTCGGCGGCGCGCCGCTCCAGCGCCTGTCGGTGCTCCCCGTCGCCGGCGATGAGGAGTCGTGCCCCTCGCCCCTCTTGGCGCTCCAGGGCCAGCGCCTCCAGCAGCACCTCCACGCCCTTGCGGATGCGCAGCCGGCCGACGAAGAGCAGGGCACCCTCGGCGTCTTCGGCCGGTGGCTCCGCCGGCTCGACCTCCAGGCCGCCGGTGACGTTGGGTAGCACCGCCACGGAGCCCACCCCGTAGTCCTCGCGGATCTCCCGGCCGGTGCGCTCGCTGGGGGCCATCACCAGGTCGGCGAGCCTGGCGGTCCACTTGCCCAGCACCACCTGCAACCGCCCCTTGCCGCGCCGGAACCTGCGCTCCACCTCACCAGGCGTCCCCATCACCCGGCCCTCCGGGTCGATCAACGGCCGCACCGCCCGGCGCTCCTCGGCGTAGCTGACCTGCTGCAACGCCACCAGCAGCGGCCGGGGGCTGAGAAAGCGGCCCAGCGCCTTGACCAGCAACGCCGCCAGTCCGCCGTCCGACTCGTGGACCTGGACGACGTGGGGCCGGAAGCGGCGCAGCGCCCGCCACGCCGCCGGCACCACCGTCAGTGGAAACAACACCTTCGGCCCCCGCGCTCCCCCCTCCCCCCGCCCCAGCACCTCCACCTCGCACCCTTCCCCCCGCAACCCGGCGGCGAGCTGCAACACCTGCTCCCCCACCCCGGAGACGTCCACCGGCGGCAGGGTGTTGGCGATCAGCAGGACGCGCAGCCTCTCCTCCTTCATCTCTCCCATAGGCCCACGCTACCGCAACCGGACCCGGAGCGGCCGGCCCATGGAAGGTGCCGCGCCCGAGGAAAACGCTCCGCGTCTCCCTCCGCCGCTTGGAAGACGCTCCGCGTCTCCCACACCTCCCACAGGCCCGACGACGAGATTCCCCCAGACCAACACCGAATCATCCCTGGCTTCCTACCTCACTCACCCCTAACCGACGCCCATCCCCCCCTCACCAGCGACGTCCCGCCCAACATCTCCGAGTCCGCCGGATGGCTTCCGGTAAGGGAGTGTCGTGTCGGAATCGAAGGCCGCTCCGATGAGGGAGCCTTTCCGGTGAGGGAGGCCGTTCCGGTGAGGGGGCCGGTCCGGTGAGGGAGCCGGTCCGATGAGGGAGCCGATCCGATAAGGGAGCCTTTCCGGTGAGGGAGCCGGTCCGATAAGTGCCTTTCCGGTGAGGGGGTCGGTCCGATGAAGGGGCCTTTCCGGTGAGGGGGTGGTGGGGCGCCCGGTGTGGGGGTGCTCGGCAGCGGCGACGTGCCAGCCCTTGTGCCTACCGCCACCGGTCCCAGCCGCTGCTGACGCAGGCGCGCCGCCCTCCCATCTTCCACCGAAAGCGCGCCGGCCCCCACACCGGGCGCCCCACCACCCCCGTCTTCACCACCCACGTTCCATCATGAATCCGTCGCCGTCGCCGTCGCCGTCGCCGACCCAGCCGCCTCCAGCCGCCGCCGCACGATCTCCTCCACCCGCGCCCGCAGCTCGTCCCACCCGTCCAGCCGGTCCTCCCACTCCCGCGCATCCTCCCGCGCCGTCTCCACCCACTCCCGGTCCCGCACCAGGTCCGCCACCCGCAACCGCGCCAAGCCGGACTGCCGCGTCCCCAGGAGATCTCCCGGCCCGCGGATCGCCAGGTCCGCCTCGGCGATCTCGAAGCCGTCCGTCGTCGCCTCGAAGACCTCCAACCGCTGCCGCCCCTCCTCGCTCAGCGTGCCGTGGAGGACGACGCAGCGCGACTCCTCCGTGCCCCGGCCAACCCGCCCGCGCAACTGGTGCAATTGGGCCAGCCCGAAGCGCTCGCCGCTCTCGATGATCATCACCGTCGCCTCCGGCACGTCGACGCCGACCTCAATGACCGTGGTCGAGACCAGCACCCGGGTGCGCCCCGCCGCAAAATCCGCCACCACCCGCTCCCGCTCCGCCGCCGCCAACCGCCCGTGGAGGACCGCCACCGGCAGCGGCTCCACCGCCTTGCGCACCCGCCGGGCCACCTCCTCCACCGACGAGGCGTCCAGCGCCTCGCTCTCCTCGATCAGCGGGCACACGACGTAGGCGCGGCCGCCGCTGCGCCGCAGTTCCTCGCCGAGGCGGCGGTAGACCGCCCCGGTGCGCTGCCGGGGGAGCACCGCCGTCGTCACCGGCCGGCGGCCCGGCGGCAACTCGTCCAACACCGACACCGCCAGGTCACCGTAGGCCGACAGCGCCAGGGAGCGGGGGATCGGCGTGGCGGTCATCACCAGCAGGTCCGGCCGCTCCCCCTTCGCCTGCAACACCTGGCGCTGGGCGACGCCGAAGCGGTGCTGCTCGTCGATCACCGCCAGCCCGAGGCGGGCGAACTCCACCCCCTCCTGGATCAGCGCGTGGGTGCCCACCACCAGGCCCACCTCGCCCCGGGCCAGCCCCCAGCGCACCGCCTCGGCGTCCGGGTTGGAGGCGGTGAGGAGGCCGAGGGGGTAGCGCTCCCCCAACAGCTCCCGGAGCCGGGCGTAGTGCTGCTCCGCCAACAGCTCCGTCGGCGCCATGAACGCCCCCTGGAGGCCGCTTTCCAGCGCCACCACCAGGGCCAGGGCGGCGACGATGGTCTTGCCACTGCCGACGTCGCCCTGGAGCAGCCGGAGCATCGGGTGGGGCAGGCGCAGGTCATCGACGATCTGGCGCAGGCAGCGGCGCTGGGCAGCGGTGAGGGAGAACGGCAGCACCCTCCTGGCGACGTCCCGCACCCGGTCGTCCACGGTGTAGGTGAACGGCTGGCGGTGGCCCACCTGCAAGCGGCGCAGCCGGGCCAGGGCGATCTGCATCTCCAACAGCTCGCCGTAGATCAGGCGCCGGTGGGCAGGGCTCGCAAAGGCGTTGAGGGCGGCGACGTCGGCGCTGTCGTCCGGGGCGTGGAGCGCCGCCAGTGACTCGCCCAGCGCGGGGAGGCCGTGGCGCTCCAGCAACCCGGGGGGCAGCGGCTCCGGAAGCTGGGCCGCCTCGATGCGCTCCAACACCTGGTCCAGCAGGCGGCGCAGCAGGGCGGGGCCCAGGGTGCCGGAACCGGCGTAGACCGGCATCACCCGGCCACTGTGGAGGGCGTTGGAGGCCGGCTCGCAGCTCGGGTTGAGGAGCTCCGGCGGGCCGACCGCCTCGCCGTCCACCCCCTTCTTACGGCTGCTCGCCCGCACCTTGCCATGAAGCAGGTACTCGACCTCGTCGTCCACCTGGTGGACGAGATACGGGCGGTTGAACCAGAGCACCGGCAGGCTGCCGCTGTCGTCCTCCAGGACGCCGCGCACCAGCGACATGCCGCGGCGGCGCAGGCGCACCCGGGCGAGATTCTTCAGCCGGCCCTGGAAGGTGGCGGGCTCCCCCACCACGGCCTCGGCGACGGGCAGGATGGTGGAGCGGTCCTCGTAGCGCCACGGCAGGTGGGAGAGGAGGTCCCGGACGCGGTGGAAGCCCGCCTCGGCCAGGGTGGCGGCGCGCTTCGGGCCGACGCCGCGCAGTTCGGTGAGGGGGGCGTCGGGGCTCAGGGACGACAAGGTGGCGGTGATATCTGTGGTGGGGAGATCGGCGGCGGGATCGGATCAGCGCGGCGGGGCGCGCCGGGGGCCCCGCTCAGGCGCTAGGGGATTCGCGGCGGAAAACCAGCTCCACCAGGCCGACCCGCACGTCGTCGCCGTCGTGCATCTCCACCGGCACCCCGGTCTCCAACCGCTGGTCGTTGACGAAGGTGCCGTTCATCGTCCCCAGGTCCTCGGCGATGAAGAACTTGCCGCCGCGACGGTAGACCTTGGCGTGGCGGCGGCTGATGGAGCGCTGGCCGTCCACCGGGGTCAGGTCGATGTCGGGGTAGATGTTGGTCACCGGGTCGAGGCGGCCCACGGTGGTCTCCGCGCCGGTGGCAAGGTGGAACTCCATGCCGGAGCGGTCGTGGACCAGGCACTCCACCGCCTCGGCGCTGGCGTCGCCCTCGCGCATTGGGATGCCAGCGGCGGCGGCGGCCACCTCGCTGCGGCTCGCGGTCTTCTCCACCATGCTGTCGGTCTGGCGCAGCCGGCGCGACAGCTTGCGCATCATGCGCACCGCGATCTCCGGATTGTCGCGCAGCATCTGGTCGAAGGTGGAGCCGTTGATCTGCAACAGCTTGACGTCGGTCAGGGCGCGGGCCGTGGCGGCCCGGGGAAGCTCTTCGAGGAGCGACATCTCGCCGAAGAAGTCACCCCGCTCCAGCACCGCGAGCTGGGCTTCGGAACCGTCCAACTCCTTGACGATCTCCACCTGCCCGGCGTGGATGATGAACATCTCGGTGCCCAGGTCCCCCTCCCGGAACACCGCCTCGCCGGCGGCCCGGTCGATGATCACCTTGGCGCTGGAACGCTTCGACGTGGACTTGAAAACGGCACTCATCCAGTACTCCCTCTCCCGCGACCTGCATCCGAGCCAGCCCCCTCGGCACCTTCTGACGCCGCACCATCACCGACGCCGAGCACGAGGCGCGCTCGCCGCGGCTCCAGGCGACAGCGGAGACCGAGAGGCAGGGTATGGTTCGGTGCCTCGTGGCCCGCGGCCAGCCCCCAGGCCACAGGCCAGGGGCAAGGCTCCAGCCCGCTGCGCAGTGCCGGAACACAAGCGGCGGGGTCGGGCTGCACGGCATCCAGGCAGCCGAGATGGCCAAATATCAACGCATGAATGGCGGTCAGATTACCCGACAGCCGGAGGTGGGTCAACATCCGGTCGAGGCGGTAGAGCGGCTCCTCCACGTCCTCGATGAAGAAGATCCCGCCCCCCAGGCGGGGCGCGTAGGGCGTGCCGATGGTGGCGGTCAGCATGCTGAGACAGCCGCCCACCAACGGCCCCTCCACAACCTCCCCGTGGCGGTCGTCGTCGCTCAGGTAGAGATCGACGGAGCGCCCCGTCTCGCCGGCCAGGGCGGCGAGGAACGACTCCTCCTCCGCCGCGTCCAGGCCGCGGGCCAGGTCGGCGGCCACCATCGGCCCGTGGAAGGTCACGACGCCGGTGCGCCGCACCATCTCCAGCAGGAAGGGGGTCAGGTCGGAGTAGCCGACGTAGGCCCGGGGGTGGCGCGCCAGGAGACCCCAGTCCAGGTCGGGCAGCAGGCGCATGACGCCGTAGCCGCCGCGCAGGAAGAGGATGGCGGGGAGATCCGGGTCCGCGGCCAACTGGTGGAACGCCGACAGGCGCTCGTCGTCGCCGCCGGCGAAGAACCCATCCTTGCGCCTCAGGTTGGCCGCCGGCACGGGGTCGAAGCCGAGGTCGGAGAGGGCGTCCAGGCCCGCTTCCAGGCTCTTGGGGTCGGCGGGCCCGGAGAGGGCGGCGACGCCGACCCGGTCGCCGGGGCGAACCGGCGGTGGGAGGCGGCCTTCCGGGGCGGACGCGGAGGGCGTCGCGGCGGTGGATCTGGTGGGGTCGGAGGTCATGGGTCCGGTGGAAGGGCTTGCAAACTAGACGCCGCCTCCACGCCGCGGCGATCCCGGCGCCGTGGCCGCGGGCATGCCGGGGACGTGCGGGATCGGGAAAAGCTGTCAGAAACAAGCCGGAGAGGCCCGTAAGCCGAATTCTGTACCCCCCGGGCGCCTTCCGGCGGCCGGGCTGGCGGTCATTCCTCTAGGACCGGCGTTGCCACCGGCCTCCAGCAACCTACCCGGGAGCTGGCCCGGCCTTGCGACCGGTGCGGGACGGACGGCCCGCGGTACCGCTCCCCTATTTGGTCTTGCTCCGCATGGGGTTTGCCGTGCCCCCGCCGTCACCGGTCGGGGCGGTGCGCTCTTACCGCACCCTTTCACCCTTACCGCCGCGGCCGAAGCCGCGGAGGCGGTTTGCTTTCTGTTGCACTTTCCGTCGCGTCACCGCGCCTCGCCGTTAGCGAGCATGCTGTCCGTCGGAGTTCGGACTTTCCTCCCGGCGACGACAACGTCGGGGTAAACCCCGCCGCGCGCCGCCCGGCGACCGCTTGTGCCTCTCCGGCATCGGCAGCAACCTCGGGGGCGGCGCTGATATTTCTCCGCGCCCCCCCTTTCCGCTCTCAGCGCTTGCGGAACAGCGAGCCGATGGACCAGCGCGGCCTGGTCTCGTCCTCCGGCTCCGCGTCGCGGCTGGCCAGGCGGGCGAGGCCGGCTCGGGCGTCGGGCTCCACCGGGTTCTTGGCCAGGGCCGACTCGTAGTGGCGCCGGGCCTCGTCGTAGTTCTCCATCGCCTCGCAGATCCGCCCCAGGGCCAGCGCGATGCGGGAGTCCTCGGCCCCCAGGTCCATCGCCTTCCGATAGCTGTCCATGGCGTGGCGCAGCCAATTCGGGTTCTTCGCCTGGGCGCGGCCCAGGAGGACGTAGTACTCGGGCCGCGGGTGGGTCTGGACCGCCTGCTTCAGCAGTTCGACGGCGAAGTGGAAGTCCTCGGCGTCGAGCAGCGCCTCGGCCCGCTCGTAATAACTGCGCGCCAGGTGGCGCCGCTCATCCTTGCGCGGCCCCGGCCGGGCGCCGGTGGTGGCGAGGCCCTGGATGCGCTGGTCGTAGCGCCGGCGGCGCTCCGGCTGGGACAGCGTGAGGTAGGCCGACACCGCCTGCTCGAACAGGAACCAGAGGGGGCGATCGCCGCCGGCCAGGGTCAGGGTCTCGGAATGGCTCGGGTGGACCAGGCGCGCCAGGCGCTGGAAGCCCTCGTGGATCTCGGCTTCGGTGGCCGTGCCCTCGATGCCCAGCAGCTCGTAGGCGGTGAGGCCGGCGGCCCGGGCCAGGAGATCCGCCAGGCGGGAGCGGTGGGACTCGGCGTCGAGGGCCAGCGCCCGGCTATCGAGCTCCCGGCCGACCCGCTCGGCATAGCGGTGGACGACGTCTTTCGAGGCGGGGGGCGGGGCGATGCCGGTCCCCGGGTCGGGCCGCCTGGGGGTGGGCCGGCCGGAATCGCTCCGGCGGCGCGGGGTCGGGCGGGTCGCCCCGGCGTCGCCCCCCGGCCGCGACGCCGCCCGCTGGCGGCGTGGTTGCGGGTCCACCTCGAAGCGCCCGGGGGCCGAGTCCGACAGTTCCACCAGCCCGGCGGCCTCGAGGCGGGCGACGTCGGCAAGGACGGTGGAGCGGGGGGTGGAGCTCTGGCGCAGCAGGTCGTGCAGGGCCACGGGGCTCGACAGGCGGGACAGCAGCACCGCCGCGTGGGGGTCCACCAGCCGTGCCGCGGTGGCCGCCGACCCCGTGCGGTCAGGCGACAGCGACACCCACCGGGATTCGCCACCGAGGCGCTCCACCAGAGCGTCCGCGTCGCCAGCGGCGGCCCACTCCATCAACAGCAGCGCCGTCGGCAGGGGGCCCACCAGATCCATGGCATCTTGCTCAGAGGGCTGGAAGACCGCCCGGCCCGTCTCCGCCCAACCGGACAGGAGGAAGGCGATGCGGGTCATCAACGCCCGCAGCTTGGCCGCCCCCGCCCCCCGGGTCAGCCCGCTGCCGGAGCCGCTGCCAGAGCCGCTGCCGGAACCGACGGCGGGACCGCTACCGGCCGAGTCCTCGTCGCTCCTCAACTCCTCCAGGACCGGCTCCAAGGCGGCCGCCAACGGGTGGTCCGAGGGGAAGTGAAGCTCGCCGTCGAGGAAGTAGAGCCGGCGCTGCCCTTCCGGCAGGTCCACCGCCACCTCGCCGGTAAGGCCCCGGTGATGCACCTGGGCGACGAGGTCGGTGAGGCTGGCGGAGGAGGGCTGGGCTGGGTTCGGTTCCATGGCTCGGAGTCAGGCGGTGGCCCCACGCCGCCGCAGGCCCGTCGAGACGGGGATCAGCGGCGGCGGGGGGCATCAGATTCGTACTTGCCGGCATTGTACCGCCCTTCAGCCGCAGGGCTTCACCGGCAGGTAATTCGCGAGAGTGGCGAAAACCCCCGCCGGTTCCCATTTCTTCCGGTCACCGATGACGTACAGCCGTTGCTTCGCCCGGCTCGCGGCCACATTCAGGCGATGCGGCGTCCCACCCGCCCAGTGCCGGGTTCCGGCGGCCTCGGTCGATGGAGCCCCGAGAACCTAGGCAACGACCTTGGCAGCGCATCCGAGATCGGCTAAAATCACCTCTACCCCAACCCCCGATCACTCCTGACCGCGAGGAACCCCGTGCGCCGTGTCCTCCCGTCGTCGTCCCGACTATCGCAGGTCCAGGACCGTCGGCCGACGCGACGGAACGGCGGGCCTCCCGAGCGTGCCAACGCGCCGCCTGCCGCCCCCGCCCGGGGCGGGGAAAAACCGCTGCAACGCGCCCGGCGACTCGGCCACCGGGTGGTTCCGGCCATGCTGAGCGGGGCCGGGCCAAGCCTGCGGCAAGACCGTATCCAACGCCTGAAGGCCAGCGTCTCCATCGCCAAGAACGAGGTGGTCTCGGCCAGCGTCAGCGGTGGCCGTCCGCCCGGCAACCTGCGTAGCGGCACCGGCGACCACACCACCGCCTACACCACCTTCAAGCACATGGCGCGCAACAACGTGCTGGGCTTCAGTCCCGACGTGGCGGTAAAAAACCTGGTCCTGGTGCTGCAACGCATCCAACAGATGCCAGGCTACGCCAACTCCCGGGGGGTGACCCGCAGAACCCTCGACGCCTACGCCAAGAAGTGGATCGAATACGGTGAGAGCCTCAAGGCTCCCCACGCGAAAGACCTCCAGTTGCTGATGGAAGCCACCGTCTCGCTGCGCAACGCCGTCCCCATGACCGCCTACAAGTACGCCAAGAGCAGCGGCGGCCATGGCGAGGCCAGCTCCGGCGGCGGCCTCGACTGGGCCGAGTTCATGGTGCAGAAGGGCAAGTGGAAAACGCGGGCCGACTTCCGGGGAAACCCGCTACACAACGCTTGGGCCACCTTCGACTTCAGCGCTCCCAACCTGGGTTCCGACGCCGACAAGTGGGCACGGGTGCTGCGCCAGCACATCCTCAGCATGCGCGAGAGCTACCCTCGGCTGTTCGAGATCTCCGGCCTGTACTCGATGGACGACCTGGAGAGCTACCTGAAGACGACGGTGCTACCGCAGAAGTTCAGCACCGCCTTCGCCAAGAAGGTCAAAACCGCGCTTTAGTCAGGAACCTGCGCCGTCGGCCCTCTCGTGGAGCGCCGCGTGGACCCTGGCCGCCACCTTCGGGCCCAGCGCCGCCGTCAGCTCCTCCACCCCCGCCTCCTTCACCCCGGCCAGGCTGCCGAAGGTCTGGATGAGGAGCTTCTTGCGCTTCGGGCCGACGCCGGGGAGGTCGTCCAGGCGGCTTTTCAGGGTGCGCTTGCTGCGCCGGCGGCGGTGGCGGTGGAGGGCGAAGCGGTGGGACTCGTCGCGGATCTCCTGGAGGAGCTTCAAGCCGGCGTCGGTGCGCGGCAGGCGCAGCGGGTCGGGGCGCTCCGGCAGGTAGATCTCCTCCTCACGCTTGGCCAGGGAGGCGACCGGGGTCTCCTCCACCCCGAGCTCGGCCAGCGCCTCCAGGGCGGCGTTGAGCTGGCCCCGGCCGCCGTCGATCAAGATCAGGTCGGGGAGGTCTCCGGTCTCCTCCAACTGGCGGCGGTAGCGTCGCGACACCGCCTGGTGCATGGAGGCGAAGTCGTCCGGCTTGTCCATGCCGCGGATGTTGAAGCTGCGGTAGTCGCTCTTGCGCATCTTGCCCTCCTCCCAGGCGACCAGGGAGGCCACCGTCTCGCCGCCCTGGAAGTGGGAGATGTCGAACCCCTCGATGCGCCGGGGCGGCTCCATCAGGTGGAGGTGAGCCTGCAGCGAGGCGGCGCCGGGGTGCTCCTCCTTGTCGGCCCGGAAGCGCCGCCGGTGGGCCAGCTCGGCGTTGCGGCGGGCGAGTTGCACGCGGTCGGCCTTGGCGCCGCGGGAGGGCATGCGCACGTACACCCGCTCCCCCTTGCGCTCGGTCAGCCACTCCACCAGCGCCTCCTCGCCCACCACCGGCATGGGCAGGTGGACCTCCTTGGGGATGAAGGTGGTGCGCTGGTAGATCTGGGGCAGCACCTCGTCCAGCAGCCGCTCCGGCGCCATCTCGCCGATCCCCTCCCAGAACAGCTCCCGGCGGTCGAGCACCTGGCCGTTGCGCATCACCAGGATGGTGAGGGCGGCGTTGCCGCCGGACAGGTGCACGCCGTAAACGTCCACGTCCTCACCGCCGACGGAGGACAGCTTGCGCCGCTCGCTGATCGCCTCGATCTCCCGCAGGGTGTCGCGCAGGCGGGCGGCGCGCTCGAAATCGGTCTCTTCGGAGGCGGACCACATCTCCGTCTTCAGGCGCCGCACCAGCTCGTCGTTGCGGCCGGAGAGGAAGAGCTTGGCCTGCTCCACCGCCTCGCTGTACTCCCCGTGGCTGGTCAGCCCATCGACGCACGGCCCGAGGCAGCGGTCCATGCCGTAGTACAGGCAGGGCCGGGGCAGGGAGCCGTCGATGTCGATGCGGCAGACCCGCACCTCGAACAGCTTCTGCACCAGCTTGATGGCCTTCCTGGCCAGGCCGCCGGGGAGGAAAGGGCCGAAGTAGTCGGCGCCGTCGTCCCGGATGCGGCGGGTGAAGGCGATGCGGGGGTAGGGGTCGGCGGTGAGCTTCAAGTAGGGGTAGGTCTTGTCGTCCCGCAACAGGACGTTGTAGCGCGGCCGCTGCTCCTTGATCCAGTTGTTCTCGAGCAGCAGCGCCTCCGACTCCGAGTCGGTGAGCACCGATTCGAGGTCCGCCGCCTCCGCCAGCATGGTGGCCAGGCGCGGGTCGCCCTGGGGCTGGAGGTAATTGGCGGCCCGCTTGCGCAGCGACTTCGCCTTGCCGACGTAGAGGGCGTCGCCCGCGGCGTTGCGGAAGATGTAGATCCCCGGCCGGTCGGGCAGGCGGCGGATGCGTTGTTCTACGAGCTCGGCGGGCACGGTCTTGGCGATCTGCGGGGTGGCGTACTGCGGTGTGGCGTGCTGCGGTGCCGAGCATAGCGGAGGGGGTGGCCTGGTGGCCGGACGTCACATAGAATTCGCAAGTAACAAATCACATTCGGCCAACACCCCCGGGTGGAAGGTCATCATCCATTGCTTCGAGGAGGGTTGCATGAGGATCGTAAAGCACCGGTTCGTCCTGTCCATCGCCGCCGGCCTGCTGCTGGCCGTGCTCCTGGCGCCGCTCGCACTGGCCGCCCAGCACACCGAGAACATCGACAACCCCTACCCCTGTGCCGCCCAGGAAAGCTGGGTCACCTCTCCCAACCCGCCGCAGGAGATCCCGGACAACGGCAGCGACTTCTGCGACTTCTACCAGTTCGCCTGGCAGTGGTTCCTATACCTCGGCTCGCCCGGGGACGACGGCCGCAACTTCCAGGACAACGCGAGCTTCCCCGAGTGGGAGTACCCCGCCGACTCCTGCGACGGTCAGTCCGAGGGCCACAGCCTGTTCATCCGCGACGTCAAGGGCGACGACGAGGACGAGGCCACCGACGTGATGATCCCGGACCGCACCGGTCAGGCCGGCGGCGGCGCGGTGATCTACGATCAGAACGAGAATGTCGTCTACTACAACGTGCAGTTCGACCAGGGCCTGTGCGACGCCGGCACCTCCGGCAACCTGCCCTCCGGCACCACCGAGATGAAGACCTCCTGGAGGTTGATGGACGGCGACGACGACACCTACTTCACCTGGACCGTGGCCATCGACGGCGTGAACGGTGGAGACCCGGTGGACCTGGGGCTGGTCGGCTTCCACCTCTTCCGCACCACCGCCAATCACCCCGAGGGCGTGTGGATGACCTGGGAGCACGAGAGCAACGCGCCCACCTGCACCCATCCGCAGACCGCGCCGGCCGGCGGTTGGTCCTTCACCAGCGCCGAGTGCGCCGCCTGCCTGGCCGGTGGCGGCGAGTGCACGAGTTGCCAGTTCAACGTGGCGACCGCCGACTCCAAGACCGACCCGGACCCGACGGAGATCTGCCAGGTGTACCGCAACGGCACCAAGAAGGGCGATCTCAAGGCCGAGGAGAACCTGATCGTGGTCAACGAGCTGAACCGCCAGCTCGTCGGCCCGGGCGGCTTCCTCGGCCAGCTCGACCCGGGCAACGCGATGGCGGTGTGGGCCCATTACCCCATGGTCGGCGGCCTGTGGGTCTCGGACCCGAGCAAGCCGGCGGCCGACAGCAACGGCAACGACACCGGCAACCAGCGTGGCTCCCTGCAACTCGCCAACACGACGATGGAGACCACCCACCAGGGCGGCCCCAACTCCTCACCGATGCTGAACTGCTTCACCTGCCACGACTACCAGCCCAACGAGACGGCCACCAGCGGCCTGAGCCACATCTTCAGCGAGATCAAGGGGTCGAGTCGCGACTCGGCCAAGAGCGCCCACCGGGGCGCCCACGACCTGACCTTCGTCAAGGCTCACCGGCCGGCGCCGGACGCCGGGGCGGACCGGGACTGACCGGACCTTCGGGACAAGGCGCCCTGTAGGTTCCACGAAGTAGGTTCCACGAAGTAGGTCCCGCAAGTAAGGTTTCACAAAGCTCGGCCCCGCCGGATCGCTCCGGCGGGGCCGTTGTTTTTCTCCCTCCCCTAGCGCGGGGTTTTCCCGAGCTGGGGTTCGTGGCTCAGCGGTAGCCGTCGCCGCCGTAGCCCGCGGGGGGCCGGGGGGCGTGCTCGGCGAACCAGCGCCGCACCTCCGGGTTGTCCAGGAAGACGAGGGTGAGGATGCCGCCTACCGCCGAGACCACCTGGCCGAGCAGGATGTTGACGATCTGCATCACCGCAAGCCAGCGTGCCGGCGTCACTTCCTGCGGCTGCTGGGGCAGCAGCCGGGCGCCGTACATCAGCTCCAGGATGCCGAGGACCAGCGGGTAGAGGCCCAGCGGCAGGAAGAGGCAGCCGCAGCCCAGGGTGCTGACCCCGAACACCGTGATACCGAAGAACCACGAGGCCGCGAAGAGGATATTGAGAATGCCGTCCACCAGGTTGAAGATGGCGATGGCGTTGACCAGGTCCGGCTTGCGCTCGGCGGCGTAGTGGGCCGGAACCTGGGTGCCGGGCTGGGTCCCGGACGGAGGCGGCGGCGGTGCGCTCCCACCACTGCCGCCGGTCGGCGCGGTGCCGGCCGGAGCATCGTTTTCGTGGGACGGTGCAGGGCTATGTTCATCCCCGGTGCGGGGCTCGTGGCTGTCGTCTCGGTGCTCGCTCATGGTTTACCTCCCGTTGTTCCTTCAACCCTACGGGCGGAGCCCCCGGAGTGTTCCAATCAGGAGCCGAGAGCGAGGGAGGCCCAGGCCTGCCAGGCGTACCAGGCGCCGAAGAGGAGGGACCCGATCCCCACCACCGGGAAGACCATCGCCATGCGGCGCCAGGAGACGCGGCCGGCGAAGACGCGGCCGAAT
>Ga0102947_1000018_pt1 | contig 51950 bp, 39 predicted proteins | sample SalPon2A_A_D2_MG_FD_78210 | JGI IMG/M metagenome (GOLD analysis project Ga0102947, IMG submission 78210) | Soil microbial communities from South San Francisco under conditions of wetland restoration - Salt Pond MetaG R2A_A_D2_MG | ecosystem: Environmental > Terrestrial > Soil > Wetlands | place... | reverse complement strand
TTTCCGTTGAAGTTGAACTGCACCCGGCGCGGGGACACGGCGCCGCACCCATGGGTGCACTCGGGGTAGTCGACGTAGTTGAGGTTGCCGGCGTCGCGCCAGGAGAAGCCCTGGGTGAAGCTCTCGATGGGAGAGCCGCTCAGATACAACTGGGTGTCGCGCCGGCTCACCGCACCGGCCTTGCCGGCATAGACGTACGTCTCTTCGAGACGGACGGTGAGCGGAGTGCCGTTGAGCACGATGTAGTTGTAGCGGTCCGCCGTCTCGAGCTGCCCCTTGCGCAGGTCGTTGGTGCCGTTGGCGGTGCCGTAGGTGAACTCCTTGAGCGGGCGCAGGATGGAGCCGGTCCATTCGTCCAGGTCGGTCAGCCGCGATGCCCGGTCGTAGGCGTAACGCACGTCAAAGGGGCCGTCCACCTTGCGCCCCGGGTTCCCCAGAGGGTCGTAAGTGTAGTAGTAGACGTAACCGTTGCCCGAGGAGCCCTTCTCCGGGTGGCGCTCGGAGGTCAAAAAGCCGCGCTTGTCGTAGTTGAAAAGCCGCGTCTGGGTCAGCCCCAGGGCGGAGGTCGAGGCCTGGCGCAGGCGGTTGCCGACGTCGTAGTAGTAGGTCGTGTAGACCTGGTTCATGGTCGGGCCCGAGGGCTCCTGCACCTGGTACAGGCGGCCGTGCCTGTCGTAGAGCTCGGTCTTCGAGAAGGTGGTCTCGGCGGAACTCGACGAGCAACCCGCCGTGGAGACGCACACCTTGTAGTCCCGCCGCACCCGACGGTCCCCGGTGTGCCAGAGGAGGATCTGGTGGCCGCTGCCGTCGGGGGGGACGATCTTCCCGGCCCTGCCGAAGGCGTCGAAGTTCTTGAATTGGGTTTCCGCCGCGGGCCAGCCGAAGTCGCGCTCGGTCACGGCGTGCTTCCAGCCCACGGCGTTGAGGGTGGTCACCTGGTTGGACCACTGGCCGGAGGGCTCCAGTTGCAGGTCCTGCCAAAGACGGCCGAAGGGATCGAACTTCACCCGGTTCTGGGTCAGGATGGCGCTGCCCGCGTTGTTGTGGGTGCGGATCAGCACCTCCGCCGGTGAGCTGGCGGACAGGGCACGGCTGTAGGTGTAGGTCGTGCGGGCGCCGTGGCCCGTCTGGGGGATCTCCGAGGTCAGCCGTCCCGAGGTGTCGTAGGACAGGGTGGTGACCAGGTCGTTGGCGGTCTGCACGGTCTTGGGCAGGCCGGTGCTGACATCGACGGTGGCCTGGTAGGCGTGGAGGATCAGGCCCCCGGAGCCGTCGATCCACTTCGACCGCAGGACGCCGCCATAGGCGCGGTCGGTGCGGCGGCGATAGCGCTCCGCTCCCAGCCCCGTACTGCACAGGGCGCCGGTCCCCACGGAGCCGGTGTCGGCGCCGTACCAGCGCTCCAGGTAGCGGTTGCCGGTGGAGGTGTAGTTGTACAGGGTCACGACGTCCGTGCTGCCCGGGCTCGACCCCTTGAGCACCCGCTGGCGTAGCAGAGCCCCGGTGTTGCCGTCGAAGCAGAACTGCTGCTCGGCCGTCGTCGAGCCCTCGGTCTGGGATTTCTCGGAGTAGGTGCCGAGGATCCAGGTCGAAGGCGGTCCGGTGAAGCCGCCGGTCACACCGTTGTTGTTGGTGTTGACGTTGTAGGAGCCCACCGTCGGGTTGTAGAAGGTGAAGTCGGTGCGGGCGGCGCCGCCGCTCCAGTTGGTGGCGTTGGAGGTGTGGGAGCGGTAGTGACCCAGGCCGTCGAAGTCCGACGAGTCGCGGGTGCGCTCCCGGTTGCCGTCGGCGTGGTAGAGGGTCTTGCGGCTGGCCACCCGGCGGTTCAGAAGCTCCCACTGCTCCGGCAGCACCTTGTTGACGTCGATCTTGTCGCGCTCGTAGCGCAGGTAGATGCTGCGCTTCTTGGCGCCGGTGGCCTCGGTGCCCTCGTAGATCTCCTGGGAGATCCAGCGGCCGGCGCCATCGATGGACCGCCGGGCGATGGGCAGGCCGTACTGCCAGCCGTCGTAGGTGCTGGCGTCGGGGCGGAAGCGGACGTCGAAGTAGGAGCGGGTCTCGTCGCCGGCGGGGTTTCGCACCAGCGTGGAGGCCTCGAAGTTGCCCCAGTCCTGGGCCGGCGTGTAGGTCCACTCACAGCCCACCTCGCCGAAGCTGAAGCAGGATCCGGACGCGTTGAGCATCTTCTTGCGGCGCACACCGGTGGAGGTGATGGCGGAGAACGTGCCGCCCCCCTGGGAGCCGAGAATCACCCGGCTCGGGAAGGAGTAGTCCCGGTAGGTCCACTCGTAGGCGCCGAGGGTGGGAAGCTCCAGCTTCTTCAGCACCGCCGGCTGGTTCTCGGCGTCGGACAGGGTGGTGCCGCTGCCGGAGACACAAGTGGTGTAGTAGTCCGGCATCTTCCACTTCGAGCCATCGGGCAGGCTGACGTCGGCCAGGGCGTAGATGGAGCGCTGGGCCGGGGTCATGACGCCATCGAGGTCGTCCACGGTGTCCGTGTCGTCCTCGTCGTAGCAGCTCTCGTCCACCGTCATCGGCACGTAGCGGAAGGAGTAGGTCGCCTGGCCGCCGCCGAACTTCGCCAGCTCCACCCGGTCCACCACCCTCCAGGTCGCGCCGTCGATGGTGCGGTTGACGAAGTGGATGTCGTGGCTGCGGTGGGGGTCGGAGAGCTGCCAGTGGAGGTTGGAGACCTGGGTGATGGTCAGCCGGTTGCCCCAGGTGTCCTCGATCCACGCCGGCCGGAACTTCGCCGACCAGTGGTTGCTGTCCCGCACGAAGAGCCGCTTCGAGCCGTCCGGGAAGTGGACCTCGAACTGGGTGCCGGAAAGCTTCACCAGGCGCAGGTAGGAGCTGTCCCGGGTGTAGTAGTGGGTCGACGGCGCGCTCTCGAAGTTGTGAAGGGTGTCGTGGAAGGCGTGGTTCGAGCCGTCCTCGGCGATGTAGGTGAACTTGGTGCCGCTGTTGGCCGGGTCCACCGGGTCCAGCAGCTCGCCCAGCGACAGCTTCCAGCCGGGGCCCGCGTTGTAGGTGGTGTCCAGGCGGGCGGTCTTCGACGTGACGTCGTAGAAGCTGCCGTCGCTGCGGTACTTGCGCCAGGTGCGGCTGCCGTGGCGCCAGACGTTGGAGTTGTAGGTCAGGGTCAGCGAGTAGGAGAACCCGGCGTCCACCGGATAGCTCGGCCCGATGGGCACGGCCAGGGTCAGGTTGCCATTGAACAGGTTGACCGAGTCCACCTCCCCGAACTGGTACAACTTCTCGGCGGAGAAGCCACGGGCCACGTCGGGGTTCTCCTGGGCCGTGGCCGACAGAGGGGCGAGGACGAGGGAGAGCAGCACCGCCAGGATGGGCAGGGTGGTGCGGAGGACGGGGCGGCGAGAGCTGTGGTGGGTGCGCATCGGCTCACTCCCCGCCCTGGCCGCTGCCGGCGCCGTTGTTGCCACCATTACCGGAGTCCGGCCCGTCGGCCAGCCGCTTGGCATAGATCTGGAGACTCTGGGGATCGACCCCGATGACCACGTCCTTCGGTCTCAACCGCTCCGGCTCCACGTCGCTGTCGCCCAGCGGCTGGAGATCGAGGAGATCGACGGTGAGGCGCGAGTCGGCCTCGCCGTCGCGGTCGAGCCCGGCGCCGTCTCCCAGGGCGATGCCCCAGAAGCCTCCGGTCTCCTCGGGCTCGGCGGTCTCCTCGTCGCCGCCCGTGTCGCTGGCATCGTCACTCCCTTCGCGGGCGGGCCGCACCAGCAGGAGGTCGAGGTAGCGGCCTTCGTGCTCCAGGAAGCGGGCGTTGGCGCCCAGGCCCTCGGCCGGCGGCTCCACCCGCTCCAGGGTGTGGCCGGCGGGCGAGGCCAGGGTGTACTCACCGGTGGCGAGATCCACCGCTGCCCACACCGAGCGCGGCAGCACCGACTCCTCCATCTCCCATCGCAGCTCTCCGTCCACGTCCGCCGTCAACAGGTGCTCCATGCGCAGCACGTGGTGGGTGTAGCCGGTCCACTCCCGGCCCATGCCGAAGACCACGACGCCGCCTTCCGGCGTCGCGCCGGACACGATGACCGCGGTCTCTTCGAAGGCGAGGGCGGGGGCCACCACCGGCTCGTCCGGCGGGGGCTCACCGGTCCCCTGGGCGGAGACGCCCAGCGGGTAGAGCAGGAGGAAGAGGAGGGCCAGGAGCCCGACGGCAAAGCGGGAGCTGCAGGAGCTGCGAGAGCATGAGCGAGATCTCGTGATTACGGCAGACATGATGGTTCCTCTTACGAATTTGCTGCTCGGTGCGTCCAGTCTCGGAGAGCCCCCAACACGGAGGCTTACGAGACTTAGTGACGTGGGCCGGCCGAAACCGTATACAAAGAATCGCAAATTCCTGCCTACGAACGAACTGGCGGCCGACTTTCGGCGGTGACTCAACAGTGAGCCTGCCCGGTCCAGAGACTTGTCTGAGATCGGAGGCCTTGGCGTCATGTAGGCTTCCTCTGTCATGCCTGAGAGTAAGCCAAGAATTCGTATCCTCGCCTTCGCCACCGCAGCCGACGCCCTGGGGCGTGGGGAGATGGAGTTGGAGGTGCCTTCGGGCATCACCGTCGCGGAGCTCAGGCAGCTCCTGGACAAGGAGCACCCGTCCCTGCGGGCGCTCTGGCCGCGCCTGGCCATCGCCGTCGATAGCAACTTGGCGGGCCCGGAGGCGGAGATCCCGGACGGCGCCGAGGTGGCACTGCTGCCGCCGGTGTCCGGCGGCTCGGGATCGGCTGACGGGGCGGTCGATGAGGCCGCGTCCCACCTCACCGATGGGGCTCTCGACGTCGATGCCGCGGTCTCCCGGGTGGCCGCCCCGTCCCGGGGCGCCGTCGTCACCTTCCTCGGCACCGTCCGCGACCACCACCAGGGGCGCCCCGTCGATCACCTGGTCTACGACGCCTACCGCCCCATGGCCGAGGCCGCCATCGGCCGCATCATCGAAGAGTTGGAGGCGTCCGCCGACGACCTCGCCGTCGCCATCGTCCACCGCTTGGGCGAGGTCCCCGCCGGCGAGCCCAGCGTCGTCATCGCCACCGCCTCCCCCCACCGCCCCCCGGCCTACGAAGCCAGCCGCACCGCCCTCGAACGGCTGAAGAAGGAAGTCCCCATCTGGAAACGCGAGCACTACGCCGACGGCGGCGCCACCTGGAGGGAGGCGGAGCCGCTCATGGGCGCCGGCAGTTGATCGGGGCAGATCCACGGCACCTCCTGATTAGGTTGTAGTCGCGGGACTCAACAAACCAAGCCTCCGGAAAACCCGCGACGGTTCGGACAGCTCGGGACTTGGACTTCAGATGTCCGAGACGGTCAGCCCAGTCGGCGACCAGTCGTGGCGGAGATCCTTGGAAGCGACAGCCTAAGTAAGTCCGAACGTCGAGGCAATCTTAGCACCGGCGATGGACCCTTCCACTGATCTGATTTGGACAGACGGGGTCGATGCGTACCCTACTTGATCGTTCTCGTAACTCTCCTTTCGTTCCCATCGCTGTTGTCCAGCCAAACTTTGAACTCCACCAGATTTCGATCGGACGGCGTCTCTACGTCGATCGACTCAACTTGCCATCCGTTCTCCCCGGCCTTCTCCAATGTGACTCGTTGAAGCCTCCCGATGTCTCTCTCAAGGAACAGGTCAAATCGGTTGGTGTCGCCTCGCTCAAAGTCATTGACGACCGGGTTGTCCAGCTGCGCCCTTTCGATGGAGCCACCACTGCCCTGGAGTGTAATCCAGACCCTGTCGTTGGTTCGAGCTTTCTTGTGCTTCCCCGTGGTGGCCTCAACCACGTACAGCTTCTTCCGTGTCGCTGCTTCGAACTCGTCGATAACTGAACCAACAAAGGAAGCGATTGCCGACCGGGCATCAATGTTTGTCAAGAAATTCCTCACATCGTCCACGATACCTCCGTCCATCGGCACGTCAAGTGACCCTTCCCCATCCGTCCGGACATTCAGCTTAACCTTTCCGTTCTCCGCTACGAACGTTACGTAGGCGTGAGGGTCCGGCAATAATCTTAGGCGGTGGGTGACCGTGAAGGAGCCTTCAATTCGGGACCCCTCGCCCGCTCTACTCGCTTTTCCGACATTCAGATCTTCCAATCGGAGTCTATGCCCACCCCGCGTGAAATCTACACACGAGACACCGCTAGCGTTCCTACCGGTAAAGCGCTCCTTACCCGTCTTTAGCACCACCATTCCATCGCCGGTGGTTCTTGCAAAGCCACTTACAGGCAAGCAGCATGCGACTATGACTACAAACCCTAGCGTAATTTTTCTCGACACTTTTGCCTCCTCCCTAATAATCGGGCTACTTGTACGCTAGCAGGTGGATGCAGATTGACCAGTGCGGCTGCCTTCACAGTTGGGCGACTGTCCGAAGTTCGAAGCTGTGCTCGATCATTCGATTCTAGATGCTCGATTCCCCGCACCAAGAATGTAATTTAGCTTCCTCCGAATCGGCCATGAAATCCACGAACTAAAGGGTGGCTCTTAACGAAAGTTGAAGATGGATCGCCATCCCATCAAAAGATCTCAGCACCATGCCGTACGACTGAGTACGACAGCTCTCCTAGCGCTTGTTGACCCATGACGTGAGGGTCCGAACTCTCCGCCGATAGCCTCCAACTCTACGGCGGTTTCTTTACCCCTAGCTGCCTCTGCCTTCGCAGATCGGACAGAAAATCTGGCCGCGGGAGTGTTAGTAGCCTTTGAGCTGGCGCACCATTGACCGCCGTGGTGCTCCGTCACCCACCCAGCCGCTGCGCCTCAACCGTCGTCTCCAGGATCTTGCGGCGCACGAAGTCCCCGAGCCCCCGGTCCAGTTCCTCCCAGCTCCGCCCCAGCTCCTGCCGCAACATCTCCCCGCTGGGCGCCGCACCACCCGCCACCCGGTCCAAAAACCGCCGGAACCCCGGCGCCAGGGCGCCGTCCTCCCCCTCCACCAGGTAGCGGATGAAATAGCCAGCGTGGGCGTAGTTGAGGTCTCGGCGGCCCTCGTCGCGGACGAAGCGGTCCCAGTCCAGCGCCACCAGCGCCTCCACCCGGGGCGGCTCGTCCCGGGCGAAGGAGGCGTTCAGGTTGCGCAGGCCCGCGATGGCGCCGAAGTAGTCCACCTTGCCCGGCTGCTGAACCGTCGCGCCGCCCAGCTTGCCCGGTTCCAGGTCCCCCGCCGGGCCGACCCGGGACGCCCCCAGGTCGTAGGCCATGCCCTCGTCCAGCCAGGGGGGCAGCGCCGGCCCCACCGCACGGCGGTTCAGGAGATGGGTCACCTCGTGGATCAGGGTGGCCGCCAGGTCGTGGGGCTGGCGGTCACCGACCCAGAGGGCGAGCATGCCGTGGCGGGCGTAGCCGCCGGCGGGGATGCCCCGGATGCGCGCCTCCCGGGACTGGAACAGGCGGTAGGTCTCGCGGTCCGCGAAGACCAATACCGCCTCCCGGGCCTCGCCCTCCGGCGTGGCGCCGTAGCGGCGGCGGTACGCCGGCTCGATCTGGGCGGCCAGCCGGTCGAGGGTGGCCAGGCGGCCGGCGGGCTCGACGTCGGTGTAGAGGGGGTAGGGGCCGAGGCTGCCCCGGGCGCCCTCCACCCCCATCAGCTCCCTGGCGATGAGCAGTTGGTCTCGGGGCGCCGGGGCACCCGCCAGCGGCCGCGGCGGCACCACGCCGGAGCCCATCGGGTAGGCCGCCCCCACCTCCGGCGCGTCCACCCAGCCGGCGCCCACCGGCGACTCCACCCGGGCCCAGTCCCCGCGGCGCTCCAGCACCTCCACCTGAACGAACGCCTCCGGGCGGCCGACCACCGGCGCCGACGCCTCCGGAGCCCGGCGCACGGCGTCGCCAGCGGCGATCCACACCGTATCGGCACCGTCGCCGCCGCCGTCGCCACCTTCGTACCCGGCCACCACCTCCGGCGGCACCAGGCCCATGGTCTCCCCGGCCGCCCCGTCCGGCGGGCCGTAGGGCGAGTCGCCCTCCACCGTCACCACCTCGTACTCCCACTCCACCGCCGGGCGGCCGTCGCGGCGCCGCTCCTCCTCAGCCTGCCGCTCGGCGACCTGGTCGGCGGTGACCCCGTAGTAGATCCGGAAGCGCTCCACCAGCGGCCCCACCGCCGGCCACTCCGCGGCCCGGGCGATGGCCGGGTGCCCGGGGTCGTTCGTCGCCCAGACCAGGAGGCCGAAGACCGCCAGGGCCGCCACCACCAAGGACCACGAGACCACTTCACGAATCCGGCTACGCCACATCTCGTATCTCCTGCATCACTGAATTATACGGTCTCGGCGCGTCAAAGATATCCCAGGGCGCGGAGAGCTTCCCGGTCCTCGTCGCTCAGCGTCGCGCCGGACGGATCGACCTCGGCCGGCTCGGGGCGGCCTAAACGGTACTCCAGGGCGGCCAGCGCCTCGGCGCCGTCGTCGGGGCAATCGACCTCGCGCCAGCCGTAGCCGCGGGGGGCGTCCTGAGCGTCGCCCGCCGGCTCACCGCCGCCGCGGCGGGCGCATTCCTGGCCACCGTCCCAGGCCAGCAGCCGGGAGGATCGGGACTGGGCGCCGTAGGCGTGGCGGGCGAGGAGGAGGTGGGTGTTGGGCAGCGGGTGGACCGCGCTGGCGTGCTCCTCGAAGTACACCCGGGAGCGGTCCCCCGGTCGATCCCCGGGGCCGGCCAGGGGGCGTCCGTCCAACCCCTCCGGCACCTCCGCCCCGGCGGCGGCCAGCAAGGTCGGGAAGAGGTCCGCCACCGAGGTCAACTCCGCCACCCGCCGGCCGCCGGCGCCAGCGGTGCCGTTTTCGCCGTCCTCGCCGTCTTCGCCGTCCTCAGCGGCCCGCTGCCCCGGCGGCTTGACCAGCAGCGGCACCTCCACCAGCTCCGGGTCGAGGCGGTAGCCGTGGCTGAGGTAACCGCCCTCGCCCAGCAGCTCGCCGTGGTCTGCCACCACGACGATCCAGGCCCGGTCGTAGAGGCCCCGGCGCTTGAGGGCCGCGAACAGGCGGCCGAGTTGGGCGTCCATGAAGGCGACCTCGGCGTGGTAGGCGGCGGTCACCCAACGCTTGCCCGCGGCGGTGACCGGCGCCTCGCCGTGGGTCAACCGGCGCCACGACTCCTCCCGCCCCGCCGCCGCCCGGCGCCAGACCGGGGTGGTCAGGGCGGACCGGGCCTCGGCGACGCCGGCCTGTTTCTGGAACGGCGCCGGCGCCCGGTACGGGTAGTGGGGGTCGAAGTAGTTGGCGAACAGGAAGAGCGGCCCCGGCGGCACGGCGGCGAGCTCCGCCGTCGCGGCGTCGGTCAGGCGGTCCCCCCGGGTCTCGAAGTCCTCCGGGTCGTGGTAGATGTCAAATCCCCGGGCGACGCCGAACTTAGAGCTCACCAGCTTGCCGCCGGCGAAGCCCGCCGTGTTATAGCCGCGGCGGCGCAGCTCTTCGGCCAGCACAGGCAGAGCAGCGGGCAGGCGGCGCTCCCCGACGCCGGCGCCGTGGCGCCCGGCGTAGAGGCCGGTGAACATGCTGGCGTGGGAGGGCAGGGTCCAAGGCGCGGTGGCGACGGCGTCGTCGTAGACGGTGGCGTCGGCGGCGAAGCGGTCCAGATTGGGGGTCAGCCCCGGCGGCCCGCCGTAGGCCCCCAGGGCGTCGCGGCGGGTGGTGTCCAGGGTGATGAGGACGATGGGCGGCGGGCCGTCGCCCGCCGCGGAGGCGGCGCCCAAGCGCGGCGCTCCCCAGAGGTAGATGCCCCCCTGCGGACCCTCGACGCTGAAGGCCAGGCGCACCGGGTCGTCGCTCCGTGCCTGGGGCAGGTCGAGGTGCAGGCTGCCCCGGGAGCGCGGCGCCACCCGGGTCTCGGCGCGGACGCCGGGCTCCCCCACCACCTCCACCGCAAAGCGGGCCGGCGCGGACGAGAGGTTTTCCGGCCGCAGGGAGAGGCGGCGGGTGCCGGTGCCGGGGGCGACCTCCATCTCCCAGCGCCCCGGGCCGGCGAAGAGGAAGCCGGAGAGGCGGCGGTGGTCCAGGCCGGTGACCCCTCGGGCCAGGAGATCGGCGACGTAGGCGAAGCGCTCCCGGGCGGCGGCGGGAAAGGGGGCCAGGGTGGCACCGCCTGGGGTGGCCCCGGCAGCGTCACCGCCGGCAGGGGAGAGGCGGCGGGCGATGGCGCGGAACCGGTTGTCGTGGCGGTCGTCGTCGTCCACCTCCTGCCTCCGGCTGAGGGTCAGGACGTGGGAGCCGGGGGTGAGATCGTCCGCCGGGACGGTGATCTCCATCGGGCCGTCGGTGCGGCCGGCGCCGGCGGACTCGGGGAGCGGCACGCCATCCCAGGTCAGGTCAAAGGCGAAACCGCGGCTGTCGGCGGCGGGGTCGAAGACTAGGGTCAACGCCTCGGACGGCGGCCGGAGGACGGCACAGGCGACGTCGGCGCTGCCCCGGAAGCTCCACACCCCCGCCTCCACCTGCCAGTTCGAGCCCGGGACGCAGACCACGTCGCTGCCGGCGAGGACGACCCCGTGGGGGAACGGCTCGCCACCGCGCCCGGCCTCCCCACCGCCCGGCTCACCACCGCCACAGGCGGCGAGGACAAGGAGGGCGGCGGCCAGGCAGGCCGCGTAGAGGGCAAAGCCGTGGAGGCGGCGTCGAGCGGCGGAGCGGGGCAAGGCAGGCATGTGCCGCTCAGACTATCGGCTAGCCCGAAATTCTCATAAGGCATTGTCGCGAGAGGGCGAAGGTGTCCGTGAATGCAAGGCGCAGGACGAGTCGCCCCCGCAGGCGTACTGTAAGTACGTCGAGGACTGCGACCGGTCTGCAACGCAGCAGGCGCGGGCAGATTCGAGCTCGTAGTAGATGGCTGGTGAGAATTGCGGGCTTGAGCGGCGGGGAGGAAACGGCGGGGTCAAGAGGCGGTCAGCGTCTCCCGGGCGGCGACCCCGGGCCGGGTCCCGGCGTCGGGCTCCCCGGGCGGATGCTCCTCGCCGGTTTCGCTGCCCTCACCTCCCGCCTCCCCCGCCGTCTTACTCGGTGGCGCCGCCGGCTCCCCCTCAACGCCGGGGCCGCCGGAACCGCCGCCGCGCCGTATGCGCCACTCGGCGATGCGCTCGCGGGACTCGAGCAGCAGGTCGTAGAGCACCGGCACCATGACCAGGGTCAGGAAGGTGGCGAAGCCCAGGCCGAAGATCACCGCCACCGCCATGCCCCGCCACCACTGGGAAGACTCGCCGCCGGTGGCGAAGTGGAGGCTGCGGAAGTCGAACTCGACGCCGGTGGCCAGCGGGATCAGGCCGAGGATGGTGGTCACCGCGGTCAGCAGCACCGGGCGGAAGCGGCGCATGCCGGTTTTCAGCACCAACTCCCGCCGCGGCACGCCGGCGATGCGGAGCTGCTCGCCGTAATCCAGCAGCACGATGGCGTTGTTGACCACGATGCCGGCCAGGGAGATCACCCCCAGACCGGTCATGATGATGCCGAAGGGCAGCCCCACCACCAGCAGTCCCAGGAGGACGCCGACCATGGACATGACCACCGAGCTGATGATGATCAGCGGGATGGCCAGGGAGTCGAACTTGCCCACCATCAGCGCCAGGACGATCAATACCGCGTAGAGGAACGCCTTGGTGAGGAAGGCGGTGGCCTCGGCCTCGTCCTCGCTCTGGCCGGCGAACTCCATGCGGTAGCCGGCGGGCAACAGGTCCGGCAGCGCCTCCAGGCGGCGCGCCGCCTCGGTGCGCACCGGCTCGGCCTGCTGGGGGGTGGTGACGTCGCCGGAGATGGTCACCACCCGCTTCTGATCGACGTGGTTGATGGAGGTCAGAGAGGTGCCGCGCTCGATGCGGGCGACCTCCGACAGCGGCACCTGGGCGCCGTCCTCGGTGACGATGGTCAGGCGCGACAGGTCGTCGGTGGAGGAGCGGGCCCCCTCCTTCAGGCGCACCACGATGTCCGCCTCCTTGTCGCCGTAGCGGTAAACGGAAGCCTCGGTGCCGTTGACCGCGGTGCGCACGGTGCTGGCGATGTCCCGGGTGGTCAGCCCCAACCGGGCCGCCGCCGTGCGATCGACCTGGACCACCAGCTCCGGCCGGGCGACCTCGAAGTCGCTGCGCAGCGACACCAGGCCGTCGATGTCGCGGACTTCGTCCTGGACGCGCTGGGAGATCCGCCCCAGGGTGACGAAGTCGTCGCCGGAGATCTCGATGGAGAGCGGCGCCCCCACCGGCGGGCCCTCCTCCGGGCGCTTGACCTCGACGATGGCCCCGGGAACGCCGCGGGTCAGCTCCCGCACCCGGTCCATGGTGACGAAGGAGTTCTGCTCCCGGTCCTGGCGGCGGAAGAGATCCAGGGTGATGCGCCCCTGGTTGTCCGAGCCGCCGCCCTCGCCGCCGAACTCGCTCTGGCTGCCGGCGCCGGTGCCGGCGGCCATCACCCGCAGGTCCGCCACCCCGCCCAGGCGGGACTCGAAGTCCCGCACCACGGCGTCGGTCTTGGTGAGGCGGGTGCCGGCGGGCATCTCCAGATCGACGATGACCTGGTTGGGCTCGGTCTCGGGGAAGAACTCGACGCCGGCGGAGAAGGCGACGAAGAGGGCCACCACCACCACGAAGGCGCCCACCGTCGCCGCCAAGGTCAGCGCCCGGTGGCGCAGGGCGAAGCGCAGGGTGCGCTCGTAGTGGTGGCCCAGGCGCTCGCCGGCCAGCTCCAGCCGGGTGCGCAACCGGCTCCAGGGGCCGGGCTGGGTGGCGGCACGGTCGGGCCCCGTCTCCGCCGCCGCTTCGCCGTCGGCCTTCACCGTCGGCACCATGCCCCGGCGCAGGAAGGTCCCCGCCATCACCGGGTTGATGGTGAACGCCACCAGCAACGACGCCAGCAGCGCGATGGAGACGGTGAGCGGCAGGTAGTACATGAAGTCACCGACGGTCCCCGGCCAGAAGAGCAGCGGGAAGAACGCGCCGACGGTGGTGAAGGTGGAGACCGCGATGGCGGCGCCCACCTCCCGGGTGGCGAAGCTCGCGGCTTCCAGCGGCGGCTTGCCCTCCTCGATGTGGCGGTAGATGTTCTCGATCACCACCACCGCGTTGTCGACCAGCATCCCCACCGCCAGCACCAGGGAGAACAGCACAATCATGTTGAGGGTCGTGCCGGAGAGCTGGATGGCGACGAAGGTCAGCAGCATGGAGAACGGGATCGCCAGACCGACGAAGAGCGCGGTGCGGAAGCCGAGGACGAACATCAGCACCAGGATCACCAGCACCAGGCCGGAGAGGATGTTGTTCTCAAGGTCCATCACCATGCGGCGGATGTCGTTCGACAGATCGCCCAGGAGGATCGCCTCGACGCCGGCGGGCCAGCCCTCCCGGGCCGCCTCGACCTCCAGCTTCACCAGGTCGCTGACCTCGATGATGTTGGCGCCGAGGCGCTTCTGCACCGCCAGGGCCACCGACTCGGCGCCATCGACCCGAGCCATGGAGGCCGGGTCCTCGATGCCGAAGCGCACCTCGGCGACGTCGCGGACGAAGACCGGCGAGCCGTTCCGGGCCTCGATGACGAAGTCGGCGACGCGCAGCGGGTCGTCCACCTCGCCGGGCACGCGCACGGCGTAGGACAGGCTGCCCAGCTCCAGGTCGCCGCCGGGGATGGAGACGTTCTCCGCCCCCACGGCGTCGATGACGTCGTTCAGCGACAGCCCGTAGAGCTGGAGCTTGCGCGGATCGACGTCGACCTGCACCTCGCGCTCGACGCCGCCCACCAGGTTGGCGCGCAGGACGCCGGGCACCGACTCGATGCGGTCCTGGAGGTCCTCGGCGATGGTTTTGAGCCGCGCCGGCCCGACGTCGCCGGCCAGGTTGACCTGGAGGATCGGGATGTCGGAGAAGTTGATCTCCTGGAGGATCGGGTCCTCGGCGTCGGTGGGGAGATCCGCCTCGGCGCGGTCGATCCGGGCGCGGACCTTCTGCAGGGCGTCGTCGATGTCGGTGCCGGAGAGAAACTCCACGGTGACCACCGACGCCGACTCCTGGGACACCGAGGTCAGCTCCTTGAGGTCATCGACCCCCTTGACCTCGCGCTCGACGATGCGGGTGACCTGGTTTTCCACCTCCACCGGCGAGGCGCCGGGCCACAGGGTGTAGACGATGATCTGGGGAATCGAGATGTCGGGGCTCGACTCCCGGGGCAGGGTGACGTAGGCCGAGGTGCCGGCGATCACCAGGAAGGCGGTGAGGAAGAAGATCGTCGCCCGGTGGGCGAGGGAGAGGTCGGTCAGTCGCATGGGGTCAGCCCGCCTCCTCCACCGCTGCTTGCTCCACCGCTGCTTCCTGCACCGGCTGGCCGTCGGCCACCCGGGACTCGCCCTCGACGATCACCCGGTCGCCGGGGCCGATGCCGGAGCTGACCACCACCCGGTCGCCCAGGACCGGCCCCAGCTCGACGATGCGACGGCGGGCGATGCCGCCCTCCACGACGAACACCGCCCGCTCCTCGCCCAGGTCCACCACCGCTTCCAGCGGCACCAGGAGCGCTCCGGCGAGGGTCTGGCGCGGTACCTCCAGGGTGGCCAGCATGCCGGGGCGCAGGCGGCCGTCGGGGTTGGGCAGCTCGGCTTCGACGTCCAGGGTGCGGGCGGAGGCGTCGAGCTCGGCGCCGAGACGGGTGATGGTGCCCTGGAAGACCTCGCCGGGCACGGCGTCTACCCGGATCTGGACCGGGCGGCCCTCCTCCAGGTAGGGCACGTCGCCGGAGGAGGCAGGCGCCACCACCTTGAGCTGGTCCACCTGCACCAGCTCCACCACCGCCTGGCCGGGGACCACGTAGTCGCCCACCTCCACCCGGGTGGCCGCCACCTGGCCGGCCCAGGGGGCGGTGAGGCGTGACTTGGAGAGGTCGAGGCGGGCGGAGGCCAGCCGCGCCTGGGCGACGTCGCGGTTGGTGATGGCGTCGAGCATCTGAGCCTTGGTGATGGATCGGCGCTCGTAGAGGGCCTGCGCACGCTCGAACTGGGCGCCGGCCTGGCGCGCCACCGCCTCGGCCTCGGCCAGGCGCTGGGCCAGGGCACGGGTATCGACCCGGGCCACGGCCTGGCCGCGGGAGACCCGGTCGCCCCGCTTCACCGACAGCGCTTCCACGGTGCCCGCCACCTCGGCGGCGAGCACCGCCCGGCGCTCGGCCACCAGGTCCGCCGATAGCGACACCGTGTCCTCCACGTCGCGCTGCTCCGGCACCGCGGTGCGCACCAGGGCGGTGCGGGACTCGGACTGCGGGGTGGTGGTCTCCGCCGCATCATCGCCGGCCTCTCCTCCACAGCCGTAGATCAGGAAGAAGGCCAGCAGCAGCAGGGCGGCGGCCAGGATCACCCAGGGGCCGGGGCGGCGTTTGCGGTCACGCATCGGTTCGAGAGGCATCATGGGGACATCGTCTCCTCGCCACCGCCGGTCTCCGGCGGCGCGGCCATGGCGCCCTGGGGGGCGCCGGCACTGGGTTCTAGGCTGAGCTCTGAGCTGGGTTCCAAGCCGGGTTCCAAGCCGGGTTCGGCGCCGATGGCGCCTTCCGTGGGGTAGGCGCCGACGGCGCGGGCCAGGCGGGCCGCCTGGCGGCGGGCGTCGTAGTAGGCGCCGACGGCGGCGATCTCCGCCTCCGTCTCCTGGCGCTGGGCGTCGAGCCAGTCGGTCTGCAGCGCCACGCCCTCACGGTAGCTGGCCCTGGCCACCCGGCTCGCCTCGCGGGCGGCGATGACCGCGGTGCGGGCGGCGCGGTAGCGCTCCAGAGCCGAGCGGTACGAGGCGCGGGAGCGGGCCAGGTCCAGCTCGATGGAATCCAAAAGGTCCGCGAGCCGGTGGCCGAGCTGGCGGCGCTGGCTTTCGAGCTGCTCGATCTGGCCGCGGCGCCGGCCGCCGTCGAAGAACTCCCAGGAGAGATTCAGGGAGAAGGCGTAGTTGTCGTACAGCGGGTCGGCGAGGTTGTCGTAGAAGCGGGCCTCGCGGCCGAGGAAGCCGTTGAATTCGATCTGCGGCCGGCCCTCGGCCCGGGTCACCACCTGGCGCTTGGCCAGGACGTCGCGCTGCAGCTCCAGGTCCGCGATCTCCGGCCGGTTGGCCCGGGCCGCCGACCAGAGGGCGGCCAACTCCGGCGCCTGGGGCAGGGCCTCCGCCGGGGGTGGGGGTGGGGGCGTCGGCTCGGCGCTGGCGGTGTCGCCCTCGACGGCCTCCTGCTCCAACGTGTCATCCAGCCGCTCGTCCAGCGTGTCTGCCACCGACAGGGCGTAGGGGCTGGCGCCGCTCACCTGGACCTCCGCGTCCCGGGGCAACCCCAGGACGTTGCCCAGCTCGGAGCGCGCCACCTCCAGTCCGCCGGCGGCCTCGGCCACCCGCGGGGTCACCTCGGCGACGGCGGACTGGGCGCGCAGCAGCTCCAGGCGGGTGGCCTCGCCGATCTCGTAGCGCGCCCGCACCACCTCCAGCGCCTGGCTGCGCACCCGGTGCTGCACCAGCACCACGGCCAGCGCCTCGCGGCTGGCCAGCACCTCGTAGTAGGCGAGGGCGGCGGCCAGGGCGGTGTCCATGCGGGCGGCGGCGATCCGCGCCTCGGTGACGTCCACCACCATGCGCGCCAGCTCGATGGCGGCGCCCAGCTTGCCGAAGGTGTAGACCGGCTGCGACACGGACACCCCGACGCTGTAGAGCTCCTGCTCCCCGGGGGTGAAGTCGCCGCCCGGAAACTGCTGCAGGATGTCCTCGAAATCGGGGCTGTTCAGGAACGACGGGTTGCGCGACAGCGAGTAGGAGGAGACGGCGGCGAGCTGGGGGAAGGCGTCGGCCTTGACCTCGGTGACGCCGGCGGCCACCTCGGCGCGCTGCTCCTCGGCGGCCCGGAGGGCGGGGTTGTTGGCCAGGGCCGTGACCACCGCCTCGGCCAGGTCGAGACCCGGGGCGTCAGCCGATCCCGGCCCGACTCCCGGCGCGGCGACGAGGTCGAGGCGGGCCAGGGTCTCGGCGATGCGCTCGCCGGCGGCGTCCAGGTCGTCCTGGACGCGGCGCTCCACGGCGTCCTCGGGGATCTGCGGCAGGGTGAGGAGGTCGCGGTAGGCGTCGTCGGCGGTGGCTTCTTCCTCGGCGGCGTTCTGGGCAGCCACCGGCGGCGCGGCGAGGAGTGCCAGGGCGAGGACGGCCCAGAGCGCCACCGCGAGGCGGGAGGGCTGACGCGGCCGGCTCACGCGCCCTCCCCGACGGCCCGGGAGGCCAGGCCGTTCCAGAAGATCTCCCACACCCGCTCCAGGCGCTCCTCGGCCAGCGACTCGTCGATGTGGCAACCGCCGACGTGGCCGATGAGCACCCCGTTCAAAAACATGCGGAAGACGTAGGACAGGTCGTCCGGGTCGGCGGCGGCCACCGCCCGGGCCTTGACCGCGTCGGCGAAGAACTCGGCCAGGCGCTGGCGTTGGCGCTCCCGGTGATCGCAGACCACCGCCTCGGCGCGCTCCCCCAGGTCACCTTGGAGCTGGGTGGCGGCGACGCGGAAGATGGCCACCAGGGCCGGTTGCTCGGAGGCAAAGCGGACGGCAGCAAGGAAATAGTCGTGCAGCCTCTTGCCGTGGGGGGCATCCCCCTCCAGGGTGGCGAGGATCGTGGAGTCCGGCCCGCCCTCCAGGCCGCGGCGCAACAGGTCCATGAGCAGATCGCCCTTGGAGTCGTAGTAGTTGTAGAGGCTGGCCTTCCTCACCCCCACCCCCTCGGCGATGTCCGCCATGGAGGTGCCACCGTAGCCCCGCTCGGCAAACAGCGCCGCCGCCACCTCCAGCAGCCGGGCGTGGGTCGGCGAGGATTCGACGAAGGCAATGCTGAGGGCTTCGGGCATAGGCAAGGAATTTCCCGGGGTGCAAGGAGAATGGACCGCGGCTACCGAACGGTCGGACACTACCGACCGTTCGGTAGTATACGGGCCCCACCGATCCTGTCAAAGGAGGCTATTCGGCAGACCGACCGTCCCCACCACTTCCTGGAGCTCGCCGAGATGCGCCAGCAAGTCGGCGCCCTGATGACCACTCGACCCCGGCACCCCGGGCACTCCGGCCACCCGCTCCCCGCCGGGAATCCGCTACAGGAACACCCGGCGCCGGAAGCGGCGCAGGAGGAGGGCCGCCGGGACCAGGTGGAAGAGGAGGGCGCCGACGGTGGCCAGGGCCACGGCTTCCGGGGTGATGACCACGAAGGCGCGGTAGGTCCAGTAGGCGGGGAGGACGGACAGGAGGTGGGCCCAGGGGACCGCGACGGCGAAGGGGGCTGCGGGGAGGAGGATGGCCGGGAAGAGCACCTTGATTACCGCCAGCCCCTCGATCTTGTTGCCCGCCAGGACCAACACCACCAGGACTGACAGGGGGGCCTGGAGACTGCACAGCAGGGCCAGCAGGGGGATCCGCCACCCCGGGAGGGGCGCGATGGCCTGGACCGTGACCAGGATGATCAGCGGGTAGAGGAAGCTCAGCAGCGTGGCCAGGGCCAGCCGGGCGAGGAGGAAGCGGCGGGGCGAGATGGGCAGGGTGCGAAAGACCGGGAAGAGCCCCTCGTCGCGCTCCTCCAGCAGGATGAAGGCGAGCATCAGGCCGGGGAAGGCGCTGGCCAGCAGACAGAACAGGGCGATGACCAGACCGCGGTGGTCGGCGAGGAGGGGAAACCCGGCCTCCGCCGACGCCAGGCCGAGGCGCAGTGCGAGGGCGAAGACCAGGGGGATGACGAGCAGCACCCCCACCGTGTGGTCGCGGAGGGTGTTGCGCAGGTCGTTGGCCCACAGGGCGGTGAGCTGTCTCACGCCTCCTCCATGGATCGCTCCTCCACGGGCCGCCGCTCCACCGCCCCCGGGGAGCGCTCCGGCGGCCGCCCCGGACCGCGGACGTAGGCGGTGAAGGCGCGATGGGCCCACCAGGCGGACAGGGCGATGGAGAGCAGCAGGAAGCCGACCCCGTAGACCGCCTCCCAGGCCGGCCGCGGCGCGAAGGCGCGGCGGAAGAGGAGGAGGGAGGCCTGGGAGGGGATGAGGCGGAAAAGCGGCGTGTCGAAGAGGCCGAGGAGCCCCACCACCGGCAGGCAGAGCGGGGTCATGGCCGCCGGCACCAGGAGCAGGTACTCGTTGACCGAGCGCACCCGCACCACCGCCACCAGGCCGAGGAGGATGAAGAGGACCGAGGTGAGGGCCAGGGCGGCGACCAGGGGCCACAGCTCCATGCCGCCCCAACCGCGGGCGGCCAGCGCCATGGCGACGCCGCTGGGCACCGCCAGCAGGGTCAGCGAGACCGCCTTGGCGGCGATGTACTGGCCGGTGGTCAGCGGTGTCACCGCCACCGCCGCCAGGGTGTGGGAGCCGCGTTCGAAGAGCACCAGGACGCCGACGAAGAGGAAACCGAACACCGTCGGGTCGGAGAAGAGGAAGAGGACCAGGTAGGGGTCGGGCAGGCGCGGCGCCCAGGCCAGAAGGGCCACGTAGAGGAGGGTCACCACGGCGGCAACGGTGACCACCTGCTGGCGCCACTGTAGCTTCAGGTCCCAGGCCACCGCCCGGGCCAGCACCCGCAGCCAGCGCCCGGGGCTCACGTCAGCCGCCGGCCGGTGGTGTCGAGAAAAACGTCCTCTAGGGTCGGCTCGTGGGTTTGGATGGACTCGATCTCGGCACCGCGCAGCAGGGCGAGGAACGCCGGCTCTTCGCCCAGGCCGTCGAGGCGGAAGTCGGCGCGCTGGACTTCGCCGCCCTGAACTGCGCCGCCCTGCCCGGCGCCGTCAGCCCGGGTCCGGTACTCCACCACCACCCGCCGCTCGGCCCCTTCCCGGCGCAGCTCCCGCGGCACGCCGATGCGGGCCATGGTGCCGTCGATCAGGAAGGCCACCCGGTCGCACAGCTCGTCGGCGTCGTGCATGTGGTGGGTGGTGAGGAAGATGGTCCGGCCCGCCGCCTTCTGCTCCAGCACGATGTCTTTGAGCACCCGTGCGTTGCCGGGATCGAGGCCGGCGGTGGGCTCGTCGAGGAACAGCACCTCGGGGTCGTGGAGCAGGGCACGGACGAAGTTGAGGCGCATCTTCATCCCCTTGGAGAAGGCGTCCACCCGGCGGTCGGCGTCGTCCTCCAGACCCACCATGGCCAGCAGTTCCTCCGGGTCCCGGGTGGGGCTGTCGTAGAAGGAGGCGAAGAAGCGAAGGTTCTCCGCCGCGGTGAGCTTCATGAAGTGGTTGGGCAGCTCGAAGCCGACGCCGATGCGCTCGTAAAGGCCGGTGCCGAAGCTCTCCAGGGGGCGGCCCAGCAGGCGCACCGAGCCCTCGAAGCCTCGGAGCAGGCCGATGAGCACCTTCTGGGTAGTGCTCTTGCCGGCACCGCTGGGACCCAGAAAACCGAAGATCTCCCCTTCCCCCACCTCGAAGCTGACCCCCGAGACCGCAGGGCTGCGCCCCCCGGGGTAGGTGTAGGCCAGGTCGGCCACCTCGAGGACTGAGGCGCCGGCGCTCATTCCTCGGGGTGAGGGTCGTCGAGGTCCAGGCCGTCCCGCCCGGCCCCGGAGCCACCGCCCCGGGGGCGCAACGGATTCCAGGTGTCGAGCCCCGGGAAGCGGGCGAAGTCGCCGTCGGTGGTGCACAGGGTGGCGCCGTTGCCCAGGGCCAGGGCGGCGATGTGGGCGTCGGTCATCAGCGGGCCGCGCACCGAGCCCTCCTCGATAACGCGGTCCAGGATCTCCCAGTGGCGCGACGACGGCTCCAGCAACACCACATTGGGTCGTTCCACCCAGGCATCGACGATCTCCCGGGCCTCGGCCGCGGTCAGCGGCCGCTCGAAGACCCGCGGGTTGGTCATGATGCGCAGGAAGGCGACGATGGGGTGCCAGGCGAAGCCCACCGGCTCCGGTGCCGACAGCCGTTCCTCGAGCCACTCCCGGGCACCGTCGTGGAAGGGGCTGCTGGAGTCGTAGGCGTAGATCAGCAGGTTGGCGTCGATCAGAATCAACGGTGACCCGGTCCGTCCAACTGCTCCAAAAGGCCACCAATGTCGTCGAAGTCCAGCCCCGGGCGCGCCTCCATCGGCCGCGCCTTCACCACGAAGGGCTCGGTGGAGGCGTTCCCCTCCAGCGACAAGAGGCCACGGCGCAAAGCACGATTGGCCACCTCCTTGAAGGGGAGGCCGGTCTCGCGGGCGGTCTGGCGCAGTCGGTTGTCCACGTCGTCGTCCAAGGTCAGTGTCGTTCTCACGCTCATCAATCGTGATGCTACTCATGGCGCATCATGATGTCAAGGGGTGGTAGGTGGCTGTCACGGGTGGCATGTCGCACGGCGATCTCCTTCTTCTGTGGGCGCCGGCCCGGCATGGATCGTGCGCCCGAATGTCCGGGGTGACGGCGCGAATTGGCCGTCTCAACCCAATAGACGCAAAACACCCATCCCGATCTCACAGGAGTTCCCACCATGAGCGACACCACCCCCTCTCTCGACACGTCCCCAGACCGCATCCGTTACGCCGTCGTCGGTCTCGGTTGGTTCGCCCAGGTGGCGGTGTTGCCGGCCTTCGCCAACGCCGAGCGCAACTCGGAGTTGGCCGGCCTGGTTTCCGGGGACGACGAGAAGCTGGCGAAGCTGGGGGAGCGCTACGGCGTGCCGGAGGAAAACCGCGTCCACTACGACGCCTACGGCGAGCTGCTGGAATCGGGCGAGATCGACGCGGTCTACGTGGCCACCCCCAACCACCTCCACCGGGACTACGTGCTGCCGGCCCTGGAGGAGGGGATCGACGTCATCTGCGAGAAGCCGTTGGCGGTGACCGAGGACGACTGCCGGGCCATGGTGGAGGCGGCGGAGGCCAACGACGTTTTCCTCATGACCGCCTACCGGCTGCACTTCGAGGAGGTGAACATGAAGGCGGCGGAGCTGGTGCGCTCCGGCGCCCTGGGCGACGTGCGGCTGTTCTCCGCCGTCTTCACCAACCACGTCACCAACCCGGACGACATCCGCCTGGGGCCGGTGGACAAAGGCGGCGGCACCCTCTACGACATCGGCATCTACTGCATCAACGCGGCCCGCTACCTGTTCGCCGACGAGCCGGTGCAGGTGACCGCCCTGTCGGCCTCTGGCGACGGCCCCCACGCCGGCACCGAGTCCCTGACCGGTGCCGTGATGCGCTTCCCCGGCGGCCGGCTGGCGACCTTCAGCACCTGCTTCTCGGCCCAGCCCCGGGACACCCTCCGGGTCCTCGGCACCGAGGGGGAGCTGGTGGCCGACCCGGCCTTCGAGTTCCAGCCCGGCCTCGGCTACCGCCTGATCCGCGGCGACGAGGTCACCACCGTCGAGACTGAGCCCCGGGACCAGGTGGCCCCGGAGCTGCTCTACTTCTCCGACTGTGTCTTGAACGACGAGGCGCCGGAGCCTTCGGGGCGCGAAGGCCTGGCCGACGTGCGCATCATCGAGGCCCTCCACCGCTCCGCCCGGGAGGGCCGGGCCATCGACCTGGAACCGATGGAGCCGGCGAAGCGCCCCGGCCCGGAGCAGGTGATCTCCTGCCCGGCCTTCGACAAGCCAGAGCTGGTGGCCGAAGAGGCGCCGTGATGGACGGGAGCCAGGGCACCACGGGCAGTGGGACGCCGGCCTCCAGCGACAAGAGGCCATGGCGCAAAGCACGATTGGCCACCTCAGGTCCTCACTGGCGCGTCCCCGAGGATTCCGACCGGTATGATCCGACTATGCCCACACTCTTCTTCTCATACTCACACAAGGACGAGGCCCTCCGCGACGAACTCGAGGTCCACCTCACCAGCCTCAAGCGTCAGGGGTTGATCGATACCTGGCACGATCGCCGGATTATCGCCGGCGAGGAATGGGATGCAAAGATCAGCGAAAACTTGGAGACAGCGGAAGTGATCTTGCTACTCGTGAGCCCGGACTTCATCGCCTCTGACTATTGCTTCGGTCGTGAGTTGGAGCGTGCACTCGAGCGGCACCAGCAGGGGAACGCCAGGGTCATCCCGGTGATCCTTCGCCCATGTTCATGGCAGGAATTGTCGTTCGGCAAACTCCAGGCCACACCGGAGGACGGCAGACCAGTCACCAAGTTCCCAGACCGGGATGAGGCATTTCTGAGAGTCACCGAAGACATCAGGAGAGCGGTCGAGTCCATCAGCGGCCCCGTTCAGGCTGCTGCCGCACCGGCGCCGAAGGCAGGAGCGCCTGCTCGCCCTGATGCGGAGCCTCGATCGAGCAACCTTCGGGTAAGGAAAGAGTTTTCACAGCGGGATCGGGACCGTTTCCTGACGGACACCTTTGAGTTTGTTGCCAGGTTTTTCGAGAATTCGTTAGCCGAGTTGGAGCAGCGCCACGACCCCATCGACACCAACTTCCGGCGGGTGGACGCCAATACGTTTGATTCAGCCATTTACCGTGTCGGTGAGATCGCGGCACGTTGCAGGATCTGGGTAGCCGAAGGCGGGACGTTCCCTCGGGGCATCCTCTACTCGTCGGAAGGTGGCGGGAGCTTCGGTGGCTCCACGTCATTCAATGAACAGCTCTCCGTCGAGTCCGACGATCAGAAGCTCTTTCTAAAGCCTTTGGGACTTCGAAGCGGATTAGGCAGAGGCGAGAACCAGCACTTGAGTCAGCAGGGCGCTGCCGAATACCTTTGGAATATGCTGGTCGAGGGCCTTCAGTGACCTATCGATCTGGAGCACCGCCATGAGCACCCCCCGGGGCACCACCAGGTCGAAGTCGTTGAGCCTGTTTCTATTATAAAAGCCCAACACGGCCACCACCAATTGCACCCGCATTTGGGAGACGGCCATGTTTGGTCTCAGCCTAATCTGAAGAAAGGGCGCCAATCCACTCCAGGCAATCTCGCAACTCTGGCATCTCCTGAGCTATGTCAGCAGGGTCCATTTTGCTTAGCCGCTCCTCCCGAGCGGCAAGTGACGCTTCGCTCTTGCCTTTATCGCCCATTACATCCTCAATGGAGCCGCAAGACCATACCCAAACATGCTTCTTCTTCAGACTATCGTGGACGGATTTTACGATCTGGCGTCCATCTCCGTCCTTTGAGAAAACCGCCCAGGCTTCCGCAGCGCTCGGACCTCCACTCTTGCTGTTCTGCGGAAAGCCCATATTATTGAGAGAAAGATTTCGAGAGTCCTGAAGGCCCCTGAAAACGGTCGCAACAGCCCCAAGATCTTCCCCATCTAAATCAAGAAGCGCCAGTGCTCCGGTCCTCGCTTGCAGAAAAGCGAAATCTAGATCGGCAATCGCGCATGCTGGGATTTTCATCGCTCTCAGCACCGGCAGTGCCTTCGGGATATCGGAACAAGAACCCAGCGTTACAAAAGCTATACCATCCGCCTCTGGCGAGACCTCAAAGAGCCGCTCGTACGCCAGCGGCAGCAGGCGACCTTCTGTCTTGCCCTCGCAGAGCACGACCTTCTCAGAAAAATAAATATTTGCAAGATTGCCGAGTTCGAAAAGCGTGCGACTCTGAGCTTTGGCGCTCTCTAGCGCATCTTTGACAGCTGATCGCAGCGGTTGGCGCACTGATGCAGTTCCCTCCGCATCCTGAGCAACAATTACAGTATCAGCCGCATTCTCTCTACTAAGCATCAAAGGCGAATGAGTAGAGAACAGCACCTGAAAGCCAGCTTGCGACAATTTGTGCAGTGCCTTCCTCAACCGCGTGACTCCCTGCGGATGGAGATAGAGTTCAGGCTCATCGATGAGGAGAGGCCGGCGGGTAGCTGCACCTAAATCTGGATTACGGATCTCCGCTAAGTATTGGACAAGTGCCATTTGAATAGCCCGCTGTGCACCAGTACCCATCTCGTCAAACCGTCGCCTATCTTCCGTAACATGGTCCTGAACATGAAGGTCGCCAGTCTTGAAGAAATCCTTGATATTTACTACTTGAAGATCCAGTTCCAGCGCGAGACCTGGAAAGAAATTCTCGAGGTATTCAGTAGAAACTTTGTCAAACTCGACCAAATGAGGAGATCGTTGCTTTCCATCAACACTCAGCACTTCGCTAATCGTATTAAGAGCATCCCTTAGCTCCTTATGGGCTCCAAGAACAGGCTTCATGATTTCATCAAGCAGCAACTTGATCGTCGTCCCTTTTTTCGCTTTCCCCAGATCTATGCCGACATCATCCATCGCCTCAATGAAAAGCGGGTCGGGCAGCAGAATTGAGACTGCCTCTGGCAACCCTGTCGGATATGACCGCCATGACTGGGGAACTTCTCCTACACCAGGCTGATCAACCTCCCAAACCTCCCGCTGGAACTCACTTTTCTTAGTACCGTTAGCTATTACTCGGACCCACAGGACTCCATCTCGACAGAATGGTTCAATCGCGGTCCGGTGCTTGGGCTCCGGTATTTGCTCCAGAAGTTCCTCACCAATACCTTCGATTTTCAGAGAAACAGTGATGACCTCCGTATCGCCACAAAAATCAGACTCTTTGAGAGCCGATGGGTCCAAAGCCCACTTAATGGCTTCAAGTATAGAGGTCTTCCCGGTATTGTTCTGGCCCACGAGGGGCGTGTAAGACCCCAGCGGGAGTGAGACTTTACGGCAAGCCCGAAAATTTTCGATGTCAACATACGCTATGCTATGCAAATCATTAACCCTTCAGTTATCTATATTCCTGGTACGTTGAGTGATTCGTCCCGCTCAGCTTAGCATCCCCAGGCTGGCTCGAATACTAGTGCCCTGACTACCTACTTCACCGCCCACGCCCGGAACGCCTGCTGCGTTCTGGAGCCCGAAGTCGGACTGATTATGGGCCCACCGGGTGGCGGTGAGGCGGTGCGCTCAGTCCTCGAAGCGGAGCACCGCGAACGCCCCGCCCTGGGGGTCGGTGACGTAGGCGAAGCGGCCGCCGCCGGGGATGTCGGTGGGAGGGATCGGGACGGTGCCGCCCAGCTCTTCGGCCCGGGACGCGGTGACGTCCGGGTCCTCGACCTGGAAGTAGTGGATCCAGTGGGGGGTGCCGTGGCGGAACTCCTCGGGCAGCGGCATGGCGCCGCCGTGGATAACCTCGCTTCCTTTCCCGCTCCCCTCGGAACCGCGGGTCCACTCGCTGTACTCGGGGATGGTGTCCGACTCCACCCAACCCCACCCGAAGAGCCCGCCGTAGAACTCCCCCGCCTTCACCGGGTCGTGGGTCATCAGCGTGCGCCAGGCCATGGCGCCGGGCTCATCCACCCGGTGGGCGCCGATGTGGTCCTTGGCCTGCCAGACGCCGAAGGCGGCGCCCTGGGAGTCGGCGAGGATGGCGTTCCTGCCGGCGGTGCCGACGTCGAAGGGGCCGGCCAGCACCCGGCCGCCCAGCGCCTCGGTGCGTTGCGCCGCGGCGTCGCTGTCGGCCACCGCGACGTAGCCCAGCCAGTGGACCGGCACCCCCTGCTGCTGCTGCGCCGCCGGCTGGGCGTAGAGCGCCCCGACGTCGTCGCCGTGGAGGCGGATGAAGGTGAAGACCATCCCTTCGCCGGCCGGCGTGTCGTGGAACTCCCAGCCGAAGAGATCGCCGTAGAACCCCTTCGCCGCCTCCGGGTCGGTGGTCGCCAACTCCAGCCAGCACCAGTGGCCGGGGGGATGCTTCGTCACATGGGTCATCGTGGATCTCCTTCCCACCCGGCTCTCACAACCTGGTCGCATGACCCCGGATATGAGGTCGGGAGTTACCTGGCTCATCGAGGGGTGCAGAGTTGTTGACTTCACAAATCAGCGAAGCTGCTCGAGATGCTTCTTGGCGCAGTCCCCAATGTCGAAATGTCGCACCAATCCTCGAATGTGCCCTATCTCGATCTCAGGATTCTTGGATCCGTGGCTACCCTGCGGCAGCTTGTAGCTGGTGTCGATCCCATCTGCGTACACCCAACGCTTGTGGACCTTGTCCTTGAAGTGCCAGGACTCTGTGCATTTATCCAGCATCTTCTTGATTTTTTTCCACGCAATACGACCGGTGGTCGCCATCCGTCCCGACTTTCTGGGAGGCTCAAGCCGCGAGAGCGGTGCCGACCTCTACCTCGTTGTTCTTGCTGGAGGGGTGCTCGACCCGAGTCACTTCGATGGTGACGGGGGCGTCCGCCGACTTCCGGCTCAACCAATCTGCGCTTGTTCGACCACTCCGCACATCCTCGACAGCCTGGTGCCATTCGGCCTCTGGCTTGGCAGCGCAGCCCTGAAAGAACTCCTCGACTCCGCTCTTGAACTCGTCAAACGAAGAGACCTCGGAGGCGATGTCGAACAGGATGGCCGTGTAGGCGTGCCGGAAGCGCTCGACCGCTTCAGCGTAGCTCGTTCCCGTCTCGCTGAATCCACCCGGGTTGATCCCCTCGATCCAGATGTCTGTCCCGTCCTGGTGTAGTAGGGCTCGACCACTAACAGCCACTCCCGCCAGGAAGCCGTCACCCTGTATCAGGTCTCGTAGACCGAAGACCAGCGGGTAGCGCTCCATAGGCGTGCTCCTTTCCTAAAAGGGGCCTCCTAGCCGGACAAGCCAGCCGTGACCCCGATCAAATCAAGGTAATCCCTGAACTCCATATTATCCGCAGGCTATCCACGGATCGAGCCGCCGCCACAGCGACCGCAAAGTCCGGGACCGACACCGCCCCCCTCACACCCCGAAGTACTTCGCCTCCGGGTGGTGGAAGACGACGGCGGAGACGCTGGCCTCGGGGTCCATCATGTGGCCCTCGGTGAGCTCGACGCCGATGGTCTCCGGTCCCAGCGCCTCGAACAGCGGCCCCTGGCCGGCCAGATCCGGGCAGGCGGGGTAGCCGAAGCTGTAGCGCTTGCCGTGGTAGCGGGCGGCGAAGCGGTCGCGCATGGTGGTCTCGGGCGGGTCAGGGAAGCCCCACAGGGTGCGCAGGCGGGCGTGGACCAACTCGGCGGCGGCTTCCGCCATCTCCAGCGCCAGGGCGGAGTAGGCGTGGCTCTTCAGGTACTCGCCCTGGCGCTTCCACTCCTCCGCCCGCTCGCGCACCCGGTGGCCGGCGGTGGTGACGAAGAGGGCCACGTAGTCGCCGGGCAGGACGTAGTCCACCAGGGAGAGCCGGGGGCCGCTGGGCTGGCGCGGTAGCTCCCAGGTGGCCAGCGGCTCGCCCCGGCGCGGGTCGGTGGCGTCGCCCACGGGCTCGTAGACGTGGAGCAGGCCGCCCTCCTTGCCCGACTCCGTCTCCCCCGGCTCAGCAGACGCCGGGAAGAAGCGCCAGACGGCGCGCACCGGCGAGGCTCCGTCCGCCCCGCTGTCGCGAAACTCCGCCCGCACCTCGTCCATCACCGCCTCCAGCTTGGCCAGCTTCTCGTCGCCGGCCTCGGCCAGCTTGGCCACCGAGCCGCGCAGGCCGAGGTGCTTGCCGTAGAGCATCTGGGGGTTGACCCACCGGAAGACCTCGTCCGGGTCCAGCTCCTCGACGTGGCGCTCCAAGTCCGGCGGCAGCGGCACCTCGACGTCCCGGGAGACCACCTCCACGGGACGGGAGTCGCCGTCGCTCCGCCCCTTGCCGGTGCCGGTGGTGGCCTCCCGGTCCGCGGCCTGGGTGGCGGCCACCTCGTCGTCCAGCTCACCGCGCTTGGCCGGGTCCTGGATGCGCTCCACCAGCTCCAGGCCGTGCATGGCGTCTTTGGCGTAGGTGCAGAGGCCGGCGTACTCCGAGGCGATCTTCTTGTGGGTGAAGCGCCGGGTCAGCGCCGCGCCACCCACCAGCAGCGGCAGGTCGATGCCGGCGGCCTTCAGGTCCGCGGCGGTGGTGATCATCATCTGGGCGCTCTTGACCAGCAGGCCGGAAAGGCCGATCAAGTCCGGCGAGTGCTCCCGCACCGCTTCGATGAGCTGCTCGCTGGTCACCTTGATGCCGAGGTTCACCACCTCGAAGCCGTTGTTGGTGAGGATGATGTCCACCAGGTTCTTGCCGATGTCGTGGACGTCGCCCTTGACGGTGGCGAGGATGACCTTCCCCTTACCCCCGGTGTCGGCGGCCTCCATGTGGGGCTCCAGCCAGGAGACGGCGGCCTTCATCACCTCGGCGCTCTGCAGCACCTCGGCGACGATGAGCTGGTTGTCGTTGAACAGCCGCCCCACCTCGGCCATGCCGGTCATCAGCGGTCCGTTGATGATGTCCAGCGGCTCCGGCCAGGCCGGGTCCTCCAGCGCCTTGGCCAGGTCGTCCTCCAGCCCCACCTTGGTGCCCTCGACGACGCAGCGCGCCAGGCGCTCGGCCAGCGGCAGGTCGGCGCGGTCGGGGCGCGAGGCGGCCAGGCCGTCGCGGTCCCGGAAGTGGGCGGCGAAGCGCTCGATGGCCTTGTCCGAGCCCTCGGTGTCGCCGGGCGTGAGGAAGATCAACTCCTCGCACAGGGCGCGCTCCTCATCGGGGATCTCAGCGTAGCGGGCCAGGCGCTGGGAGTTGACGATGGCGGCATCCAGGCCGGCCCGGGTGGCGTGGTAGAGGAAGACGGAGTTCAGCACCTCGCGCCCCGCCGCCGGCAGGCCGAAGGAGACGTTGGAGATGCCGAGGATGGTGCGGGTGCCGGGGAACGCCTCGCGCAGGGCGCGCACCCCTTCGATGGTGGCCGCGGCGGAGCCGATGTAGGTCTCATCCCCGGTGGCGCAGGGGAAGACCAGCGGGTCCCACCAGATGTCCTCGGGCCGCACGCCGTAGTCGCCGGTCAGGATTTCGAAGCTGCGCTTGGCGACCTCCAGTTTGCGCTCCACGGTCACCGCCATGCCGGCCTCGTCGATGGCGCCCACCACCAGGGCGGCGCCGTAGCGGTTGGCCAGCGGCACCACCGCCTCGAAGCGCTCCAGGCCGTCCTCCAGGTTGATGGAGTTCAGGATCGACTTGCCCTGGCACCAGGTCAGCGCCTGTTGCATCACGGCGGCGTCGGTGGAGTCGATCATCAGCGGCACCTTGACCAGGCGGGTGAGCTGGGCGAGGAAGCGGTCCATGTCGGCCAGTTCGTCGCTCTCCGGGTCCTGCAGGCAGACGTCGACGATCTGGGCCGCCGCCTTGACCTGGGCCCGGCCCACCTCGGCGGCGGCCTCCCAGCGGCCGTCGGCGATGAGCTTCTTGAACGCCCGGGAGCCGAGGACGTTGGTGCGCTCGCCCACCAGCAGCGGCCGGTTGTCCTCGGTCAGCTCCGCCGCCTCGAGCCCCGAGACCAGGCAGCGGTGGTGGTCCGGGACGCGGCGCGGCGGCCGGCCCGCCACCAGGTCGGCCAGCGCCTCGACGTGGCCCACCGTGGTGCCGCAGCAGCCGCCCACCAGGTTGAGCCAGCCGGCTTCGAGGAAGCGGGTGAAGACGCGCCGGAACTCCTCCGGGCTCTCGTTGTAGTCGCCTTCCTCGTCGGGCAGGCCGGCGTTGGGGACGCAGGCCACCCGGGTGCGGCAGAGCTCCGACAGGGTGCGCACATGGTCGGCCATGAGATCCGGCCCGGTGGCGCAGTTGAGGCCGACGTAGAGGAGGTCGGCGTGAAGGAGGGAGACCGCCAGCGCCTCGGCGTCCTGGCCGCCGAGCATGGTGCCGGTGGGCTCGATGGTGGCCGACACCGCCACCGGCAGGCGCCAGCCGGCGGCGGCGAAGGCGGCCTCGCAACCCAGCAGGCCGGCCTTGACGTTGCGCGTGTCCTGGGCGGTCTCCAGGAGCAGGTAGTCGGCGCCGCCGGCCATCAGACCCAGGGCCTGGATGCGGAAGTTCTCGATCAGCTCGTCGAAGGTGACGCCGCCGGTCACCGAGATCGCCTTGGTGGTGGGGCCCATGGAGCCGCAGACGAAGCGCGGGCGGTCGGGGGTGGTGTGTCCGGTATTAGCGGCGCGGTCGCAGGCGGCGCGGGCGATCTCCGCCGCCAGGCGGTTGACCTCGAAGGCCAGCTCGGAGAGGTCGTACTCGGCCAGGACCAACGGCGTGGCGCCGAAGGTGTTGGTTTCGACGATGTCGGCACCGGCGGCGAGGTAGCCGTCGTGGACCGCGGCGACGGCGTCGGGGCGGGTGCGCACCAGGTTCTCGTTGCAGCCTTCGAGCTCCGGGCCGCCGAAGTCGTCGGGCCCCAGGTCGAGGTCCTGCATGGCGGTGCCGGTGGCGCCGTCCAGGACCAGGATGCGGTGCTCCAGGGCGTCCAGCAGGGCGGCCTGGCGGTCGGCCCGGTCCGCCGGCTCGGGGGGCGGGGGGGCCTCCCCGGGCATGGGGTAGCTGGTGTAGATCGGCGTGCCGTCGGCCAGCACGGTTTCGATGAGGGTGTCGGTGGATGCGTCCATCTGTGAAAAAACCCGCCTCTCCTGGGGGATGTCTCGGGATCGTCGAGAACTGGCGGAGAGCCGGGTTGCGCTGGACCGTTGTTTGCCGCTCCTCCCGACCGGGTGTCGGGGGGCGGCCCCATCCCCGGAGGCTGTCAGCTCCTCGCGGGTAGGCACCTTGGGTGTCCTTCCCAGGTTGCCGAATCCTTCGGCGCCGAAAGAGGTTTTCACGGGCGCTTGCGGACTCTCCTGATGTCTTGGGGAGGGTATGTGTTGGAACGGGGATTGTCAATCCGGGTGGGGAGGGGAGGGGAGGGGAGGGGAGGGGAGGGATGGCGGGCGCGGGATGGAGCGGGGAGCGCAGGAACGGGGCGGATGGGGGCTTCCGGCCTGGGGCCGCTCCGCTTCTCGGTAGAAAAGAGGGGGGCTCCGCTGCACATCCGGCGCCCCGGGACGATCAACTCCGACACAAGGGCTGGCCCGCCGCGCCTACTGAGCACCCCAGGCCGGAAGCCCCCATCCACCCCTCACCGGAGGGACAACCCGGGACGGACACTTGCGGGGGGATTGGACTCGTCGAGCCTTGGCGGGCTGCGCCCGCCGCGACTCTCCGGCCCCGGCCGCACAACCGGCGGCCGGGGACTCGACGGAACGACGGAGGTAGGCGGGAGGGCGAGGCCGATAGGGACCGCTTGCCTTCCCCTTCCCTTGCTGAGGGGGGGAGGGGGTTCGTTACTGGGCGTCTGAGGCTACACCGCTGCACCTCATGCAGGCGGCGCTATTATTCAGCCATTGGAAACTGCTAGGAGGTGACTTGAGCCACACTTCGATTTCGATTTCGCTGCCTGACGAGATCGTGGCATTGGTGGACGACATCCTGGAGCGGGAGCACCGGTCCAGGTCGGACGTCGTCCAGGAGGCACTGCGCCAGTACCTCGGGATCACCGAGCCGGCGATACCCGAAGGGCAGAAGGAGCTGCTGGCCTCGGAACTGGAAGCGTTTCGCCAGGACCCCACGCAACCAGGTCTGCGCCCGGAAGAATTGATCGGCCGACTTCGAGACTCTCGACGCGGATGACGATCCGCATCCTGACTTTTTGCATGTGGCCAGGAATTCTCCCGCTTGCAGGGAAAGCTTAGGCGCCCCCTCCCCTTGCCTTGTTGAAGGGGGGGAGGGGGCGGAAGGGAGTGGGCTACCTGAGCGCCCGTGTGTTGCGGGCCTGGCGCTCGGCGTGGCGGTCGAGGAGGGGGCGGTGGCGCTCTACCAGGCGGCGTTCGTACTCGACGCGGACCGAGCGGACCTTGGGGGCGAAGCCGGTGCTGGCGGCGCAGCGCTGGCCGGTGGCTTCGGCGGTGCGGTGGGCCGCCATGGCGGCCTCGAAGGCGGGCTCCGGGGCCGACTCGGCGCGCAGGCGGTCGAGGGTGCGGTCCAGGGAGGCGCGGAGGGCGCGGGGGCTCTCGTGGTCGAAGCCTTCGGCCGACATGCAGGCCGACCAGGTGGCCTCGGCGGCGGAAACCCGGGGGTCGGCCAGGAACGCCCGCTCCATGGCGCGCAGCTCCTCCCGCAGCTCGTTGCGGGCCGCGAAGACGCCGGGGATCTGCCGGTGCGCCGCCGCCAGGCAACCACCACCCACCAGGCTCTCCGGATCGTGCAGGTCCTCGGCCCGGGGGGAGTCCGGGTTGGCCACCCCGTAGAGGGCCAGGTCGTAGCGCTGGCGCTCGGCGGCGTCCAGGCCCCGCAGGTACTCTTCGTTGGGGTCACTCTTCAGGAAAGCCACCGCCGCCTCGGGGCTGTCGAAACCGTCCAGCGACACGGAGGGCGTCGGCTGGTAGTCGAAGCCCTCGGCGGCCATGCAGGCGGCCACCAGGCGCTCCCGGGCCAGCTCCTCGGCCTCGAAGCGGGCCTCGTCGGCGGCGGCAGCGTGGCCGAAGCCGGGGTAGGCGGCCAACGGCGAGGGCGGCGCCATGCGGTCCACCGGCTGGGCGGCACCGGCCACCACGGCGGGGAGAAGCAGGACCGCGAGGGCCAGGGCGGCTACGGAGCAACGGGCGGTGGACTTCATGGAGGCGGTCCCTTTCGGTGATTTCGTGATGCGGGTCATGGTCGTCCTCTCTCTGCGCCGGCTCATCGCGGGTACCCCAGGTGCATGTCGATGGCCCAGCCGAGGCGCCAGGCCCAGTAATGGCTGTCGTCCAGCCAGTCGTAGCCGGTGTTCCAGGTGTGGAACTCGGACTCCATGTAGGCCGCCACGGCGTAGGTGTAGCGCAGCTCACCCAGGGTGATGGTGGTGCACGGGTGGCCCGGGTTGTAGCACTTGTAGTCGTTGGTCCCAGGGCTGGTCATGCCGGAGGCGCTGCCCACCGTGTAGACCAGCTCGTCGGCCAGGCCCGGGCCGCCGCCGGAGGTGTGCCAGTAGATGACGTTGGTGCCGAAACCGCTGGTGCCGGTGCGCGAACAGCCGTTGTAGACGTCGGCGTTGCTGTGCATCGGGATGTGCAGCGTCGCCCCCCAGGAGTTGGAGTTGCTGATCGCCGAGGACACGGTGCCCCGCCCGATGCGCACCTTGTACCCCCGGGCCCGCAGGTTGCGGTAGCTCGAAGACGGGTTGTAGGAGTCCGAGTAGTAGGAGCCGTTGGTGGCGTACCAGGCGGCGTAGTAGGCCAAGTCGTTCTCGCCCTGGGAACCGCACTCACCCCGCGAGCCGGAGTCACTGTGGCGCGCCGGCGACAGGTAGATCTTCTTCCCGTTCCAACTGCCGTAAGGGTCGTACAAGAGGTCCGCCGCACCGGCGGTGCCGGCCAGGGCGATTGCCATCAGGAGGGCCAGGCCCCCCGCCATCCAACGTCGATTTCGCATCGATCCCGTCTCCTCTGCTGGTAGGTCCAGTCGCAAGGGGCGAAGCCGTCTTCGCCGCGGAATCGAATTATCCCAATGTTTCTATATTTAAGTCAAGTCCCAATCCAGAAAACTCCCAAACCGCTACAGCCGGTCCTTCTTTTCCGCCTGGATTTTCTTGTAGAGCTTGCCCTGTTTCTTGAAGAACTTGCGGTTGTCGGCCGTGCTCTTGCGCCGCTCCAAGACCTCCATCTCGTGCTCCAGGGCGCGGTAGTTCTCCAGCCTCGACGACTCCAGCTTGCCGCTCTCCACCGCCTCCCGCACGGCGCAGCCGGGCTCGTGCTGGTGGCCGCAGTCGTTGAAGCGGCAGCCGGCGGCCAGTTCCTCGACGTCGGCGAAGGTTTCGCCCAGGGAGTCGTCCTCCTCGTCCACCCAGAGCTGCACCTCGCGGATGCCGGGGCCGTCGATCAAGAGGCCGCCGCCGGGCAGCGGCACCAGCTCGCGGTGGCTGGTGGTGTGGCGGCCCCGGTCGTCGCCTTCCCGCACTTCGCCGGTCTTCATCACCTCTTCCCCGACCAGGGTGTTGAGGAGCGTCGATTTGCCGGCGCCGGAGGAGCCCAGCAGGACCACCGTGTGGCCTTCGCCCAGGTAGTAGCGCAGCGGCTCCAGCCCCAGGCTCTCGGTGGAGGAAACTGCGTACACCGGGGCGCCGGACGAGACGCCGTCGACCTCGGCGAGACGGCCCTCCAGTTCCTCGCCACTCAACAGGTCGGCCTTGGTCAGGACCACCACCGGCTCGGCGCCGCTCTGCCGGGCCACCAGGGTCAACCGCTCCAGGCGGCGGAGGTTGAAGTCCCCGTCCAGCCCCATGACCAGGAAGACGTGATCAACGTTGGCCGCCATCACCTGCTCCTCGGTGCGGGCGCCGGCCACCTTGCGCGAGAGCTTGGTGCGCCGGGGCAGGATCTCCCGCACCACCGGCTCCACCCCCTCCGGGGCCTCCACCAGCAGCCAGTCGCCCACCACCGGCGGCACGGTGGCGCGCATCTTCCCCGGCACGGTGGCGGTCAGCACGGTGGTGGTCAGCTCCCCGACCCGGCCGTGGTCGATGCCGTCGCCGGCCAGCGGCACGGCGATCTTGGCGAGGTGGCGGATGACGGTCAGCGCCCGGGCCGGGCGCAGCACCGCCTCGTCGAGGGAGGGGTTGTCCTGGAGAGCCTTGCGCAGGCGCTTGGCGTGCCAGGGCGTCCAGCCGTAGGCGACGAGGCTGGTGCCGTCAGGGCTGGCGGCGTCAGGGCTGGGGGCTTTGGTGTCCACGGGCGCGGGGCTAGCCGACGGCGGTCTTGAGATCGGAGTACTCGGTCTCCGCCGCCACCAGGCGCTCCATCAGCGTGTTGATGGCCCGGGAACTGTGCATGACGTAGAAGTGGACCGCCGGCGCCCCCTTGTGCAGCAGCTCCCGGGCCTGGGCCAGCGCCCACTCGACGCCGATCTCCTCGGCCCGCTCCGGCGCCGCCTCCACCTCGTCCGCCAGGGCCGCGGGGATCTCGACGTGGAAGGTGCGGGGGATGGTGATGAGCTGCTTGGGCGAGGTGAGGATCTTCAGCCCCGGCACGATGGGCACGGTGATCCCCGCCTCCCGGCACGCCGCGAGGTAGGTGAAGTAGTGCTGGTTGTCGTAGAGCATCTGGCTGACCACGTAGTCCGCCCCGGCCTCCACCTTGGCCTTGGTCCAGCGCAGGTCGGAGGCCAGGTTGGGCGCCTCGAAGTGCTTCTCCGGGTAGCCGCCGACGCCGATGCAGAAATCGGTGGACTCGGCGTCCAGCAGATCCTCCTCCAGGTAGCGGCCGCGGTTCATGGCCGCCACCTGCTGCACCAGGTCGAGGGCGTAGCGGTTGGCGGTGCGGCCGTGCTTGAGCGGCTTCTTGTAGCCGCTGTCGTCGCCGCGCACCGCCAGCACGTTGTCGATCCCCAGGTAGTTGAGCTCGATGAGGAAGTCTTCCGTCTCCTCCCGGGTGAACCCCTGGCAGAGGATGTGGGGGACGGCGTCGATGGCGTACTTGTTCTGAATCAGGGCGCAGACCCCCAGGGTGCCGGGGCGCTTGCGCTTGACCCGCCGCTGAATTCCCTCCGAGGTCTCGTCGTAGACCACCTGGGCGGCGTGACTGGTGATGTCGATGAAGGGGGGCGACCAGCAGGCCAGATCCTCGATCAGGCTCAGCAGGCTCCCGAGATCGCCGCCCCGCAGCGGCGGGATGATCTCGAAGCTGATGGGTGGGCGCTCGGCCCGCTCGAGGTGCTCGATGACCTTCATGCGGGATAGTCTACCGTCTTGCGGGCGCCGCGCCTCGGCGGGGGCAGTAGACTCGGCTTCGACACACCACCCCCAACCCGCACCGCCCATCACCCCGGAGCCCCGGCGCTACCACGCCATTCGACCAAGCCATGCGCCGCATGCGACCATCCGACCGCCGGTGGGGCGCCCTGCGCCTCGCCGGCGACGTCGCCCTCGCCGCCCTCGCCCTCTACGCCGCCTTCTGGCTGCGCATCGAGGTGCCGCTGCCGTTCACCCGGGAGCTTCTGCCCTCGGACCGGCTGGCCCTGGCGGGGGCGACGGGAGGGCTGGCCGCGGCCATGGTGCTGCAGGTGGCGACCCTCTACTTCTTCGGCTTCTACGACCCGCCGGAGCCCCGCCCCCGGCTTGAGTTTGCGCGGCGCCTGGCCCCCGCCGTCGGCCTCCACGGGCTGCTCCTGATCAGCTACTACTTCCTGTTCGACCGGGTCTTCCCGCGCTCGGTGGTGGTCGGCTACATTGCCCTCGACTACTTCCTGCTGATCTTCTGGCGTTATCTCTTCCACCGCATCCATTCCCCGCCCCGGCGCCGTGTCGCCCTGGTCGGCTGCGGCGAGGAGGCGGTGGAGATCGCCGAGAAGATCCGCGCCTTCGGCTATCACGGCCTGGAGATCGTGGGCTTCGTCGTGACTCCGGGGGAGACACCACCGCAAGCCCCGCAGGACGGGGCTGACGGCACCGGAGCCGAGGGCGCCGAGCCGGCAGTGGGCGCGCTGGGCCCCTACCTCGGTGGCATCGAGGAGGTGCCGGCGATGGTGCGCGAAGGGTTGGTGGACGACCTGATCCTGATCGCCTCCCAGGATGACTGGCGCACCAGCCTGATCGATGAGCTGGCGCTGCTGCGCCCGGCCGGGGCGGACGTGCTGCTACTGCCCGGGCCGTTCGAGTCGCTGGTCGGCCGCATGCGCTTCCGTTGGGTGCGGGACGTGCCCCTCATCGAGGTCGTCAACCACTCCGAGTGGCGCATCCACCGGCCGCTGAAACGGGCCCTGGACCTGACCATCGGCGGCCTCCTCCTGCTTCTCGCCCTGCCGGTCATGGCGGCGTGCGCGCTGGTTGTGCGGGCGAGCTCGCCGGGGCCGGTCCTCTACCGCCAGCAGCGGGTCGGCCGGGGCGGCAGGCAGTTCCCGCTGTGGAAGTTCCGCACCATGATCGACCACGCAGAGGCGGCCACCGGCGAGATCCTCTCCCAGCCGGGTGACCCCCGCCTCACCGCCGTCGGCGCCACCCTGCGGGCCTACCGGCTGGACGAGCTGCCGCAGCTCTGGAACGTGCTCAACGGCACCATGAGCATGGTGGGGCCGCGGCCCGAGCGCCCCGGGTTCGTCGCCAGCTACCGGGCCGAGATCCCCGGCTACACGGAGCGCTTGGCGGTGGCCCCGGGGCTCACCGGCCTGGCCCAGGTGAACGGCGAATACCGCTCCAGCGCCCGCAACAAGCTGCGCTACGACCTGGCCTACATCGCCAACTGGTCGGTGTGGCTGGATCTCTCGATCCTCTTCAAGACGGTGAAGATCGTCCTCACCTCCCGGGGGACGTAGCCTCCCCGTCCGGGGCCGGCCGCAGCAATCCCTCGGCAATCAGCTCCCCGAGCAGCCTTTCGAGATCCCGGTCCAACTCCTCCTCTTCGACCTCGAACTCCTCCAGCATGCTGCGGCGCACCCCGGCCACCGAGCCGTCCTCGGCGATGAGCCGCCAGACCCGGGTGCCGGTGGCGTCCAGGCCGTAGTAGCGCTCGGTGGCGAGATCCAGGATGACCGCCTCCCCACCCACCTCCCGGAAGACGACGTCCGGCGCCACTTCCAGGCGCGGCGGCAGCTTCGGGCTCGGGCTCATACCGGGCTCAAGGCGCCGAGACCCCGTCCACCATCGTCCCCTGCCGCACCGGGCCCCGGGCCTCCGCGGGCACCTGGCGCAGCAGCTTGGAGTCGAGGCGGCTGGCGGTGACCCAGCTCTCCACCGCCGGTTCCCGCTCGCCCATCTCCCACTGCGCCCGGCCCAGGTTGAACCAGGTCTCGGGGCGCGGCTCCAGCTCCAAGGCCCGGCGGTAGAGGCGGGCCGCCTCCTCCGGTTGCTCGAGGAGCAGATACTGGCCGGCCTGGGCCACCACCACCGCCACCGACGCCGGGGCCAGCTCCTCCGCCTGGCGCAACATCTCCAGGTTGCGCCACAGGATGGTGGCCGGGATCCCGCCGCGGGCGGCGAGCTGCATGGTCACTTGCTCGGCGGTGTTGAGGATGCGGCTCGCCCGGGTCAGGTCCCGGGCGCGCACCGTGTGCAGCGCCAGGGTCGCCACCAGGAGGAGGACGACCCCCCAGGCCAGGGCCCGGCCCCGGCCCCCGGCGGCGCTCTTCCCGGCGGCCTCCCCGGCGACCTCCCCGGCGCCCTGCCCAGCGCCCTGCCCAGTGGCCTCCTGCGCCGATCTGATCCCCACTTCCGTCGCCCGGCGCAGCAGCCAGGCGGCCCACAGCAACGCCGGGTAGGCGGTGATGGCGATGCGGAAAGGGAAGTGGGCGAAGGCGAGGATCAGCAGGACCGCCAGGCCACCCCGGGCCAGCGCCGCGTCGCAGCGCGCCGCGACCGCCCTCTCCCCCGGGCCGGTCAGGCGCTCCCGGGCCTCCCGGCCGAGGCGGCGCACCGCCGACAGCAGCACCCAGAAGACCCACAACACGGCGGCCAGGCCCGGCACGCCCCACTCCGCCACCACCTCCAGCACCTCCTGGTGGGCGTTGGCGAAGGTGGGGGCGACGTGCTGCCGGAAAAACGGCACCCCCTCGTCGAGGAGGGCCAGCTTGGCCTCGCTGTACTCGCTGGCGTAGGCCCCGGGGCCGACCCCGGTCAGCGGCTCCTGCTCGAACATCCACAGGGCGCCGCGCCAGCCGTCCAGCCGGCCGCTGAGGAGCACGTTGAGCTGCCCGTCGCCGGCCTTCTCGACGACCGTCTCGACACGCTCGCGCAGCGGCGCCACCGCCAGCACCAGGACCAGGCCCGCCACGGCCACCCCGGCCAGCGCCAGCCCGGCCCGGCCCGGCGGCAGCAGGGTCCACCAGACGACGGCGCTGCCCACCACCAGGGCGAGGACCGAGGTCAGGGTCAGGGAGGCGGCGAGACCGTACACCCCGAGCACCAGGGCGGCGATGGCGGCGCCTCGGCGCCAACCGGCCAGCCGGGGCAGCACCGCCTGGCCGACGATCAGGGCGAGGGCGAGGAAACCGCCGAGGTGGCCGGGGTTGCCCGCCAGGGAGGTGACCCCCATGCGGGTCGCCTCCTCGCCGCCGGTGAAGCCGAAGATGTGGAAGCCGTGGAACTGGAGGATGGCCACCAGGGCGAGGAGCGCCCCGGGCACCAGGATGCCCACCAGCGGCCCCCGCAGGCGGCGCGCCGACAGACCGGCGGTCCAGGCGAACACCACGACACCGGCGATGGCCAGGTCCGCCATCGCCCCGGCGGCGTGGGCCCGGTGGCCGGTGAAGGCCCAACTCAAGGTGGCGGCGGCCATGAGCGGCAGGACCACCATCAGCGCCGGCCCCCGGGCCGGGTGGGACCACAGGCCCGGCTCCCCGCCGCTGCCCCGCCGGCCCAGGGCGGCCGCCCCGGCCAGGGCGACGACGCTCAACAGGCCGAGCCACTCGGCGAGCATCAGCTTGGGCAGGGCGAAGGCGTCGCGGGCGCCTGGCAGGAGCGCCAGCGGCACCAGCACCACGATCAGCCAGAGCAGCGCATCGACGATCCCGAGGCCCCCGCCGGCGGGGCGGCGCCCGCCGTTGCCGCCACGGTGACCGGTGCCGGAAGACTTCGCAGCGGCGGCCATCACGCCCCCCTCTCGGCGGCGAGTTCGCTCCGCCCCGCCCTGGTGGCGGCGGCCATCGCCAAAGCCCCGAGGCCCGCCCCCACCACGTCCGCCCCGACGTCCGCCAACTCCCCCTGACGGTCGGTCAGCACATGCTGCCCGATCTCCGTCACCCCGCCATAGGCGGCCACCGTCAGGAAGGCCAGGAGCACCGGCCGGGCCAACCCCGGCAGGCGGCGGCAGGAACGCACCAGCAGGGCCGCGGCGACGGCGAAGAGAATGCAGTGGATCACCTTGTCCAGCGCCTGGAAGTGGAGGATTCGGGGCCACCACACCGGCAGGTCGGCGGTGTCCGACGGGACCGCCAGGGCGACTGTCATGGAGACGATCCAGGACGCGGCGGGCAGGTGGGCGGTGACGAGGTCGCGGCGGAAACGGTGGGAGGCTTTCGCCGGCGGGTTGGAGACTTCCCCGGGCGAGGTTTCCTTCGGAGGCACGGCATCTCGAGATGAATCAAAAGACATGGTGCGCGCTACTATAGCTGTCCGTGACCCGAGCCGACCCGTCGCCCCACCGCCGGCTGGAGCGGTTTTTGCCGCTCTTCCTGCTCCTCGGCGCCCTGCTGCTGGCCTCCGCCGGCTTCCTCGCCGAAGTGGAGCGCCGCGCCGACCGGGACGAGGTGGTGGAGCGCATCGCCGAGCTGGACCTGCCGGCCCACCGCCGTGCCGGCCTCACCGCCTGGGCGGCGCGGGGGGACGACCCGGTGGAGATTCGCGTCGAGGCGGCCCGCCGGCTGGTCCACCAGGCGCTGGCCGGCGGCGGGGAGAGCCCCGAGGACGGTGCCGGCCAGGCCGCCGGCGACCCCGGAGGCGACAGCGCCCAACCGGCCGGAGCCGTTCCCCCCCTCGACCTGGCCGGCGCCTTCGCCGCCGAGGCCGTCGCCCGGCGCCCAGCCTCCTGGCGCGCCGCCCACCTCCTGGCCTCTTCGATCTACCTGCGACGCTCCCGCGACAATGACCTGCGCCTGGTGACCGCGGCCAGCGACTGGAACCGGCCGCTGGAGCGTGCCCGGATGCTGGCGCCAGCGGCCGGCGAGCCGGTGCGCTTCCAGACCGCCGCCTACCTGGAGCTGTGGCCCACCCTGCCGCAAGACCGGCGCGACGAAGCGCGGGCCCTGTTGCGCCGCGCGCTGACCGACGCCGCCACGTTCGACCGCCTGATCCTTGCGTGGTTGGCCATCGCCGACGCCGACAACGCCAGCCTGGCCGAGACCCTGGCGGTGATCCCCCCCGACGACCCGCGGGCCTGGCGCACCCTGGGCGACCTGTTCGCCCGGCAGGGCGACTGGCGCGCCGCCCTGGAGGCGCGCTCCCGCTGGCGCGGCGCCCGGGTCGCCGACCTGGAGCACCGGCTGGAGGCGGCCGCCGCCCTGAAGCACGGGGGCCGCCCCTACGAGGCCCGCCTCGCCTACCTGGAGGTGGTCGCCGCCGCCCCCACCGAGACCACCTTCGCCCCCCTGGTGGCCGACGCCCTGGCCGCGGCACCCCCGGGGACCGCCGAGCCCCGCCTGGCCGAGCCCCTCCGCCGCTGGCTCGACTGGGCCCGGGCCCTGGAGCGCGTCGGCGCCAACCCCATCCCCGACTCCATCGGCCGCCTGGAGGCCTCGGTGGCAGGCACGGCCGACCCCGCCACCGCCTCCGAGACGGACTGGCAACAGGCCGCCGAGCCCGGCACCGCCGGCCCCACCCACCGCCGCGAAGTCCGCTTGGAGCGCCCCGCCGCCGGCCTGCGCATCGAGGGGGCGGCGGGCGGCGACGGCCTGGTGGAGGTGCGGCTCGATGGCCGGATGGTGACCGCCCGGCGGGCCCGGCCCGGCCGCCCCCTGGAAGTTGAGGCCGCCCTATCCCCCGGCCTGCACCTGGTCGAGGTCGTCGCCGTCCACGGCGGCTTCCGCCCCGACCGCCTCGCCCCGCTCCCGGTGGCGGTGCAAGGTGCGGGCGCCGGCGGCGGCACCACAGACGGCGACTAGGACGAAGGCGTTGGCCGGCAGGGTGAGGCCGAAGTCGAACGCCTCGTGGACCGCCACCGAGGCCAACGCCCCGAGGGCCGCCAGCGCCGCCGCCCGGTCCTCGCTGCGCCGCCCCTTGAGCAGCACCCGTTGCAGCCGCCGCACCAGGGCCACCAGGCCGATGCCGGCGGCGACCAGCGCCAGCAAGCCGCCGGTGGCGGCCAGCTCGACGTAGCCGTTGTGGGCGTGGCGCCAGGTGTCGCCGGCCAGGTCCGCCGGCTCCAGGGCGGTGAAGGCGTCGGCGAAGCTGCCCAGACCGCTGCCGGAGAGGGGAAAGCGGGCCCAGAGCTCCAGCGACAGCCGGCTGACGGTCGTCCGGGCGCCCCAGGAGACGTCCGCCAGGGAGGTGCCGAAGAGGCGGGAAAAACCCTGCTGGGCGCCGACGGCGGCGACGATCCCCAGCCCCACCAACATCGCCGCCAGCCCCGCCGGCGCCGTCTTCCAGCGCCGCCGCGGCACCGCCACCAGCACCCCCTGGACGGTGGTCGCCACCAGCACCGCCACCAGGCCGGCCCGGGACTGGGTCAGGACCAGCCCGGAGAGCAGCGCCAGCCAGGTGACCAGCGGGGGGAGGGTGAGGAGCAGGCGGCGCTCCAGGTTGGGCTCCCGGCGTGCCTTGCGCAGCGCCCACCAGCCCCAGGCGAAGGTCGCCGCCAGGGCGATCTCCAGCAGGTAGGAGACGTGGTTCGGGTTGACGTAGGTGCCGCGCAGGCGGTCGGCCACCCCCAGCACCCCCTCCCCCCACACCTGCAGAGACCCGGCGAGGAGCTGGCGCACGCCGTAGAGCACCTGGAACAGGGCGCCGGCCAGCAGACAGGCGGCGAGCCAACGGCGGCGGCGGCGGCGGGAGCGCCCCACCAGGGCCGCCGTCACCAGCAGCGCCGCCAGGGCGGCGGCGTCAATGGCGGCGGACCGGGAGGCGCCGGGGTCGAGGGAGAGGCGGGGCCAGGCGGGAACTTCCGGGCCGCCGCCCTCGGCCGCGGCTTCCTCATCGACTAAGGCCTCACCACCCTCGGCCTCATCGACGGCGGCCAGGATCTCCGCCGTCTCGGACCACGCCGCGGCGTGCCCCGGCGACAACAGGCCGGCAACGCCGGGGGGCCAGGGCATGGCCTGGGCCAGGCCGAGGACGGTGAAGGCGAGCAGCGCCAGGGCGGGCACGGCCACCGGCGCCAGGGAGGAGCGGCCGCCGCCGGAGACCCCACCATGGCGGGTCGGGCTCGCCGGGTTCGGGCTCGCCAGGACCGGGATCGCCAGGATGAGGAGCAGCGCCGCCGCCAGGCGCAGGGCCGCCACCGCCTCCGGCTCGACGGCGCCGAAGGGCAGCGGCGCCAGGGCCACGAGCAGCCCGAGACCGAAGCCGGCGGCCAGGGGGGCGTGCCGTATGATCGGCCCATCCAACCCCGACCAGCCCAGGGCCCCGGGCCCAGCCCGGTCCGACCCTTCATCCTGCCGCGGAGACGCCACCATGGGTTGTTCAGCCTCGCATCGTTCAAAAATCGAAACCGCCGTCGCCACCCCCGCCCTCCCGGACACGATCCGGTGGCGGCACGCCGTGGGCGCCCGATGGCTCCTGGCGGCGTGCGTCGCGTGGCTTCCGGCCCTCCCGCTGTTCGCGCAGTCGCCTCAGTATACGGCCCCCGGCGGCGGCGAACGCTACGAGCTGCCCACCGCCGAGAGCGTCGAGGGGCGCATGGAGGAGGCGCGCTGGCGGCTCGGCCCGCTGCGCGTCGCCCCCTGGCTCGGCCTGCGCGGCCTGACCTACGAACAGGACGTCTTCATCGACGACGAGGACGAGGTCTCCGACGTCACCGGCAGCGTCGGCGCCGGCTTCACCGCCTACCTGCCCACCGGCAGCCGGGTGTTCTGGATCGCCCAGGCGATGCCGGAGTACGTCTTCTGGCTCGACCTGTCGGAGCGCAACGAGCTGATCGGCCGCTACGGCGGCGGCGTGGTGGCGGACCTCAACCGCCTGCGCCTGGTGGCCGACGTCTACAGCCGGGAGGAGCAGACCGCGGTGACGGTGGAATCGCCGCAGCAGGTGGTGGCGCAGCGGCGCGGCGGCGCCGCCGACCTGGCGCTGCGCCTGAACAGCAGCTTCGACTTCATCGTCGCAGCCCGGATCGAGGAGCTGAGCAACCGCCGCCGCGGGGACGGCGTCGCCAGCGCCTCCGGCGGCCTCGACTTCCGGCGAGTCGATCGGGAAGAGCAGGTCCTGGTTGCCGGCGTGCACTTCCAGCCCAGCGAGGCGGTGAGGCTCGGGGTCGGCGCCGAGTGGACCGAGACGGACTTCGCCCGCGGCGCCAGGAACCTGTCCAACACCGGCACCTCGCCCTTTGTCGACGTGATTCTGACCGGCAACAAGATCGCCTTCGACGGGCGCCTCGCCCACCGCGAGCTGGAGCCGGCTCCGGGCTCGGTCCTGCGGCCGGTGGAAGAGCTGGCCGGCAACGCCCGCCTGGAGCTGACCCCGGGCTGGCGCTTCTCCTTCGGGCTCTACGGGCATCGCAACGTCACCTACGCCCTGACCACCGCCTACTCCCACATCCTCGACGACCGCCTGGGAGCCGACGTCGGCGCCCCGTTCGGCGACCGGCTGACCACCCGAGCGTTCTACGAGACCGGCACCGCCGACTACCAGCGCATCGACCCCCGGGCCGCGGTGCGCAGCGACGACGTCACCGCCTACGGCCTGGAGGCCACCTTCGAGGTCGGGGAATGGCTCAACTACCGTGCGGGTTTCTTACAAGTGGACTTCGATTCGAACCTCTCGGAGTTCGACCGCGACTACGTCCGCATCACCAGCACCTTCGTCCTCTCTACCGAGGACTGGGCGTGGCGTTGACCGGTGCCCCTTGACCGGTGCCCACCGACGACCGCGCTGACGCAATACTGACGGGGGACCGGAAGAGTCACCCAGGCTCCTCGATCCTGGGGAATCTGACGTAAGAAACGATATCCTTTGAGGAATTCATGCTGCCCACCATCCACGGGATCCTGAGCCGGAGGCGGCACCAGTCGCTTCGGGCCTTTCTCTTCGCCGTCCTCCTGACGGCCGGGGGGAGCTTCGCCTGGGCTCAGGCGCCGGTGTCCGCCAGCTACCAGTTGGGGCCCCGCGACCTGGTGCGCATCGAGGTCTTCGAGGTCCCCGAGCTCAACGTCGAGGCGCGGGTCGAGGAGGACGGCACGGTCACCCTGCCGGTGCTCGGCGCCGTCCCCGCCCAGGGGCTCACCGCGGACGAGCTGGAGACCTCCCTGGAGCAGCTCCTGGAAGCCAACTTCGTCAACCGCGCCACCGTCCAGGTGGAGCTCACCGAGGTGCTGTCGAAGACCGTCACCATCCTCGGCGCCGTCGCCCGGCCCGGCACCCTGGGGCACCCCGGGGACTGGACGCTGCTGGAGGCGTTGACCGCCGCCGGCGGCCTGACCCCCGGCCACGGCCGCCGGGTCCACGTCCAGCGCCGCGCCGCCAACGGCCTGTCGGACCAGGTGTCGATCCCCATCGACGAGCTGGTGGGTCGGATGGACCCGAGCCTGAACCTGCCGGTGCTGCCCGACGACGTGATCAACGTCGAGAGCACCCGCTCGGTGACCATCTACCTGCTGGGCGAGGTGGCGAACCCGGGGGCGATGGAGTTCGAGGGCAGCGCGGCGCCGACCCTGCTGACCGTCATCGCCAGGGCCGGCGGGCTCACCGACCGGGCGTCGCCCCGGCTGCTGGTCAAGCGCCGCGGTGACGACGGCCTGATGGGGGAGATCGAGGCCCACTACGGGCGCATCCTGGACGGCGAAGCCCAGGACCCGGACCTCATGGACGGCGACCTGGTGGTCGTCAAGGAGTCCTTCTTTTGAGCTGGGACGACCCTTTCGCCAACGCCGCCCAAGCCGGCGGCGCCAAGCCCCAGCCGGGAGCCGGGGACAGCGACAACCTGATGGAGACGGTGCAGGAGTACCTGCGCGGCCTGCGCCGGCGCTGGCGCCTGGTGGTCCTCATCGTCGCCCTGGCCCTGGTCGCGGCGGTGGCCCACTACGTGGTCACCCCGCCCTCCTACGCCGCCGACTGCGTCATCCAGATCGAGCGGCGGAGCACCAACAGCCTTCTTTCCAGCCAGCTCCCGTGGCTCGACCACTACTTCAACATGGAGTTCTACCCCACCCAGTACCGCCTGCTGGAAAGCCGCGGCCTGGCGGAGAAGGTGGTGCGGGATCTGCGCCTGACGGAGGACCCCCAGTTCGCCCGGGGGGCGGCCCGGGCCGGCGCCGGCGACGACCGGGCGGCCCTGGGGCAGATCGCCAACCGGCTGCGCGGCGGCATGTCGGTGCAGCCGGTGCGCGACACCCAGCTCGTGCGCATCACCTACCGTTCCGACGACGCTGAAGAAGCGGCGCGCATCGCCAACGCCTTCGCCAGGTCGTTCATCGAGTTCGGCATCGCCACCCGGTCCGAGACCATGAACGAGGCCTCCACCGTCCTCAGCGAACAGGTGACCAGCCTGAAGCAGGAGGTCGGCGACCTCAAGGAGCGGCTGACCGCCTTCCAGGGGGACGAGACCACCTTCAGCTTCACCCCCGAGGGGCAGGTGGTGTTCGGCCGCCTGGAAAAGCTCAACGAGGAGCTGATGAATGCCAAGCGGAGCCGGATCAGCGCCCAGGCCCGCTACCAGCAGCTTCTGGCCACCCCCGCCGCCGCCGTCGCCGAGGACACCCCGGCGGTGCGCGAGCAGCGCCAGGAGGTGCAGCGCCTGGAGCGCGAGTACCAGGCCATGTCCCAGACCTACAAGCCGGACTGGCCCGGGATGATCGACCTGGCGGAGCGCATCGAGGCCAGCCAGGCCACCCTCAACCAGCGGGTGAGGGAGGAGGCGAGCCGGGTGCGCCAGGCCGTCAACGCCGAGGTGCAGAGCGCCCAGCGCCAGGAGGCGGCGCTGGAGTCCGAGATCCGTGACCTGCGCTCCCAGATGTCGAATGAGAACACCGAGGCGGTGGAGTTCAACAACATCCAGGTCGAGCTGGCGGCGCGCCAGGAACTGCTGGACGACCTGGTGCGGCGCCAGTCCGAGACCGACTTCGCCACCCGGCTGCAGACCGACAAGTCGTCCAACGTCACCGTCGTCGACGAGGCGCTGGTGCCCAACTCGCCGACCCACCCGTCGCTGCGCCAGAACCTGGGCGTCGGGCTGATGGCGGGCCTGCTGCTGGGCTTCGGCGCCGGCCTGCTGCTCCAGTTCCTGGATCGCACCATCAAGGGCCCCGACGAGCTGGAACGGATCACCCACCTGCCGGTCCTGGCGGTCATCCCCGACGTCAGCGAGGAAGGCAGGGCCGGCGGCTTCGCCTACAACTACGCCTACAGCTACGGCGACCGGACCGAGCCCAGCCCCCGCGGCTCGGGCACCGCCAAGCGCTGGTTGGAGAAGAAGCGCCCTTCGGAGAAGGTCTCCATCGAGCTGCTGCCCCACAACCGCCCCCGCCTGGCGGTCTCCGAGGCCTACCGGGCGCTGCGCACCGCCCTCATGCTCTCCACCGCCGACGAGCTGAAGGTGGTGGCCGTCTCGTCGGTGGAGTCCTCCGAGGGCAAGACCGCCACCGCCACCAACCTGGCGGTGGTCCTGGCCCAGCTCGGCCGGCGGGTGGCACTGGTCGACTGCGACCTGCGCAAGCCGCGCCTGCACAAGGTGTTCAACGTCTCCAACCGCACCGGCCTGGTGAGCTACCTGACCACCGGCAGCGACGAGGGGATCTACCACCGCACCGAGGTCGGCGGCCTCTTCCTGGTCGCCTCCGGCCCGATCCCCCCCAACCCGTCCGAGCTGCTGGCTTCCGAGCGCATGCGGGAGCTGATGGAGGGGTTGCGGGAGAGCTTCGACTACGTCGTCCTCGACACCCCGCCGACCCTCGCCGTCACCGACGCCACCGTCGCCGGAACCCTGTCCGACGGCATGGTGCTCTGCGTGCGCTCCGGCCGCGTCGATCGCAGCGACGCCCGCCGCGCCCTGGACCGCCTCGCCCTCTCCGAGATCAAGGTGCTGGGCACGGTATTGAACGCCCACCGCGCCGGCGGCGGCAAGGGCGACCGCTACTACCGCGCCTACATCGAGTCGAACCAGGCCGCAGAAGACGGCACCAGCGCCGGCTCGGCAGCGTGAGGCGCGCATGATCGACATCCACTGCCACGTCCTCCCGGGGATCGACGACGGCGCCGACGACCTGGCGACCGCCACCGCAATGTGCCGCATGGCCGCGGCGGACGGCTGCACCGGCATGGTGCTGACCCCCCACCAGCGCACCGAGCTGTGGGAGAACACCGACCGCTCCCGGCTCGACGCCCTCCGCCGCCGGGTGGAGGAGAGCCTCGCCGGCGCCGGCCCCAAGCTCCACGCCGGCGGCGAGATCCGCATCGACGCCGAGCTGCTCTCCGAGCTTGACCGCCACCCCGGGACCGGGCTGGCGCCGCTGGCCGACTCCCGCTACCTGCTGTTGGAGTTCGACCGCTGGGCGCCGCCACCGGACCCCGTCGACCTGACCCACGAGCTCCTGGTGGCGGACTGGGTGCCGATCTACGCCCACCCCGAGTTCATCCCGTTCCTGGCCGCCGACCTGGGGCTGATGCGGCACCTGGCCGACCAGGGTGCCCTCTTCCAGCTCACCGCCGGCAGCCTGACCGGCGACCACGGCGGCGAGACCCGGGATCTCTGCCACCGCATGGTGGACGCGGGCCTGATCCACTTCGTGGCCAGCGACACCCACGGCACCAGCCACCGACCGCCGGGCCTGTCCCGGGCCCGGGCGCTGCTCGCCCGGCGCTGGGGTGAGGACGTGGCCCAGGCGCTGACCCTGGACCACCCCCGGGCCGTGGTCGAGGACCGCCCGCTGACCGCCACGGTGCACAGCTTCGACAGTGGGGCCCGGGAAAGTGGGGCCCGGAGATGAAGCGGCTCACCGCCCTCGTCGCCGCCATGGCCACCGCCGGCACCCTGGCGCTGGCCCCCGCTCCCGCCGGCCTCGGCCAGCAGACCGGCCAGCAGGCCGACCGGGAGGGGGCCCGGGAGGGCGCCCGGAACACCGCCCCGGCGGCGACCGCCCACCCGTTCTACCGCCAGCTCCTGGACCAGGGGATCTACACCTACCAGCAGGGCGACCACGAGACCGCCGCCGCTGACCTGCGGTTGGCGGTCTTCGGGCTGCTGGAGGATCCGGCGCTGCTGATGCGCGGCCTGGCCCACCTGGCCCTGGCGCAGCAGAGCGCGGGCCAGGGGGAGGCCGCGGACGAAACCCTGGGCCGGCTGATCGTCGTCGAGGAGCGCTTCGGCGTGTACCGCGACGCCGACCTGGGCACGGCGCTGCGCCAACGCCTGGAGGAGTTGATGCTGGCCCGGGTCTCCGAGACCACCCTGGCGGCTTCCGACACCTTCGGCGGCCTGGCGGATGAGAAGCTCCGCCGCAGCCTCGCCGAACTGCCGCCGAAACAGCGTCGCGCCGCCCTCGCCGAGGCCGTCGCCCGCCGCCCCGGGGCCACCGTCTGGCAGCTCTCCCTGGCCGAGTTGGAGTTGGCCGAGGGCAACCGCGCCGAGGCGGTGCGCCTGGCGGACCTGGCGCTGGCCGGCGGCGGCGCCGGTGAAGAGAGCGCCGCCCACCGGGCCGCCGCCCACTGCGTCCGCGGCCTCGGCCTGGCCGAGGGGGGCGCCTGCGCCCCGGCCCTGCCCAGCCTGGAGCAGTGCCCCCGCCGCGCCAGCGACCGCAACGTCGCCACCGCCCTGTTGCAGTGCCAGGTCGAGGCCGGGCGCTGGCCTGAGGCCGCGGCCTTCCTCGCCACCCTCGACCCCGCCGTCCGCGACTCGCGGCCGGTCAAGCGCCTGGCCCGGCGGATCGACAAGGGCGTCTCCCGCCTCGCCGAGGCGACACGGCGGACACAGGAAGAGGCTGCCGGTGTCTCCCCGGACAGCAACACCGCCGCTCACAACACTGTGGACAGTGCCACCGAAGGCAGTACCGCCGAGGCCAGCGTCGCTTCAGACGGTTCCAGCGACACCGAGCCCGCCGACGGCCTGGACGCCGGCGAGCGCACCCGCCTGACCGCGGCCCGGGAGTCCCTGGCCGGCGCCAGCACCGCCGCCGAGTTGCAGGAACCGTTGCGCCTGGCCCGGTCGGTGGCCAACGCCAACCCCCGCTCCACCGCGGCCCAGCACCTGGTCGCCGAGATCGCCTACCGGGCGTCGTCCTGGGAGGAGTCGGCCCGCTACTTCCGCCGCGGCGGCGAGCCCCAGCTCCCGGAGCTGCGCTTCTACATGGCGGTGGCGCTTTTCGAGTCGGGAGAGGCGGGCGAGGCCCGGGAGATCCTGCAGCGCGCCCTGCCCGACCTACCCCGCAACCCGTTCGTCCTGTCCTACGCGGAACGCATCCAAGGGAGCGAAAGATGACCCACCTACCCTTCGGCCGCCCCTCCGACAGCGCCTTGACGGGCACCAGCACCCTTCAGCACAATGGCAGCAATCCCTTGGGAGGAAACCTGATGAGAGTTCGAGCCTTCATTCTCGGAGCAATCGCCTTCGCCCTGCTCGTCCCCGTTGCCGCGTCGGCCCAGATCGAGGTCACCGCGGATCCGGTGGAGTGCATCGCGGAAGACACCTTCACCCCGGTCACCGCCCAGGTCACCAACATCCCGCCGGAGGCCACCGTGCGCTTCTACTTCCGGCGCCTGCACCAGGAAACGGAAGACTTCTACTACATCGAGATGACCCCCCGCGGCGACGGCGTGTACTGGGGTGTCCTGCCGAAACCCACCGACGACGAGTTGGCGGAGTTCGAGTTGGACGACCCCCAGAACGAAGAGGAGGAGGACTATCCGGTCGCCGCCTGGTGGCGCACCAAGGACCTCTCCGAGCACCGCGACCCCAACGACGAGCTCGACGAGGACGTCATCGATGAGCGGGCCGACGTGGGGCGCCTCATCGGCCGCGACTGGCTCCGCAACGGGGAGCTGTCGGAGCTCGAAGAGTGGTTCGAGGAGCAGGAGGAGGAGTTGGAGCCCGCCGACTACTACGCCGCGGTGGTCGATCCCAGCGGCCGGGAGCTGGCCCGCTCGCCGGTTTCGGTGACCCCCGTCAACGACGAGTGCGAAGAGCCGGAGCTGACCGCCGAGGAGGAGGGGCAGTCCCACAACCTGGTGATCGGCGAGACCGCCCCCTGGCAATACGACCGGCGGGTCTTCCACTGGCAGTGCGACGGCATCGTCTCCCGCATCGACTACCAGGGCATCCTCTACGTCGACCGCCACTGCCGCGCCTGCGCCTTCGTCTGGCTGAAGGGGGCGGTCCCGGCGGGGGTGGGCGTCCTCGCCGCGGTGCTGGAAGAGGACACCGAGAACCCGCCGCCGGAGCCGGCCTCGCCGGAAGACCCGGACGACGACGATGACGACGAGCAGTAAGGCCCTCCGACCGCCCAGGCCGCATCGTTGAGCCGCGGGGGCGGGGGGTGACAGGCGGTGGGTGACATTGCCCTCGCGCCCCACCTTGCTATAATCCTTGTCGCGCCACCGGCTCGCCGGTGGCGCTTTTGCGCTACAACCTACTGCGCTGCAACCTCTTGCGCTGCACCGGCGCATCCCCCCAAGACCTTCCCGTATCCCCCCCCCCACCGCCCCCCCCCCCACCTCACCCCCCGCGCCACGCCCCCCACACCACCCCACCACGCACCCCCCCCCCCGCGGACCC
>Ga0102947_1000017_pt1 | contig 51994 bp, 47 predicted proteins | sample SalPon2A_A_D2_MG_FD_78210 | JGI IMG/M metagenome (GOLD analysis project Ga0102947, IMG submission 78210) | Soil microbial communities from South San Francisco under conditions of wetland restoration - Salt Pond MetaG R2A_A_D2_MG | ecosystem: Environmental > Terrestrial > Soil > Wetlands | place... | reverse complement strand
CTCGCCGATGACGTTCATCACCTCCGCCTCGTTGGGCGCCGTGCGCCGCTTGTCGACGATGGCCAGCGCGGCACCGAGCCGCTTGGCGATCGCCCGCGCCCGTTCGACGCCGCCGGCGTCCGGCGACACGATCACCAGCTCCGGCAGGTCGAGGCGGCGGATCGAGTCGAGCACCACCGGGGCGGCGAACAGGTGGTCCACCGGGATGTCGAAGAAGCCCTGGATCTGGGAGGCGTGGAGATCCATGGTCAGCACCCGGTCGGCCCCCGCCTTGGACAGCAGGTCGGCCACCAGCTTGGACGTGATGGGCACCCGGGGCTGGTCCTTCTTGTCCTGGCGGGCGTAGCCGTAATACGGGATCACCGCCGTCACCCGGGACGCCGAGGAGCGCTTGAAGGCGTCCAGCAGGACCAGCAGCTCCATCAGGTTCTCGTTGACCGGGGTGCAGGTGGGCTGGACGACGAAGACGTCCGAGCCACGCACGTTTTCGCCGATCTGGCAAAAGATCTCGCCATCGGAGAAGTTGTAGGCGATGACGTTGCCCGCCGGCAGGTTCAGGTAGGCGCAGATCTCCTGGCCCAGCTTGGGATGGGCACGGCCACTGAAGATCTTGAGTTCACCGAGCATGGTCTGGTTTGCGAGGGAGGTCGGGATCGGTCCGGTCCTGTGTCAGGTTGAGTCGGGCGGGCTTGGGGAGTCGGGCGGGCTTCTGAAGGCGTGTGGGTGTCGGGGTCCGGCGCGGGCGGACGGAGCCCGGCGTGCTGATGGGCCGGGGTACTGGCGGTCTGATGCTCGGCAGCCTGAATGGCTGGGGCGGCAGGATTCGAACCTGCGAATGCCGGATCCAAAGTCCGGTGCCTTACCACTTGGCGACGCCCCAATGGATCGGGCCTGAATGGATCGATTCCAACCCGCACCGGTCCGCGCCGGCGACCGCCCTCAGGGCGCGGCCGGCACTACCGGGCCGGTCGAGCGCTTCAGTTTACCTCGGAAGCGGTGTCGATCCGAAACGGCTCAGGAAACGCTCCAGAAGGAGTCCCGCAGGTGCTTCTCCTGGACTTCCTCCAAGCTGCTGTCATCCTTCGTGCCGTCGTCCCCCTCATCCGCCGGTTCGGAACCGTCACCGTTGCCCGCCGCCGCTTCGCGGCCGGCGACGCCGGCGTCGGCCCGCCCGGGGCTGCCTGTTGCTTCGTCTCGGTCCTGGTCAGCCCGGGTTTCGCCCGGGCTGCGCTGCTCTGTAGATGCGGCGGCCACCGTCTCCGATGCCGCCCCCGGCTTCTCCTCCGGCGCCTTGTCCTGGGCCGCCTCCCCTTCACCGCCGAGGCCGCCGTTGGCGGAGGCCGCCTCGTCGCTCGGCTTGGGGTCACCCAGGTTGTGGGCCCGGGCCGGCGCCGGCAGGGATTCCCCGCGCTGCGCCAGCACCCGCTCGTACTCGTCCACCACCTCCAGCTCGATGCGCCGGCGGGTGTCGTTGTTCAGCGGGTGGGCGATGTCCTTGAACTCGCCGTTTTTCTTCTTGCGGCTGGGCATGCTGATGAACAGCCCGTCGCGCCCCTGGATGATCTTGATGTCATTGACCATGAAACAGCGATCAAAAACGATCGACACGAAGGCCTTTAGCTTCTCCTCATTGACCGGAAAAACCTTGACTTCCGTGATTTCCATTGGCGCCTACACTCCCCTCCAGCCCCCATAAAAACCCGGTCGGGCCGGCGCTCCTGGGCACCAGCACTCCGGGTGCGGGACATCGCGACCCGACCCGGGTGCGATCCCGAGCGGCGGGGTGGGCGCGCTGCCTTCAACGCAGGCCGCACCAGCGCCGCGTTCAGCCTTCCATGCTACGGGTGTCGCGGTGGGGCTGTCAAACCGCCGGGGGCAGGGCGGCGCCAGGGCGGCGTCATGGCGGAGTCGTGGGCATTGCCGGCTCACCCCTCGTAGGCGGTGGCGCAGTCGACCCGGCTATATCCCGCGGGTGCCTCAGCGGCCAGCGATGGCGGCAGCGGGGTGGTCATCGCCTCGACCACGGTCTGCCGCCAGCGCAACTGGCTGCCCCGCAGCCGGTCCGAGAGGAACGCCTGGTCCCCGTCCCGGCTCCACAGCAGACTCGGCTCGTCGCCCCGGTAGAGGGCCCAGGCCGCCGGGCGGCCCTCCTCCAGGAGCGCCGTCCACCGCCGTCCCTGGGCGTCACCGAAGGCGATGCGGCGCCCCCCCGACTCCACCGCCTCCACCTCCACCGGCCCCTCCGCCGGCGCCGGCAGGCTGCCCAGCAGAAGCGCCGGCAGGGCGGCCAAGGGGAAGGGGGCCAGGCGGGCGGCGGCGAGGTCGAACTCGCCCTCCAGGGAACAGAACACGCGGTTGCGGTGGTCGCTCCACAGCCCTCCCTCCCCCGCCGTGTCTAGGGTCCACAGCGCCCGCCCCAGGGGATCCACCGCTCGCACCTGGTAGCGCTCCGCGGTGTCCAGGAGCAGAGTCAGGCGGAAGCTGCCGTCGCCGTCCGGGCCATCGAAGGAGACGCGGTAGAGGCGCTGGCTGCCCAACGCTCCGGCGGGCAGGGCCCAGGCCGAGGCGGGGGCGCCGCTGGCTGCCGCCGGAGAGGGCGGGGACGACGCCGGAGGTGCCGCTGGCGCCGGCACCGGAGCGCTGGCGCAACCGGCCAGCGACGCGATCACCAGGGCGGCCGCCACGGCCGCCCACGACATGGGGCGGACCCGGCTCAGCGGTGCAGCTCCAGGCGCTCGGCCTCGGAGGCGTCGCCCAGCCGTTCGAGCTTCCGGTTGAGCTCGGCCACCGCCTCGGCGTTGCCGCTCTCGGTGAGCTCCAGGGCACGGTGGTAGGCGCGGCGGGCCTCGTCGGTGTCCCCGAGTGCCGAGAGGACGTCCCCCAGGTGCTTCTGGATCTCCGCCTCCTCGCCCAGCAGCTTCGCCGCCCGCTGCAGGTAGGCCAGGGCCAGCTCGTGGTCGCCGAGCTGGTAGTGGACCCAGCCCAGGGAGTCGAGATACGAGCCCTGCTCCGGCCGGGCGGCCACCGCCCGGCGGATCAGCTCCAGGGCGCGGTCCAGGTTCTCGCCCCGCTCGGCCCACATGTAGCCGAGGTAGTTGAGGGCCGGGTGGTGGTTGGGGACGTCGGCGATGAGGCGCTCGAAGATCCCCACCGACTCCTCCAGCCTGCCGCTGCGCTCGTAGGCGGCGGCGAGGAGGAAGAGGGCGTCCGGGGAGGCGTCGGCCCCCTCCTGCACCAAATCCTCCAGGAGCGGGATGGACAGGTCGTAGCGCTGCTCGGCCTGGGCCGACCGGGCCGCCATCACCATCACCTCGGGGTCGCCGCTGGCGGCCATCTTGTCGAGGATCGCCCGCGCCTCCCGGTCGCGGCCGGCGGCCAGCAGGACCTCCACCCGCAGGGCGTCGGTGACCTCGCGCTGCCCGTCGGCGGGGCGCAGGGCGTCGAGGCGGGCGAGCGCTTCCGTCGTGCGGCCGGCGTCGCTCAACAGGCCGACGTAGGCCAGGGTCACCTCGCGCCGCTCCTCCCGGTCGCCGCGGCGGGTCAGCGGCTCCACCAGCTCCGCCGCCGCCGTCATCTCCCCCCGCTGGCTCAGCAGGTCGGCGAGTTGGAAGCGGGCCGCGGCGGCGTTGCGGGCCGCCTCGTCACCGCGCCGGTCTTCCAGGGCCGCCAAGGTGTCGCGCAGCACCCGCTCCGCCACCAGGTCGTGGCCGCCCTGGCCGAGCAGTGCCGCCAGTTCCAGGCGCCGGCTGTCGGTGGCATCGATGGACCCCACCAGGTCGTCCAGGGCGGCGTCATCCCCCTGGGCGGCGAGGGTGAGCACCATGGCGCCGATCAGCGGCGGCGACTCGGGCTCCTGGTCATACAGCGGCTCAAGGATCTCCCGGGCCTCGTCGGGGCTGCCCGACATGAGCAGCTCCAGGGCCATGCGCCGCTGGACGTCGGACTGCTGGCGCAGCCCCTTGGGACCTTCGCGCAGGGTCCGGAGGGCCGCCGCGTGATCGCCCCGCTCGCTCTCCAGCCCGGCCAAGCCGAGGCGCACCTGCCGCGCCGACGGGTCCAGGGCCAAGAGCTGAGCCAGGACGTCCTCGGCTTCCGCCAGCCGGCCGCTGCGCATCAGCGCCTCGGCCAGCAGGGAGTAGACGAAGCGGTTGGCCGCGGTGCGCTCGGCCACCCGGCCGAAGATCTCCGCCGCCCGGGCGGGCTGGCGGTCGTTGAGGTAGATCTGGCCCAGGGTCAGAGAGGATTCCAGGTCGTCCGGCTCCGCCTCGACGACCCGTTCGAGGGCGCGGCGCGCCTCCTCCTGCAACCCCGGGTCACCCTGGGAGAGATCCTGGTAGACCTCGGCCAGGGTGCGCCAGATGGCGACCTCGGCGCTGCCCCCGCCCTGCGCCAGGTCCCGCGCCGACTCGGCCTGGGAGCGCGCCTCTTCGAGGAGGGCCCGGCGGCGCTCCCCACGGTTGGCGGCGGCCAGGCGGATCAGGTGGGAGGCGTACTCCAGGCGCAGGTACGGCTCCTCCGGCACGAGGCCCAACGCTTCCCGGAAAGCGGCGTCGGCGGCCACCAGGTCCCCCTCGCCGGCGAGCATCTTGGCGAGGACGAACCGGTAAGCGGCCTCCTGGCCGGCCGGGACGGCGGCGGGCTGCGCGGAAGCCGTGGGCTGGACAGGCGTCGCGGACTGCGCGGGATTCGCGGACTGCAGGGTGTCAGCCTGGGGTGAGGGGGAGGCTTGCAGGGGGGTGGCGGAGGCGTGGGAGGCGAGCAAGCCTCCGGCGAGCAGGCAAGCCCCGAAGATCGTCGCGAGGCGGCGACCGGCGGCCGAAAGGCGCTGCCGGACAGGCGCAAAGCGGTGCGTTCCGGGGCGGTTGGGGAGCACACCGAACTTCATCATGAAGACGATAACACGCGATCCTTTCCAACCTTTCCCGCCCAGCCCCCAGTTGTCCCAACTCTTCTACTGCGAGGCCAAATATGACAGCGTCTGCTGGGTTGCAAGCCAGCCGGCGCCCTCGACGTACTCAACGGTGCGCCTGCGGGGCCGACCCGTCTTGCGCCTTGCATCCACCGTCATCTTCGACCTCTTGCGACGAAGCTTGGGAAATTGCGGGCTATAATCGCCCGCACCTCCGATAAGTGGCTGGAAAGTCAGAGGTTTGCGAACGGACATCCGAAATGGTGAATATTCTTCGATGAAAAAACTGGGCGAGCTCCTCCTGGAGCGAGGCTGGATCGAGCGTGGCGAGCTGCTGCGGGGCCTGCGCCAGCAGCAGCAGGTGGGCGGCCGCCTGGGGACCTGCCTGCTCGACATGGGGGCGGTCTCCGAGGAGGAGTTGCACCACGTCCTGGGGATCCAGCACGGCATTGAGCCGGTGAGTGTCGAGGACATCCGCCGGGTGCCGGAGGACGTCCTTGGCCTGCTGCCGGCGAAGGCCGCCGTGCGCTGCCAGGCGGTGCCGGTCAAAGCCGGCGCCAGCAAAGTCCACGTCGCCCTGGTCGATCCCCAGGACCTGGGTTGCCAGGACGAGCTGTCGTTCGCCATCGGCCGCCGCCTGGTGCTGCGGGCGGCCTCCGAGGTGCGCGTCCTCGAAGCGCTGGAGCGCTACTACGGCGAGGAGATGCCGGGCCGGATCAACAAGCTGGTGGAACGCCTGAACCGCAAGCGCTTCCTGTGGCGGGACGGCGAGGGGGAGAACGGGGGCGCGGCGGCGGAGCCGGCGACCACCACCGATCCCCCGGACCCGCTGGAGCTGTTCCCCCAGGGCCCCCGCCTCAGCGCCCCGCACCTGCCCGCGCCGCCGGCGCGGCCGGAGGCCGCCGGCCCGGCCGGGCCGGTAGCCACGGCTCCCGTCCCAGCTCCGCCGCCCCCCGAAGAGAGCACCGCGACGACCCCGGCCGGTGCCACGGCCGAAGCCGGGGACAGCGCCGGGAGCAGTGTCGAAGACAGTGCCGAAGACGGTGCCGACTCCCGGCCGGCCGCCGAGACGGCGGCGCCCGAAGACACGGAAGCGCCCGCGGAGACGGCGGCTCCCGAAGAGGAGGCGGTGCAGCGACCGAACCGGCTGTCGGCGGTCACCCTGTCGGAGCACGAGCGGGCGACCCTCTACGGCGGCCGGGCGCCGGCGCCGGTATCCTACGAAGAGGCGGAGGACCGGCTGGCCAAGCTCGAGAGCCGCGACGCCGTGGGCTCCCTGGTGGTCGATTTCCTGCGCCAGGAGTTCGACCGGGTGATCCTCTTGGTGGTGCGCAGCGCCGAGGTCACCGGCTGGGCCGCCGACGGTGAGGCGCTGGACGACGCCAGCGTCGGCGAGTTCTCCATCCCCCTCTCCCAACCCTCCATCTTCCTCAACCTGCGCCAGGGCAGCGCCTTCCATCTCGGGCCGCTGCCGCCGCTGCCCGCCCACCGGCCGCTGGTGGCGGCCCTGGGGGGCGAGTCCCCGGACGAGTGCCTGGTGCTCCCGGTGACCCTCGGCGAGCGCATGCTGGTGGCGATCTACTGCGACCGCAACGGCCACCCCCTGGGGGGCATCGACCTCGAAGCGCTGCGCAGCCTGGCCGATGCCGTGGCGCGGGCGCTGGAGCGCTGTATCCTGTTGAAAAGACAGGCCCAAACGTGACCGGGCCGGTTGACACCGATTTTTCGCCGTTGCTATCCTGCGTCCTCATGACCCGCCCCACGGGAGCCCCTATCCGATGATCAAAGCAGACCTCATCAACCGCGTCTCCGACGCCGGCGACATCCCCCGGGTGAAAGCCGCCGAGGCGGTGGACACCGTCATCCAGGCGATGAAGCAGGCCCTGGCCGACGGCAAGCGGATCGAGCTGCGGGGTTTCGGCGTCTTCCAGGTGAGGGACCGCAAGAAGGGCGTGGGGCGCAACCCGAAGACCGGCGTCGAGGTGAAGATCGCCCCCGGCAAGACGGTGCGCTTCAAGCCGGGCAAAGAGCTCAAGAACCTTTGACCCGGTCCCTGGCCCGGGACCCGCGGGAGGCGCCGTACGAGGCTCTTCCGAGAGGCACCGTGAGGGGACGGCTCCAGTGAAGGGTGACTACCTGCCCCCCGGCGACGGCGGGCCTGGCGGCGTTGACGGCGATCCCACAGCGGGGCCCACAGCCGCTCCCACCGCCCGGCGCTGGCCCGGCGGCCGGGGGCCGGTCATCGAGTTGCTGCCGCCCCCGGACCTGGCGCGGCCCCCTGCCGCCGTCGCCCCACCCCGCTGGGGCCGCGCCCTCCTCCTCTTCACCCTCACCTTCCTCACCACCACCACCCTGGGTGCGGTGTGGCTGCTGTGGGCCCACCCCACAGCCCTGGTGGAGGTCTTCCCCTGGCTCTCCCCCCACACCGTGGCCACGGTGTGGACCGACCCGGCCAACCTCCGCCTCGGCCTGTCCTTCGCCGCCCCGGCCCTCTTCATCCTTCTCTGTCACGAGATGGGCCACTACCTCACCTGCCGCTTCTACGGCCTGCCCGCCACCCTGCCCTACTTCCTGCCGGTGCCCCTGGGCATCGGCACCCTGGGGGCCTTCATCCGCATCCACGCCCCCATCGACAGCCGTCGCCAGCTCTTCGACGTCGGCGTGGCGGGGCCGCTGGCCGGCTTCGCGGCGCTGCTGCCATTCCTCATCCTCGGCGTCGCCTGGTCCCAGCCCTACGTCGTGCCGGAGCTGGACCCGGCGGTGGCGGAGCGGGTCATCGAGGAGGCCGCGGCGGCGGGGACCTTGCCCGACGTCGGAATGCTCCTGGCTCCGGGCCGCTGCCTGGCCATCGAGGGGGTGTCGCGCCTCTTCCACGGCGACCTGCCGCCGGGCACCCGCCTCCACCTCCATCCCTTCGCCCTGGCGGCGTGGTTCGGGCTGTTGGTGACCGCCTTGAACCTGCTGCCCCTGGGCCAGCTCGACGGCGGCCACGTCCTCTACGCCGCCGTCGGCCGGCTACAGCACCGCCTCGCCCTGCCGTTGTGGCTGGGCCTGGGGCTGGCCGGGTTCTACTGGCCCGGCTGGCTTCTGTGGTTCGTCATCGTGCTGCTGATGGGGCTGCGCCACCCGCCGGTGCGCCACGAGGCGAAGCCGCTGGGCCCCGGTCGCCGTGCCCTGGCCTGGCTGGCCCTGGTCATCTTCGTGCTCAGCTTCATGCCGATCCCGGTGGAAGAAGTCTTCCTCACCGTGCAATGACTCACCGTGCAATGAGGGACCGTGCAATGGGGACCGACCCGGCTCAGACGTCGAGGACGAAGGTCACCGGGCCGTCGTTGACCAGCTCCACCTTCATCTCGGCGCCGAAGCGGCCGGTCTCCACCCGGAAGCCGCGGCGGCGCAGGTCGGCCACCAGGGCCTCCACCAGCGGCTCGGCGACCTCCGGGCGGGCGGCGGTGTTGAACGACGGGCGGCGCCCCTTGGACAGATCCGCCGCCAGGGTGAACTGGCTGACCACCAGGAAGGCGGCGCCGGCGTCGGCGGCGGCCAGGTTCATCTTGCCGTCGCCGTCCTCGAAGATGCGCAGGCCGGCCAGCTTGTCCGCCGCCGCCGCGGCCTCGGCCTGGCCGTCGCCGGCCTCGACCCCGGCCAGCACCAGGGCGCCGTGGCCGATCTCGCCGACCACCTCCCAGCGACCCTCCGGAGCCTCTCCCGCGGCCACCCGCACCGCGGCTTTCTCGACTCTTTGTAAGATCAGACGCACCGTTCTCCGTCCTACCTCTATGAGATGACAAAACCGAGCAGCGGAACGACCCACCGCATCGCGGAGGGCTATGATACGTTCCCGCCTCGCCCGAACCACCTGTAAAGGAGATCCCCATGTACAACAAAGTCTTTCTCATCGGTAACCTCGGCCGCGACCCCGAGGTGCGCACCACCCCCTCCGGCCAGCCCGTGGCCTCCTTCAGCCTCGCCACCAACCGTAAGTGGAAGGGCCGCGACGGCGAGCGCCGGGAAGAGACCGAGTGGCACAACATCGTCTGCTGGGCGCGCCTCGCCGAGATCGCCGGCCAGTACCTCACCAAGGGGCGCCAGATCTTCGTTGAAGGGCGCATCCAGACCCGCTCCTGGGACGACCAGCAGAGCGGCGAGAAGAAGTACAAGACCGAAATCATCTGCGACAACTTCCAGATGCTGGGCGGCCGCGGCGGCGGCGGCGGTGACTACGGCAGTGGTGGTGGCGGTGCTGGCGGTGGCGGCGAGTACGACTACGGTGGCGGTGGTGGCGGCGGCGGCAGCAGCTACGGCGGTGGTGGTGGCTACGGCGGCGGCGGTGGCGACGACGACCAGCAGGGTGGTGGCGGTGCTGCTGGTGGTGGCGGCGACGACGACGACATCCCGTTCTGACCCTCGGGCCAGGCGCGATGAAGTACGACATCGAGATCGACATCCAGGTCCCTCGCCCGCGGGTGGTGGCGCTCTTCGACGATTCTGAGAATCTGAAGGAGTGGCAGCCCGGGCTGGTCAGCTTCGAGCCGATCAGCGGCCCGCCGGGCGAGGTGGGCTCCCAGTCCCGCCTGCGCTACAAGATGGGCAAGCGGGAGATCGAGATGGTGGAGACCGTCACCCGGCGCGACCTGCCCGACGTCTTCGCCGGCACCTACGAAGCCAAGGGCGTCCACAACGAGGTCACCAACCACTTCATCGCGGTGGACGACACCACCACCCGCTGGCGCCTGGTCACCGAGTTCACCTTCACCACCCTACCGATGAAGATCATGGGCAGCCTGCTGCCCAGCGCCTTCAAGAAGCAGAGCGTGCAGTTCATGGAGCAGTTCAAGGCGTTCGCGGAGAAGCGGGACGAGGTGGGGTGAGCCGGCCTGAGTAGATGGACCGGAGGCCAACGTCCCCCGAGTTGGCAAACGGCCATCGAATGCAGATATCGCCATGAAGGCATTCCGATTGCAGAGGTCGTGGTGAACGGCAGCCGGTGGGCCCTCGCGGGCCGCCGCGCCAACGTCCCCAGGACGGCGCCCCACGGGCCGTCCACGAAACCACGTCTCTTGGAAGGAGACTTCGATGCGATATGCGCTGAAAGCCCTCTGCGTGGCCCTGACCCTCCTGTCCGCTCTCTTCGTCGCGGCACCGGCCGAAGCGGTCGATTTCGGCGTCCGCGCCGGCGTCTACACCGATGAGGGCGATGGCTTCGTCGGCGGGGAATTGCTCTTCCCCCTGACCGAGCGCTGGTACTTCAATCCCAACGTCGAGTGGGTCTTCGTCGACAACGGAGATCTGTTCACCGTCAACGGCGATTTCCACTACGACTTCGACACTGATTTCAACGGCTACGTCTGGGCCGGTGGTGGTCCCGCCTTGATCGTCCGGGACAACGACCCACCGCGTCGGCGCGGCGGCAACGACGACGCCGAAACCGACGTCGGGCTCAACCTGCTCGGTGGCGTCGGCTGGCAGGTCGAGGGCCTGACGCCCTACGTCCAGGGCAAGGTACTGATCTCCGACGACAGCGAGGCGGTGCTGGCGGTTGGCCTTCGCTTCTGAGCACGACCTCGGGCTGGGCGGTAACACCCTCCTTCGCGGATCGCTCATCCTCGAAGGAGGAGCCCTGGCATGAGACCGGAGAGCCCCTGCCGCCATAGTGATGATGGGCCCCCACCGCGCCCCACCACCCTACCGATGAAGATCATGGGCAGCCTGATGCCCAGCGCCTTCAGGAAGCGGTCGAGGCAGTTCAAGGCGATTGCGGAAGGGCGGGAAAAGGTGGAGTGAGGGAGGACCGTGCATCCTCAGTAGTTCAAAGATGCTTCATTCATACGGTCCTAAAAACCGATCCCCATTAAAGTGAATCAGGTGGTCCGGGTGCTCGGCACACCAGGCGTCCGTCTCCCAGGCGATCTCGGTAAGAAACTCGCGCATTTTGGCTCGTGAAGGGAAGCAGGAAACCAGGACCAACCCAGCCGTACAACTGACGAAAAGTTCGGTCAGTTCCCGATGGCGTTGAACGTCCACCGGCCCATGGCTCGATGCTGCCTCCATCAGGACGAGCCAATTCTTATCTCGCAAGTAGACAATGAGGTCAGGCATTTTGCCACGTTCTGGCAAGATCACACCTAAAGACTCCAGCGTCTCCCTTTCGTAGACGCCGCTCTCTTCACGTGCCGCGTCCCCGACATAGAGAATTTCGCCCCCCGGCGTGAATCTAGGACAGAACTCTTCGACGATCTCTCGGATCAAGACATTTTGACCGCCCGGGCTCAGCGTAACCTGTGAGCCAGCGGGAAGGCTAACGAGTATTCGTTCCATGTCCCGCGCCGCCTCATACATGGCGAGGAGCCCTGGCCTTTTCTCAAGGTACTGTGAAATCGAGTGGTGGTGGCCCTCTTGTCCGAGAGTTTGGGCAAGGGCCAAAACCTCCGCTGTCAGCTGGTAGCACCACTTCGGCGAATTGATGGGCCTGGCAGGCTTGTCTGGATTCTCGACGACCAACCCGGTTTCCAAAAACTGGTGCAGGGTTCGTCTTCGCATCGTCTCCCGCGTGTTGGGCTTGTATTCCTGTCCGTAATGCTCCGCAATCCAGTGCATGATCGGAGTCACACCCAGCATGGGATTGTGAGCGGACCCCCAGGAAGTTTCAGGGGTGGTGTCGGCAAGGGCCAGAAAAACGAGAGCCGAACGCTCGTTGGAACGCTCGGCATCCATATTCAACGAACGTAATAAATCTCGAGCCTCTTCGACCCGCCGTCTCTGACTTTCAGAAAATCCGCCCACTACCCTGCCCAAATTTCGGCATCTAGCATTCGGTCGATCTGTGGTTGGTCAAGGGAGCCGGGCTCTTGAGTCCGCGCTCCAAGGGCCGCCAAGCTGGCTGCATCTGGATAATGTAGGCAGCGAAGATCAGTGGCATTCACCTGCGTATGGCCGCTGAACTGCCGGAAATACGAGTCCACCGTACTTGAACCGAGGTAGAGGGCTAGCCCCACGGCCAAATCTCGTTCCAGTCCGGCTCCCCCTCTATGAAACACATTCAAATGGTTCTCGAAAGCTACGTTTTCAGCCTCGAATGCATCCGCGGGCACCCAGGTTGGAACCAACCTCCGGCGCTCCTCCTTTGTGGTGAATCGCTTCACCGCTACATAGTGACCTGCCGGGAAGAGCATCGAGGCCGTTTCGTCTCGAACGATAATGGCATTCGGCTTTTTCGAATCAAGAGGCCATGAAACAACGCCGCCTCTCAAATGTTGAGGGTAAATGAGGGGACAAGTGCTGTCGCCCGGAGTGTCCCGAAGATCCTCTTTTGAACGGAAGGCTACGACGCGACCCGTCGAAACCGAAATACCCAGATCCTCGAGTTGGCAGGGAAGAGTGTTCACCCGCTTGGCCGTCTCGTGATCCTCTCCACCATTCCGCAAGTAAATAAAAAGCTCGGGGTCGTCCGACGGGAAGAAGCTCGAGTAGTCGGCTTCCCGTTCCTCTACAGATCCATCGCGACCGTGAAATAGCAACCGAAGTCGTCTCGGGCGTTCTGCGCGACTGACCATCGAAAAGACAACGTTCTCCTGAAGCACACTTGAGTCTGCGAATAAAGAAGAGCGTGATTCAAAGAGATCCACGGTTTCAAAGTTGGCATGCTGATTCAAAAAACTTCGGAATGTCCGAAAGTAAGGGCCATTAGTGAAGGACCTCGGCGTGATCGCGCTGAGCCGACCACCGTTGCGCAGGAGTCGAATTCCGAGAGCCAGGAACGCCGCATAGAGATTGGTCACCTCACACGCAGCTTGTTCAGTGATCCTCCTGGACCGCCCTCGGGCTGAGATCTTCTTGAACGGCGGATTCATAATCGCCAGGTCATAGAGGGGTCTATCGGCAAACAAGCCTAACTGGTTGGACGCCCATTCCAGGAAGTCGCCTTGGACGACCTCAAAGGTGAGTTCAGTGCCGAGTTCTGACGCCCATTGGACTGTCATGTCTCGAACTTCATTGAGAGCCACGACCACATCTGGGGCGACCTCGACAGCTGTCAGATGAATCGGCCTGCCTGGGGCAAGCCTTACCACCCGTTCGACAAGTGAGACGCCGAGACTTCCCACCCCTGCACCCGGATCGAGTATCCGGACGGCGCCCTGGTCGGAACTCATATGGTCAAGCTTAATCCGATCAGCAATCAAGCGAGCGAGGGGCTCCGGTGTGAAATATTGCCCTAGCTCAACTCGCGACTGCCCCGGGAGATCTCCCCATACTGACGATCGAAGAGACTCCACAAACTCCAGTGGCGTGCTTGCTAGGGTGGTCGTCATTGAGAGTTCCGATGCGTGCTCAAGTTGTAGGGAATCAGGCCGGATTACTTACGCCTTAGTTGCGCTATTATCTCAGCTTGGCAATGGGGAGTCAACTCAGGCCGCCGACCGCTCTGGGCCACGGCAAAGAGCGGGATCTGGCCCGCTCCGGGCAGCCTCCAAGATGGCGGCATCCCAAGTCGGGCCAGGGGCGATGTCACGCAGGAGGAACGTCCCGGCGGCAGTGCCGTCGCTGACCCATGGCTCGGCACCGTGGATGTTGTCGTCAGCGAAGAACAGGAGTTGATCATCATCAATGGGCCAGCCACCGGTCCATGCGTAAGTCCAATCCAGTGAATCGCCCGGTCCGTTCGAAGTTGTGCCTCTTGAGGACAGTTTGGTCTACCAAGCCCGCATCCACCAACCTTCCGGTGGCGCCAACAGCCAGGCATGGTGTAGCGACGGGACGGCAGAAGGCACCTTTCCCCTGGTGAGCGAGGGCGAGCCGTTTGGTTTCAGCCAGGCCGCTGGCGCGGCGTTCTTCCAGAGTGAGGACGGCTTCTGGACCTCCGACGGCACCGTTGCGGGCACGCGACTCATAAGCGGGATCGACACCGGCATCAAGCCTACAGAGCTGGCGGGCGACGTTTTCTTGCCGGGCCACAATGACGCTTCCGGCTTTGAGCTTTACCGGCTCGACGGCCTCCACGGCGACCGGCGACAGGGCTTCCGGCAAGGGCAGCACCAGCTCGTCCCCGGTTGCCCGGGCACCGCTCTACGGGTTGAGGTGCAGCGGGGTGTCCTCTCCTCCGCCTCTTGAGCAGGCACGGCCGGTGCCAACATCGAAACGACCAGCACGAAGACGCCGCGGCGGGGCGATTCAGGGCGTCGGAGGACCAACACCGGCGCTGGTCACCACCGGTAGGTCCGCGAACTTCCGGAGCCCGGACACACAGCGAACCGCGGCTTCCAGCCGCTCTTCCGGTCCCCCCTGCACCAAGAGGTGGGGGATTCGGTATTCACGCAGAAACGCTCGGGTCATCGCCTGGAGCACGCTTCGCTCCCCCGCGCCGGAACGGTCCCAGGTCTCGGCATGGGGAAAATCATCGGCACAGAGGATCACCAGGTCGTAGCGGTCGCGACAAGCCACCGCCAGCTTTCGCAGGTGGTGTGGGCTGTGGCTGTGCCACAGTTGGCAGTAGAGGTAGGTGGTGACGGCGTTGGTGTCCGTGAAGAGATACCGGTCCGCCTCCAGCAGGCGCTCCTCCTCCCGCGCCAGGTGGCCTTCCGCCAAGTCCACCAGTTGCTCTTGCGTCAATCGGCGCTGCGCCTGGTGGAGGTGCCAGAACTCTCGTCCGTACTCGGGCATCAAGGCGGTGGAGAAATGGCTGGCCAGCGCCTCCGTGAGGGTGGTCTTCCCCGTGCTCGGCCCTCCCAAGGCGACCACGTTGAGCACAAGGTCGCGATACACCAACGGGTCCAGGTAGTCCCGCCAGGCAGAGGGGTTCCGGCGCACGTCCCGGCCCCTCACCGGCACCGTCCCCCTCTCAGGATCGACCCGGCGGTCGATGGCCCCCAACGCCTTGCTCACATGCTCGCCGTAGGGCTCACTACTGAAGAAATGGGTGATCCGCCGCTGGCCGAGGAGGGATAGGAGGTACTCCTCTTGCGCACGCTTGATCTCAGCCGTGTAACCCACCTCGGCGGGGCCGCCCCAGGCCTCGACCACCTCTGCCTCGGGATACAGGCGCCGAATCCACGCGGCGCGGCGCGGCAGAGGGATCTCCGACTCCGGCGCGTCGTAGACCGCGACGATCAAATGGTCGATCTCGGACAGCGCCGTCTCGACGAGGTGCTGATGGCCACGATGGAAGGGCGCGAACTTGCCCAAGGTAAGACCGACCCGATCACCCTCCGGGTGGACACCATCCACGGGCGGGCCCGGGCTCACGCCACGCCCCGCTCCGCCGGTTCGACCCTGGGCTCAGCCCCAGCCAGACCCTTCCACCGCCACATGCCATAGATGGCGTTGACCAGGTACGCGCTCCACATCACCACCATCGACACCTCGTTGCCGCCCTCGTCCAGCACCACCAGCCAGAGGTAGATGGAGACGACGTCGATGGCGATCCAGAGGATCCACTGCTCGGCGACGCGGCGGACCATGAGGATCATGGCGATGACGGAGAGGACGGTGGAGGCGGAGTCGAAGGCGGGGAGGTTGCCGCCGAGGCGCTCCAGCACCACGGCGTAGCCGGCGGTGCCGGCGACGCTGACGGCCAGCCAGAGCCAGCGCTCGCGCCAGGAGAGCCAGCGGGCGCGGACGTCGTCGGCGGTCTTGGTGGGATCGACGTTGCGGCGCCAGAGGTAGAGCCCGACGACCTGCATCGGCAGGAAGTAGCCGAGGTTGAGCATCACCTCGCCGTAGTACTGGTTGCCGTAGGCGGTCCAGCCGTAGAGGCTGACGTTGACCAGGCCGAACCAGTAATTGCTGATCTTGCCCTTGGCCACCAGCACCACGTTGAGCATGCCGGTGAGCGAGGTGAGGAGGCCGATCCAGGTGTCGTCCCAGGCGAAGAACAGCCAGACGTTGACTATCGAGAAGACCGCCAGCCAGGCGATCTCAAACGGCGCCCAGCCGGCGAAAAGGCCGCGCCAAGCGGGCAGGGTGGGCTCGGGCGACGGGCCGGCGGGAGCGGAGGGTGCCGCGTCCGCGGGGGGACCGGCGGGGGCGGCCGGGCGGCGGCTCCCCTTCCCCACCGGCTCGGCCTCACCGGTCAATCCGACTCCAACTCGGCGCGCAGCTCGTGCAGCAGGGTGAGGGCTTCGAGCGGGGTCAGGCGCTCGGGGTCGGTGGCGCGCAGGCGCTCGGCGACGTCGCGCACCCCCTGCGGCACCCGGTCGCCGGCAAACAGCGGCATCTGGCCCGGGCCGTCGGCGGAGCCGGGGGCGCCCTCGCCGGCGGCCAGCCGGGGCTTGCCGGAAACGTCGTACTCGGCCGCCTCCAGGTTGGACAGGATCTCGCCGGCGCGCTCCACCACCTGGCCGGGAAGCCCCGCCAGCCGCGCCACCTGGATGCCGTAGGACTTGTCCGAGCTGCCCGGCACCACCCGGCGCAGAAACACAATGTCGTCCTCCCACTCCTTGACCGCCAGGGTGCGGTTGACCACCCGGGGCAGCAGCGACGCCAGCTCGGTGAGCTCGTGGTAGTGGGTGGCAAACAGCGTCCGCGGGCGGCGGTGCTCGTGGAGGTACTCGACGATGGCCCAGGCCAGCGACAGGCCGTCGAAGGTGGCGGTGCCGCGGCCCACCTCGTCCAGGATCACCAGGCTCTCCGGCCCGGCGTGGTGGAGGATGTTGGCGGTCTCGATCATCTCCACCATGAAGGTCGACTCGCCCCGGGCCAGGTCGTCGCTGGCGCCGACCCGGGTGAAGATGCGGTCGACGGCGCCCAGCGACGCACTGTCGGCCGGCACGAAGCTGCCGGCCTGGGCCATCAGGACGATCAGCGCCACCTGCCGCAGGTAGGTGGACTTGCCGCCCATGTTGGGGCCGGTGAGGATGACGATCTGGGCCGCCTCGTCGTCCAGCTCGGTGTCGTTGGGGACGAAGGGCTCGCGGCTGGTGGCCTCGACCACCGGGTGGCGCCCGCCCTCGACGTGGAGCGGCGCCCCCGGCGCCTCCACCACCGGGCGCACGTAACTACCCTTGACCGCCCCTTCGGCGAAGCAGGCCAGGACGTCCAGGGCACCCAGGGCCGCGGCCAGCTCGGACAGCCCCGCCGCCTCCGCCGCCACTGTGGCTTTGAGCTCTTCGAAGTAGCGCTCCTCCAGGGCGAGCTGGCGCTCCTCGGCGGCGAGGATCTTCTCCTCCAGCTCCTTGATCTCCGGCGTCACGTAGCGCTCGGCGTTGACCAGGGTCTGCTTGCGGATGTAGTGGTCCGGCACCCGGTCGGTGTTGGCCTTGGTGACCTCGGCGAAGTAGCCGAAGACCTTGTTGTAGCGGATCTTGAGCGACGAGATGCCGGTGGACTCCCGCTCCCGGGCCTCGAGCCCCAGGATGTGCTTCTTCGAGTCCCGGGCCAGCGAGCGGGCGTCGTCCAGGTCCGCGTCGACACCCTCGGCGATCACCCCGCCGTCATCGAGCGACGCCGAGGGGGTCTCGGCGAGGACGCGGTGGAGCTCGTCCTTGAGGCCGGCCATGGGGTCGGTCTCGGCGAGGCGGGCCAGGAGCGGCGCCGAGCACTCGCCCGGCTCGGCGAGGATCTCCGGGGCCAGGTCCAGGGTGTCGCGCAGCGCCGCCGCCTCGCGGGGCGACAGGGAGCCGAAAACCGCCCGGGAGACCAGCCGCTCGGGGTCGCCGGCGCCGGCCAGCAGCTCGCGGAAGCGCTCCCGGCGGTGGGCGTCGTCCACCAGCTCTTCCACCGCGCCGTGGCGGCGGGCGATGGCGCCGGGCTCGCGCAGCGGGCGGCGCAGCCAGTCGCGCAGGGTGCGGCCACCGGGGGCGGTTACGGTGCGGTCGAGGACGGAGAGGAGCGTCCCCTTCTTACCCCCCTCCCGCAGGCTGCGGAAGACCTCCAGGTTGGCGAGGGTGGTGGGGTCCAGCACCATGCGGTCGCGGGACTCGCGCAGCGCCAGGGAGCGCACGTGGGGCAGCTCCGAGTGCTGGGTCTGGCGGGCGTAGGCCAGGGCGGCGGCGGCGGCGCGCACCGCCGGCTCCTTGGGGTCGAGGCCGAAGCCGCGCAGGGTGGTGGTGCCGAAGTGCCGCTCCAGGAGGTCGCTGGCTCGGCCCCGGTCGTAGAGTTGGTCGCCCTCCAGCGCCGACCAGCAGGGCACGCGGCGCTCCACCCACTCGACGATCTCCCCGGGCAGCCCCTCCTCCTCGTAGAGCACCTCCCGGGGGCGCAGCACCTCCAGGTCGTCCAGCCCCTCCCCCACCTCCGCCCAGCGGCGGACGAAGAAGCTGCCGGTGGAGACGTCCAGGAAGGCGCCGGCGCCCCGGCCGCCGCCGTTGCGGCCCGCACCGTCCCCCGCCTCCCAGACGACGCCGGCCAGCAGGTTCTCCTCTTTGCCTTCCAGCAGCTCCGGCTCGCTCACCGTGCCCGGCGTGACCACCCGGGTGACCGCCCGCTTGACCAGCCCCTTGGCCTGGGAGGCGTCCTCTATCTGGTCGCACACCGCCACCCGCAGGCCCTGGCCCAGGAGCTTTCCGATGTAGGCGTCAATGGCGTGGTGGGGCACGCCGCACATGGGAGCTTCGTTCTCGCCGCCCTTGTTGCGGGCGGTGAGCTGGACTTCGAGGATGGGGGCGGCCTTCTTGGCGTCCTCGAAGAACAGCTCGTAGAAGTCCCCCATGCGGTACATGAGGATGGCGTCGGGGTGCTCCGCCTTGATTTCAAGGTACTGGCGGAGCATGGGGGTAAGTTTCTTCTTGGGCATCGGCGGGGGGAGTATAACGGTGGTGGGCGGTGGTTCGCGGGAAGGGCCAGGGGTTGCTTGCGTACCTGAATAGGGGTGGTGGGCATTGGTTGGGGAGAGGGGCTGGGGGTGTCCCGCGCCCTTCGCTAGGGAGGGGGTTACGCTACGGGCGCGGGACACCCCCAGCCCCCGGCACCCACAGTGGTCGGCATAGGTCCCGGGCGGGAGGTCGAGTCATGAGGGGGCGCCGGCTCCCCTGCCGACCCCCGTCCCTTACATCACTGCTATGTGAAGGGGTCGGCTAGGAAAGATGGCAGCAGGTGCAGGATCTCGTCGCGGGGGATGCCGGACACGAAGCGGCCGACGGCGGGGGCGTCGTGGTCCTCGCCGGGGGCCACCTCCGGGAGCACCCAGACCAAGCCGCTCTCGCGGGCCTTCTTGTCCTTGGCCAACCGCGCCACCAGGTCGTCCGGGTCGAGGCCCGGGGGGAGGGCGGGTAAGTCGAGGCGGGCGAGGAGGTGGCGGAGGCGGGGGAAGGCTTCGGGGTCGGCGGTGGCGAGGCCGCGGATCTCGGCCAGGCGGAGGGCGAAGAGCATGCCGTAGGCGACGCACTCGCCGTGGCGCAGGCCGGAGTAACCCAGGGCGGACTCGATGGCGTGGCCCAGGGTGTGGCCGAAGTTGAGGAGCTTGCGGCGGCCACCCTCGCGGACGTCGCTCTCAACGACCCCGACCTTGGCCCGGGCGGAGGCGGTCACCACGGGGGCCAGGGCGACGGCGTCGCCGGCCAGGAGGGGGTCCAGGTTCTCTTCGATGCGGGTGAAGAGGTCGCCGTCAAGGAGGTAGGCCATCTTGATGGACTCCACCAGGCCGCTGCGCAGCTCGCCGACGGGGAGGGTGGCCAGCACCGAGGTGTCGGAGACCACCGCCACCGGGTGGTGGAACATACCGACGGTGTTCTTCCCCGCCGGCAGATCCACCGCCGTCTTGCCGCCGATGGCGGCGTCCACCTGGGCCAGCAGCGTGGTGGGCACCTGGACGTACTCGATGCCGCGCAGGAAGGCGCCGGCGACGAAGCCGCCCAGGTCGCCGGCGCTGCCACCGCCGAAGGTCACCAGCCGACTGTCCCGCTTGCCGCCCGAATCCAGCATGCGGCGCCACAGGTCGCCGGCCACCTCCAGAGTCTTGGCCGCCTCGCCGTCAGGGATGGGGAGATCGACGCGCCGGGAGGCGGCGGCGAGGAGGGCGGCCAGCGCCTCGCCGTGGAGCTCCAGCACCGGCGGCTGGGCGACGACGAAGACCGGGCGCCCTGCGAGCCATGGCGCCAGGCGATCAGCCGCGGTGGCCAGCGCTCCAGGGCCGATCCACAGGGTGCTGGCGCCGGGGACCGGGAAGGGGCCGCCCCCCTCCCCCGCTTCCGGATCGTGGGTCAGGCGGACCTCGGCGAGGTTCATTGGCGACCGCCCCATTGCTGACTGCCCTGCCAACGTTCAGGCGCCGCCTGGGCGCACGGCGGCCGGGAGCCGGAAAGGCAGGTGGCGCCTGGCCGTTCCGCTCCATGCCGGCGTGAAACGGGATCGCCAGCTTCCACCTGGCGATCCGGGCCGCCCTGCCTGGGGGGGTAGGCGGGGACTGGCGATTCGGCAGGCGACCGGCGTGACGCTGACGGTAGGTCTGGCCGGGCAGGCAACTCAGCCCGCATCGTCTCCGTCACCCCCACCGGCGTCCTCGGAAGTCTTTTCGGTGGCCGCCTTCGCCTGAACCTCCAGCCCCAGCTCCTTCAACTGGCGCTCGTCCACCGGCGCCGGCGCCTTGTTCATCAGGTCGCTGGCGGAGGCGGTCTTGGGGAAGGCGATGACGTCGCGTAGCGAACCGGCGCCGGCCATCAGCATGATGATGCGGTCGAGCCCCAGGGCGAAGCCGCCGTGGGGCGGCGCGCCGTAGGCCAGGGCGTCCAGCAGGAAGCCAAAGCGGCTCCGCGCCTCCTCATCAGACATCCCCAGGACCTCGAAGATCTGTCGCTGCAGGTCGGTGTCGTGGATGCGGATGGAGCCGCCGCCCAGCTCGACACCGTCCATCACCACATCGTAGCCCCGGGAGACGACGGCGGCGGGATCCTCGGCCAGCTTGGCCACCAGCTCCTCGCGGCTCCCCTCGTCCGCCGCCGGCGCGGTGAACGGGTGGTTGACCGAGTAGTAGCGCCCGGTCTCCTCGTCCCACTCGAAGAGCGGGAAGCGGTGGACCCAGAGGAAGGAGTGGGCGTCCTCGGGGATGAGGTCGTACTGGCGGGCCAGGTGGTTGCGCAGGGCGCCCAGGGCGGTGGCGGTGGTCTTGAACGGGCCGGCGGCGATCAAGGCCAGGCCGCCGTCTTCCAGCTCCAGGGCGTCGGCGGCGGCTTGGGCCTCGTCGTCGGTCAGCGCCGTCTTGACCTGGAAGGTCACCTCGCCGTCCTTCTTCTTCAGCGTCAGCACGCCAGCGGCGCCGTGGCGGCGCGCCACCTCGGCCCACTCCTCCACCTGCTTGCGACTGGCGTCGATGGCGCCGGTTTCGGCCGGGATGGCGATGCCGCGGATGACGCCGCCGTCGGCCACCGCGCCGCTGAAGCCGCGGAAGCCGCTCTCCCCCAGCTCCGCGGTCAGATCCCGGATCTCCATGTCGAAGCGCAGGTCCGGCTTGTCGCTGCCGAAACGGTCCATCGCCTCCTGCCAGGTCAACAGCGGGAAGACCTCCGGCGGGTGGATGCCGACCAGCGGGAAGATGCGGTGGAACAGCCCCTCCAGCAGCTCGAAGACGTCCTCCTCATCGACGAACGACATCTCCACGTCCACCTGGGTGAACTCCGGCTGGCGATCGGCCCGCAGGTCCTCGTCGCGGAAGCAGCGGGCGATCTGAACGTAGCGCTCGAAGCCGGAAACCATCAGGAGCTGCTTGTAGATCTGGGGCGACTGGGGCAGGGCGTAGAAGCTGCCCCGGTGGACCCGGGAGGGCACCAGGTAGTCCCGCGCCCCCTCCGGCGTCGCCCGGGTCAGGATCGGGGTTTCGACGTCGATGAAGGCGTTCTCGTGGAAGTAGTTGCGGATCGCCAGGGTGACCTCGTCGCGCAGGATCATGTTGCGTTGCAGCTCCGGGCGGCGCAGGTCGAGGTAGCGGTGGGCCAGGCGGGTCTCCTCCGTCGCCTCGACGTCGATCTTGCCGTCGAGGCTGAACGGCACCGGCTTCGAGCGCGACAGGATCTGCCCGGAGCGCGCCTTGACCTCGACCGCGCCGGTGGCCATGTCCGGGTTGACGTTGCCCTCCTCCCGGTGGGCCACCTCGCCGACGATCTCCACCACCCACTCGGCGCGCACCGCCTCGAAGGCGGCGGTCAGCTCGGCCTGCTCCTCCGGGTGGATCAACACCTGGACGACACCGGAGCGGTCCCTGAGGTCGAGAAACAGCAGGCCCCCCAGGTCGCGGCGCCGCTGCACCCACGCCTGGAGGCGCACCGAGCGGCCGACGTCGTCGGCGGTCAGGGTGCCGCAGGGGACGCGGGAGGGGGAGGAGACGGAGGAGACTTCGGTGGGGGTCGGTTCGGTCATGGTGCGTCTTTCGAGTTCAAGCTGTCAGAAGATGAGCCGTGTCGGGAGATCGGCGGAGTCGGGAGATCGGCGGTGCAGAAAGATTGGCTGTGGAAGATGAGGTCGTGCTGTGAACGTGCAAGGAAGAAGCCGCCGGGGCGCTGGTGAGCCGGTGCCGGCGGCTCACCGGCCCTCAACCGGGAAAGCCGTCGCGGTAGCGGTCTTTGAGGGCGACGTAGCGGTCCCGGATGGCGGCGATGGTGTCGCGCTCGCCGTCGGACAGCTCGCGCCGGGGCCGTGCCGGGATGCCCACCGCCAACCAGCCCGAGGGGATGGTGTGCCCCGGGGTCACCACCGCACCGGCGGCCACCTGGGCGCCGGCCTCCACCACCGCGCCGTCCAGCACCCGGGCGCCGATCCCGACCAGGGCGCCGTCCCCCACGGTACAGCCGTGGAGCACCGCCTGGTGCCCCACCACCACGCCCTCGCCGAGGACCGTGGGGTGGGTCTCGTGGGTGACGTGGACGATGGTGCCGTCCTGGATGTTGGTGCGGGCGCCGATGCGGATGTGGTGGACGTCACCCCGCAGCACGGAGCCGAACCACACCGAAGCGTCGTCGCCGAGGGTCACGTCGCCGACCACCCAGGCACTGGGCGCGATGAACACACGCTGACCGAGCCGGGGCTCGATCTGCTGGTGGGGGTGGGTCGGCATTTGGCTGGCAGAATAACGCAGTCGGCCGGCGCAGTCGAAATCAACCGTGCACCCTGCGGCATAAGATGGGGGTGAAGGGAGGTGCACCAAGTGAGCCGAATGTTGGAGGAGGCGGGGCACCGCCGCAAGCTCCGGGGCGCCTTGGACCACGCCGGCCGCATCGAGCTCGACCTGGACCAGGAGCGACTGAGGCGTTTGAGGGACGAGGGTTGTTGGCGGGGCAGGCAATCAGCGTGCTTTCCAGAGGACGAACCGCCGGTGCGGAACGAATCGGGTTAGCGCGGTAGAATCGCCATCATGGAGCCGAGATTCATCCTCACCGACTACGTTGAGCAGGCCCTCGCCGCCGCAACCTACGACAAGCTGGAGGACGGTACTTTCGCGGGCCGCATTCCGCCATCCCCTGGGGTTGTCGCCTTTGCCGACGGCCTACGGCAGTGCGAGGAGGAGCTACGCTCGACGTTGGAAGACTGGCTCCCGGTCGGGCTGAAGCTCGGCCACCCCCTTCCCATCCTCGCGGAAATCGACCTCAACCAGCGTCCCCAAAGTGCCTCGTTGGACGCCCTGTAAACGCCGCATCTTCGTCCGCCGGCTCAAGTCTCTCGGCGAGTGAAGCCAGCTTTGACCACCCCAGGCGACACCACCGTTGACGTCGTCATCCCCGCCCTGAACGAGGAGGCCTCCGTGCCCCTGGTGCTGGGCGACCTGGCGCCGTTGCGCGAGGCGGGCACCGTGCGCCGGGTGGTGGTGGCCGACAACGGGTCTACCGACGCCACCGCCCGAGTGGCGCGGGAGGGGGGCGCCACCGTGGTGGAGGCTTCCCGCCGGGGCTACGGCAGCGCCTGCCTGGCGGGGCTCGGCTGGCTGCGGGAAAACGACCCGCCGGAGGTCGTCGTCTTCCTCGACGCCGACTACTCCGACCACCCGGAGGAGCTGCCCCGGGTCATCGCCCCCATCCTCGCCGGCGACGCCGACCTGGTCATCGGCTCCCGGGTGGTGGGGGAGCGCCAGCGCGGCGCCCTGCTGCCCCAGGCGCGGGCCGGCAACGTGGTCGCCTGCGTCCTGATCCGCCTTCTCTACCGCCACCGCTTCACCGACCTCGGCCCCTTCCGCGCCATCCGCTGGGACGCGCTGGAGGAAATCGCCATGGAGGACCCGGACTTCGGGTGGACGGCGGAGATGCAGGTCAAGGCGCTACGCCACGGCCTGGCGGTCGCCGAGGTGCCGGTCTCCTACCGCAAGCGAGTCGGTGTGTCGAAGATCACCGGCACGCTTTCCGGCACGCTGCGCGCCGGCCACAAGATCCTGTGGACCGTTCTGCGCTACGCTTTCGCTTCCAACCCACCCACTGCAGAGAAGGAATGACCATCCCGACAGAGACCGAGGACCACCTCACCGAAGACCATGTCGAAAAACACGCCGGCCCCCAGCCCGTGGAAACCACGGTGGAGTTGGAGGTGCGCTACGCCGAGACCGACCAGATGGCGGTGGTCCACCACGCCAACTACGTCGTCTGGTTCGAGCTGGCCCGCACCCGGCTTTGCGAGGCGAGCGGCTTCCACTACGCCGACATCGAGAAGCTGGGCTTCTTCCTCATGGTCACCGGCGTCCAGGTGAGCTACCGCCAGGCGGCGCGCTACGGCGACACGGTACGGGTGCGCTGCCACGTCGAGCGCAAGGCCAGCCGCGGGCTGACCTTCGCCTACGAGGTCACCCGGGGCGAGGACCTGCTGGCCCGGGGCACCACCGACCACATCTGGGTGGATCAGCAAACGGGGCGGCCGGTGCGCACGCCGGAGCCCCTGGAAGCACCCTTCCGCAAGCTGGCCGGCCTGGAATAGAAGAGGGCTGACCCGGCCCCGCCCGAGGAGCGACCGAACCCGAGCACCAAGCTGTACCTATCCACGCTGTACCTATCCAATCCGATACAAGGAGATGGCATGTCCCAGACGCGAGCGATTCCCTCCCGAGCGGTTCCCTCCGCCCCCCTGACCCCGATCCTGCGCACCGCCCTGGCCATGGTCTGCGCCCTGCTGCTGGTCGCCCTGCCCGCCACCGTCCGGGCCCAGCCCGGCTCCGCCGCGCCGCTGGGCGGTGACTCCCCCCAGGACGTCATCGACCAGGTGAGGGCCGCCGGCGAAGACGAGGACCTGGGCACCATGGTCGGGCTCATCGCGCCGGACGACCGGGCGATGCTGAGCATGACCATGATCATGATGATGGGCATGGTCATGGCCTTCTCCCAGATGGGCGCCGGCATGGCCGAGGGCATGGCGGAAGGCATGGGCGCCGAGATGAGCGACGAGGACCGGGCGGCCATGGAGGCCGAGCGCGAGGAGGCCATGGCCCAGGTGAAGCAGTTCGAGGCCGACTTCGAGGCCACCCTGAAGCGCTACGGCCTCGAGGAGGTCATGGAGAGCGAGTCCGACGACCCGGCCGTGCTGATGGCCGACGTCGACCAGGTGGGCCTGATCCGGGACCTCATGAAGCTGATGGACGACCTGCCCGGGGAAGAAGGTGGCGGTGAAGACGGCGAGAGCCCGGTGGAGATCCCCGAAGGCGATCTCACCGACCTCGAGATCAATGGCGACACCGCCACCGGCACCATCGGCGGCGAGGCGATGGAGTTCGTGCGCGTCGATGGCCGCTGGTTCGTCGCCCTCGGCCTCAAGGAAGAGATGCAGCAGCAGATGGGCGGCATGGAGATGGACGCCGAGCCGGAGCCCGCCGACGGCGACGACGGCTAGCCGGCGGCCGCTTCCCCTTCCTCCCAGGGCGCCGGATCCCCCAGCGGGTCCGGCGTCACCACCACCGTGTAGCGCAGGCCGTTCTCGGCGCAGAAGCGGGAGACGGCGCCCAGGAACGGGCGCTCGGCGTCGCCGGGCTCCTCGGCGCAGCGCAGCTCGACGCGCACCGGCATGTCGGCGTACTGCGGGTACTGCTTCTCCAGGTGGCCGTCGAGGACGTACCCGAAGTAGGCGTTCAGCTTGTCCTCGTGCTCCATCAACTGGCTCTGCTGCCCCGTCCAGCGCCGCGGCTCGAAGATCGCCAGCACCACCTCCTGGCGGCTGGGATCGACCTTGATCAGATCGACGATGCGGGGGTTCTGGACGCCCCGGCTCTCGAAACCCTCCTCCTCGCCAGCGCCATCCCCTCCGGCGTCGGTCGGGCTTGACTGTTCTTCCTCCGCCATCAGCCGTCCTTCTTCCTGGCCGCCCTGGCTTCGGCACCAGCCCGGTGCACCTCCACCAGGTTCTCCACCACCGACGGGTCGGCCAGGGTGGAGACATCGCCCAGGTCCTCGTACTCGCCGGCGGCGACGCTGCGCAGGATGCGGCGCATGATCTTGCCGGACCGGGTCTTGGGCAGGCCCTTGGCGAGTTGGACGTGGTCCGGGGCGGCGATGGCGCCGATCTCCCTGCGGACGTGCTGTTTCAGGGCGCCGACGAGCTGGTCCGGGTCGCCCTCCCACTCCTCGCCCTGGTAGTCCGGCACCAGATCGACGTAGGCGAAGATGCCGGTGCCCTTGATGTCGTGGGGGTAGCCCACCACCGCCGCCTCGGCCACGGCGTCGTGGCTGACCAGGGCGCTCTCGATCTCGGCCGTGCCCAGGCGGTGGCCGGAGACGTTCAGCACGTCATCCACCCGGCCGGTGATCCAGTAGTACCCGTCCTTGTCGCGGCGGCAGCCGTCGCCGGTGAAGTAGAGGCCCGGGTACTGGGAGAAGTAGGTCTCCCGGAAGCGCTGGTGGTCGCCGTAGATGGTGCGCGCCTGGCCGGGCCAGGGGTGGCGGATGCAGAGGTTGCCCTGGACGTCGTTGCCCTCGATGACGTTGCCCTCCTCGTCCACCAGCACCGGCTCGATGCCGAAAAACGGCAGGGTCGCCGAGCCCGGCTTGGTGGGGGTGGCGCCGGGCAGCGGCGTGATCAGGATGCCCCCGGTCTCGGTCTGCCACCAGGTATCGACGACGTCGCACCGCCCCTCCCCCACCACCTCGTGGTACCACTCCCAGACCTCCGGGTTGATGGGCTCGCCGACGGTTCCCAGCACCCGCAGCGACGAGCGGTCGTGCTTGCCCACCGGCGCGTTGCCCTCCCGGGCGATGGCGCGGATGGCGGTGGGGGCGGTGTAGAAGCTGTTGACCTTCAGGTCCTCCACCACCTGCCAGTAGCGCGAGGCGTCCGGGTACAGCGGCGTCGATTCGAACATCACCGTGGTGGCGCCGTTGGCCAGGGGGCCGTAGACGATGTAGCTGTGGCCGGTGATCCAGCCGATGTCGGCGGCGCAGAAGTAGACGTCGTCCTCCTTCAGGTCGAAGACCAGCTCGTGGGTCATCGCGGCGTAGAGGAGGTAGCCGGCGGTGGTGTGCATCACCCCCTTGGGCTTGCCCGTGGAGCCGGAGGTGTAGAGGACGAACAGCGGCGACTCGGCGTCCATCCACACCGCCGGGCAGGCCGGCCGCTGACAGACCATCTCCTCGTGGAGCCAGTGGTCGCGGCCCTCCTGCATGTCGACGTCGCCGCCAGTGCGCCGCACCACCAGCACCGACTCCACCAGCTCCAGCCGGTCCAGCGCCTCGTCGGAGGTCTGCTTCAGCGGGATGGTGCGGCCGCCGCGCATCCCCTCGTCGGCGGTGACCAGGATCTTGGCGCCGGCGTCGACGATGCGGTCGCGCAGCGAGCGCGCCGAGAAGCCGGCGAAGACCACCGAGTGGATGGCGCCGATCCTGGCGCAGGCGAGCATGGTGTAGGCCAGCTCCGGCACCATGGGGAGGTAGATGGCCACCCGGTCGCCCCGGCGCACGCCGTGGGCGCGCAGCACGTTGGCCAGGCGGCCGACCCGGCGGTGGAGTTGCCGGTAAGTGATGTGCTCGTACTCCCCCGGCTCGTCGGCGGCCCAGATGATGGCGGTCTTCTCGCCGCGCTCGGCCAGGTGGCGGTCGACGCAGACGTGGCTGGCGTTGAGCTGACCGCCGGCGAACCACTGGAAGTCGACAGCCTCGAAATCGCCCTCCAGCGTCGGCGAGGCGCCCTCGCCGTCGAAGGGGTGGAACCAGGCCAGGCGCTCCTTCGCCTGCCGGCTCCAGAAAGCCACGGGGTCGGAGATCGATTCGTCGTAGCGGGCCCGGTAATTGGCCAGGGAGGGGACGCGGGCGTCCTTCGAGATGCGGTCTTTCGGCGAGATCATGGGGGAAATCCTACCGCAGCCACCGCCGCCCCAATTTCCCCCTCCTCTCCATTCTGCTGTTTGTCCCCTCTCCCCCACTGACGGGCCGTGGTTTCCACCCCTCGCAGACATCGACCCGCTCACATCCTTGTTTTCCTCCACCACCCCCAGCGGTGGGCCGTGGCCACCGGTGAGGGTCGGGTCGGGGCGCCCTCTCCCGGGGTGCTCGGCCGAGGCGACTGGCCAGCCCTCTTGCAGGCTTCGAGCGGTCCCAGCCTCGGCTGACGCAGGCGCGCTCCCCGACCATCAACCACCGAAAGCGCGCCGGCCCCGGGAGAGGGCGCCCCGACCCGACCCGTTCCACCACAACCCTCCCGACCACCCACGACCGACGACCCACAAACCACGAATCACGGCCCGCCCCTACCACTCGTCCTGCTATTCTCATCCCCCATGCTGAAACGCCTCAAACTAGTCACCGGCGGCGAAAGCCACGGCCCCGGCCTGACCATCCTCCTCACCGGCATGCCCGCCGGCCTCGCCGTCGATTTCGACCTCATCCAGGACGACCTGGCGCGCCGCCAGCACGGCTACGGCCGGGGGCGGCGGATGCAGATCGAGCGCGACTCGGTGGAGATCCGGGGCGGGGTGCGCAACGGCGAGACCCTGGGCTCCCCCATCGCCCTGTGGGTGGAAAACCGGGACTGGAAGAACTGGGAGACCATCATGGCTCCCGGCGAGTGCGACTCCCACATGTCCGAGGTGCGCCGCATCAAGGCGCCGCGGCCGGGCCACGTCGACCTCGCCAGTTCCATCAAGTACCAGCGCCGCGACCCCCGGGACGTGCTGGAGCGGGCCTCCGCCCGGGAGACGACCGGCCGGGTGGCCGCCGCCGCCTTCGCCAAGATGCTGCTGGCCGAGGTGGGGGTGGAAATCAGGAGCGGGGTGCGCTTCCTCGGTCACCTGGGCGCCGACCGCCCGGCCCCGACCTGGGAGGAGGTGTCGGCGGTGCGGGAGGATTCGCCGCTGCGGGCCATCCACCACGACCTGGAGGACGACATGGTGGCGCTGGTGGACCAGGCCAAGGAAGACGGGGAGACCCTGGGCGGCGCGATCACCGTCATCGCCCACAACGTCCCCCTCGGGCTCGGTTCCCACGTGCAGTGGGACGAGAAGCTCGACGGGCGGCTGGCCCAGGCGGTGATGTCGGTGCCGGCGGTCAAGGGGGTGGAGATCGGTGCGGCGGTGACGGTGTCCCAGGGCGTGGGGTCGGAGGCCCACGACGCCATCGAGCACCACCCGGAGGCGGACGACGTGCGCGGGCGGTGGCACCGGCCGACGAACCACGCCGGCGGCTCCGAGGGTGGCGTGACCAACGGGGCGGACGTGATCATCACGGCTTACAAGAAACCGATCGCAACGCTGGCCAAGGGGATGCCCTCGGTGGACCTGGACACCCTGGAGGTCCACAAGTCGACCTACGAGCGGAGCGACGTGACGGCGCTGCCGGCGGCCGGGGTGATCGCGGAGTCGATGGTGGCGCTGGTGCTGGCCGACGCGCTGCTGGACAAGCTGGGGGGCGACTCGGTGGTGGAGATGATGGCCCACTGGGAGGCGACGAAGGCGCAGCAGTTGGCTTGGCCGCCGCAGGAGTCGGAGTCGGAGCCGACCGAGGAGTAGGTCGGGGCGGGCGCAAAAAGGGCTGCTCGCTTGCAGGACCGGTCGTGGTGCTGTGGGTGGGGTCTGTCGCGGAGACGGGGGCGGCTCCTACGGGCGTCGGCGGCTCTGCCGCCGATGTTGGGGACAACCCCTTGGTTGCACGGTCCCCTCCCACCCTCCTCTCCCAACCGACCGACCCCACGGGCAAGATCTCACTCCGATAGCAACAGGGTGCGCCCTGTTCGCTCGCCCCCGTCTCCGCGACAGACCCCACCCGAAGAACCGGCGGAACTGCGACTGGAGCGGCTCGGGAAGAGGTGAAGCGCCCCGTCGTCGCCGTAGCGGGCGAAGGCGCCGGCGGTCTCGCGGAGAACGATCCGGGCGAAGCCCTGGCTGACGATGGGCTCGGTGGAGGTGGCGACGGTCCAGACCTCGAAGGCCGGCTCACCCCGGTAGGCGGCGAACCCCGACGCCGCCTCGAACACCTCCCCGGGGCCCGCCCAGTCCAGGAGCTCGACCCCGTCGTAGAGGACGATGGCGACCTCCTCCTCGGTCCTTGAACCAGCGTACTTGAACCTGGGTGACGATTCTTTTACGGCCGAGCCGGCGACAGGTTGCCTGCCCCGCGTGCGTGGCGCCCTCCGGCGGCTGATCCGCAGCCAAGGCACCCGGGACGCCGGACCTCAGCCGCGCCAAGACGGGGTAGGGCGAGGTCGTTGCTGTGAGATCATGCGACCTGGAAGTCGCGACTCACCGCGAAAAATCGACTTTGAGGTGTGCTGAATGGAACGTCCCGATCCGGCCGAGGCGGCTAGCCTGCATCTCTCACCAACTTCGTCGCGAGAGGCCGCAGGTGCCCGTGAATGCAAGGCGAAGGGCGAGTCGGCCCCGCAGGCGTACTGTAAGTACGTTGAGGACGCCGACCGTCCTGCAACGCAGCAGGCATGGGTAGATGCGGACTCGTAGCAGAAGGCTGGTGAGAAATGCAGGCTAGGGGCGCACGGATGTGGCGTGCGCTGTCGAACTGGTCGAGGCGCTGGCTGCCCGGCGCGCCGACGCCGATCCAGGTGCTCGACCTGTCTCCGCCCTGCTCGGAATGCGGCAATCCAGCGTCGCGGGTGGTGCTCACGGAGTACGCCGACGGCTGGCGTCTCGCCTTCGTGGGGGTCGCCGGAAGCGGCAACAGCGGTGCCGACCCCACGACCGACGAGAAGGCGCAAGCGATCCGCGACGCGTTGAGCCCGCCCTACGCGCCGGCCAAGATCCGCGCAGCGGGCTTCTACGACGACTTCGGATACTGCTTGCCCTGCGAAAGGTTCTACTGCTCCGTCCACTGGCAGGTCTCACCATCCGGCGGCGGGAGCTGCCCCGCGGGCCACTTCAAGAGCCTCGATCCCCACTGGCATCCCGATACGGACGACTGACGCTGGGTCGTTCGAGAGGTGCCTGCCTCGAGAGGTGCCAGGCACCTACGACCCCATGACCCAATGACCCGGACATGAAGTCCCAACTACACGCCATGGCCCCGAACCTCCTCCTGGCGGCAAGCGCCGCGATCCTCGCCTTCCTCGGCTGTGCTCACCTCGTCCTGACCTACCGGGGTCCGAAACTCCGCCCACGCGACCCGGCCGTGGCTGAGGCCATGGCGGGCTCGGCACCGGTGATCACACGGCAGACCGACATCTGGCGAATGTGGATCGGCTTCAACGCGAGCCACTCCATGGGCGCCATGCTCTTCGGCCTCGTCTACGGCTACCTGGCGCTGGTCGAAGGCGACCTTCTCTTCGATTCCCTTTTCCTGCAAGCCGTGGGAGTCATCTTGCTGGCGGGCTTCACGATTCTTGCGAAGCTCTACTGGTTCATTACGCCCTTCGCGGCCTCGGCGGTCGCACTCCTTCTCTATTGCACCGCCCTGGCCTGGGCCTGGGCCTCGTGAGGCGTGAGGGATGACCGCTTTCAGAAAGGCCCCAGTTTCCAAGTGATCAGTGCAGAAAAGACCAAGCTAAGCGAACATTAGCCTTCCACGGGGTTCCGGGATAGGCCGCCCGAGCTTCTCAGCGGTTTCGATCCACTCGGAAATAATGACTTGCACGTTCGCGACGGCCTCTTGGTAGGTCGGTCCGTCCGCCGCACAACCTGGAAGCTCCGGCACCTCGGCGATGAACGCGTCATCCTCATCGCTCCAATAGATGATGACTTCGTATCGAGGCTCATTGCTCATCGTTTCCCCCAATGACACGGTGCTTCAGAATGACCTCCCGGACTTGGCGAACCTGGTACGCCTTGGCCTTGGCTCCTTTAGGCTGCAGGGGATTTCGCCTTATCTGCTCTCGACTAGCTGGGTCTACCTAAAAGCAAACGCAGCAGCCGCCGTCACGGGTCCCGTCCTCACTGCCGAAGTTCTCGTAGCAGTATCTCGCACAGATCGGAGCCTGCGCCCCGAGACGGCTACCCCAGCCCCCTTTCTTCGTGCCGGCGGAGGAAACCACGCGTCTGCCGAATGCTACGGGCCGGCGGCGTAGCTCACCCGGTAAATGGTGCCGGTGGCGTCGTCGGAGACCAGCAGGGCACCGTCGGGCATCTGCTGGACGTCCACCGGGCGGCCCCAGTCATTCTCGCCTTGGAGCCAGCCCTCGATGAACGGCTCGGTGGTGGCGGAGCTGTCGTCGTCCACCCGGGTGCGCATCACGCGGTAGCCGATCTTGTTGGAGCGGTTCCAGGAGCCGTGCTCGGCGTGGAAGATGTCGCCCTGGTACTCAGCCGGGAACATGTCACCGGTGTAGAAGCGCATCCCCAGGGCGGCGACGTGGGGGCCGAGGCGCTCCGCGGGCGGCGTGAACTCGCTGCACGGGCGGTCGTCGAACTTCGGGTCCTGGATGTCGCCGCCGTGGCACCAGGGGAAGCCGAAGTGCATGCCGGCCTCGGGGGCCCGGTTGAGCTCGTCCGGCGGCCGGTTGTCGCCCATCTGGTCGCGGCCGTTGTCGGTGAACCACAGCTCGCCGGTGTCCGGGTGCCAGTCGAAGCCCACGGTGTTGCGGATGCCCCGGGCGTAGATCTCCCGCCCCGTACCATCGGGCCGGATGCGGGTGATGCTGGAGTAGATCTCCTCGTCCGGGTCGCAGACGTTGCACGGCGCCCCCACCGGCACGTAGAGCCAACCGTCCGGCCCGAAGGCAATGAACTTCCAGCCGTGGTGCCGGTCGTCCGGGTAGCCGTCGTAGACCACCGCCGGCTCCGGCGGGTCGTTCAACCGCTCGTCGATGCCGTCGTAGCGCAGGATGCGGGAGACCTCGGCGACGAAGAGCGACCCATCCCGCCAGGCTACGCCGTTGGGCATGCGCAGGCCGGAGTCGATCACCCGCACCTCGTCGGCGGTGCCGTTGTCATCGGCGTCGGTCACCGCGTAGACCTTGTCCCCCTGCCGGTTGCCGACGTAGAGAACGCCGTTGGGCGACAGGGTCATGGAGCGGGCGTTGGGGACCCGGGCGTAGACCGCGACCTCGAAGCCCTCGGGCATGGTGAGCTTGTCGAGGGGCAGGTCGTGCTCGGTCACCCGCCTCTCGGCGGCCGACAGATCGCCGCCGTCCCCCGCCTCCCCGGAATCGCCATCCTCGGCCGCCGCGTCCTCGGAGGAGTAGCTCTCCCCCTCCAACGTGTCCGTCTGCCCGATAAAGCAGCCGGTCAGGGTCAAGGCCATCAGGACGAGGAGGGTCAGGACGACAAGCAAAAAGCGTTGGTCCGGCCCCCGCAGACGAGCGGCCTCGACCTTGGCTTCAGGCCGGATCCGGGTGTGGGACGAGCGGTCGTTCGGGGAGCGGCGGATGGGGGCGGGGAAACGGTTCATCACAACCGGGTAACCTGCAAGGTCCGGGCCGCAGGTGAGGGTGCGCAGATCAACCGATCGTCGGAATCCCCAGGTCCTTGCAGATCTTCATCGCCAGCTTGTTGATGATCTCGCCGTGCCGCGGCACGGTGGACGTCTGTTGGTTGGCCGGGATTCCAGTACACGGAATGCTTGCTGCCCTCCCGAAGCAAACCGCATCCATGCTTCTTCAGATGCTTGAGTAGCTGACGCCGCTTCATCCGACGGAAACCAGGAGATCTTCTCGCCTCACCTGGTGACCTTGGGTGCGCTGCTGGGCCAACTCGCGGTTCGCCTCCACGATGAGCTGAATCGCCTCCTTGAGGTTTTCGCGCGCCTCGTCCAAGGTCTTGCCCTGGGTGTTGGCGCCGGGCAGCTCTTCGGCGAAAGCCATCCATTCGTCATCGATCTGCTCGAAGACCGCTGTGTATCTCTGCTCCATGCCGCTTCCTCCTGGCTGTATTCTAGCCGTCACCCGTCCTCAGATCAGAATCAACGCCACCCCCACCGCCATCAACACCACCGCACCGACCTGGGCCGCACCCACCGACTCGCCGAAGAGCGACCGTCCGAAGACCAACGCCAGGACGTTGCCGACGCCGCGCTTCACCGTCTCGATGAAGGCCACCGCGGTGAGGCCGTAGCCGATGAACTGGCTGCCCAGGGCGGCGGTGGAGGCCAGCAGCGCCGCGGCGTAGATCTTCGGCGAACGCCGCACGTGGGCCAGGTCGCCCAGCCGGCCCTGCACCGCCAGCACCGAGAACATCACCACCGTCATGCCGGCGGTGAGGACGAAGGCGTGGGCCGGCACGCTGGCCTGCTGGAAGGCCAGCTTGTCGAGCGGCGGCACGATGGACCAGCAGAAGACCACCAGCATCATCCAGCGCGATCCGGGCTCGCGCACGAAGGCCCGCAGAACGCTCCCCACCGTCACCTTCTCGTCGGCCTGGAGGTTGAGGAGGAACGCCCCCACCACCACGATGACGATCCCCAACCACTGGCGGGGGCTGGGCACCTCATCCAGCAGCGGCACGCCGAGGAGCGTCGTGAACACCGGGGTCAGCGACAGGAGCGGCAGGGTAAGGCTCAGCGGCGAGAGCTTCAGGGCGTAGATGAAGGCCAGGTTAGCGACCACGTTCAAGGCCAGGGAGCCCAGGGCCGGCGGCCAGTAGGCGGCGTGGGTGAACTCCGGCCAACCCTCGATGGAAGCCCAAGCGAGGAAGAGCGGCGCCTGGCCCAGGGTCAGAAGCGCCAGGAGCGGCACCGGCTCGATCACCTCCACCAGCTTCTTGCGGGTGAGGTCGAACCCGGACCAGGCGACGGCGCAGGCCAGGGCTACGAGGGCGGCTAGGAAGGTTACCTGCATGGCGCCGGGAGCATACCGGGAAGCCGCCGCGGCGCAAACCCGAAGCCGTCGCCACGCCCACCCGGGGCACCGAATCGCGCTACCATGAAGGCCATGCCCCCGAGGTTCCCATGCACCTGACCCCCGAGTTCCTGGCCGACGTCCTGGAGCGCCAGGAGCGCATCACCGCCGAGCAGGCGGGGCTGATCCGCAAGGAAGCCCAGCTCCTGCCGCAGCGGGTGCGCTCCTCCCGCGCCTATGAGCAGAAGGCGTTCGGCTACGAGATGGTCGAGCACCTGGCCCTGCCGGACCGGGTCAGCGGCGGCACCCTGGGCGAGCAGGAGATCGCCGACGCCATCGCCGCCGACGCCGGCGTCGGCCGGGTGCGCATCGACAGCCTGAAGCTCGACGCCGAGCTCATCGAGTCCAAGGTCTCCCGCCCCTTCGCCAAGCGCCACCGCATGCTGCCGCTGGAGATGGCCGACGGCCGCCTGCGGGTGGCCTGCGCCAACCCCTTCGACATTGAGGGGATCGACTCGTTCCGCCGCATGGCGGCCCGGGAGCTGGACCTGGTGGTGGCCTCCGAGCCGGAGGTGCTGCGCAGCCTGACCGAGTTCTACGGCCTGCGCCACTCGGTGCGCCGGGCCGAGCGGGAGCTCTCCGACGGCGTCGACATCGGCAACCTCGAGCAGCTCGTGCAGATGAAGAGCGACTCGGAGATCGAGTCGTCGGACCGCCACATCGTCAACGCGGTGGAGTTCCTGCTCCAGCACGCCTTCGAGAACCGGGCCTCGGACATCCACATCGAGCCGCGGCGGGAGACCTCCCAGATCCGCTTCCGCATCGACGGCGTCCTGCACCCGATCCAGACCATGCCCCGGGTGGTCCACCGGGCGGTGGTCTCACGCCTGAAGACCATGGCGCGCCTCGACATCGCCGAGAAGCGCCGCCCCCAGGACGGGCGCATCAAGACCTCCCGCAACGGTCGCGAGGTGGAGCTGCGGGTCTCCACCCTGCCCACCGCCTTCGACGAGAAGATGGTGCTGCGCGTCTTCGACCCGGACGTGCTGATGCAGGACCTGGGCGAGCTCGGCTTCTTCTCCGACGAGCTGGCCCACTTCCACGACTTCATCTCCCGGCCCCACGGCATCGTCCTGGTCACCGGCCCCACCGGCTCGGGCAAGACCACCACCCTCTACTCGGCCCTGAACGTCATCGCCGACAGCCAGATCAACATCACCACCATCGAAGACCCCATCGAGATGGTCAGCGAGAGGATCAACCAGACCGCGGTGCAGCCCAAGGTGGGGGTGACCTTCGCCGCCGCCCTGCGCCACATCCTGCGCCAGGACCCGGACGTCATCATGGTGGGCGAGATCCGCGACGGCGAGACCGCCCAGTACGCCACCCAGGCGGCCTTGACCGGCCACCTGGTCTTCTCCACCCTGCACACCAACGACGCCGCCTCCTCCATCGGCCGGCTGGTGGACCTGGGTGTGGAGCGCTTCCTCATCAGCTCCACCCTGGTGGGCGCCATGGCGCAACGCCTGGTGCGCAAGATCTGCCCCCACTGCGCCGTCGATCGCTACCTCACCAAGGACGAGGTGGCCACCCTGCGCCTGTCCATCCCGGAGGGCAAGAAGGTGAAGGTGCGCGAGGGCGAGGGTTGCTCGGAGTGCCGCGGCACCGGCTACATCGGCAGAAGCGGCATCTTCGAGATCATGCCGGTGGACGACGCCATCAAGGAGCTGGTGATCCAGGGCGCCGACGCCCCGGAGGTCAAGCGCTCCGCCGTCTCCCACGGCATGCGCACCCTGCGTCAGAGCGCGTTGCGGAAGCTGGCCGAAGGGGTGACGACCTTTGAGGAAGTAGTGCGAGTAACAGGGATCTGAGCGCTACCTTTCATCGCTCGGCGGGCGCATGCCCTCGCCGCGGGTGAAGTACCCGTCGATCAGCTCGTGGGCGCGGCGGGTGTCTTCGCGGGGATCGACCATGCGGCCGAACAGGGTGCGGTAGGTCAGCTCCAGGGTTTCCAGGTCGTCTTCGCGCAGCAGGTTGACGAGCTCTTCGAGGACCCGTTGGGTGGTGTGGCCGTAGTCGCCCCGGTCGCCGTCGCGCTCCAGGAGGACGAGGGCGAAAAACAGCGACTCCGGCAGGTTGGCGGGCTTGGGGTGCTTGCCCTTGCCGTCGTCGGCCGGCGGCAGTGCTTCCATGCCGCCCTCGCCCCCACCCTCCTTCTTCTCGAAGAAAAACGGCAGCGAGCGAAACTCCCGGGCGAAGCGGGAAAACAGCAGGAAGAGCTCTTTTTCCGAGTCGAAGTTGCCCACCAGGCGGGCGTCCCGGCCGATGTCGAGCTGGTCCGTCTCCTGGAGCACGATGTTGGCCCGGGCGCCCTCTTCCAGTTGCAGGGCGCGGGCGGTGACCTTCCAGGCGGTGAGACTGCCCTGGACGAAGCAGTCGCCGGCGCACTTGACCCCCACCGCCTCCACCTCCACCCCGTGGTCGATGCGGATCGACCCGCTCTGGGACTCCAGGTTGCCGTAGGAACCGGAGTTCTGGATCACCAGGTTGCCCGGCGCCCGCACGGAAAGCTGGCCGTGGGCGTCCACCTCCACCTCGGTGCCCCGGGGGATGATCATGGTGGGGGCGGATTCAGCCGTCGATTCTTTGGCCATCGAAAACTCCTTAGCATGAACGCCCGTAGCGAGAACGTCCAGGGTGCGTTAGATCGGGCGACCCGGAGTGAAGAGCGCCGGAGGCGTGCTGCCAGCACGTTGAGGCAGCGATGAGCGAGGACCGCCCGAGATGACGTGCACTGTGCGTTCGCAGTAGGGCGTCACCGGGTGAAAAGCGTGGGCAGCGGCTCGTAGTTGGACTGGCCCGGGGCGCTCCGGGCGCGCACCAGCAGGCGCTCCTCGTCGCGCCAGCGGCGGTCCAGGATGTAGATGCGGGGATCCACCGGGGCGAAGTCGCGGGCGGCGTTGCGCCGCCGCACCTCGTAGTGGAGGTGGGGGCTGGTGGACCAGCCGGTGTTGCCGACGGTGGCGATCTGCTCGCCCTGCTCCACCCGCTGGCCGGCCTGCACCATCACCTCGTCGCAGTGGCCGTAGAGGGTGCGGAAGTCGTCGTCGTGGGAGAGCACCACCAGGTTGCCGTAGCGCCACCAGCCGACGCTCTTGCGCAACGGGTAGCGGCCGGCGAAGACCACCTTGCCGCCCGCCGGGGCGTAGATCGGGGTGCCGCTGTTGGCGGCGAAATCGACGCCGGAGTGGAAGTCGAGGTTCTTGGTGAACGGGCTGCGGCGGTTGCCGAAGGGGCTGGTGAGGACGAAGCGGTCGCCCTGGAGCGGCGAGGCCGACGGCGTGGTGCGGGCGCGCTCCTGGTTGGCCTCCTCAAAGGAGTCCACCTCGTCGAGGAAGGTGCCGATGGCGGCCAGCTCGCTGCCCACCTGGCCGTCCAGCTCGTAGCCCTGGCGCACGACGTTGGCGTGGACCGTCTGGGGCACCGCCGGCGGCGCCTCCGGGGGGAAGCCGCCCTGGCCGATGGAGTCGTTGACGTCGAGGCCGTAGGCGAGGAAGATCTTGTCCACCTTCAGGCGCAACTCGCCGGCCCGCCCCTCCAGCTCCCGCATGCGCTCCACCAGCGCTTCCAGGCGCTCCCCCTGGCGCTCGCGCTCGGCCTCCAGGGCCTGGTGCTCCTGGCGGTTGAGGTAGCCCTGCACCACCTCCGGGGCCAGCGCGGCGCCGAGGCCGATGAAGCCGACCCACAGGGCCACCGCGGCGCCGATCCAGACCAGCCGGCGGCGGGTGAAAAACAGGTACCGCACCCGCCGGCGGATGTCGCCGGGGTGGATCTGGATCTCGATCTGGGAGCTGCGCTTTCGCTTCGGCGGACGGGTGGAAGCCGTCCCGGAGCGGCGCACGGGGGGTCTGGAAGTCATAGCGGTACGTCTGGGTCTTTCATCAGTTTGTCCGGTTCATCACGGCGCTTCGGTCGTCGTAATCCATCCTCGTCGTCCATCCCACCGACCCCGCGAGGGGCCGGCGCCGGGGGCGCCGCGTTTTCAGCTTTGATGAATTTTACACCGCCGGGACGCCATGGATCGAATTTCCGCCCGCCTCAGTCGCTGGCGGCCGGCTCCGACTCGGCGGGGACCAGGGATTCGATGCGGGCCTCGTCGGCGTGGCGGGCGACCAGGGCTTGCAGTTCCTGGTGGACCCCCGGGGCGCCGGCGACGACGTTGCCGCCCCGGAAGTAGGCGTTGCCGCCGTCGAGGTCGCTCACCCGGCCGCCGGCCTCCTCCACCAGCAGCACCCCGGCGCCGATGTCCCAGGGCGACAGGCGGAACTCGAAGAAGCCATCGTAGACCCCGGCGGCGGTGTGGGCCAGGTCGAGGGCGGCGGCGCCGCAGCGGCGGATGGAGCGGGCGTGGCCGAAGGCGTCGCGGAAGATCGCGAGATAGGTGTCGAGCGCGGGCTTGGCCTTGAACGGGTAGCCGGTGGCGAGGAAGGCGCCGTCGATGCCGGGGCGGCCGGAGACCGCCATGGGGCGGCCGTTCCAGGTGGCGCCCTCCCCCCGGGCGGCGGCGAACAGATCCTCGCGCAGCGGGTCGAGGACGACGCCGGCCAGCACCCGGTCGCCGCGGCGGCAGGCCACCGAGATGCAGAACACCGGCAGGCCCTGGAGGAAGTTGGTAGTGCCGTCCAGGGGGTCGATGAGCCACTCGGGCTCGCCCTGGGCATCATCCGCGCCATCCGTGCCCGCCTCGGCACCGGCGCCGCGCTGGCCCCCTTCCTCGGCCAGGATGCGGTGCTCCGGGTGGCGCCGGCGGATCACCTCCACCACCGCCTCCTCGCTCTCCCGGTCGGCCTGGGTGACAAAGTCGTTCTCCGCCTTGCGGTCGATCTCCAGCCCCTCGTCGCGGAAATAGCGCAGCAACACCCGGCCGCCGGCGAGGGCGGCCTCGCGGGCGGTTTCGAGGAGGCTGGCGGGGGTTTCGGTGAGGTCGCTCATGATGGAGGTGGGTGCAAGGCGCGCACCGGAGGCGGTGGCGGGCCGGGGAGCCTGGCCCGCGGACGGGCCGGTGCCCGCCCCCGGTAAAACCGCCCGCGGCCGGGATTCCTTCCATCCGCGGGTGACGCGGCGGCGAGCAGGTCGCGCTGACCAGCCGCCGGCTCAGTCCCGCCCACGGAAGTACCCCTCCACCACCTCCTCCGCCGGGCGGTGGAGAAAGCGGAAATCGGCTCGCTCGCCGGCCATCGGCTCGCCGTGGTGGGCGGCCCGGCGGCCACCGCGGGCCTCGCCGGAGGCGTTGGAGAACGCCTTCCAGAGGAAGACGCCGCGCAGCCAGTCGGGCCGCCCCAGGGCGTCGAACAGCGCCCGGTAGGCCCGGGCCTGGTCTTCATGGGACAGGGGGCCGCCCTCCTCGTGGGGCGCCACCCAGGCGGCCTCGTGGGCGGCGAAGCCGACCTCGGTCAGGAGCAGCGGCTTGCGGTGGCGGCGGGCTCGGGCCTCGAGGTTCGCCACCACCCGGCGGGCACCGGCGGCCAGTGCGGCGTCGCCCGCCTCCGGGTCGTCGGTGAGCGGCTCGTAGGCGTCGATGCCGAGGAAATCCACCTCGTTCCAGAAGGGGACGCGGTCGAAGTCGCCGTACCAGTTGGCGCTGTAGGTCAGCGGGCCGTCGTAGACGGAGCGAACGGCGGCGATGAGGCGGCGCCAGTCGACCTCCCGCTCGACGGTCGCTCCCAGTTCGACGCCGACGGAGAAGATCTCCGCCCCGACCCAGCGGGCGAGGACCGCCTGGTGGACCACGAAGCGGCGATAGGAGCGGAACCAGGCGGCCCAGTCGTCTTCCGAGGTCATAGCCACCTCGCCGGGCCAGGAGCCGCGGAGCCAGATCTGCGGCTTCCAGAGGACGGTGAAGCCCCGGGCGTCGGCGCGGCGGCCGGCGTGGATCATGGCGACGTCGGTCTCGCTCCCGGGGCGGGCGTTCAAGTAGCGCATGGCGGGCCGGTCGGGGGCGGGCTGGTAGGCGAAGGGCATCAAGGACACGGAGTCGGCCCCCAGGGCGCGGTCCAGGTGGGCCAGGGCGCGGTCGACGCTGGGCGACTGGTAGCCCAGCTCGTGGTCGTTGAGCATGGCCAGGGAGACGCCGGCGAGGAACGGCGGGACGGGGTCGGGGGTGGCGGAGTCCCGCGGCGTGGTGGCGCCGGAAGCCAGGCCGGAGTTGGCCTTCCCAGAATCGGCGGTGAGATCGCCCAGGAACCGCCTGGCCGCCGGGCCGAGGGCGGCGCGATCCGCCAGCTTCGCCGCCAGGGTGTCGCCGGGCAGCTCGGCCACCAGGGCCGCCGCCACCGGCGTCCAGAGGAGGAAGGAGCCGTCCGGCAGCGCCTCCTCGGTCAAAAGCTCGCTGGCGGTGGGGAGGACGGCGGCGCTTGCCAGGGCGGGCAGCCAGGCGCGCCACGGACGGCCGTACCAGGACGGGTCGGCCTGAATGGTGCCCTGCGGGTCGGCGAGCCAGAGGGCGGCGCCGTTGAGAAGGTAGGGTGGCAACGTTTCGCCGCCGCTGCCCAAGGTGGCGCGGATCAGCACCCTGGCGAGGCCGTGGCGGTATGCGAAGCCGTCCTCCGGGTGGTGGACGATGTGAAGGTCCGCCGGGCCACCGGCCACCGCCTCCCCCACCCGGCCGGTGTGCCTGATCTGGGCCGGGTGATCGGCCTCCACGGCGACGGTCAGGGATGAGACGGGGGCAATGACCGGGTCGGAGGACGGGCCTGAGCCGAGACGGGTGCCCATCTCCTCCACCGCCTGGCCCAACTCCGCCGCCAAGCGAGCGGGCTCCGAGATGGTGGCGTAACCAGCGCCCGCAGCCGGCGCCGAGGCCGTGCCGGCGGGCTCCGCCAGCACCTTCACCGGGCCGGAGACATGTCCTTCCAGCCCCGCGAACCACTCCTCCACCGGCGGGGGGTCGTCCCACCGGTCGCCATCGACGCCGTCGGCGCCGCCCCCCGGCACCCGGTGCTGCGCCGCCGGCGCCGGCGCCGCCGCCTCCCTTGGCGCGGCCTCTCCCCCACCCCCTCGGCTACCGGAAGACGGTCCCGCCCCATGGCTGACGCAGCCGGCGCAGGACAGAGAGGTGAGAAGGCACACCAGGAGGCCCACCAGCGGCGGCGCCGGGCCGCCACGGCCGGCGCGGCCAAGCTGGAGGCCGCCCGGCTCCACCGGATGGCGCGGGAGGGCGATTCGCTCTTCCATGGCGACCGAGCTTACATCCCGGCCGCGGTGTCAGACGACGACCGCCCCCCTTCCCCGCCGACGTAGCACGTTGGCACGGGATCGGCACTTCAAAAGGGGCATCACGACCCTCGGGCGGAGCGCGAAGTGCGCATGCCCGGTCGGGATGTCAAACACCGAACCCATCCAGCCACTGACCCCATCGAGGCACATGTCCATGATCCCCCGAAACCTGCACCTTCGCCCCCGAAGCTGGGCTCCCCTGACTCTGCTCGCACTTCTCGTCACAGGCTTGGCCGTCGGCTGCGGCCCCAGCGAGGAGGAGCTGGCGGAGCGCATGGACTCGGTGCGGGCGGAGCTGGCTGCGACGCTCCAGGGGGAGGACCTGCCGGAGGCGGCCAAGAAGGAGCTCGACGGCAGCCGCACCTGGCGGGCTCTCCAGGAGCGCTACGGCGGCGAGGAGCCGGAAACCGTGTGGGTGGACGGCGAGGGCCCGCGGGAAAGCGTCGATGAACTGATCGCCGCACTGGGCGGCGGGGGCGAGAACGAGGGGCAGGGGCAGGACGAGAAGGCCCCGGAAGCTGCGGCCGACGACGTTGTGGAGGCCGCCGACTACGGCGCTCCCCAGGTCGCCGAGCTCCGAGACCGGGCGCGCCAGTCGGTCGAAGACGAGAGCCCTGAGATGGGACGCCACCTGGCGGAGCTGGAACTGGCCGCGAGCTACGCGTTCCTGACCCGGGCCTTCCACGCCATCGAGGGCCGGGTGGACCCGCGCCATCTGAGCGTCGGCTGGTTCATGGAGGGGCGCAAAGCCCAGCCGTTGGAGCTGTTGAACCGTGTTCAGGAGGGCGCCGCCCCAGCCGACGTCCTGGCCGACCACGAGCCCCGGCACGAGGAGTACCGGAAGCTCGTGGAGGCGCGGGAGCGCTACCAGGCCCTCGTCGCCGACGGCGGTTGGCCGCGGATTCCGCAGGACGGGGAGGCGCTGGAGGAGGGGACCCAGGGACCGCGGGTGGCGGCGCTCCGGAAGCGCTTGGCGATGGAGGGAGACCTGGCCGAGGAGGGCGGTGCGGATGGCGAAGCGGGTGCGGCGTTCGACGCCGACGTCGCCGCGGCGGTCCGCACCTTCCAGGAGCGCCTCGGCCTGGAGGCGGACGGAGTTGTCGGGGGCGGCACTCTCGACGCCCTCAACGTCCCCGCCGAGGAGCGCCTGCGCACCATCGACCTCAACCTGGAGCGCTGGCGTTGGATGCCGGCGGAGCTGGGCGACCATTACGTCCTGGTCAACATCCCCGAGTACCGGCTCCGGGTAATGCGGGGCGGCGAGGAGCAGCTCACCATGAACGTCATCGTCGGCCAGAGGATGAACCAGACGCCGGTGTTCAGCGACACCATCACCCACCTGGTCCTGAACCCGGCCTGGAACCTCCCCCGCTCCATCGCCGAGGGGGAGGTGCTGCCGAAGCTGCGCAGCGACCCGGGCTACGCCGCGAGCCAGGGCATCGAGGTGGTGGGCCCGGACGGCGAGAGGATGCCGCCGGGGGCGGTTCTCGGGCGGCAGGCGAGGGGCGAGGGGGACGGCACCGGGGAGGATGCCGGGGACGAGGAGGACCGCGGATTCTTCGGCCGCCTGTTCGGTGGCGGGGACGACGGCGAGAATGAAGGTAGGGGCACGGACGAGGGCGACTCCAGGGCCGTGCAGGCGGTGACCGTCACCGAGCTGCCCGCGGGCTACCGCCTGCGCCAGGCGCCCGGGGCCAAGAACCCCCTGGGCCAGGTGAAGTTCATGTTCCCCAACGAACACAACATCTACCTCCACGACACGCCCACCGACCACCTCTTCGCGCAGGAGGAACGGGGCTTCAGCCACGGCTGCATCCGCCTGGAGAGACCGCTGGAGCTGGCCGACTACCTGCTGCAGGGCGATGCGGACTGGGACCCCGAGCGCATCCGCCGGACCGTCGGCGCTTCCAACGAGGAGACCACGGTGCACCTACCGCAGGAGATCCCGGTGCACCTCACCTACTTCACCGCCCGGGTGGGGGGCGACGGCCGGGTCCAGTTCCGCGGCGACCTGTACGACCACGACCAGCGCCTCGCCGAGGCCCTGGCCGCCCAGGAGCCAGAAAACCTCGATCTCGCCGAGCTTCGGGCCGCGGCGCCGGCCGGGGGCGGCTGAGGCGGTGGTTCCCTGCCCGTCTCACCCGGGCGGGCGCGGCGCCTCGCTCTCCCCGTAGTAGCCGCGGATCACCTCCTGCGCAGGACGGTGCAGGAAGCGAAGGTCGGCGCGCTCGCCCGCGTCGTCCCGCAGCCGGCCGTTGAGGCGGCCACCGGGAGCGGCCAGGGACGCGCTGGAGTCCGCCTTCCAGACGAAGGCGCCGCCTAGCCAGTCCGCCTCCCCCGGCGCCGGCAGGGCGCCGAGGAGAGCGCGGTAGGCGCGAGCTTGGTCCTCGTGGGAGAGCGTTTCGCCTTCCTCGTGGGGCGCCACCCAGGCCGCCTCGTGGGCGGCGAACCCGACCTCGGTGAGGAGTAGCGGCTTGCCGTGGCGACGCGCCCTGGCGCGCAGGTTCGCCACCACCCGGCGGGCGCCGTCGGCCAGAGCCCTGTCGTCGGCCGCGGGGTCACCGGTCAGGGGCTCGTAGGCGTTGACGCCCAGGTAGTCCATCTTGTCCCAGAAGGGAACGTGATCGAAGTCGCCGTGCCAGTTGGCGGAGTAGGTCAACGGCCCCTCGTAGACCGTGCCCACGGCGGCGATCAGGCGGTGCCAATCGGCCTGCCGCGGCATCGTCTTCCCCAGCTCGACGCCGACCGAGAAGACCTCCGCCCCGGTCCACTGCGCCAGCACCGCCTGGTGTACCAGGAAGCGGCGGTACGCACGGAACCATGCCCGCCAGTCCTCCTCCGAGGTCATCGCCACCTCCCCGGGCCAGGAGTCGCGGAGCCAGATCTGCGGCTTCCACAGCACGCGGAGGCCGACGTAGCCGGCCTGACGGCCGGCATAGATCATGGCGGTGTCGGTCTCGCCGCGGGGGTGGCGGTTGAGGTAGCGCATCGCCGGCTGGTCGGGGGCGGACTGGAAGGCGAAGGGCATCAACGACACGGCGTCGGCGTGGAGGGTGCTTCGCAGGTGGCGCAGGGCGGTGGTCACCGAGGGCGAATGGTAGCCCATCTCCTGGTCGTTGAGCATTTCCAGGGAGACGCCGGCGAAAAAGTCGTCGGCCCTCCTGGGGGAGCAGGGCATGGCCGCAGTCAGCGGGCCCTCTCGGCCGTCGAGACCATTCAACAGTCGCCCGGCGGCGGCGCGGAGGCGGCGCGGCTCGTGCAGCCGCTCAGCCAGGGTCGCGCCCGGGACGGCGTCGATCACCGCCGCCGCCAGCGGCGTCCAGAGGAGGAACGAGCCGTCGGCCGGAGGCTCTTCGGCCAGCAGTTCGTCGAGCGTCGGCAACACACCGGCCCGCGCCAGGAGACCCGGCCACTGTCGCCAGTCCCAGCAGTACCATGCCTGCTTCGGCCGGTCGTAGCTCACGTCCGACGCCATCTCGGGGACCCCGGAGAGCCAGAGCGCGGCCCCGTGTAGGAGGTAGGGAGGCAACTCGGCCGAAGCCTCGTAGCCGGCCCGACGCAGCACCGCCAGGGCCAGCGCCTGGTGGATGGCGAAGTCGTCCGCCGGGTGGAGGACGACGTGAAGATCGGCCCGCTCGCCGGCCACTGCCGTGCCCACCTGCCCGGCGTGGCGAATCTGCTCGACGTGATCGCGCTCCAGCACCACGGTCAAGGGGTCGGACGCCAACTGATCGGCCAGCTCCGCTACACCCAACCGTCGGACCATCCGGTCGACCGCCGAGCGATAGAGGGGCGCCAGGAACCGCGGCGGCGGCACCTTGTCGTAGGGAATGGTGTGGAGGGAGTTGACGGCGTAAGGCCGGTGGCCGCCGAGGACCGCCACGGACCCGTCCACCGCCCGGGTCAGGCCCGAGAACCACTCGTCTCCCGAGGCGAAGTCGTTCCACAAGTCGTCGGCGCGCAGGTTTCCGTCCCTGTCCCGCCGGAAGTGGCCGACGCGGCGCTTCAGCGCTGAGCCACGCAGCACGTAGTGCTGTGCAAGATCCCAACCTTCGACCCGCAGCCCCGCCGCGCTCAGAATCACCTCGGCAGTGAGACCGCGGACCGCCGCCGGGCTCGCCCCGACCACCCACCAGCGGTTCTCGGGACGGCCGCGCGGCATGAGCTTGACGCCCAGGGACACTCCCGGCTCGTCGTGGCGGCGGCCGGCGAATGTCAGCACCGAGCCCCTCAGTTCCACCGGCAGGTCCGCCGACAGTTCGCGCACCTCCTCCGCCGCCGGCAACAGGCTGACCAGCACTTCGACCTCCGGCGGAGGCCCAGCGACTTGAGCCAGCCAGTTCCTGGTCCCCCGGCCGACCTCCAGGCGCCAGGCTGCCGCCCCGTGGTACCGCGAGCTGGTGTAGCGCTCCAGGTCTGCGGCGAGGGAGGCGAGGGAGGCGGCCAGCTGCCCCTCGGGATCGTCACCCAGGATCCGCACGACCGCCTGCGGAGGCTCATCATCTCCAGATTCGGGTTCGGTGCCGGTGCCGGTTGGAGAGCAGGCGCAAGCCAGCACGCTGAGGACAACGACGACCCACCAGCCAGGCTGAATTTTTCGGCGCCACGCCACGGTCCGATCAGCGTTGAGTTGGCTCTCGGACATGGTGAGGCTACGACCGGCCGCCACGGCCACCTACACCCGCACCCGCCGCCCACCCAACCAGGTGCCCTTCACCTTCCCGTGCAGCTCCCAGCCGGTGAAGGGGGTGTTCGAGGAGCGGGAGTGGAACCCTTCCTCGCCGATGGTCACCTCGGCCTCCGGGTCGAAGAGGGTGACATCGGCGGGGCGGCCCGGGGCGAGACTGCCGCCGGGCAGGTTGTAGCAGCGGGCCGGGCCGGTGGAGAGGAGATCGATTAACCGGGAGAGCGTGATCACCCCGGGCCGCACCAACCGGTCCAGGCAGAGCGGCAGGGTGGTCTCCAGCCCGAGGATGCCGAAGGGGGCGCAGGAGAACGGGTTGGCCTTCTCCCCCGGGGCGTGGGGCGCGTGGTCGCTGGCGATGGCATCCACGGTGCCGTCCACCAGCCCCGCGATGAGGGCGTCCCGATCCGCCGCCGAGCGCAGCGGCGGCTTCATCTTGGTGTCGCCGGAGTAGTTCATGTCGGCCACCGCCCGGTCGGTCAGGACCAGGTGGTGGGGGGTGACCTCGCAGGTCACCCCCTGGCCGGCGGCGCGGGCGCGGCGGACGAGTTCCAACGACCGGGCGGTGGAGAGATGGGCGACGTGGTAGCGGCCGCCGGCGTCCTCGGCCAGGATCAGGTCCCGGGCCACCACCACGTCCTCCGCCGCCCCCGGGATGCCGGGCAGCCCCAGGCGGGTGGACCACTCCCCCTCGTGCATGACGCCGGGGCCGGTCAGGTCCAGGTCCTCGGCGTGCTGGGTGACGGGAACGCCCAGGTGGCGGGCGTAGAGCAGGGCGCGGCGCATGAGGCCGGCGTCGGCCACCGGCAGGCCGTCGTCGGAGAGCGCCACCGCGCCGGCCGCCACCATCTCCCCCAGGTCGGCCAGCCGCTCGCCACCCATCCCCTTCGTCACCGAGCCCACCGGGTAGACCCGGGCGTAGCCGAAGCGCTCCGCCTCGGCGAGGATGTGGGCGGTGACCAGGCGGCTGTCGTTGACCGGCGAAGTGTTGGCCATGCAGGCGACGGCGGTGAAGCCACCAGCGGCGGCGGCCCGGGTACCGGTCTCCACCGACTCCTTGTACTCCTGGCCCGGCTGGCGCAGGTGGACGTGGATGTCGATGAGGCCCGGGCAGACCACCAGGCCGGCGGCGTCCACCACCTCGGCGCCGTCCGGGGCGTCAAGCCCCTCCCCGACCTCGGCCACCACCCCGTCTTCGAGCAGCAGGTCGAGGGTGGCGTCGATGTCCTGGCTCGGATCGACCACCCGGCCGCCCCGCAAGAGGACCGGGGGCGGGGCGGGGGTCTGCTTCGCGGGGGCGCTTCTTGTTGGTGCGCTCACGGCGTCTCCTTGGGCCGGTTCTCATCCCGCCAGCCACCTAGCAGGTAGAGCACCGCCATGCGCACCGCCACCGCGTCGCCGGCCTGGGCACGGAAGGTGGGGGCGGCGGAGTCGGCCACGTCGGCGGCGATGGAGAGGCCCCGGGCCGGCGGGCCGGCGTGGAGCACCGGGGCACCGTCGGCGGCGCGCTCCAGGCGTTGGCGGGTGAGGCCGGCGAGGTGGTGGTACTCCCGGTTCGAGGGATAGTCGCGCCCCTCTCCGGACCGCGCCGAGGCGGGCGGCGGCGGGAAGACCAACACCGCGCCGGCCCCCTCCACCGCCTCGTCCACCGAGTCGGCCACCTGGGCCCCCATCTTGTCGAGGCCCACCGGCACCCGGGTGTGGAGGCCGGCGGCCACCACCTCGGCGCCGAGGGCGGTGAGGGCGAGGAGGGTGGAGCGGGCGGCGGCGCTGGCCAGCAGGTCGCCGATCAAGGCGCAGCGCAGGCCGGCGAGGGTGGCGGCGGGGTCGGTGGCAGCTACCTCGGCGGCGGTCCCCTCGGCGGCGTCGCCCTCTCCGCCGCACAGCAGGCGGCGCAGGGTGAAGGCGTTGGCGAGGCCCCGGGCCGGGTCCTCGTGGGCGCCGTCGCCGGCATTGATGAGCCCAGCCGACAGCCCGCCGGCGACCATCCCCGCCAGGCCGGCCTCCGGGTGGCGCATGACGATGAGGTCCGCCGCCATGGCGTCGAGCTCAGCCAGGGTGTCGCGGACGGCGGCGGCACCGGTGGCCCCGGCGTGGGAGACGTCCACCGACACGCTGTCGGCGGAGAGCCGCCGGGCCGCCAGGTCGTAGCCGGCGGCGTCGAGGGCGGCGGGCAGCCCGAGGCCCCCCTCCCCTCCCGGGTAGAAGAGGCAGGCCACCGTCTTGCCACGCAGGGTCGGCACCTTCTTCACCGCCCGGCCGGCCACCTCGCGGAAGGGGGCGGCGGTGTCGAGCACCTGGCGGATCTCGGCCGGTTCGAGAGCGGCCACCCCCAGGAGATCCTTGCGCGTCCAGCGCGGCCGGTGGGCCGGGTGGGCCCGGCTCACGGTGCCTCCTCCGTGGCCGCGCCGGCGTCCTCCGGAGCCACCTCGGGGGCGCCGCCGTCCTGCTGGTAGATCGCCACGCTCTCGTGGCCATCCACCGCCTCGAATCGCACCTCCACCACCTCGTCGGCCGAAGTCGGCACCGTCTCCCCCACGACGTCGGCCTGGATCGGCAGCTCCCGGTGCCCGCGGTCGATGAGGACGGCGAGCTGCACCGAGCGGGGGCGGCCGTAGTCGGCCAGGTGATCGAGAGCGGCGCGCACCGTGCGGCCGGTGTAGAGGACGTCGTCGCACAGCACCACCGACCAGCCGTCCAGGTTCTCGACGGCGAGGTTGGTGGTCTTGACCACCGGCTGGGGGGCGATGGTCGATAGGTCGTCGCGGTAGAGGGTGATGTCCAGCGTGCCCACCGGCACCGACGTGCCCTCCTGTGCCTCGATGGCGTCGTGGATCGCCTTCGCCAGCGGCACCCCCCGGGTGCGGATGCCGGCCAGCAGGAGGCTCTCGACACCGCGGTTGCGCTCCACGATCTCCCCCGCCATACGGCGGATGACGCGCTGCATCTGGGCTCGGTCGAGGATGGTGCGGCGGTGGGTCAGGGGATCGGGCATGGGGCCTCGGGGATGATGGCTGGGGAGCGGTCGAACTCTTGGTGGGGCACTGGGCTCGATGGTACTACGGGCGGCGGCGGACACGGCAAGCTCGGCACCCTGCCGGTCCAGGTCCGCCAGCCTCTCTTCCAGCAGGTCGTGCCGGACGTCCATCTGCTCGCTGCTCTCTCCCGGTGGCCAGTCTCGCGATAAGCTCGGCCCGCCATGGCCGCCGAAAAACAATCCGCGGGAGCGGACAAGACCCAAGAGCGCCGTACCGAGGGCGCCGCGCCCACCGGCTGGCGTGCCCATCGCCGGGAGATCACCTTCGTGGTGCTCTTCCTCCTGCTTCTGGCCGGTAGCTTCACGCTCCTCTCCTGGAGCCCGGTCAACGACGGCTTCGTGGTCCCCTTCACCGCCGGCGTGGCCAAGGTCTCAGGCTGGGCCCTCGACCTGATCGGCCAGGACGTCCAGATGTCCGGCACCATCATCCGCAGCCCGCGCTTCGCGGTGAATATCGAAAACGGCTGCAACGGGGTGGAGACCATGCTGATCTTCCTGGCCGCCGTCATCGCCTTCCCGGCGCCGTGGAGCGCCAGGCTCACCGGGGCGGTGCTCGGGGTCGTCGCCATCCAACTCGTCAACCTGGTGCGGGTGGTGGCGCTGTTTCTCACCGGCGCCTACTTCCCCGACTTCTTCGACGCCTCCCACACGGTGGTCTGGCAGACCGTGGTCATCCTGTTCGGGGTTCTGCTGTGGATTTTCTGGGCCGACCGCTTCGCCCGCCCCCGTCGGGCCGAAGCGGCCTGACCTGGCCGCCACCCCACCGTGCCGCGTAAGAAGAAACCCTCCACGACGAGGCCCGCCGAGCCCCGCGGCCTCCGCTTCGGCGTCTTCCTGCGCAACCTGCTCCTCGCCCTGGTGCCGGTGGTGCTGGTCTGGATGTTCCTGACGCCGTTTCTCGACAACTTCCTGCGTGTCGCGGGCGAAAGCCTGGTCCACCTCACCGAGAGCCCCGACGTCACCCGCCTCCTGCCCGCCGCCGCCGACCGCCACTACGCCCAGGTCCAGCGCCTGGACTTCCCGCCGGCGCGGCGCAACGTCAGCAACTTCCGGGTGACCGACGTCCACTTCCCCTTCGTGCTCCTCGGAATCCTCTTCCTCGCCGTCCCGGAAGTCCCCTGGCGCCAACGCCTCTCCCGCCTCGGCTGGGCCGCCCTCGCCCTTCTTCTCTTCGACGTCGTCCTCGTCCTCTTCTGGGTGAAGTTCATCTACGCCACCCAATTGGGCGCCTGGAGCCTGGAGCACTACGGCGCCTTCGCCCGCAACTTCTGGGGCCTCGGCAAGCACGTCCTCGACCTCCCCATCAAGCTGGCCCTGCCGTTCGCGCTGTGGGTGGGGTTCTACCTGGACCGGCTGTTGCCGGGGCGGGGGGAGTCAGCCGCGGGCTGACTGCCGGAGGCCGGGGACCCGGCCGGCCCGGAAGCCGCGACCAACTCCTGGAGGGCCTCCCAGTCCCCCACGGCAAAGAGCATCGGCCGAGGCCCTTCGAGCACGGCCACGGTGTCGATCCCCAGCCCCTCGGCACGGTTCCGCAGGGTGGTGGCGGACACTCCGTCGAGGGGTATCGCGGCCATTCCCCGGTGGCGGGCGACCGACCGCGGATAGGGCGCGTCCGGCGCCAGGAGCACCGTGTCCGGCCCGAGGGCGGTCCACAGCAGGGAGTGCTCCCGGGCAAGGGCATCGAGGAACGTGCGGCGCTCCGTGCCGGCGTCAGGCCGCGGCGCCTCCAATCGCCCGACGGGCACCGGCCAGTGGCAACGCTCGACCGCGACATGGAGGCCGAGCTCGTCCCGTAGGGCACGCAGCACCCGGACCGAATCGCCAGGCGAGACCTCACCATTGGAGCCGACCCGCGCCGGGGACCCAGCATCCACCGGGGTTTCCCGGAGAGATGAAGCTTGACGCCGAAGCTGCGGTGGGGCGCTCCGTTCCAGCGAGAGCCGCCGCGCCTCCTCCGTGGCCGGATCGATCAAAAGCTGCGACTTCGCCAACCGGGGGCGGGAGCCGGTCCCCAGCCAGACAAACCTCGCCTCGCCCCCCTCCCGTCCCTCTCCTTCCGCGG
>Ga0102947_1000016_pt1 | contig 52459 bp, 45 predicted proteins | sample SalPon2A_A_D2_MG_FD_78210 | JGI IMG/M metagenome (GOLD analysis project Ga0102947, IMG submission 78210) | Soil microbial communities from South San Francisco under conditions of wetland restoration - Salt Pond MetaG R2A_A_D2_MG | ecosystem: Environmental > Terrestrial > Soil > Wetlands | place... | reverse complement strand
TGGTTGGTGAGGGTGTGGCGGGGCGAGCGGGGTGGGGGGGCTCGGCAGCGGCGGTTGGCCAGCCCGGTCCCCAGGGGGTGAGAGTTCCTAGCCGCTGCTGTGCAGGCGCGCCCCCGGTTCATCCCTCAAGGTTGAAGCGCGCCGGCCCCCACACCGCTCGCCCCGCCACACCCGTCCTTCGCGACACCGCCCCTTCCCCACCACTCACTCCTCAACCCGCGAGAACATCCCTCGAAGCATCCCGAGATAAAAGAGTCAGTCAACCCCCGCCGCCTCCCATGTGCAGGAGAGGTCTTCGTCTTCGGCGAGGCGGAGGGCGTGGAGGCGGGCCTTGCCGGGGATGGCGGGCTGGAGGCGGTGGCGGATCCAGGTGAGGAGGTTCTCGCTGGTCGGGACGTTCTCGCCGGAGGCGAACTCCGGGATGGCGTGGTTCAGGTGATGATGGTCCAGAGGCTCCAGGATCTTCTCCCGGACCAACTCATCGAGCGCCGCCAGATCGACGATGAACCCGGTCTCCGGATCGACCTTGCCGGCGACCACCACCCAGAGCCGGTAGTTGTGGCCATGGCCCGGCTCGATGGAGCACTTGCCGAAGCGGCGTCGATTCTCCTCGTCGCTCCACTCCGGCCGACGGTAGAGATGCGAGGCGCTGAAGCGGTAGCGGCGTTCCAGGCGAAGGGTCATGGGGTCTCCGAAGCGTGAAGGGTTGGGCTCGGGTGCAAGGTCAGGCTCAAGGATCGAGGCGGCCGCGCCAGAGGTGGGAGCCGCCGGTGACCGGCAGGGTGACGCCGGTGATGAATCGGTTGGCCAGGACGAAGGCGACGGCGCGGGCGACGTCGGCCGGGTCGCCGAGGCGCTTCAACAAGGTGCGCTCCGCCATCCCCCGCCGGTGCTCCGGCCCGGCGTCCTCCGGCGGCAGCACCGGGCCGGGCATGACGGCGTTGACCCGCACCCGGGGGGAGAGCGTCCGCGCCAGGATCTTCACCAACGGCTCCAGCGCCGCCTTGCTCACGCAGTGGGCGGCGTAGCCGGGCCACAGCTCCAGGGCTCCGGAGTCGGAGATCACCACCAGGGAGAGATCCGACTCCCCCCCTTCCCCGCCGCCCGCCTCGTCCCAGGCCCCCCCGGGGACCACCCCCCGCCGCCGGGCGAACTCCTGGGCCAGGAGGAAGAAGGCGCGGGTGTTGAGGGCGAAGACCCGGTCCCAGTCTTCGGCCGTCGTGTCAAGGACACCGCGGTGCAGGAACGAAGCGGCGGAGTGGACGATGGCGTCGGGCAGGTCGCCGGCGCCGGCGGCGCGCTCCAGGAGGTCCGCCGGGCCGTCCGGGGCGGTGAGGTCGGCGGCCAGGGCGCGGCCACCGGCGGCGAGGCCGGCAACCAGCTCGTCGGCCGCCTCGGAGTTCGCGTGGTAGGTCACGATGACCCGCGCCCCCTGGCTGCCGAGGTGGCGGCTGATGGCACCGCCCACCCGGTGGGCACCGCCGGTGACGAGCACGGTGCGGCCGGCCAGCGGCCCCCCGTCACGCATTTCGGGCTCGGTGTTGTTCTTATTGATGGGCACGGCCCGTATAATCGCACACCCGCTATGCGCTTACGACGACTCGACCTCTACCTGTTCCGCGAAATCCTTGGGCCGTTGGCGCTCGGCTTCTTCGTCTACACCTTCATCCTCCTCGTCCGATTCCTCTTCCAGTCGGCGGAGATGATCATCCGCCGCGGCCTGCCGCTGTCCACCGTCGGCGAGCTTTTGGCCTACACCATGCCCAACATCGTGGTGCTGACCATCCCCATGTCGCTGCTCTTCGGCATCCTCATCGCCATCGGCCGCCTGGCCTCGGACAGCGAACTGGTGGCGCTGCGCTCGTCGGGCATCAGCCTGGTCTCCCTCTACCGGCCGATCCTCCTGATCTCGGCGCTCTTTACCCTGATCAACATCGCCCTGATGATCTGGGCCCTGCCGTGGGGCAACCACGCCCTCCAGTACACCCGCCTGTCCATCATCACCCAGACCGTGGGACAACAGGTCGAGCCCCGGGTCTTCTACTCGGAGTTCGAGGACGCCCTGCTCTACGTCTTCGAGTCGGACGAGGAGTCGGACTGGTGGGAAGGGGTGTTCCTGACCCAGGCGCTGCCCGGGACCCGCAACCAGGTGACGGTGGCCGACCGCGGCCTGCTGCGCCTCGACGACGCCGGCGAACGGGTGGTGCTGGAACTGGAGAACGCCTACACCCACGAGGTCGACTTCAACAGCCCCGGCACCTACCAGGTGAGCTTTCAGAAACGCACCGAGCAGGTGCTGGAGGACGAGTTCACCTCCAGCCAACGCAGCCGCATCTCGGCGAGCAAGGAGGTGCGGGAGCAGACGATCCAGGAACTGATCGCCCTGCGCGGCGACCCGGAGGCCAGCGACGAGCTGCGCAACCTCGCCCTGGTGGAGCTCCACAAGAAGTTCTCCATCCCCTTCGCCTGCATGGTCTTCGGCCTCTGCGCCCTGCCCCTGGGCTTCAACAACCGCCGCGGCGGCAAGGCGTCCGGGTTCGCCCTGTCCATCCTGGTCATCCTTGTCTACTACGTGATGATCTCCAACGGCGAGGAGGCGGCCCGCTTCGGCAAGGCGCCGGCGTGGGTGGCCATGTGGCTGCCCAACCTGATCATGGCCGCCCTCGGCCTGCTGCTCCTGGTGCGCAAGAACCGGGACAAGAGCCTGCTGATCTCGAAGCTCGACCGCTGGGTGCGGGAGGACCTGTGGAGCGGCATCCGCAAGCTCCAGGGCAAGCAGGAACAGCGGCGCCAGAAGCGGCGCGAGAAGCGGGCCCGGGAACGCGACGGCAACGGCTCCACCCCGCGCCGCCCCGACCTGGTGCTGCGCCTGCCCCGCCTGCGCCTCGCCTTCCCCAACATCATGGACCGCTACGTCATGCGGGTCTTCGCCTTCGTCTTCCTGATGGTCCTGCTGTCGGCCCTGTCGATCTACATCGTCGCCGACCTGTCGGACCTGATGGACGACATCATCAAGAACGACGTCCCCCGCGGCCTGGTCTTCGACTACTACAAGTTCCTCATCCTCCAGATCTTCTACGACCTGGCGCCGATCCTGGTGCTGGTGGCGACGCTGATCACCTTCAGCCTCCTGTCGCGCAGCAACGAGGTGACGGCGTGGAAGGCGCTGGGGGTGAGCCTCTACCGGCTGGCGGTGCCGGCCTGCCTGGCGGCCCTGACCATCGTCCTCTTCTCGGTGGTCCTCCAGACCCTGGTGCTGCCGGCCTCCAACGCCCGGGTGGCCGAGATCAAGGACGTCATCAAGGGCCGGGAAACCCCCCGCACCTACCGCCGGGCGGACCGCCAATGGCTGTTCGGGCAGGATCGCTACGTCTACAACTACCTGCGCTACGACCCCCGGCGGGAGAGCCTGCAGCGCCTCCAGGTGTTCGAGTTCGACGACGACCACCGGCTGGTCGGCCGACTGGTGGCGGACCGGGCGGAGTACGACGGCGACAGCGGCCGCTGGCTGTTTGAGGACGGCTGGGTGCGCCGCTTCACCCAGACGGACGACGCCAGCAACAGGACGGACGTCGCCAGCTACCAACGCTTCGACGAGCCGCGCCTGGTCGACTACCCGGAGACTCCGGAGTACTTCGACTCGGAGGTGCGGGCGCCGGAGCAGATGACCTACGGCAACCTTCGGGAGTACATCGACGAGGTGGAGGGGGCCGGTCAGTCGGTGCCCGACCTGAGGGTGCAACTCCACAACAAGATCGCCTACCCGGTGGTGGCCTTCGTCATGGCCCTGGTGGCCCTGCCCTTCGCCTTCCGACTGGGGCGCCAGGGGGCGCTCTACGGGGTCGGCCTTTCACTGGTGCTGGGGATGATCTTCTACATCATCTACGCCTTCTTCACCACGCTGGGCGAGGCGGCGGCGCTGCCGCCCTTCATCGCCGTCTGGGCCCCCAGCCTGCTGTTCACCCTCTTCGCCGTGTACCTCTTCCTGGGCGTCCGCACCTAGCCGGGGTCCGGGCTGAGCCAGGCCTAACCGAAGGGTGACACCGGGAAACCGGCGTCGTCCCGCACCGCCCGGGCCTGCTCCAGGTGGCGGCGCTGATGGGCGATCAGCATCTCCAGGGTCTCCCCCACCCCCAGGGTGAGCAGCGGCACCACCGGGTGCTTGACCCGGCTCTTCACCAGGTGGCAATCAGCCGCGCCGGCGAGGAGGCGCCGCAGGTGCTCCTGGGAGGTGGCGAAGCGCTCCCGCACCCGCCCCGGCACGTCCGGGGGCGGCCCCAGGGAGCCGGGGGCGCGAAGCTTCATCTTGCCCTCCGGGCCGGCCAGGTGGATGAGCAGACGGCCGAGCCAGCCCGGAGCGTACTCTCCCCCCGCACGTCCGCCCTCACCGGTCGGCGCCGGCTCCCGCCCCGCCCCCTCCACCCCGGCCAGCACCGGGTCCTCGTAGAGGTCGGTCATCTGGATCAGGTGCTCCAGGCAGTGGGCGATGCTCCACCGCTCCGGCGCCGGGCGCCAGCGGAGCTGGGTCGGCGTCAGGCCCTGGGTCAGGTCCTCGACGTCGGAGTCGATGGCGTCCAGGCGATGGCCCAGGTCCTCCAGGTGGCGACCGGCGGGGATCGGCTCTCGCTTGCTCCAGGGGCTTTTGCTCATGGTCAAATCCAGGGGTGAGAAAAGAAAAGGCGGCTCGGGCCAGGCGGCGACCCATCGGCTGAGGCGGCCTCAGGATCAGAGGCGGGCTCAGGATCAGAAGCGGCTCAGGTCACGGCCGAACAGGCGGTTCTTGGTCCAGTCGAACAATACCTTGATCTTGTTCGACAGGCTGACCAGCTTGGTGATGTAGACGGAGCGCCAGAACAACCACGCCGAGCGGCCGCTCCACTTTGCCTTGGGAAGGTCGGCCAGCGCCTCCCCGGCTCCGATGTAGGCCAGCATACCCTGGCTCTTGAAGTCGAAGGGCTGGCCGTCAGCCTCCGGGTCGCGGCGCTGCTGGTCCAACCGGCGGGCCAGGTACTTGCCCTGCTGCTGGGCCGCCTGGGCGGTGGCGGGCAACGGCTGGTCGGGGCAGACGGCACAGTCGCCGAGGGCGTAGACCCGCTCCCGGCCCAGCAGCCGCAGGTGGCGGTCCACCACCAGGCGGCCTGTCTCGTCGTGCTTCGCATCCAGCTCCTCGATGAAGCGCAGCGGGGCGTTTCCACCGGCCCAGATCACCAGGCCACAAGGGATCTCCTCACCCCCGCCCAGGGTCACCAGCTCGGGCCGGATTCGCTCCACCCGGGCGTCCAGCCGGACGTCGATCCTCTCCCGCAGGAAGTGCTCCCGGGTGTAGTCGGCCAGCGCCTCATCGTAGCCGGTGAGCAGGCGGTCCATGGCTTCCACCAGGACCACCCGGCTCTGCGCCACCAGTTCCGGATCGCTCTTCTTCAGTTCCCGATCCATCAGGTCGCGGATCTCCGCCGCCACTTCCACCCCGGTGGGGCCGCCGCCGCAGACGACGAAGGTCAGCCGGCGCTCCACCTCCCCCTGCGCCAGCCCCGGCACCTGGGCTGAGGCGAAGCGGTCGAGGATCGACTTGCGGATCGCCCGGGCGTCGGCGACGTCCTTCAAGGTCAAGGCGTGTTCCAGGGCCCCATCGACGCCGTAGTCCGCCACCCGGGCGCCGACGGCGATGGCCAGGTGGTCGTAGCCGACGGCGAAGTGGTCCCCCCCCACCGCCCCACGGCACACCACCCGGCGTGCCGTGAAGTCCACCTCCTCAGCGGCGGCCTGGATCAGGCGCACGCCGGAGAGGCGCCGGCCCACCGGCTCGGTAATGCTGCGAAACTCCACCGTGCCGACGGTGGCGGAGGCGAGGAGAGGGTAGAACAGGAAGTAGTTGCGCGGCGCCACCAGGGTGACGTCCCAGCGCTGACGGGACAGGCGATGAAGCAGCGAGTACCCGGCGAAGCCACAGCCCAGCACCACCAGCCGGGCCCGGCCGCCGGTGGGGTCGCTCAAAGCGCCGCGGGCGGCTCGAAGTCGAGGATCACCCCTCCGGGGCGCCCGCCTCCCGCCTGCCCCGGAACGGCACCCCCCCGGCTCCGCCAGTAACGCTGGCAGTGGGTGCGCAGGGTGGCGTCGAGCCAGGCGTCAGGGTCGCCCAACTCCCCCCACCGATACACCAGCATGCTCAACGCCTGGTTGAGCAGTTCGGCGGTGTCCTCGGGAGGGATGCGGTGGGCGATGAGGAGATCCTGGATCCGCTCTTCACTGCCCGCCAGGAATCGGCTTATCGGGCTGTCGGGCGTCCCCGACCCGCCCATCTCGTCGGCGGAGTGCGATGACGTTTGGCGAACGGGGGCGTTCATGGCAGCTTCTCGACCGCCGCCGGGACGAGCTCAAGGCGGGAGAGCTCCCGCTCCAGGTGGGCCAGGCTTCTCTGGGTCATCTTGCGCACGCTCCCGGCGGTGAAGCCGAGGCGGACTCCGGCTTCCGCCGAGGTGCAGCCCAATCCGTAGCGCAGGTGCAGGAGGCGTTGGTGGTGGGGCGCCAGGCCCTCCAGGGCGTGGGAGAGATCGCTTCGCAGGTTGCTGCGCTCCTGCTCAGGGGCCTGGGCACGGGCCAGCAACTCCAGGACCGCGTCATCGACCAGGTCGTAGATGCGGGCGCGGCGCTTGCGCCAGTAGATGTTGCAGCGATTGCGCAGGGTGGCCACCAACCAAGCTTCCGGCGAGCGAATCGTGTCCCATTTGGACAGAAGGATGACGAAGGACTCCTGGAGGAGATCCTCGGCGTCCTGCGTCGGGATCCGGTACCGGTATAGAACCCGACTGAGGGTTGGGCGGCACCGGTCAAGAAGCTGCTCAAACTCCACCGTCTCCGTCTCATCGTAAATGAATAACGGCGACAGAGTAGCAGCCGCCCAGGCGCCTTGTCCAGACGCGCATGGATCGCCTTCCTGGGTGCGGCTTCCGGAGCGCCTATGTGGAAAGGCCGCCGCGGAACGGCAATCCCGGGTTGGCCCGGCTGCGCCGCAGGTACTCCGCCACTTCCTGGATCAGCGGCACCGTGGCCGCCTCCTTGCGGGCGGCGTCGCGGAAGAAGAGCAGCGCGGCGATGACCTCCTGATGCGCCTTCTGGCTGCTGAAGATGGGCAGCATCTCCTCGGCCAGGCGCCGCACCTCGGCGGTCTTGCCCTCGCGGCTGTAGACCGCCGCCAACTCCAGGGAGACGAGGGCGGAGTCGTAGCCCAACCCTTCCTCGATGAAGCTCGACCGCACCTCTTTGTAGAGGGCGGCGGCGCGCTTCAGCCAGCCCAGGCCGTCGTACACCTTGGCCTCCAGCCAGCGGAAGCGGACGAAGTCGATCTGGCCACCCAACTGGAGGTGGAGGGCGCGGATCTCGTCCAGGCGGCCCAGCGCCTCGCGGTAGCGAGCGGTGTCGACCAGCAGGTGGACCAGGTTGTGGCCAGCCACCAGCACCTGGCGTGGATCCTGGTCCGGGTCGATGAGGGAGACACCGTCACGCAGCAGCGAAACCGCCGTCTCCGGGTCGTCCCGGCGCTGCGCCAGGCGCGCCTTGCGGATCAGGGCGCTGCCCCGCAGGTGGTCTTCGCTGGAGCGCTCGGCCAGGCTGATCACCCGGTCGAGCAGGGCGAAGGCTTCGTCGAAGCGCTTGAGGTCGCCGTAGAGGGCCGCCTGGAGCACCAGCATGCGGCAGCGCTCCGCCGGATCGCCGCTGCCCCGCTCCAGGTGCTGGCGGGCGGTGTCCAGGGACTCCTGGGCGTCCCACATCAGGTTCTGGATGCGCTGGGCGTTGCCGAGCTGGCTCCACGCCCGGGCCCGCAGGTCGTGCACCGCGGCCGCCGAATAGCGGCTCTCGGGAAGAAGCTCGGCCACCGTCGTCGCCAGTCGGGCCAAGGCCACGGCGTCGGCGGGCTGGCGCGAGCCGCTCTCCCGACTGTCTTCGAGGAGGGACTCCACCAGGGCCCAGACGTGGAACCGGGGATCCCCCTGCACGCGCTCGGCCCGCTCGTCCTCGCTCAGACCTTCGAGATCGGCACGCAGGCCCGGGGCCATCTCCCGCTCCTGGGCGAAGGAGCGCTCACGCTCGGCCAAGGTGGCGGCGACGCGGGTGAACATCGGCTGGTACTCCTTGCGCCGCGCTTCCCCACTCCCCCGCTCGTCGATGGCGACGACCTTCTTGGTCTCCGGGGCGCGCACCAATTCCTTGGGCCACCAGGCGCCGGTCTCCCGGCGGCAGGAGACGCAACCGGAGAGCAGGTGGCGCACCACCTCCCGGGCGTCGTCCCGGGGCAGCCGGCCCTTCATGAAGCTGGCCAGGGTTTCCGTGCTCGGGTGGCTCTCAAAACCGGAGTCGCTCTCCGAGGCGAGTTGGGACACGGACGCGGAAGGGTGGAAACCGGATCGGTCCTCCCCGCCGGAATTGTGGGGGCTGGTCGGTCCGTCACTCATGGGCGATCTCCGGTGGCACGCTCGTCGTTATCGAGGAAGCCCACCGCCGTCAGCTCTTTGCTGAGGTTGGTCAGGCAGCGACTCGTGATCTTACGGATGCTGGAAGGCTGGTAGCCCATGCGCTCGGCCACCTCGCTGGGACCCAGGCCGAGGCCGTAGCGCAGGCGCAACAGTCTCTGGCAACGGTCCGGCAGGCGCCCCAGGACGCGGTCGAAGTCCCGGGAGAGGTCCTGGCGTTCCTGGGACGGGCGCTCCGGCTCGCTGAGCAGTTCGAGGATGGCGGCGTCCATGCCGTCGATGATCCGCTTGCGGCGCTTGCGCCAGTACATGATGCACTTCTTGCGCAGGGTGCCGACCAGCCATGCCTCGGGGCATTGCACCTTCTCCCACTTGTACAGCAGCGTGAGGTAGGTGTCCTGCAGCACGTCTTCGGCATCTTCAGGTGGAATGTCGTAGCTACCCAGAACCCGCTCCAGGGCAGACCTGACCCGACCCAGCACCTGGGAGATGTCCTCCGCCGTGCTACTCCGATCCGGAATCGTCATATTTTCAGTACCTTCGGTCATTTGGGTTGCACCTAGATTACCACCCGCCCTAAGTTTTGTCTATAGCCTATCGTCTATAGATCGAGACTTGCAGTCCACGGAATCCTAAAAATGAAGCCAACAGGGTGCCGGGACGCCCCCGAGCCCTACTCTTCCAGCTCTTTAAAACCGCTGTCCACCAGTTCCCTGGTGAGTGCCGCGATGCACCGGCTGGTCACCTTCCGGATACTGGAAGGCTGGTATCCGAGCAGCTCCGCCACCTCTTTGGAGCGGTGCCCCAGGCCGTAGCGCAGGACCAGCACGTTGCGGCAGCGCTGGGGCAGCTTGGCGAGAACCTTCTCCAGATCGCGGCGCAAGGCAACCTCCTTCTGCCCCGGCGCCTCGGGCTGGGCCAACAGTTCCAGCATGGCCGAGTCCACCGCGTCCCATATCTGCCGCCGGCGCTTGCGCCAATAGACGATGCAACGGTTGCGCACCGTCGCCACGACCCACGCTTCCGGGTTGTAGATCTGGTCCTTCTTGTAGACAAGGTCGAGGAAGCTCTGCTGCAGGATGTCCTCGGCGTCCTCCGGGGGAACCCGGAAGCGGCCGAAGACCCGCTTCAGCTTCGGCTGCAACTGCTCGAAGAGCTCCCCTACGGAGACGGGGTCTTGGGGTTCGTCCAGTAAGCTCATCGAGATTTCGCGCCGCTGATGGAACTGGCAAACTACCACCCCAGCGATGGCGTTGTCCAACCCGCCGAGCGCCGCGGAGAGCCCCTGCCGGCGCTCACCCGGGGTGGTCAGTCGAGGCCCGCGGCCTCCGCCACTTCCGCCATCTTGTCGGTCTTCTCCCAGGGGAACGCGTCGTCGCTCGGGGTGCGGCCGAAGTGGCCGTAGGCCGCGGTCTGACGGTAGATGGGCCGGCGCAGCCCGAGGTGCTCGATGATCCCCTTCGGGGCCAGCGGGAAGATCTCCCGGATCAGCTCCTGCATGCGGTGGGCTTCCAGCTTGCCGGTGCCGAAGGCGTTGACGTGGACCGAGACCGGCTCGGGGACTCCGATGGCGTAGGCGAGTTGCACCTCCAGGCGCTCGGCGACCCCGGCGGCGACCAGGTTCTTGGCGATGTAGCGCGCCATGTAGCTGGCCGACCGGTCCACCTTGGTCGGATCCTTGCCGGAGAAGGCGCCCCCACCGTGACTGCCGACGCCGCCGTAGGTATCGACGATGATCTTGCGCCCGGTGAGGCCGCAGTCGCCCTGGGGGCCGCCGACCACGAAGCGGCCGGTGGGGTTGATGTGGAACACCGTGTCGTCGTCCAGCAACTCCCCCGGCACCACCGGCTTGACGACCTGTTCGATGACACCCTCCCGGATGTCGTCGTTGGAGACGCTGTCGGCGTGCTGGGTGGAGATGACCACCGTGTGGACCCGCACCGGGCGGTAGCCCTCGTACTGCACCGTCACCTGGCTCTTACCGTCGGGGCGCAGCCAGTCCAGCCCGTCCCGCCGGACGTCGGCCAGGCGCTTGGTCAGCTTGTGGGCCAGCATGATGGGCAGCGGCATCAGTTCCTCGGTCTCGCGGCAGGCGAAGCCGAACATCAGCCCCTGGTCGCCGGCGCCACCGGGATCGACGCCCATGGCGATGTCCGGCGACTGGGGGTCGATGGCGGAGAGCACGGCGCAGGTGCTGCCCTCGAAGCCGGCGGTGGGATCGTTGTAGCCGATGTCGAGGATCGTCTGCCGGGCCAGCGACGAGAAATCGACGTAGCCATCGGTGGTGATCTCCCCCGCCAGCAGGCACATGCCGGTGTTGACCAGGGTCTCGCAGGCGACCCGGCCGTTCGGGTCCTGACGCAGCACGTCGTCCAGGACGGTGTCGGAAATCTGGTCAGCCACCTTGTCCGGGTGGCCTTCGGTGACCGACTCCGAGGTGAAGATGCGGCTGTTGTTCTCTGTCATGGGGATGTTCCTATCCGATCGATCCGGGCCGGGCCCGGTGGTTTTTCGCAAACGGGTGTGAGGTGAAAAGCGTCAGGTGGGTCAGGGTTCTCGGGAAGTCCGGCGGTCACCGGGCGCTGCGGATGCTAACACAGGCAAATACGTGCGGACCGCTTCGGGAAGCCTCGGCGGCCAGGCTCCGGGTCAGCTCCGCCGGTGCCCCGGGCGCCCCTCCAGCATGCCGTAGAAGAGGCTGGACAGGGCGTTGGTGGTGGCCATGGCGGTGGCCCGCCGGCGGTCTTCGACGCCACCGGTGATGGAGCTCATCATGCCACCGCCCCGGCGCGTGCCGGGAACGGCGAAGGGGACCTGGTCGCCCCCCAGGCCGGAAACCAGCCGCGGCGGCAGCTCCACCGAGCCACTGCCCCCCCAGGCCTCGCCCACCGGCGACAGCACCACCGTCCAACTGTGGACGAACCAGTGGACGTCGTCCCCCACCTCCACCGGGCTGAGGGTGCCCTCGGTGGCGACGCAGACGTGATACTCCCCGCCGATCCGTTCGGCCATCGCGCGCACCCGCTGGCCAGCCAGCTCGAACGCCTCGGCGTCGGAGATGGGCAGGCCGGTGGCGTCGTCGTCCACCGGTTGGGGGACCACGGCGGCGGTGACGTTGCGCCCCAGGTGATCCTGGAAATAGCGCACCGCCCCCTGGCGCACGCCGAGGAGCTTTTCCGGGTTGGTTCCGGCCACCGCCACCGAGACTCCGGTTTGGAGGCGCTGCCAGAACTCCCTAAGATCGGGTTTGTGATTACCAGCCGTCATAACAGGAAGCTGAAGGATATGCGCCGGGTCCGACGATGTAAAGACGACCGGGCCCTCATCGAAGGTCCGCACCTGGTGGGCGAGGCCGTGGCGTCGGGCACCGCCCTGGAGGCGGTGCTGGCGGCGCCGGCCTTCCTCGCCCAACCCGCCGGTGCCGACCTCCGCCGCCGCCTGGACGCCGCCGGCGTCGCCTGGGAGGAGGTCGAGGAGGACCTCCTGGACGCGGTGATGGACGCCGACTCGCCCCGCGGCGTGGCCGCCATCGCCCACCTGCCCCGCCCCGCCGCCGGCGACCTGCCGCGCCACGCCGGGGCCGTCTACGTCTACGCCGACGGCATCCAGGACCCGGGAAACCTGGGCGCCCTGGCGCGCTCCGCCGAGGCCGCCGGCGCCGCCGCCCTGGCCCTCGGCCCGGGGTGCGCCCATCCCAACCACCCCCGGGCGCTGCGCGCCTCCGCCGGCAGCCTGCTGCGCCTGCCGGCGGCCCGGCGGGTGGCGGCGGAGGCCGTGGAGCGCCACCTCTCGGACCTGGCGCCGCGCTGGGCGGCCCTGGCCACCCGGGGCGGCACGGCGCTCTGGGACTGCGACCTCGGCGGCACCCTGATCCTCGCTGTCGGTGCCGAGGGGCCGGGCCTGTCGCCGGCCATCGAGGCCCGGGCCGAGGTTCGCCTGACCATCCCCCTGGCGGCCCCCGTCGAATCCCTCAACGCCACCGTCGCCGCCTCCCTGGTGCTCTTCGAGATCCGCCGCCGGAAGGCGCCCGAGGCGCCCGCCGGCCCGGCGCCCTGACGACGGCCCCCGGTCCGTAGCGAGGAATCTCGCCCGGGCCGAACTGCTTTACAATGATGCGTCGAGGCGCGCCGGGACGCCCCGGGGATGCGCCGGCCAGCCCGCCGTCCTCTCGACCGCCGCCCCGTCTCGAACACCACCCACCCTGCCGCGCCCCGAAAAACCGAGCCCCTTGAAGTGAAGTGAAGGGCCTGAAGTGAAGGAAGCGAAGTGAAGGAAGCCTTGACCCGACAGCCGTCCAGCCCGCCCCGCCGCCGCCTGCGCCGCACCTGTAGCGCCGCCGCCGCGTGCCTGATCCTGCTCCTCCCCGCCTGCGGTGGCGACGACCGCGCCGGTGGCACCGCCGTCGAGCCGCTGCCGCCGCGCAGCAACATCCTGCTCATCACCACCGACACCCTGCGCGCCGACCACCTGGGCGCCTACGGCTACCCCCGGGACACCTCCCCCACCCTCGACGCCCTGGCCGCCGAGGGGGTGCGCTTCGAGCGGCCGGCGGTGCAGTGGCCCAAGACCGGCCCCTCCTTCGCCTCCATGTTCACCGCCACCTACCCGAAGGACAACGGCATCGTGCGCCGCATCGGCCAGCCGCTGCCCTGCCGCTTCCGCATGCTGGCGGAAGAGCTGTCCGACGCCGGCTACCAGACCCACGCCGTGGTCGCCAACGCCGCCGTCTCCCACGACTTCTACTTCGACCAGGGCTTCGACAACTACATCGAGGCCTGGGAGCACCCGCCGGAGGACGGCCTGGACCCCACCGGCGCCGAGGCGGTGACCCGGCTGGCCACCGCGCTGCTGGAGCGCATCGAGCAGCGCGACGCCCCCTACTTCCTCTGGGTCCACTACCTCGACCCCCACTTCCCCTACACGCCGCCGGGGGAGTACTCCGACCGCTTCCAGGGAGACGAGCACTACGACGCCGGCCGCACCATCCCGATCAGCGACCGCCCCACCCAGCAGATGCGCGGCATCGGCCAGGAGCAGGTGTTGGACGGCCAGGATGAGCTGGACTTCTACCGCGCCCGCTACGACGCCGAGGTGTCCTACAACGACCACTGGATCGGCCAACTGCTGGACGAGGCGGGGGAACGCGACCTGCTGGGCGGCACCCTCACGGTGTTCACCTCCGACCACGGCGAGTCCCTGGGCGAGCACCACTACTACTTCGACCACGGCCGCTTCCCCTTCCAGACCTGCACCCGGGTGCCGTTGATCCTCCACTACCCCGGCGTCCTGGAGCCCCGGGTCGATCCCCAGCCGGTGGAGCTGGTGGACCTGGCGCCGACGATCCTCGAAGCCGCCGGGCTGGAGCTCCCGGGCGGGGTCTGGATGCAGGGCCGCAGCCTGACGCCGCGGCTGCGAGGCGTCGCCGACCCCGGCGCCGGCGACGACGTCCGGGTCGACGCCGAGGGCCGGCGCCTGGCCTTCTCCGAGGCCGGCTGGGAGACCAACAACAAGTGGCAGAAGGTGGTCCAGGACGACCGCTTCAAGCTGGTCTTCGCCCAGGTCAACCCGGAGCAGAAGTGGATCGGCGGCCCCGGCGTCCGCTTCACCCTCTACGATCTGGACAACGACCCCGGCGAGACGGTGAACGTGGGCGAGGAGTTCCCCGAGGACCTGGAGCGGCTGAAGCGCGAGCTGTGGGCCTGGGAGAACGCCGAGAAGTTCCCCGTCGCCACCGAGCCGGCGGCGGCGGAGTGCGGCGACCAGCGGGAGATGCAGGACGAGACCCGGGAGATCCTGAAGAGCCTGGGGTACTTGAGATGAAGCCACCGGTAACAGCGCGAGAGGAGAGGGCATGAAGATCGGCATCGGTTCGGACCACGCGGGCTACCGCTACAAGGAACGGATCCAGGACTGGCTGGAGACCCGGGGCCACCAGGTCCGGGACTTCGGCACCGACTCCACCGAGTCGGTGGACTACCCCCGCTTCTGCCGCCCGGTGGCCGAAGCGGTGGCCTCCGGCGAGTGCGAACGGGGCATCGTCCTGGGTGGCTCGGGCAACGGCGAGGCGATGGTGGCCAACCGCGTCGCCGGGGTGCGCTGCGCCCTGGTGTGGAGCGTCGAGTCGGCCCGCCTGGCCCGCCTCCACAACGACGCCAACTGCATCTCCATCGGCGAGCGCCTGGTGGACTGGGGGACGGTGGAGGGGATCCTGGAAGCCTGGCTGACCACCGAGTTCGAGGGCGGGCGCCACGTCCGCCGCATCCGCCAGATCGACGATCCGGGGTACGGAACCGGCGCCGAGGCCGGGGCGGCGGGCGACGGGTGAGCGGCGAAGCCACAGCCAGCGACGTGGCCGGCGCCGCGCCGGCCGACGCCGCCACCACCGGCGCCGGCGTCTCCCCCGAGGGCCGCGCCGCCCTCGCCGCGGCGCTGGGGGCCCAGCGGCTGCGCGAAGACGTGCCGCTGGCCGAGTTCACCACCTTCAAGATCGGCGGCCCGGCGGAGCTCTACTACGAGGCCGGCGACGCCGAGGAACTGGCCCGGGCCGTCACCGCCGCCCGGGACGCCGGCGTCCCCACCCACCTGCTGGGGGTCGGCGCCAACATCCTGATCGGCGACGGTGGCTTCCCCGGCTTCGTCATCCACAACCACGCCCGGGCCATGCAGGCGGACGCCGACAGCGGCCGGGTGTGGGCCGAGAGCGGCGCCATCGTCTACCCGGACCTGATCGAGTTGGCGGTCTCCCACCGCCTCTCCGGCCTCGAGCACTACGTCGGCATCCCCTCCACCGTCGGCGGCGCCCTGTGGCAGAACCTCCACTTCCTGTCGCCGCCACCGGAGCGCGAGCGCACCATGTTCATCGAGGAGGTGCTGGAGGAGGCGGACCTGCTGACCGAGGAGGGGGAGCGCAAGACCGTCGGCGTCGACTACTTCGAGTACGGCTACGACCAGTCGATCCTGCACCACCGGGACGACGTCGTCCTCTCCGCCACCTTCCGCCTGGAACCGGCCCAGGAAGAGCGCCTGCGGGAGATCATGCGGGCCAACCTCCAGTGGCGCGGCGAGCGCCACCCACCGCTGGACACCGAGCCCTCGGCGGGCTCAATCTTCAAGAAGATTGAAGGCGTCGGCGCCGGCCGGCTCATCGACGAGGCGGGGCTCAAGGGCCACACCATCGGCGGCGCCGTGGTCAGCCCCCGCCACGCCAACATAATGGTCAACACCGGCGGTGCCACCGCCGCCGACGTGCGCGCCCTCATCGCCCACGTCCAGGGGGTGGTGCGGGACCAGACCGGCTACGAGCTGGAGCCGGAGATCTCCTTCATCGGCCGCTTCTGACCCCACCTGACCGCTCAACACTCACTGCACGGGCTTACCCCGTTTGTAAGGTTTCGGTCATCCAAGTTGCCCTCGGGGGAGGACGCCGGCCGGGGCACCCGCCGCGTCACCGGCTGTACTTGAACATCAGTCCGGCGATCTCCTCGCTGAGCTCCCGCCGGCGCTCCTCGTCTCCTGACTCGAAGGCGTCCATCATGCACTGCTCCATGTGCTCCGCCAGAAGCCGGCGGGAGACCTGGCGCAGCGCCTGGTGCACCGCCGCCACCTGGGTCAGGACGTCCACACAGTAGCGCCCCTCCCCCACCATGCCGGAGATGCCCCGCACCTGCCCCTCGATCCTCGCCAGCCGCCGTTGAAGCTCGCGGTCGGCGGCTCCCTCCCCCGTCTCGGGAACCCGCCGCCTACTTTTGATCTTTTCCATGCACTGAAACATATACCCGCAGGGGGTATTCGTCAACCCTGAAAACCCTTCATTTCATGCTGCTGACCCATAAAATCCGCTCCTGCGGGCAAAACCTAGCCTATGCCTTGACATCTATGTATAGACCGTTACAATCCATAAACGCTGCGGAAGCAAACGAATGAGGCGGTATCCGAAGGATGGCCGGAGAGTGGAGCACCCCGGCGGACAGGGAATCCTTGGAGCCGATCCTCCTCGTTTACGAATCTGTAAAATTTCTTGGCTGGATTGCGAATGGGGAAGAAGATCCACACCATCATCCTGGTGCCACATGCCCGTGCGCGCCTCCGTAAATGGCGGGTCAGTGATCGTCAGATCACCATCACCGTCGCCCTCCTGGTCACCCTCACCTTGGCCGCCGCCTTCTTCACCTGGGGCTACTTCTCCCAGACTGTGGACAGCGCCGAGATCGAGCGTCTCCGATCCGAGAACGAGGATTTACGCTCCGTCAACACGTCCTTCGAGACCAGCGTCCGGGACCTCCAGGACAAGCTGGCGTCGTACGAGGACCGGACCCTGGAACTGGCCATCGTCGCCGGCCTCGATCCCACCGCCGCCGGTGGTGAGGCGGGCCTGGGCGGCGACGCCGAGCCTCCCTCCCTGGATGAGATCGCGGTCCGCACCGAGCGCCTGGACGGCACCCTGGACGAGGTCGAGGCCGAGCTTCAGGAGCGCCTGCGCTGGATCTCCTCCACCCCCGCCATCACCCCCGCCAAGGGCATCCTGACCAGCGGCTTCGGCAATCGCAGTGATCCCTTCCACAACAGCCGCGCCTTCCACGGTGGCCTCGACATCGCCGCCGCCCCGGGGGCCCCGGTCCACGCCACGGCGGACGGAGTCGTCACCCTGGCGGGCCGCAACGGCGGCCTCGGCAAGGCGGTCTTCCTGTCCCATGGCTACGGCCTCGCCACCCGCTACGGCCACATGTCCAGCCTGGCGGTCAAGGCGGGTCAGAAGGTCGAGCGTGGCGACGTCATCGGCTACGTCGGCAACACCGGCCGCTCCACCGGCTACCACCTGCACTACGAGGTCCACCTCGACGGCAAGGCGGTCAACCCCGCCGCCTACCTGCTCGACCGCTCCTCCCGCTAGAACCCCCTCCGGCCCCGCCCCCGCGGGGCCCGCACCACCTTCCCCGCGGCCTTCCGCCGCAGCCGCCCGGTAACGAAACGCCGGGCCAGACGCCCATACAATTCAAGCCTGTTTTCCGGACCCGATCCGCGGTTCGCCGCGTCCGGTCCGGTCCTGGAGTTCTCTGAGACCGGTTTCCGCCCGCCCTTCCTCTCCCCTCAGGAAGAAAGGAGACCGAACCATGCGCCAGAGGTCCAACCCCTCCCCCGCCGGCCCCCCCAAGGCCGCACGCCCCACCCGAATCTGCATCACGACCCTCCTCACCCTCGCCCTCCTCCTCGCCGCCCCTCTCGGGGCCGTCGGGCAGGAGGAGCCCCCGCCCGCCCCGACCCGCTCTCCGGACGGCCTGTGGCAGGTCCTGGATGAGGTGCGATTTCCCGCCGACTTCCAGGCCCCAGCCTCCTTCGTCGCCCTGGGCCTCGACGAGGATCTACTGGCCGCCCTCCTCGCCGCCGCGCCGCCGGAGGCCTTCGGCCGTGTCGCGGCGGCGAGCGGAATCACCCTGCCCCATCCCGACGGCGGCTTCGCGCCGGTGTCGGTGGCCGAGAGCCTGTTGATGGAGCGGGAACTGGCCGAGCGCTTCCCCGAGCTCCACACCTACGTCTTCGCCGGCGGCGCCTCCGGGCACCTGGTGATGACCCCGTCCGGGGCCCACGCCGCAGCGCAGACCGGTGCCGGCTTGTGGTGGGTGGAGCCAGTGGAGACCGCCGACGGCCGCGTCTACCTGAGCTACTTCGACGCCGAACGCCGCGACGGCGCCAACGTCATCATCCACGACCCCCACATGGGCGACCACGGCGACCCCACCACGCCGCCGGTGCCCCCCGTGCCCGCCGCCCTGTCGGCCGCCGCCGCCCCGACCCCGGCCGTCGCCGCCCTGGAAGCCGGCAGCCAGTTGCGCATCTACCGCCTGGCCGCCTCCACCACCGGGCAGTTCTACCAGGCCCGGGACAACGGTGGCGGCCTCCTCGACGTCATCGCCTCGCTGCTGGTGGACCTGGCCGGCGCCAACGCCGTCTTCGAGCCGGAGGTGAGCGTCCGCCTGGTGCTCGCCGCCGCCAGCCTGGACGTGATCTACGACGAGCCCTTCGGCGACCCCTTCAACAACTTCGACTCCGCCTGCGACCTGCGCGATGACAACCGCGACAACATGAAGGCCGAGCTCGACGATGACGACTACGACCTCGGCTTCCTCTTCGCCTCCCGGAGCGGCGGCGGCGCCAACGGCTGCGCCTGGTTCGTGGTCTGCCTGACGACCAACAACACCCTGCACAAGGCCCGGGGCGCCGGCAAGATGGGCAACGACGGCGCCAACAGCGCCAGCGGTCTCCTCGCCCACGAGGTGGGGCACCAACTGGGTGCCCGCCACACCTTCAGCGGCGAGGACGGCGCGTGCAGCGAGAACGAGTTCCTGGCCGGCGACAGCGAGAGCGGTTACGAGCCCGGCAGCGGCACCACCCGCATGTCCTACAACGGCAACTGCGACGACGACAACGTCGACGTCAGCCCGCCGGTGCCCGCCGGCTCCTACTTCCACTCCCGCAGCTTCGACGAGATCGTGGGCAACGTGTTCTTCGGCAGCGGCGCCACCTGCGGCAGCCTGGTGGCCACCGCCAACCAGCCGCCGACGGTGGACGCCGGGGCCGACTACACCATCCCCCAGCGCACCCCGTTCACCCTCACCGGCAGCGGCGCCGACGACCAACCCTTGACCTTCAACTGGGAGCAGTACGACCGCGCCGTCGAGCAGCGCCCCATCGACACCGACCCCGGGGACGGCCCGATCATCCGCTCCATCCCCCCGGACACCGATCCGACCCGCACCGTGCGCCGGCTGGAGAACCTGCTGGACGGCACCCAGCGGGCCGGCGAGATCCTGCCCCAGGACGACCGCGAGCTGAACTTCCGGCTGATCGCCCGGGACAACCAGATGGGCGGCGGCGGCGTGGCCTACGACGCCATGCGGATCACCGTGGACGGCCCACCCTTCTTCATCACCGCACCCAACTCCGGCGTTCTGGAGGCGGCCTGCCAGGAGCCGCTGACCTGGGTGGTGGGAGGTGGCTCGGTGGCGGCCCAGGTGGAGGCGCTTTTTGACGACGGCCCCCACACCTTCACCACGCCGCTGATCGGCCCGGTGGCCAACGACGGCGCGGACAGCTTCACCGTGCCCTGCGCCCTCGGCGCCGAGGGGCGCATCAAGCTCCAGTCGGTGGGCAACATCTTCTTCGACGTCAATGACCAGGACCTGGAGGTGGTCAACACGCCACCGTCGGTGGAGGTCTCGGCCAGTGGTGGCGTGGTGGACGACGAGTGCGAGTTCCTCGTCGAGTTCAGCGCCAGCGCCAGCGACCCCTGCGGCCTGACCCCGGGGGACGTCGAGGTGGACCTGGTCAAGGCGGAGGACAACTTCACCCTGGGCGCCCCCAACCTGGCCTTCCAGCAGGTCTCGGACACCGAGGTGGAAGTGACCGGCAGCGCCGTGATCTCCGACCTCCTCGCCTCGCCGGCGGAGCTCAGCGTGGTGGTCACCGCCACCGACGCCTGCGGTGCCGCCACCGAGGGCTCCGCCGAGGCGGTGGTCAGCGACGAGACGCCGCCGGAGATCGACGTCACCGTCGATCCCGACACCCTGTGGCCGCCGAACCACAAGATGCGCAGCGTCGAAGCGGTGGTGACCGCCACCGACAACTGCCCCGGCGTCGCCTTCACCCTCAGCGCGGTGACCAGCGACGAGCCGGAAAACGGCCTCGGCGACGGCGACACCGCCCCCGACGTGGCGGGTGCCGACCTGGGCACCGCCGACCTGGAAGTGATGCTGCGCTGCGAACGGGCCGGCCTTGGTGACGGGCGCACCTACACCCTCACCTACACCGCGGTGGACGGTTCGGACAACGAGGCCGAAGCGTCAGCGACGGTGGAAGTGCCGAAGTCGCGGCAACCCTGAGGCGGCCCGGCCCCTGCCGCATCGCCGGCGCTTGGCGGCGCCCTGGTAAGAAGGCTGCCGGCGCTGGAGCGGGCCGCAGGGGCCGCCGCGTCCCGTCAGTGGCCGGAAGTCGTGGCCCGCGGCGGCCGTTACAGGGAGGGACGGCCGCCGCCGCCGTCGAAACGACCCACCCGGGCCCGACGCCCGCCCCCTGGAGACCCGATGCCGCTCGATCTCACCGACCGCCTCGTCCCCCCGCAGCCCTCCTCCCCCACCCGGCGCCGCTTCCTGTGGGGCCTGGGCGCCGCGACGGCGGCCTGTCTGCTGCCCGATCCCTTGCGCCTGTTGGCCTCGGAGGGCACTGCTCGGTCAGAAGGAGCGATCCTGACCAAGGCGATCCCCTCCACCGGCGAACGGATCCCGGTCCTCGGCATGGGGACCTGGCTCACCTTCAACGTGCTCCCCCTGGGCGGCCTGCTGGACACGCGGGTGGAGGTGATGCGGCGCTTCTTCGCGGCCGGCGGCGGGATGATCGACTCCTCCCCCATGTACGGCCAGTCGGAGAAGATCGTGGGGGAAGGCCTGGAGCGGCTGCCCAACCACGGGGGGCCGGGGAGTGATGCCGGCCTGTTCAGCGCCACCAAGGTGTGGACGCCGTTTCAGCGCCTGGGGCGGGGCCAGATCGAGGACTCCCGCGAGCTGTGGGGCGTCGATCGCTTCGACCTGTTGCAGGTCCACAACCTGGTGGAGTGGGAGGGGCACCTGGAGACCCTGCGCCAGCTCAAGGCGGAGGGCAAGGTGCGCTACGTCGGCGTCACCACCTCCCACGGCCGGCGCCATGCCGAGCTGGAGGCGGTGATCCGTGCAGTCTCGAAAAACCAGGGTCAGGACCTCGACTTCGTCCAGTTCACCTACAACATCCTGGACCGGGAGCCGGAGGCCCGCCTGCTCCCCTTGGCGGCGGACCGGGGCATCGCCGTCATCGCCAACCGGCCCTTCCGGCGCAGCTCCCTCATCGAGCGCTTCCAGGGCAAGCCCCTACCCCCTTGGGCCGCGGACGTCGGCTGCGACACCTGGCCGCAATTCCTGCTCAAGTTCATCATCTCCCACCCCACCGTCACCTGCGCCATCCCGGCCACCTCGCAACCCGACCACATGAGCGAGAACATGACCGCCGCCCGCGGCGAGCTACCCGACGCGAAGATGCGCCGGGAGATGGTGCGCTGGGTGGAGCGGCTTTAGCCCGCCCCTGGCCACCAGCAGCCCGAGGAGCAGCATCCCCCACTCCGGCGTCCGCCGCCGGCGACAGCGTCGCCTGGCGCGGGAGGAAGATCGTGCCGGAGGAGCTCTGATCCGTGGTTGGCGGCTGCTCGGCTTCCCGTCAGGAGAAGCCCAGCAGATTCAGGACCGCGGGCTCCGACCCGAGCCGGACCCCCAGGGTGAAGATGCCGCCCAAGATGGCCAGGAGGGTCAGCCAGACCTTGAGATCGACGTGGGTCCAGAGATACGACAGGGTGATCTTCTGGGGCAGACTCGGCGCCTTGGGAAAGACCTCGATGGTCGTCGCTTCAGCCAGGAGCGCATCCCGGATGCGCCGGCTGACGCGGCTGAGTCGCCCGGCATCCTCTTCGGAGATGCGGGTCTCGCCCCCGTCGTTCAGCTTGGTCAGATGGATGTACTGGTGGTCGAAGTGGGCGAAGACCTCTTGCGACCGTGTCGCCCTGAAGCCGAGCTCTTCGATCAAATCCTTCACGGAACGACAGTTGGCGAGAAGGTGCTTGCCGCCGAGCAGCTCGCCTTCCCGCGCGTCGATGAGGTAGCGCAGGGCGGTGCCCAGCTTGATGTAGGCGCTGGCTTTCACTGACATCACAGATCCTCGAAATCTTTTTGGAAGACTTGGCACGCCCGGTCGATCATCTCGTCCGAAGCGGTCAAGGAGACGCGGAAAGTGCCCGGCGTCTCGAGGGTGGAACCCGGAAGGACCAGGACGTCGTGGCGTTCCAGCTTCCTGGAAAAGGCCTCGTCATCCGGGTCGGGACTCGTGACGAGCATGTAGAAGGTACCCTGCGCAGGCGTGACCGGGTAGCCGCCTTCGCGCAGGGCGGCGACCAGGCGGTCGCGCCGCCGCTCCAGGCGATTCACGTCGATGCAGAGCTTCTCGAGCTCCGGCAGGGAGCGCTGGACCAGGCCGACGGGCAGCAGCCAGCCGGCGAACGGCTGCATGGCGTCCAACATGCGCCGCATGCGGGGCGCGTCGGGATAGCCGGGCGCCAGCGCCATGTAGCCGACGCGAAGGCTGGGCGCGAGAAGGGTCTTGCCATAGGTGTAGACCACCACCGTGGCCGGGTAGTGGCGCGCCACGGTGGGAGCCCGGTCCCGGCCGAAGACGATGCGCGCGTACGACTCGTCGGAGATGATCGGAATGTCGCGGCCCAGCCGGCGGCTGGCCTCAGAGAGGATCTCGGCGATCCTGGCCAGTTCGTCGTCGGAGAACACGCGACCACTCGGGTTGTGCGGCGAGTTCAGCAGAAGGGCGCGGGTTTTGGGTCCGATGGCGGCGGCGAGTTGATCGTAGGGCACGGTCCAGCCGTCGGGCTCCAGGTCGACGCCGCGGGGGATCGCGCCCAGCGACTTGATCATCGACCGATAGTAGAACCACGGCGGGCTGAGGTAGATCACCTCGGAGCCGGCATCGCAGAAGGCCTGTAGCGAGAGGATCAGGCCCTGGAACGCCCCGGCGTTGAGGAAGAGGTCGTCGGCCTCAAAGCCCAGGCCGGTGCGGCTGGCGAGCGCCTCGCAGGCGGCCCGGCGGGCTTCCGGGACGTGGTGGACGTAGCGGTAGCCGACACGGGCGCTGGCTTCGACCTGGGCGTGGAGGACTTCGGCGATACCGGGGAGGGCCGGGTCGTGGGGATCGCCGAAGAGCAGGTCGGCGACACCGGGCTCTCCCCGGCGCGCCACCACCGGGCTGTCGCGCAGGAAGGCCCCCAGGTATCGCTCGTACTCCTCTCTGGCGCATTCCCGGGCTCGCGATAGCTCAATCGACATGTGGATCCTTTCCAGAGAGGCGGTAAATGGGCGGAGTGCTGTGTGAGGCGGTCATGTGGCCGTCTCTTGCCCGACAAGGGGTACCCAGGATGTCGCAGACTGGTAGGCGCGGCCGATGCGCAGGGCGGTCGCGTCGCCGCCCGCGGCGCTGTAGATCATGAGACCGATGGGCAAGCCGTCCCTCGACAGGCCGCACGGGAGCGACAGGCCGCACCAGCCGGCCAGGTTGCCGACCCGCGTGTTCCTGGACAGCAGGGCGTTCATCTTCCCGTGGTTTGATGGCGTGTTGCATGTCTCGATGGGCGGGGCTGCGCGCGGCGTGGTGGGCGCGAGAACCGCGTCGATGTCTTGGAGCCGTTGTTCGAGCTTCGCGGCCAGCACTTCCACACGCTTGCGGGAGACTGCGACACGCTCTTCTGAGAAGGCCGCCGCTCTGCGCAGCCAGTGCATGACCCAGTCGCTCTCGGGATGATCGATCACGTCGCGGTAGAGCGGATAGGCCTCTGCCGCGATCAGGCTTGTCTCGCCGGCGATGGCGTGCAGCTCTTCGAGCTCAGGCAGCTCGACCTTGCGGACGATTGCGCCCTGGTCCTGGAGCACACGGGCCGCCTCCCGCACCGCATCCGACACGTCGCCCTCGGTTTCGTCGAAAAAGAGCGTCTCGCAGAGAGCGAGCCGCAGGCCGGCGACGCCTCCGGCCGTCTCGAGCGGCTGGCCACACAGCACTTCGGTGACCGTGGCCGCGTCGGCAACGGTGCACGCCAGGACTCCGACGGTGTCCAGAGCCGGCGCCAGGGGACGCATGCCCGCCGTGTCGATCCGCCCGAAGGTCGGCTTGAAGCCGATGACGCCGCACAGCGCCGCCGGCACCCGGACCGAGCCGCCGGTGTCGCTTCCGAGGGCGAAGGGCACCAGGCCGGCAGCCACGGCGACGGCGGAGCCGCTGGACGAGCCGCCGGGCACGGCCGACGCCCGCCACGGATTGCGTGGCGTGGGCTCGGCGTGGTTGATGCCGATGATGGTCGCCGCGAGGGGGCCGCAGCGGGCTCGGCCGACCAGCACGGCACCGGCGTCGCGCAGGCGGTGCACCGCGGTGGCATCGCGGGTAGCCGCTTCCCGCACCAGCAGAGGCGTTCCCATCGTGTTGGGCTCGCCGGCCACGTCGAAGAGGTCTTTGACCACGTAGGGGATCCCGTGCAGCGGTCCTCGGATGCGGTCTTGGCCTAGCTCCCGCGCGGCGCGTGCACTTTCCTGGAGCGCCCTCTCGGCCGTAGTGCCGGCCAGGGAGCGCAACTGCCCGTCGCGCCCCTCGACGTCTGCGAGGACGCCGGACGCCAGATGCCCGCAGGACAGGTCGCCCGAGCGCAGCGCCCGCCCCAGTTCGTCGATCGTGCGGCCGACGGGTGTGCTCACGCTGAGCCCAGGTACCCGGCGATGTGGCCGGCGAGAAAGGCGGCGTCGTCACCGGCACCGTCGATGAAGTTGGAGTTATTCTGCCGTTGACGGCGCAGACCGATCACGTAAACGCCGGGCTCCGCGGTCACGCCGCCGCGATGGCGCAGCTCGCCCCGCTGGTCGAGCAAGTCGAGGCGAAGCCAGGGATAGGCGCGCCGGTAGCCGGTTGCCCACACCACCGTGCCGATGTCCTCGGCCTTCAGGTCGAGCTGGCGCGGCGACGGCCGGGGCCGCACCGGCTGCGGCACCACCGCAGAGGTGCCGAGGCCTCGCGCGTCGGCCCAGGCGTCGATGGCGGCCAGGTGCTCGCGCATCTCGCGCTCGGCGCGCGCGACGTCGTCCTCGAGGTCGGTGCCGAAAGAGACCCGGTGTCCTTCGATGGCGACGACCCGGCCAGCCAGGCGCACGCCGCGTTCTTGCAGAATGCCGAGATCCAGCGAGTGGCCGTCGTCCGAACCGACGAGCTGCGGAGCGGGGAAGTCTCTCTCGGTGCGCGGGTCCGCGGGGGCGGTAAACAGCCCCGATTCCTGTCCCCACCAGAGGATGTCGCGCCCGCGGTAACGGCGAGGACGGCGACGATGCCGCCCGACCGCAAGAGTTACGCTGCGCCCTGCCTCGTTCAACTCTGCGGCGATCTGGACGCCCGAGGCGCACGCGCCCACGACCAGGACACTCCCCCCTGGCAGTTGGGTGGGATTGCGATACCGCGACGCCGTGATCTGGAAGATGTCGGGGCTGAGCCCCCGCGCACAGGGTGGCACGTAGGGGACGTCGCAGTGGCCGGTGGCGATGACCAGGGCCTCGGCCTGCCAGGCCTCTCCCTGAGCACGAATGCAGAAGCCGTTTTGCGCACGTTCCGCCGCCTCGACCTCGACGTCGGTCCGCACGGGCAGGCCGAAAGCGCTCCGGTAGCTCTCCAGGGAGGCGACCAGCTCCGAGACGTGCAGGAAGCCCTCCGGGTCGCTTCCTTCATAGCGCCAGCCAGGAAGCCGCAGCAGCCAGTTCGGCGTCAGCAGCCGCAACGAGTCCCAGCGCTCGCTGCGCCAACGCTCGGCGAGGCGCCCCCGCTCCAGAACGACGTGTTCGACATCCCGAAGCTGAAGGCAACGACTGATCGCGAGGCCGGCATGGCCGGCGCCGATGACCACCGTTTGCGTTCGCCGCATCGAGCTCAGGTGGGCAATGCCGAGCCGCTTGCGGTGCCGATCCGGAAGAGCTTGCCCTCCTCCGCCTGCCGCAGCCCGTGGTCGAGAAAACGCCCCACGTAGACGCCGTCGGCCTGCGCGATCTCGGGTGCGCCCACTCCGAGCCACAGCTCGTAGGCCCCACCCAACGTGATCTCGACCTCCGGGAAGTGCTCACGCAGCGCCGACAGCCGATGCCGACCGGCTTCCACCGAGGGCTCGGTGTGATCGAAGGCCTCGGCAGTCTCCCGCGGATCGAAGAAATTGAGCGTGATCGAGTCGGGCTGGGACTGGTTGAGCAGGTCGAGAACGTCGGCAATGTCCTCGTCGCTCTCGCCGAGACCGCACAGCCACCCGGTATCGACCTTCAACCCAGCCTCCCGCGCCAAGGCGAGCGATTCGAGCTTCAGGTCCTGCGCTTGAGGGCGTCTCGGCACCAGCTCGCGGAACAGCCGCCGCGAGGTTTCGAGGTTGTTGCGGTACCGATCAAACCCGTGCGCCGCCAGTTGGGCGTAGAAGCCCTCCCTGGTGCAGATCCCAGGATTGATCGCCAGCTCGACGTCAGGGTTCGCGGCGATCACCTCGCCCTTTCCTGCCACAAAATCGAACACCTGACGCTGGTCGGCCGCGACGGTGGCAAACACCAGCTCCACCCGGGCGCCATTCCCGCGAGCCTGATCAAAAGTCGCCTGGAATTCCGCCTCCGTCGCGGTCACCTGGCGATCCGTCTCGGCATCGACGCTGAGGCCGCAGAACTTACACCCTCCAGCACATCCTGCGTTCTGCAGGAGACTCCATTGCAGTATGTTCATCAGTCTTGAATTCTATCACGCGAAGCTCGTCTCAAGGCGCGAGGGAGCCACCACGCAAAGGCAGTCGTGGGCCTGGAGCGGACGGGCCTCCGAACACAGTCTGTAGTCACCACGGGCGGCGCAGGACCCACAGCCCGCCGGTGGCCAGCAGCAGCCCCAGGAGCAGCATCCCCCACTCGCCCAGGGTCGGGATCTCCAGGGTGTTGGCTGTAATCGTGGTGGGCTCCGCGGTCGCCACCGCGGCGCCGACGTCCGCCGCCGGCGCCACCGTCGCCTGGTTCACCACCACCGCGCCGACCTCCAAGGCCAGTGGCACTTCGACCTCCACGGTCACGGTCCGCTCCTCCCCCACCCCGGTGAGCCCGGCGAAGGTGCACAGGACCTGACCGCCCATCGCCGCCGGCGCCGGCGTCACGCACGCTCCCCCCGCCGACGGCGTGGCCGAGACAAAGGCCAGTTCCGCCGGCAGGGTGTCGGTGATCACCAGGTCCAGCGCCGGATCCGGCCCCAGGTTGGTGGCGGTGACGAGGTAGGTGAGGAAGCCACCCCGGCTCACCGGGTCCGGCGAGTCCACCTTGGTCAGCGTCAGGGAGGAGAGCCCGAGGGTGGTGTCCTCCTCGGCCTGGTTGGGGTTGGGGTCCGGCACCGGGTCGCCATCGGCCGACGACGCCTCCCCCTGGTTGACCACCACCGCGCCGGGGGTGGCGTCCGCCGGAACCCCGACGGTGATCACCACCGACACCGAGTCGCCCACCACCGTCGGGCCGGCGAAGGTGCAGGTGACCGTGCCGCCGGAGTCGCCCACCGAGGGCGTGACGCAACTCCCTCCGGCCGACGGCACCGCCGACGCGAAGGTCAGCTCCGCCGGCAGGTCGTCCACCAGGGTGACGTCCAGAGCCGGCGCCGGCCCCAGGTTCTCCGCCGCCAGGGTGTAGCTGAAGGAGCCACCAAGGGCCACCGGGTCCATGGAGTCCACCTTGGTGACCAGCAGATCGGTGGGGGCGAATTCGAAGGCGCCGATCTCGAGCCCCGCGCCCTGGGGCCGGGGCACGCCACGCTGGTCGTCCGTCTCCCCCTGGTCCGGCGCCTCGTTGATGGCCGGGCTTCCGGAGAGCACGGCGTGGGTCGGCGTGAAGCCGCCGTTGTCGGCCAGCGGGCCGAGGAGCGGGTCGATGGGGGTGGGCAGGGTGCCCACCAGGTCCGGCGGGCCGGTCAGGCAGTCTTCACCGAAGGTGCCGCCGTCACCGATGGAGAGGAGGTTGACGCCCTGGGAGGAGACGCCGAACTCCACGTCGCGGCTGCAATCTGGGGCCTCGGGAGCGGAGTTGTCACCGATCAGGGTGTTCTCCAGAACCACGTCGGTGCCGCCGTCGCTGCCGGACAGGAGCAGCAGGCCGCCGGTGTCCACCGTCGCCGTGTTGTCGCTGATGGTGACGTGCTCCAAGGAGATCTGGGCCGCCGTGGGGAGGGCGGCGAGCAGGACGAAGGCGGCGGTAAGGGCGGCCACGGCGACCGCGGGGATCGGGCCACGGTGGGCGGACCGTTGGATCGGTCGGAGGATCGGTCGGAGGATCACGGTGCCACCCCTTCCGCCCGCTCGGCCCGCGCCCGCCGTCCCATCCGATCCCGCCAGGGAGCCCGTTCCGGCGACGCGGAGAGCCGGGGTGGGCCCTCCCCCTCACCCGGGGGGATCAGGTCGATGACCAGCCCTCCCCCCGCTTCGGCTGCATTGCCGCTGAACGTGCTGTTGACGATCCGCTGGGGCCCCACCAGGTCCGGGTCGGAAACCTGCGAGAAATCGACGAAGTAGGCGCCCCCGCCGAGGGCCACGTCGCCGTCGGGGTGCCCCAGCGCCTGGTTGCCGGACACGGTGGTGCCCTCGACGAGGAGGCTGCCGACCGCCGGCGGCAGGGCCGCGCACTCGCACGCCTCGGGCCCGAATCCGACGAACGCGAAGATGCCGCCACCGACGACGTCGAACAGGAAGAACCCCTCCGAGGGCTCGACACGGTTGGCGACCACCTGGGTGTCGATGAGGTTCAGCACCTCGCTGTCGGAGAAGATCCCTCCGCCGACGGCGAAGCCACCGCCCACCACCGCGTTGTCCCGGACCACCACCCGCTCCAGGGTCAGCTCGTAGCCCTCGGCGTAAATGCCGCCGCCGGAGTCCTCCGCCACCAGGCCGTTGCGCACCGTCAGGTCCGCCAGCCGGACGAGGGCGGGGAAAATGACGTCCAGGACGCGGAACTCCTCGTCGCTGGCGCGCTCGATGATGGTCCCGGCCGAGCCGCTGCCCAGGACGTCGAGGCGTTCCCCGTCGCCGGGCTCGACGTCCAGGTCGCCCACCGAGTTGTCGATGCCGAAGGGGGGCTCCGTCGGGCCGAGGTCCAACCCGTAGGTCCCCGCCGCCAACTCTATGACGTCGTCGCCGTAGACGCCGACGCCGACGCAGCCCCCGAAGTCGGCGTTCAGGTTGGCCGACTCCACCGCCTCGCGCAGCGAGCACTCGGCGTCGGGGGTGACGTCGAACTGGTCGTCGGTGGTGGTCGGGGTGAGGGTCGCCGCCCCCGCCCCTGCGGGGAGCAGGGTGGCCAGGGCCAGTAGGGTCAGCAGGGCCAGGACGGAGCCGTGGCCCAGAGACAACTTGCGAGACATAGGTGATTCCCTCCGCGTGTACACGTCAGGGCGGCCTCGGTATGACCAGGCCGCGGCGATGGGCGGCGCATGACCGGCAAGATCCAGCGATAGAGCTGCAAGTGAGTCCCCCAAGGCTATGCCAGCCCGCCTTCTCTCGCAATAGGCGGCCCTCCACCGTCGTTGCCCGCGACACCGCCGGTGAGGAATCATTCTGCTACCATCCTCGTTGCAACTTCTGAGTCGTGAACCCCCCGCCCGATCCCTCCCCCCAACAGGCTGACGACGCAGCGACGGGCGCCCGAGCCGTGAAAACCGCAATGGAAAAAGCCCCATGATCAACAAAGTCCTGACCAAGATCTTCGGTTCCCAGCATGAGCGCGAGATCAAGCGCCTGCAGCCGACGGTGGAAGCCATCAACGCCCTCGAGCCGGAGATCGAAGCCCTCTCCGACGAGCAGCTGAAGGCCCGCACCGACGAGTTCCGCCAACGCCTGAAGGACGGCGAGACCCTGGACGACCTGCTGATCGAGGTCTTCGCCACCCTCCGCGAGGCCGCCCGGCGCACCGTCGGCATGCGCCCCTTCGACGTGCAGTTGATCGGCGGCGTCGTGCTCCACAACGGCTCCATCGCCGAGATGAAGACCGGTGAGGGCAAGACCTTGATGTCCACCCTGCCCACCTACCTGAACGCCATCGAAGGCAAGGGCGTTCACCTGGTCACCGTCAACGACTACCTGGCGCGGCGTGACGCCGAGTGGATGGGCGAGATCTATCGCTTCATGGGGCTCACCGTAGGCGTGCTGCAGAACGACATGCCCCCGGAGCAGCGCAAGGCGGCCTACCAGGCCGACATCACCTACGGCACCAACAACGAGTTCGGCTTCGACTACCTGCGCGACAACATGAAGTTCAACCTCGCCTCCATGGTGCAGCGGGGTCACAACTACTCCATCATCGACGAGGTGGACTCGATCCTGGTGGACGAGGCGCGGACGCCGCTCATCATCTCCGGGCCGTCGGAGGAGTCGGTGGACAAGTACTACCGCATCGACGCCATGATCCCGAGGCTCGAAAAGGGTGAGGAGATCGAGCACGAGGACGGCTCCAAGACCACCACCGGCGACTTCGTGGTGGACGAGAAGTCCCACTCGGCGGCGCTGACCGACGAGGGCGTGGGCAAGGTGGAGTCGCTGATGGGGATCGAGAACCTCTACGATCCGGCCAACATGGAGCTCCTCCACGGCGTCAACCAGGGCCTGCGCGCCCACCACCTGTACAAGAAGGACGTCGCCTACCTGATCAAGGACGGCGAGGTGGTCATCGTCGATGAGTTCACCGGCCGCATGATGCCGGGGCGGCGCTGGTCCGACGGACTGCACCAGGCGGTGGAGGCCAAGGAGGGCGTCAAGATCAAGTCGGAGAACCAGACCCTGGCGACCATCACCCTGCAGAACTACTTCCGCCTCTACGACAAGCTGGCCGGCATGACCGGCACCGCCGACACCGAGGCCCAGGAGTTCGGCGAGATCTACGGCCTCGGGGTGACCGTCATCCCCACCAACCGGCCGATGATCCGGGACGACCGGGAGGACCTGATCTACCGCACCGTGCCGGAGAAGTGGGACGCGGTCATCGACGAGATCCGGGATTGCTCCGAGCGCGGCCAGCCGGTGCTGGTGGGCACCGCCTCCATCGAGAACTCGGAGATGCTGTCGAAGAAGCTCAAGGGGCGCCGCGTGCCCCACGTCGTCCTGAACGCCAAGCACCACGAGCGGGAGGCCTCCATCGTCTCCCAGGCGGGGCGCATGGGGTCGGTGACCATCGCCACCAACATGGCCGGCCGCGGCACCGACATCGTCCTCGGCGGCAACCCGGAGGGAATGGCCCGGGCCGAGGCCGACCCGGAGACCGAGCCGGAGGCCTACGAGGAGGCGCTGGCCCTCTACACCGGCCAGTGCAAGGGGGAGCGCCAGAAGGTGCTCGACGCCGGCGGCCTCCACATCCTGGGCACCGAGCGCCACGAGTCCCGGCGCATCGACAACCAGCTCCGCGGCCGCTCCGGCCGCCAGGGCGACCCGGGCTCGTCCCGCTTCTTCCTGTCGCTGGAAGACGACCTGATGCGCATCTTCATCGGCGGCGACCGGATCAAGGCGATCCTCGGCCGCCTCGGCATGGTGGAGGGCGAGCCCATCGAGGCGCGCATGGTGACCAAGGCCATCGAGCGCGCCCAGGAGCAGGTCGAGGGCCGGAACTTCGAGATCCGCAAGAACCTCCTCGACTACGACGACGTGATGAACAAGCAGCGCGAGGAGATCTACCGCCTGCGCCGGGACATCCTGGAAGGCAAGGAGGGCCGGGGTTACCTGGAGGAGATCTCCGAAGACGTGGTCAACCACCTGGTGGAGACCCACTGCCCGCCCAAGGCCGATCCCCGGGACTGGGCCCTGACCCAGCTCAACACCGACTTCCTGAGCCAGTTCGACATCGACGCCAACTCCCTGGGCAAGAACCTCGAGGAGACCGGCCGGGAGGAGCTGCGCGACACCTTGTGGTCCGCCGTCCAGGCGAAGTGGAACGACAAGGTGGAGCGGCTGGAGGAGATGCGCGAGGGGCTGACCGACGAGTTCGTGCGCAACGTCCTGCTACAGATCCTGGATCAGTCCTGGAAGGACCACCTCCTGGCGCTGGACCACCTGAAGGAGGGCATCGGCCTGCGCGGCTACGGCCAGCGCGACCCGAAGCAGGAGTACAAGCGGGAGAGCTTCAACCTGTTTGAAGAGATGCGCGAGCGGGTAGAGGACCAGGTGATCCGGGCGCTCTTCCGCCTGGAGCCCATGTCCGAGGACCAGGTGACGGCCCAGGGCCGGCGCCGCGGCCCCAGCCGCCTGCGCTTCTCCGCCCCCGACGCCCAGGCCCCGCTGGGTGTCGCCGCGGGCGCCGCCCAGCAGCCGGCGGGCCGCCGCAAGATGCCCGAAAAGCCCCAGACCTTCGTCCGCGACGGCGAGAAGGTCGGCCGCAACGACCCCTGCCCCTGCGGCTCCGGCAAGAAGTACAAGAAGTGTTGCGGCGCAGTGTCGGCTACGGCCTGAGACGGGCCCAGGCAGCGGGAGAAGCGAGATGCGGATTTACGGCATGAGTTGCGGATCTGCGGCATGGAGTGCTGATTTACGGCATGAGCCGCGGCGCGGTTGAGCTGCGAATTCGGGGACAGGTTACTTTTCAAAACATAACCTGTCCCCGAATTACTAAGTTGTTGAGAAATGCGGGTTAGAGGAGCTGCTGGGGGTCCACGTCTACGATCAGGTCCACCGGGGGGTTCTCCGGCAGCACCGCTTCCAGCAGCCGGTGGAGCCGTCTGCCCGACTCGGCGCGGATCAGGAACTGGAAGCGCCAGCGGTCGCGCAGCCGCTCCAGCGGTGCCGGCGCCGGGCCGGTCATGCGCACGCCTTGACTCAACGGGTGCTTGCGCACCTCCCGGGCGAGCTCGCCGATGAAGCCCTCGGCCTTGCCGCGCTGCTTGTCCCGCACCAGGATCTGCACCATGCGGGAGAACGGCGGGTAGTGGAAGGCGCGGCGGAAGCGCATCTCCTCGGCGGCGAAGGCGGCGTCATCATTGTCCAGGGCGGCGCGGATGGCGTAGTGGTCCGGGTGGTAGGTCTGGATGACCACGCGGCCCGCCGTCTCGCCGCGGCCGGCGCGGCCGGCGAGCTGCACCAGGAGGTTGTAGGTGCGCTCGACGGCGCGGAAGTCGGGAAAGCCGAGGTAGGTGTCCGCCGACAGCACCGCCGCCAGCCCGACCTCCGGGAAGTGGTGCCCCTTCGACACCATCTGGGTGCCGATGAGGATCTGCGCCTCGCCGCGCCCGAACGCTTCGAGCACCTGGGCCGCCCCCCCGGTGCGGCGCACCGAGTCCCGGTCCAGCACCACCGAGGGGACGCCGGGGAAAAGCGACGCCACCTGCTCCTCCACCCGCTCGGTGCCGGACCCCATCGGCTCCAGCGCCTCCTCCTGGCAACTCGGGCAGCGCCGCGGCGCTTCGCGCCGGGAGCCGCAGTAATGGCACAGCAGCACCGCGTCCCGGCGGTGGTAGGTGCGGGGCAGGCCGCACTGGTCGCACTGGAAGTCCTCGCCGCAGGCGCGGCAGAGGAGCTGGGGCGAGTAGCCGCGGCGGTTGCGCAGCAGGATCACCTGCTCGCCGCGGCCCAGCGCCCCCTTCATCTCGTCCAGCAGCCGGTCGGAGAACTCCACCTCCCCCGGCCGGCGGCGGCCCCCCGCCTCCCGCAGATCGACCAGGATCCCCTCGGGCAGCTTCCCCTGGCCGGCCCGGGCGGTCAGGGCCAGCGGGCTCAGGCGGCCCCGCTCGACGTTGTGGCGCGACTCCATGGACGGCGTCGCCGAGACCAGGAGCGCCGCCGCGCCCTCCCGCTGGGCGCGCACCAAGGCCAGGTCCCGAGCGTTGTAGCGCGGCGTCAGGTCCTGCTTGTAGGAGGAGTCCTGCTCCTCATCGACCACCACCAGGCCGAGGTCCGCCACCGGCGCGAACAGCGCCGAACGGGGGCCCAGGATCACCCGTGCCTCACCGCGGCGGATGCGCTCCCACTCCTGGTGGCGCTCCTGGCTGGCGAGGTTCGAGTGGAGGATCGCCAGGCGGTCGCCGAAGCGCAGCGCCGCGGCCCGGGCCAACGCCGGCACCAGGGCGATCTCCGGCACCAGGATCACCGCCGAGCGCCCCGCGGCCAGGACCTTCTCCGAGACCCGCATGTAGACCTCGGTCTTCCCCGAGCCGGTCATCCCGTGAAGCAGGAACGGCGCGTAGCCGCCGTTGTCCACCGCCCGGTTGAGCTCCGCCACCGCCTCCGCCTGGTCCGGGCGCAGCTCGAACTCCGGCGCCTTCTCCCCCTCCACCATGTGGCGGTCCAACGACAGGCGCTCGACCTGGGTGAAGCGGCGCAGGAGGTTGAGCTTGACCAGCCGGCGGACGACGGCGGCGGTGCAGCCCACCGTGTCGGTGACCTCCTCCACCGTCGCCGGCCGGCCCAGCTCGGCAAGCAGGCGCACCACCTCCTTGCCCGGCTTGGAGCGCCCCACCGCCTCCAGTTGCTCGTCCAGGTCGCCGGCGGGCAGCTCCACCGCGGTGACGTAGCGCACGCCCCGCTTGCTGCGCGACTGGCCGCTGGCCAGGCGGCCGTCGGCCACCAGGCGGTCGACCACGGCGGTCAGGTCCGGCGCCCCGCCGCCACCGCCGGCGGCAAACAGCGGCGCCGCGGCCATGCGCCGGTCGAGGGCGTCCAGGGAGAGGCGGCCCTCGTCGCGCAGGATGTCGATCACCGCCGCCTCGGCGTCGTCCCGGGGCGGCGAGATGGCGCCGGCGTCAGTCAGCCACACCTTGCGGTCCCCCCAGGGCGGCAGGTCCGAGGGCAGCATCGTGCGCACCACCTCGCCGATGGGGGCCATGTAGTAGTCGGCGATGAAACGGGCCAGCTCCAGCAGAGCCCCGTCCAGCACCGGCTCCCGGTCCAGGCGGTCGATGAGCGGGCGTAGCTTGAAGCCCTTCTCGGCGACCTCCGGCGGCACCTCGTCGGCGATCTCCAACAGGACACCGACCAGCTTGCGCGGCCCCACCTGCACCCGCACCCGGGCCCCGGGGCGCAGGCGGCCGCGCAGGGTTTCCGGCACCTTGTAGGTCAGGGCGGTGTGCATCGGCACCGGCACCGCCACCAGGGCGACGTCGCCGGTGGGCGGGGGGGCGGGGGACGGGGACGGCGAGGATTGGTTGGAAGGCTGCGCCGTGTCGGAATGCTCGGGCGGGTCGGCGGTCACCGGGCCGCCTCGCCGCCGCCCGCGGCGCCACCACCAGGACCTCCGCCAGGACCGTCACCAGCACCGCCGTCATGCCCACCCTGGCGCCGGCAGTCCTCGGAGCAGAAGACGGCGCCGCCGCCCGGCCCCTTGGCCGAGGCCGGCAGGGCGCGGCTCTCCGGCAGCCTGACGCCGCAGGCGGCGCAGCGCACCAGCGCCTCCCCCCGGGTAGGGCTCGCCGTCGGGCGCTGCCCCGGCGCCCCCTTCCCCACCCTCGCTCCGCCGATTCCCGCCGCCGCCGACAGCCGACGCAGCAGGGCGGAGACCAGGAGGTAGATCAGGATGGCGAGGAGGATCAGGACGAGGAGCCGGGTCATGAGGCTTCCAGGCTTGCTCAGAGGTTCTGCCGGCGCTCGATCTCGGCGCCCAGGCGCAGTACCGTCTGGTCCGCCGGGCGCAGGCGGCGCAGTTCCGGCATGCGCTCTTCGGCGGCGTCGAGCCGGCCCAGGTCGAGGAGCACCACCACCTCGTTGAACAGCGATTGCCAGTGGTCGGTGGCCAGTTCCTGGGCCTCGTCGAACTTGGCCAGCGCCTCCTCGGAGCGGCCGGCGCCGTGCAGGCTCACCGCCAGGTCGGACATGATGTCCGGGTTGTCGGGATCGAGCTCCAGGTAGCGCTCGTAAGCTTCGGCGGCGACGTCCCAGCGGCGCAGGTCGTAGGCCATGTTGGCGACCTCCAACCAGCCCTGGGGGTTGTCCGGGGTCTCGTCCATGGCCGCGCGCAGGCTGTCCAGCCGTTGCTGCATCACCGGGGCGTTGACCGGGCCGGAGCCGAAGCCGCCGTCGGCGGGCAGGCTTCCGGCCTGGGCACCGGTCGCCGGTGCCGGGGCGCCGCCGACCGGAGCGCCGGCGGCGGCCGCTTCCTGGTTCTCGCCCACCACCAAGCGGGGCGGCTGGTTCTCCCCCACCGCCTCGTAGAGGAAGTAGGCGAGGACGAATCCGATGACGATCCCCGCCAGGAGGAAGAGCACGTTGTTGCGGTCCAGGCCCTGGTTGCTTACTTTCCCGTTGCTCACTGTCCCTCCTCCGAGGTCAGGACCGCGCGCCACGGACCGCCGCCGGGGCCGCCGTCGGATAGCTCCGCCGGCGCCCACTGACCACGGATCACCCGACCGCTGCCGTCCACCTCACCATGAAAAATACTTTCAAAACCTTGATTGGCGTCCAGACGGTCGAGGCGCACCCGATTGGCCACCAGGGTGCCGCGCAGGGAGCCCCGCTTGCCGTCCTCCATGCGGTAGGTCCCGGAGAGGACCGTGCCGCTCTGATCGACGTCGAACACCCCCACCGTTCCGGCGGGTTGCATCGTCACCCGCCAGACGCCGGAGACGTCGGGCTGCACGCGGGTGGTGGCGCTGCTCGCCGTCAGGTCGGAAAGCATGCGCAGGCGTTGCAGCCGGGCCTCGATCCGGGCCACCACCGCCGCGGTGCGGCCGGAGGCGGCGCGCCAGGCGACGGCGGCCTGCGCCGCCCGCTCCTCGGCGCGGCGCAGGTTGCCGGCCGCCGCCGTGGTGGTCAGGGTGTCGCCGGCCAGGGCCGAGAGCTGGCTCATGGCGCCGTCGAGCTGGCGCCGGGCCTCGGCCTCGGCGGCGGCGGCCTGCTCGTAGCTCGACAGGTCCTCGCGCATCAGGCGCTGCTCGAGGCTCAGGGAATCGCCGAGGTAGTCGGCCTGCTGGGCCGCCAGTGGCGGCGCGGCCAGGGTGACGGCGAGGGCACCGACGACGGCGAAGAGGGTGCAGAGACGGAAGTGTCCTGGAAAGGTTCGAGTCATCGCTTTCGGGGTGGTCACTCGGAAGATCGAAGGGACTTGGCGGATCATCGACGGGCGTGCGGGCCGGGCCGCGGTGCGGTTTCGGTGCGGTTGAAGGGGCGGTCCCCGGCCCTGGCCTGATGATACCGCCTCCGGCGGCGAAGTCGAGCCGCCGCGACCCCCTGCGGGCCCGCCTATCAACGCAAAAAGGCCGCTCCGGTGAGGGAGCGGCCTTGCGCCGGCGGTCAACGGCCAGGCGGCGGGGAGGGCGGGCGGTCCGCCCTTGTCCCGGGCCGGCCGGCGGTCAGCTCGCCTTCTTCTCCTGCGCCGCCTTGCGCTTCTCGATGGAGTCGTCCAGCGCCTCCTCGATCATCGCCTCGGCCTTGCCCTCGCTGATGTCCTTGACGTGGGCTACCTCGCTGACGATGAAGTACTTGGCCCGCTCGTACATCTTCTTCTCACGGAAGGACAGGCTCTTGCGCTGGCTCACCAGGCGCAGGTTCTTCAGCACCTCGGCCACCGGGAACAGCTCGCCGGTCTTCATCTTGTCGAGGTTCTGCTTGTAACGGCCCTTCCAGTCCTTGAAGGTGTCGATATCGCCATCGCCGAGCATGGTCAGCAGCTCCTTGATGCTCTTCTTGGTGCCCAGCGGGCGCAGGCCCACCAGTTCCAGGTTCTCTTCCGGCACCATCACCTTCGAATTGTTGGAGAGGAGACGGAGGTGGTAGAAAGTCAGCTCCTCCTCCCCCATCTTGGTCGGTTCGATCTTCTCCACGACGCCCACCCCATGATTGGGGTAGACCACCTTCTGCCCGGTCTTCAGATCCACGTGATTCGACTCCCTTGTCCCAGATTTATCGGATGCGAGATGGTTCGATACCCGGAGTTTCGCCCTGTTGAGGTACGGGAAGTTCCCGGGTAATTCGTCTCGGAAAGCTCTGCGGTGCTGCGGCGGCGGCCCGCCAAGGGAGACGCAACTCCCTGACAGACTAGCACTTAGAAAGCATAAGATAGCTGAAAAAGGCCCATTTGTCAAGGCCTTAGGGGCTCGTGGCGCGAGATTTGCTGTTCCCCGCGCCCGACCCTGCTATTTCCGGTCCCTCTTCTTTGGGCCGGGCCCCTACCAGGGGCGAGGAGCATGCTGTGGCTCCGGCCCCCATCGCGGCGGCGAGGGCGCGTTGGTGGAGGGGGAGCTTCGTGGCTGTGGGCCTGGGACAGTCCGCTCGGGGACAGATCAAGGCTAGCTGAATTGCTCCAAGAACCTGACCCGCGGGTGCGGCAATCGACCGGACCGTAGGCGGTGGACCAGCACGATCAGGGTGCAGAGCAGGGGATTTTCGGCCATCTCTCGCAAGCGCGGGCGGTCCAGGACCTCTCTGGCCAGGTCGCGTGCCTTCTGCGCGTCGGTTCGCACCCCGGCACCAGCTCTTCGCTTATCATCCTGCCGACAGGATTCCGAACTGGTCCCGCGAAGCGGCGATCAGGTCTTGGAGGGCCGCCTCTACCCGCTCCGTTCCGACTAATCACACCGGGGCGCGTGCCCTCAAACTCTCGATGTCCCTGGACAGATCGATGACCAGGTACTCCTCGGTCCCTTCGACGGCCTGAAGCAAGGCGTCGCCGGCCATCAGGTAGCGGGCCGCCGCCGTCGGTAGCTCCACCGTGCCCAGTCGTTGGCTCTCGGCGCCTTGAGAGAGGGCATGGATCTCGGCTCGTCCGCGCCGGCGGTCTAGGTCAACCACGATCTCTCCGCCGCGGAACCACGGCTTCTGAAAAGCCCCCAGCGACCGGGCCGCCGGACCGTTCTGACCCGGGGCCCGCTGAGCCGGGTAGAAACCCCACAGCCCCGCAGGCCGCTTTCCTCGGCCGCGGTAGCACTGGGCCCAGATCCCGCCCTCGATAGCGACGAAGCTTCGCACGTCGTCGCAATCGCCCGGCGGCAGGAGTTGCACCTGGGCGGAGCCCTGGGGGTCGGCCATCCAGATCTGGCCGTTCCAGAGCACCGCCAGCAGCGGTTCCCCGTCGGCTGTCTCGAGGTATTCCACGCGGTTCAGCTCTTCGAGCACCCCCGGGCCGGGAGGATTACTGCTCGCCGACTCCAACTCCCATTCGTGGGCGATCGCCCCGTCGGCCAGTGTGCCGGCCCCGACGACCACCTTCCCGTCTCCGAACCGCGCACCGGCCCACTCCTCACCATCGGGAGACAGGGACAAGCTGTCCCAGTTCGCCTCCAGAGGAGCGGTCGATGCCGTCAACACCAGGTCCCCGTCGGTTAGGTCGTAAACCCGGGATTCGGAAGTCTCCTTCTGCGTCACCACTCCGAGCTTCAAGGTCTCGCCCGGAACCAGCCAACGCACATCTTTGACCAGCACGTCGTCGAACAACCATTCCTCAACGGCCTTGCCGTCCTTGTACAAGACAAGGCCAGAACGACGATCTTCGGTCGATTCCCAGGCCATCAGGGCTGGTGCATCGTCGGAAATCCATGCCCGGGTCAAATGAGCGCCTTCCGGCGGGACCAACCGGGCAGGAGCCTCGGAGGCGAAAACCGAGACTGAAGGGATCATGATCGTGAGCGTGAAAGCGAGGGCGAGGGCGAGGCAAATTCTCATGTCTTTCATTCTAACTTTCAAGTCAGCAGCCTCCATTCATTTGGCTGGAGTTGGGTTGGGTGCCCGTGACATCCCAGAACTCGATGCGCGTGGTGCCGTTCTGCTTATACGTGAGGTGCAGGTGGTCGCCGGAAGAGTTCCCAGTGCTGTTGGCCTGGCCGATCACGGTGCCTGATCGGACCCACTCGAACAGAGAGAACTGCTCGCTTCCTGCCAGTAAATGGCAGTAGATCGATTTATCACCGTTGACGTGGCTGACTTCCATCATGTAGCCACAGCCTTCCTTATGGTCACTGGGATTTTGCCAACCGACGTAGGTAATCTCCCCGTGCCCGACGGTCGCTACGTCGTCGCCACGGTCGGCCTGCATGTCAATCCCTGTATGACCCGGACGAACGGTATTCGGCCCACCGTAATTGGAGCCCAGCCCATCGTTGCTGTCGAATTGCCAGGCACATGGATCGTTAGTAGCCAGGACATCTTTGAAGTCGTCGATAGCACGATTGATATCGATATCTGCCGGATTATGACCGGGCGGGTCGAAATCGTAACCAGGGGTGCGTGAGCACCAGTAGTCATCTACATAGGTTTCGTAGCCGCAGCTCCACGGGGTACACACGATCGCGACGGTGATAGTGGCATAGCAACTCCCGGTTGGATCCTTCGGTAAAGCATTCACCATTGGACCTACCGATCCCACAAGAAGAAAAAGGCTGATCCAACAACTCATCCAGAACGGGATTTTGAATCTCTCTTTGTTCACAGAACTCACCAGGTACCTCCTTAAATTCTTCAAGCTGAACCACTCGCTAACTTGCATTTCAGTATAAGATCTAAATTAGTGCTTGTCAACGAGGACTAAGAGGGGCGGCTTGGGCAGTCTTTGACAGGAGGATGCCCGCAGCAGGCGTAGCAAGAGTGTGGTGCCGGAGGCGGGAGTCGAACCCGCACGGGGTTGCCCCCGGAGGATTTTGAGCCCTCTGCGTCTACCGTTCCGCCACTCCGGCTCTGGGGTGTGGAAGGACGATCATGCTAGGCCGCCGGTGGGTGGGGTGTCAACCACCCGGCGTTGCAGACATCACCCGGGCGTCACCGCTCCAACTCCACCCCCAGCCCGCTGGCGATGCGGTTGACGAAGTTGTAGTAGGCGACGACCAGGGTGAGATCGACGATGGCGCGGTCGTCCCAGCCGGCGGCGCGCAGCGCCTCCAGGTCGCCCTCCCCCACCGCCGCCTCGGCGTTCAGCAGTTCGGCGTGGCGAACCAGGGCGCGGGTGGCGGCGTCCAGCTCGGCGTCGCGCCAGCGGCCGTCCTTGACCGCGTCGGCCAGGGCGTCATCCTTCGAGACGGCACGGAGAGCCTCCCCGTGATGCTCGATTCAGTAGTGGCACTCGTTGTCGAAGGAGACGACGGTGGCAACGAGCTCGCGTTGGGTGCGGGAGAGCGGCGAGTCGGCGAACATCACCGCCTTGTAGAGCTGACCGTGGGCCACCATGGCCCCGGGATTCAGGGAGTGGGAGCGGTAGATGTGGGCCGGCGGTCGCTTGCCGGCGACGCGACGGTAGGCGCGGGCCAGCTCGTCGTCGGCCTTCTCCGGCGGGATGGTGTGGACGGCCGCGACCTTCTTTCCCGACTCCCCCACCGTCACTCCTCCCCCGCAGCGTCGAGCCGGGCCACCTGGTCGTCGGAGAGCACCAAGTCCACCGCACCCACCAGTTCGTCGAGCTGATCGACGCTGGTGGCGCTGGCGATGGGGGCGGTGACGCTGGGGCGCTCCATCAGCCAGGCCAGGGAGATCTGGGCCGGAGTGGCGTCGGTCTCCTCGGCCACCTCATCGAGGGCGGCGAGGATGCGCTTGCCCTTGGCGTCCAGGTAGTTCTTGACCTTCCCCTCGCGGGCGGCGCTTTTCCCCAGGTCGTCTTCGGATCGGTACTTGCCGGTGAGAAAACCCGCCGCCAGGGAGAAGTAGGGGATGACCCCCAGGCCCTCGCGGACGCACAGGTCTTCGAGGTCGCCCTTGTACTCATCCCGGTCGTAGAGGTTGAATTCGGGTTGCAGCACCTGGTAGCGGGCGCGGCCCTCGGCCCGCCCCGCCGCCAGCGCCTCGGCCAGCCCCGAGGCGTCGTAGTTGGAGCCGCCGGCGTAGCGCACCTTGCCGGCGTCGATCAGCCGCTGGTGGGCCTCCAGGGTCTCCTCGATGGGGGTGTCGGCGTCCGGCTTGTGGGAGAGGTAAAGGTCGATGCGGTCGGTCTTGAGGCGGCGCAGGGAGTCCTCCACCGCCCGCTCGATCCAGTCCGCCGACAGCCCCCCCTTGCCCTCCCCCATGTCCATGCCCACCTTAGTGATGACCACCAGGTCGTCCCGCTTGCCGCGGTCGGCCATCCACTCCCCTAGGACGCTCTCCGACTCGCCGCCGGAGTTGCCGTCGGCCCAGCGGGAGTAGACGTCGGCGGTATCGACGGCGTTGAAGCCATGGTCCAGCAGGCGGTCCAACAGGCGGAAGGAATCTTCCTTGCCGACGTTCCAGCCGAAGACGTTGCCGCCGAAGACGAGGGGGGTGATTTCGAGGTCGGTATCGCCGAGGCGGCGCAGTTCCATGGGGGCACTCCAGGTTGGGATGAACGTGGCTCACGGGGGACTCCGGCCCGGGCTTTCATGGCACCCGGGCCGAGTCCATCAAGCGATGCCAAACCGATGCCGGCGCGGCCCGGGTCAGTTCTCAGCCCACCTCAGCCCACCTCATCTCAACTCCTTCAGGATCGGCTCCACCACCTTCAACGCCAGGGCCGCGAGGGTGAGGGTGGGGTTGGCGGTGGTGATGGTGGGGAAATTGCCGCTGCCCACCATGAACAGGTTGGGATGGTCCCAGGAGCGCTGGTCGGGGTCCAGCACCGACGTGTGCTCATCGCTCCCCATCACCGTGGTCCCCACGACGTGCCCGGAGCCGAAGTACCGTAAGCCCTCGGGCACACCGCCGGAGCCGGCCGGCAGGTTGGTGTACTTCGGGTCTTTCAGCTCGTCCGGCAGCGCCTCGAAGATCGGTCGCCACTCCGGCTTGATGGGGAACCAGGTGGGGTTCTGGACCAGCCCGTCGGAGCCGATGACCTGGCGCGGGTTCTGGGTGAAGTTCCTGAGGCCCATCCGCTGGTAGACCTGGCGGGCGAAGATCTCGGCGTAGACGAAGCCGAGCTTGGTGTAGTCGGACAGGTCGTAGTGGATCACCGGCCGGGGCAGCCCCAGGCCGTCGGTGAGGCTGTCCGACAGGGTCACCCGGTTGCCCGGCTCCGGCGTCTGCTCCACCAGGAAGCCCATGCGCCACTGGCGGGCGAGGACGTCGTTCAGCTTGGCCACCAGCTCGTCGCCGAAGAGCACCCGCCCCTGGGGGTTGAGCTGGCTGAAGTTGGTGCCGGTGGTGAAGTCCCCCACGGTGGTCCAGGGGTCGCCGGCGGAGAAGTTCCAGCCCTCGTTGCCGATCTCCACCCGCCAGGCCGCACGCTTGGCGCGGAACGGGCCATCCCGCAGGGTCTCGATGCCGGCGGTGGTCAGCGGCCCGCGGTAGCCGAAGGCCTGCTCGTTGAACAGCGACCAACTGAGATACAGCGGGTGGTCCATCAGGTTGCGGCCCACCATGTCGCTGCCGTTGGCGACGCCGTTGGCCAAGGCACCCTGGTCGTCCCGGGCCGACATCAACAACAGCTTCGGGGTCTCGATGGCGTGGGCCGCCAACAGGAAGGCGTCGCCGGTGGCGGTGGCCTTGGTGGTGGAGCTGGGAATGCCGTCGTCGCCTTCCCACTTCGTGTACTCCACCCCGGTGACCCGGCCGTTCTCCCCCACCACCACGCGGGTGGCCACCGCTTGGGAGATCAAGTCCACGTTGCCGGTGTTCATCGCCTCGGAGAGGGTGACGGTGGCGTCGTACTTGGCCTGGATCGGGCAGATGGGGATGCAGTTGGTGTTGCCGGCGCAGGTCCGGCGGCTGCCCTGGGGCTGGCTGTTGCGCCCCGCCGGCGTCGGCGTCACCCACGCCTCCAGCCCCTCGAAGTCGATGAAGTCATCGACCCCGTTCACCGCCTTGGCCAGGGCGTCATCGACCATCGACTTGGGGATCTCCTGCATCGGGTACTCGTAGTCCGACGGCGCGAAGCGCAGGCCCACCTTGCCCAGTTCCTGCTCCTGCACCCCCTTGTCGGCGGCGACGCCGATCTGGTGCTCCGCGTCGTTGTAGAACGGCAGCAGTTCATCGACGCCGAAGGGCCAGTCCTTCTCGACGCCGTAGACCGACCGCATCTTGAAGTCGTTCTCCAGGAAGCGCAGGCTGGTGCCCAGCCAATGCCAGGTGGTGCCGCCGGCGACCCGCTCGTAGGTGCTGGCGAAGGGGTGGGGGCCCTTCTGCAAAAGGTAGCTCTTGTCCGGGTCGTAGATGTAGCCGTCCGCCGTGCCCACCTTCTGGGGCCAGCCCGGCTCGATGTTGCTGGCGAAGGTGTCGGCGATGGTGGCCCGGGGGCTCGCCTCCTTCGCCGGGTCGGAGCCGGTCAGCGGCGGGTAGGGCGCCTCGGGGGTCTTGGCCGCCGCCATGTAGAAGTTTTCCAGGTACTTCTCCCGGTTGGTGGGCGGGGTCTGGGGGCCGGCCTCCAGGATCAGCACCCGCTTGCCGGCCTCGCCGAGTTTTTTCGCCACCAGGGTGCCGGCAATGCCGGCGCCGACGATGACGACGTCGTAGTGTTGGTTCCCGTCCTGACTCACGACGCACCTCCTTCGGATCTCATCTCGTCCTCCGCCTGCGGGTGGTCCCCGGCCAGGGACGCGGGGCTCTGCCCCCCCTTGCCCTGGCCGGCGGCGTTGACCGGCCCCCGGGCCCGGGCCGGGCGCAGCAGCACCAGCTCGATGCTCTCCGGTTCCGCCTTGTCTGCCGGTGCCGGGACGTCCCGGCCGGTGAAGTCGCTCAGCGGCGGCGGCGGGTCGGCCCAGTAGCCGTACTGCCAGGTGCTGTAGCCCATGGCGTGGCTCTGCATCGACTTCCAGGACAGGCCCCGGATGTAGGCCTGGTCGCTGGCCACCTCGCCACCGGGGTCACTGCCGTCGATGGGGTACCAGTAGCCCAGGTACCACAGGCGCATGACCGACTCCGCCGTCTTCGCCCGATCCGGGTCCTGCTCTTCGCCATCGAGGCCGAGGAGCTGGTTGCCGATGGAGGTGCGCTCCTCGGGGGTCATCTCGGAGACCGGCTTGCCGCCGGAGAGCTTCGCGTACTGGGCGAGGAGCTCGTCGAAGTCCGTCCCCGCCCCGTTCTGGGCGGTGGCGAAGAGCGTCGCCTTGAGGTCCACCGGGTCAAGGCCCGGGGCGATGGCGTCGGCGGCGAAGCCGGTGAGGAGCGCCGACATCTGGACGAAGGTATCCACTGCCGCGTCGTGGGGGTTGGTGTCGCTCATCACTGGGCCCTTTCCAGGAGGTAGGTGAAGTCGGAGAAGTTGTTCTGCCCCGCCGCCATGGTGGCGTTCTGGTGGCAGTGGATGCAGCTCGAGGAAGCCTGGGGCACGGTGCCCTGGATGTAGGTCTCCAGCGTCGTGTTGGCCAGGAAGGCGGGCGCCGGGGCGCCGGTCTCGTCGATGGGGTTGAGCGGGCTGCACCAGTTGTTGGCGGCGCTGGGCTCGGGCTGGGCCGAACCGCTGGCGTCGGTGGGCCACTGGGTGGAGACCAACTCGTAGAAGCGCCAGACGGTGCCGCCCAGCAGGGTGTGGACCTCAGCGTTGAGCTGCTTCGTCGCCTCGGTGATGGCGATCTGGCGCACCACCTGGCTCTTGCCGGCGTTGTCGGTCACCGGCTGGTCGTTGGGGTCCCACGGCTCCGGCGGCGTGGTGTTGACGGTGTTGCAGTCGTCGCAATCGGGCTGGAAGAAGTTGTAGCTCGCCCCGGCCGGCGGATCCTCGCCGGCGGTGGGCACGTTGTCCACCTGCTCGAAGGTGGACCACAGCCACTGCGGGTCGGCCTGGGTCTTGGTGGCGACGTGGAGCCCCACCAGGCCGACCAGTTGGCGCTCGCAGCTCTCCGGCTGATCCCCCACCGCCGGCGTGTAGACCAGGGCGTGGGTGGAGTGGAAGCGGGACGGGTCGTCGCCGGCGTCGGTGTCCAGCATCTTCCAGGCGGCCTTCACCATCACCGCCCCCTGCTGCCCCGCCTCGGGGCAGCTCTCGCCCTTGGGGTCGCCGTTGCAGCCGCACGGGAACTCCACCGCGTTGCCGGCCGCCGAGAACTTCTTCTGCCCGGCCTGGCTGTAGAGGGCGTGGTCCCGGATGTACTGGTACATCGGCTGGTTGACGGTGATGCCGAAGCGGGCGTAGCGGCCGTGGACGTCGATCAGGGGGCCTGAGTTGAACGGCTCCAGGGAGGCGCTCAGCAGCGGCTGTTTGCCGATCATCGACAGCACCGCGTCGCCCGCCTCGCCCTGGCCTTCGCAGACCGGGGGCAGCGGCTCCCGGGGCGGCGGCTGGCCGGCGGGCCAGGGCGGCGGCTCGGCGCCGTCGGGGAGGAAGACGTCGCTCTCGTCGGGCCAGGTCTGCCACAGCGGCGTGTTGTCACCACCGTGGTCGCCGAAGCCGCCGTCGGCGGCGTGGTTCAGGGCGAGGAAGGTGTTCCAGGAGAAGACGTCGAAGTCGCACTGCAGGGCGGCGAGGCCGAAGTCCTTCTGGTCCGCCGGGAAGGTGGGGGCCTTGGGCAGGGCGCCGCCCAGGGTCACCGGCTGCTCGGCGCCGCCGCAGTCGATCTGGACCGAGGGATCGGCTGCCGAGGCGACGTCCGCCCGCTCGGCGGGCGCCTCCAGGTCCTCGGTGCCGACCTGGGGCGCGCTGCACGCCGTCAGGGCGAGGGTGGCGGCCAGCAGCAGGAAGACGGCGGCGACGGCGCGGGCACAGACACGGACACGGGAATGGACACGGGTATCGACACCGGGGACCAGGGTGCTCATCGCTCTCCTCACTGGGAAACCGGCTCAAGGCGCACCGGGGCTCACCCCGCGCCCGCATCGACCGACCCCTGAATTGAAGGGTTCAACGAATGCTTTCCCGGGGGTGTCCGGAGAGCTGAAGGTATTTCGGGGCTGCTAGCCCGGATTAGGCGGCTACTCGTAGCGCAGCGCGTCGATGGGGTCGAGGCGGGCGGCCTTGCCGGCGGGGTAGATGCCGAAGAAGATGCCCACCGCGGCGGAGAAGCCGAAGGCCAGGGCGATGGCCCACAGGGGCACGTACACCGGCGGCAGGTCCACCGGCAGGATGGCGACGATGCCGGCGCCGACCCCGTAGCCCAGCAGGATCCCCAGCAGGCCGCCGAAGACCGCCAGCACCACCGCTTCGATGAGGAACTGGAGCATGATGTCGCGCTTCCTGGCCCCCACCGCCTTGCGGATACCGATCTCCTTGGTGCGCTCGGTGACCGAGACCAACATGATGTTCATGATGCCGATGCCGCCCACCACCAGGGCGATGCCGACCACGCCGCCGATGACCGCCGTCACCCCGCCCAGCACCGTGCCGATGACTTCCAGCAGGTCGTCCTGGCGCCAGACCTGGAAGTCGTCCCGCTCCTCCTCCGGGATCTGGTGGCGGCGGCGCAGGACGCGCTCGACGCCGTCCACCACCCGGTCGGTGGCACCGGGCTCGGTGAGGATGTTGAGCTGGATCTGCTCGCCGGAGCGGCGGCCGAAGACCGACAGCGACGTGTCGAAGGGGATGTAGGCCATGTCGTCGTAGTTGGAGCCCAGCATCCGCCCCTTCTCCTCCATGACGCCGATGACCGTGACCGGCAGGTTGCCGACGTAGACCTCCTTGCCGATGGGCTGGTTACCCAGTCGCAGCTCCTCCACCACGTCCTGACCCACCACCACCACCTTGCGGCGCATGCGCAGGTCCAGCTCGGTGAAGAAGCGCCCCTCTTCGACGAAGAACTTGTTGGTCTCCGGGAAGTCGCCGTTGACGCCGAACACGTAGTCGGGGCGGTGGCGGCGGTCGCGGTACTTCATCTCCACCTGGCCGACGATGACCGGGGTGATGTAGTCGATCCCCGGCAGCTCAGCTTCCAGCGCCTGGCCGTCCTCCCAGGTCAGGCGCACCTGGCGGGCGCTCTGCACGCCCTGCTGCTGGAACTGGGGGGCGACCTGGAGGAAGTTGCTGCCCAGGTCCTGGAACTGGCCGACGATCATGTGCTGCAAGCCCTGGATCACCGAGACGACGGCGATGACCGCGGCCACGGCGATGATGATCCCCAGGGTGGTCAGCGCGGCCCGCATCGGGTTGGCGCGCAGCGCGCTCAAGGCGATGCGCAGGTTCTCTAGCAGGGCCACGGCGCGCTCTCAGACCGCGCCGGCGGGGACCGGGGCGGTGGCGCTGTCGGTGAGGATCTTGCCGTCCCGCATCACCACCTGGCGGCGGCAGCGCTCGGCGATGTCCGGCTCGTGGGTCACCAGGAGGATGGTGTTGCCGGCGGCGGAGAGCTCGTCAAACAGATCCATGATCTCGCCCGAGGTGGTCGAGTCCAGGTTGCCGGTGGGCTCGTCGGCGAGCAGGATCGACGGCTCGTTGACCAACGCCCGGGCGACGGCGACGCGCTGGCGCTGGCCGCCGGACAGCTCGTTGGGGCGGTGGTCCATGCGGTCCCCCAGGCCGACCCGGGTCAACGCCCGCTTCGCCTGCTCCCGGCGCTCCCGCCGCGGGTGGCCGGCGTAGACCAGCGGCAGCTCGACGTTCTCCATGGCGGAGGTCCGGGGCAGCAGGTTGAAGGTCTGGAAGACGAAGCCGATCTCCCGGTTGCGGATCGCCGCCAGCGCCTCGTCGTCCAGCGTCTCCACCGGCGTGCCGTTCAACCGGTAGTGCCCCTCGCTGGGGGTGTCTAGGCAGCCCAACAGGTTCATCAGGGTCGATTTGCCACTGCCCGAGGCGCCCATGATGGCGACGTACTCGCCGGCCTCGACGTCGAGATCGACGCCGTCCAGGGCGCGCACCTCCTCGGTGCCCATCTGGTAGATCTTCTTCAGGTCCCGAATCTCGATCAGCGCCACGTCAGCCGTCCTCTCCGTCGTCGTCGTCCGTGTCCACGGTCACCGCGTCCCCGTCCTCCAGGTCGCGCAGGGTGCGGTACGGGCCGGTGATCACCCGCTGGCCCGCTTCCACCCCGGAGGTGAGCTGGACGTCGGTGGCGTCGCTGATGCCGGTCTCCACCGGCCGTTGCCGCGCCTCGCCGTCCTCGACCAGGAAGACCACCGGGATCTCCTCGTCGGCATCCTCGGCGTCGTTGCCGCCCTCGCCATCCTCGCCGTCCTCGGCGGCGAGGGGCAACCGGTCCACCACCGCTTGAATCGGCACCACCAGGGCGTCCTCCGCCCCTTCGGTGACGATGGAGGCGCGCACCGACATGCCCGGCTTCAACCGCTCCGACGGCTCGGCGAAAAGCACCTTGACGTTGAAGAAGGTGACGTCGCGCTGGTCGGCGCGGGAAAAACCGGAGCTTCCCACCTCCACCACCCGGCCGGCGAACTCCTCGTCCGGCATGGCATCGACCACCAGCGTCGCCTCCTGGCCCACGCTCACGTCTACGATCTCCGTCTCGTCGACGTCCACCACCGCCAGCACCTCGGAGAGGTCGGCCAGGGTGGCGATGACCGAGGCGGGGTTGTTCATGGTGCCGGAGACCACCACCTCCCCCTCCTCGGCGTTCAGGGCGATGACCCGGCCGGAGATCGGCGCGTAGATGGTGGTCTTGTTCAGGTCGTCCCGGGCCTTGGCCAGGTTGGCCCGGGACTGGGCCACCGACTCCCGGGCCTGCTCCAGGGCCACCTCGGCGGAGGTGGTGTCGACGGCGGCGACCTCCAGTTCCTCGTCGGAGATCACCCCGTCCCCCGCCAGCCGCTCGTAGCGCTGCCGTCTCAGGCGGGCGCGCTGGAGGTCCGATTCCGCCTTGCGCACGGAGGAGTTGGCCTGGGCCAGGCGTGCCCGCCAGTCCGCCTCCTGGGCCGTGTACGCCTCGCGCTCCAGCTCCAGCACCGGGTCGCCGGCCTCGACATTGTCCCCCTCCTCGACGAACAGGTGGTCGATCTTGGCGATGACGTGGGCCGAGATGTTGACCTTCTCCCGCGGATCGACGACGCCGGAGGCTGTCACCACCTGGCGGATCTGCCGCGCCTCGACGGTCGCGACGTCCACCTCGGCGCCCTTTTCGCCCCGCTGGTCGCGCAGCGACAGCCAGACGACGGCCGCCAGGACCACGACGACGCCGGCTCCGATCCACAGCTTCTTCACCAGGCCACCCCTCTCCCCTCATCCATGATGGAAATCGCGTACATGACATTCGAACCTACGGGACGGCGGCGCGCCTATTCCGCGCCCCCGGCCCGGGGGCGGCCGCCTACCCGCCCATCCCGCCGCCGAGGAGCGTCAGCCCGACCCGGACGCCGATCCACAGCAGCCAGAGGAAACCGATGACGGCAGCCCCGGCTCCGGTGCCCAGGCCGGCGGCGATGGTGACCCCCAGGACCAGCAGGACGATGTTCCAGATGCTGAACAGATCCACCGCCGCCAGCGCCACCACCAGGGCCGACGAGGCCCCCTCCGGCGCCAGGAAGGCGAGGTTCGAGGCCAGCACCCCGCCTTCGAGTTGCATGCGTGCCGGGTCCACCTCGGCGCCGGCCACGAGCACCAGGATGCTCAGCAGGTTCATGACCAGCAGCGGCATGGTGCCGTGGGTGGCGATGGCCATGGCGCGGTGGAAGCTGCTCTCGCCGCCGGCCAGGTTGATGAGCACCATCAGCAGCAGCCCGAAGGCGGCGTAGCCCAGCGGCAGGATGAGGAAGCCGCAGGCCGGGCCGATCTTGCCCATGGTCTCCATCTGCTCCTCGTCAAAGCTATCGACGTCCCGCCCCTGGGCTTCCATCTGCTGCCGCACGACCTCCGCGTAGTCGATCTTGCTCATCAGCACCCCCTGGAAGGCGGCGCCGCTGAGGAGCAGGACGAGCAGAGCCAGCACCCAGGTGGGCCGGCGGCGGATCGACTCGAAGGTCACCTTCGGCGCCACCAGGGCGCCGACGATGCGGCCGGCGGCGGAGTCGGTCCAGTGGGGGGCGGGCGCCTGGCCGTCACCGGCCGGCTCGCCACCGCCTGGGCTCGGGAAGCTCATCTACCGTCCTTAGTCGAACCAGTCGAAGAGGCGGAAGCGGCGCTCGTCGGCGGGGCGCTCCCCTTCCTCCCGGGCCAGGGCGATCCCCTTCTGCTCCAGCAGGCGGCCGATGGCGCGGAAGTAGTCGGCCAGGGCCAGGCGGTAGTTGGTCACCGCCGTCACCTCGCGGCTCCGGGCGCTGACCAGCTCGTTCTGGATCTGGGCGATGCGGAAGCTGTCCGACATGCCGTTCTCGTAGCGCTTCTGCTCCGCCTCCAGGTTGCGGGTCTGCAGGCGGCTGGTGGCCTCGGCGGACTGGATCTGCTGCTCGGCGGTGCGCACCTGGCGGGCCGCCGAGCGCACCTCGGTGATCACCGACAGCTCGACCTCGGAGAGCTGGGTGGTGCCCTGGGCCAACTCCAGGTCGGCGATGGCGGCCTGGGCCCGGGCGGCGCGGTTCTGCAGCGGGTAGGAGAAGAACAGCCCCAGGTTCCAGCCGGTGAAGTCGCGGTCCAACACCGTGTCGAAGGCGTCGCCAAGGCCGGTGTTGAGGAACAGCACCTCCGTCTCGCTGATCGGGATCTCACCCGTGCCGCCGAGCCCCTGGGCACCGTAGCCGGCCCGCACGTTAAGGGTGGGCAGCTTCTGGTTGTCGAAGTACTCGGCGTCGATGGCCAGGCGCTCCAGCGCCAGGCGCTGGCTGCGCACCTCGGGACGCTCCTCCAGAGCGATCTCGATGGCCTCATCGACGTCGATGGCCACCGGCTCGGTCTCCGGCGGCGTCAGCGGCACCACCTCCAGCCCCTGGGCCATGGCCTGGGAGAGGTTGAGCAGGCGCAGCAGCTCGTCGTCGGCGTCCCGCAGGCGGGCCTCGGCGGTGATGATCTGCTCCTGGCGCTCGGCGATGGTCGCCTCACTCTGCACCAGTTCGATGGGCGCCAGGGTGCCGACCTCGACCTGGATCCGGTTGCGCCGGTCCAGGTCCCGGGCCAGGGTCATGCTCTCCTCCGCGACCACGAACAACTCCCGGGACTCGACGACGTTCCAGTAGGCGGTCTCCACCTGCTGCACGATCTGGGCGACGAGGGCCTCGAAGTTCTCGACGCTGATCTGGCTGTCGGTGCGCGCCAGGTAGATGCCCCGGGCGGTGGGCAGGCGGCCGAAGTTGCGCAGCAACGGCTGGGTGAAGCTCAGGTTGCCGACGCCGAAGTAGGACGGGTTGATCTGCCGGTCCAGGCTGTTCGAGGCGTCCCGCGCCGCGGTCAGCCGGAAGGACGCCTCACCGCCCCATGGGGTGAGCTGGGAAAAAGTCAGGTTCGCGTCCCGGTCTTCCCGGGAGAGAACCGGCACGCCTTCGAGCTGGGAGACGGTGGGGCTGTCGTTCTCCGAGGTCGCGACGTCCAGGGTGGTCAGCAGGTCGTAGATCCCCTGGTTGGCCTGGATGCCGAGGAGCGCCTGCTCCCGGTCGTAGCGCTCCACCGCGATGTCCAGGTTGCGGGCCAGGGCGATGGCGATGGCGTCTTCCAGTTGCAGCCGGATCGCCCCGTCCTCGATCACCAGCTCGGGGGCGGCAGGGATCTCCTGGACCAGGGTGCCGATGGTGTAGGGCGCGGCGGCGTCCTCGCCAGCGGCGGGGGCCGGCATGT
>Ga0102947_1000015_pt1 | contig 53241 bp, 76 predicted proteins | sample SalPon2A_A_D2_MG_FD_78210 | JGI IMG/M metagenome (GOLD analysis project Ga0102947, IMG submission 78210) | Soil microbial communities from South San Francisco under conditions of wetland restoration - Salt Pond MetaG R2A_A_D2_MG | ecosystem: Environmental > Terrestrial > Soil > Wetlands | place... | reverse complement strand
TCGGGACCGACGGGACCCCAGGGAGCGCCGCGAGCGCGCCGGAGAGGGTGATCCCCGGCAGCCCCGGGACCGCGGGGACGACCGGCGTCGGGACTGATAGCCCGAAGCTCGGGACCGACGGGAACGCGCAGGCGGTCATAACGGGGAGATGTACACGCTCGGACCCGGCGGTGAGGATGGCCCGGGGAGAAGCGGGACGCCGGTCTCCGCGCTCGCCCCCAAATAGACGTTGCCCTTGAGATAAATCTTCGGCGAGTGGATAAGCGTCTCGCTCTCGCTGATCCGACCGAAGGTCGTCGTCCCCATTCCCCAGGAGATGCCAGGCTCCCCGTTCCCGACGTCGTTCGACAACGTCAGGAACGCGCCCTCCCCGTTGACGATCTGGATCCCGATGGTCGGGTCGATGACGACCGCGTGCGCCTTCCCCGGGACGTCGCCAGAGAACGAGTACGGGACGTACAGCGTCGTGACGTTCGGCTTCTTGTCGCCGCTGTCCGCCGCCGCGAGCTCGTGGCTCAGGAACGCGCCGGCGTAGCCGGCGAAGAACAGCTGCCCCTCCTTTGGGGCGGAGCTGGCGCCCGTCGGGTTCAGGGCGCGGTTGATGCGCAGGTCCCGGTAGGCGAAGGGCTCCATTCCGTCGCTCGTCCGCGCCGCCATGCTCTCCGCGTGAAACTGCCCTTCCGGCGGGAGCGGCCGCGCGACGACGCCCAGCGACTGGTAGGCGGGCTGCTCGTCCGCATGCTCTCCCGCTTCGTCGCTCGCGTCGTCGCCGATCACGTTCCCGGCGACGTCCTCCAGGAAGTCGCCGATGCCGGTCAGGTTGTACGTGACGCCCGCGTTCGTCCCGCCGATGGCGGAGCCGAGCACCTTCGCGAACTCGATGACCTGGTCGACGAAGCTCACAGTTCCCAGACTCCCTGCCGAACCATGACCAGCGTCGTCAGGTCGCCGCCGGACGCGCTCCGATCCATCTGAACGCTCTCCACGAAGTAGGCGCCGAGCGCTCCTCCCATCTCGCTGACCAGCACGTCGGCGACGGTATCCGGCGCGAACGGGATGACGTCGCCGCCCTCGCGATACGATAGCCCGTCGGAGACGATGGTCAGCCGCTCGAGCCCTCTGTTGCGCGCGGCGAACTCGCGACTGGCTCGGCGCTCGGCGAACGCTCGCGACCGGAGCCCCTCGTCGATGATGACGATACGACGGTTGAATCCGGCGGCGATCAGGTCGGGGTTGAATAGGACGCTCCCGATCTTCGCCTTCGTGAAGTCCGCCTTCCAGCTCTTGCCGAAGACGCCGAGGTGGGTAGGCGACCCGCTGACGTCGAGTCCGCGCTGGACGGAGACCACGTTGTTGACCTGAGCGAGCTGACGCTCCTTGTACGCCCGGAAGAAGTAGAGCGGGTCTTGCTGGTCATCCGGAGCGGCGACGACGATCCGGCCGTCAGCGCCGTCAAAGTGTAGGAAGCCGTGGCGCCGGAGATGCCGATCGACGGCGACGAAGATGGTCTCGTTCGGCTGTACCTTCGCCTGGTCGGTCTTGATGCGCTCGATGGCGATCGGCGGGCGCTGACCGCGGGACCCGCGCCCCGTCATCAGGTCGCGGGAGACGTCGCCGCGGAAGTCGAAGTCCGTCTCGGTCAGGCCCACGGACGCGTAGCAGGAAAGGATGAAGTCCTTGATGGTGATGTCTCGCATCCGGATGCCCGCCGGCGCGCTCGAATAGATCGCGTCGGAGAGCTTCGTTCGAACGACCAGGCGCTGGACGGTTCCCTTCCCGGCGTCGGTAGGGGAGTCGACGGCCTCGACGCGGCCGCGCATCCTCGGTCGGTCGTTGACGTACACCTGGTACTCCGAGCCGAGCCCGGTCAGGGAGGAGAGACGGTCCCAGCCCGTATCATCGCCGAGCTCGACCGAGACCTCTGCGGGCTCGACGATGGAGTTGCGGATGCTGACGCTGGTGAAGCCCTCGACGGCGAAGGTGACGAAGCTCGGCCCGCCGACGCCGTTCGCTTCGAGGGTGACGGTGTCGGTCATGCCTGAGGGTCGGTCAGGTACACGAGGACCACGTCCCCGCGCCGCAAGAAAAACGGGTCCGCGATCCCCGCGTCGTTCAAGTCTAGCAGGACGTCCGCCGCCTGACGGTAGCGAGCCGCGATGTCGAAGATGGTCGTCTGAGGAACGTCGACCGTGATCGGAATCGTCCGAGGCAGGGACCGGCTCCGCTCGCTCGCCGCCGCCGCCTGGCGGTCGCGGAGAATGACGAGCTGGCGCTCCGCCGCGCTTCCGCGCGGGTCGGAGAACGGTCCGGAGACGTCCCGCCCGACCTGCGTCCCCGCCCTCTGGATCCTCTGGATGGCTCGCCGGTTCCGCCGGACCTGCGTCTGAACCTTGTTGATGGAGCGCCCCGGCTCCTGAAGCGCACCCTCTAGGTTCGCCGCGAGCTCGACGAGCCCGTCGAGGTCCGTATCGTGGCCGCCTACCGCCTGAGCCGTGAAGACCGTCTGCTCCGCCTGGCGCCGCGTCGTTGCCCGGGCCGTCGGCGGGCGGATGAGTGAGCGGTCGAGCGAGTCCTCGTTGTCCTGGACGAAGACGAGCTCCGGGCGGACGGTGTCGATCTCGTCGAACGTCTCCGTCCCGTTCATCGTCTCCGCCCGGGCGCGGATGAGACCAAGCCCCGGGACGACCAGATTCCCGGTCTCCTGTTCGTCGAACGAGCGCTGCAGGAGTCGATAGACGTCGGGGAAGAGCGGACGATCGTTATCGGCTCCGGGCTCCGTCATCTGCGTACTGAAGATGCAGCTGAGCGACCAACGCCGAGCCTTCGAGCCCGTGCTCTGAATCTTTGCGCCGGCGCGGTTCGGCCGCTCGTGCTCGACGAGCCGATTGCCGATCTGGTCGGAGACCGAGAGGACGGGGAAGAAGATCTTCTGGCCGTCGCCGACCTGCCAGCTACCGACGGCGTACTGTGATTGAGACGAGCGAGCTTGAGCCATCAGATACCTCCGCCCTGCGCCGGCTCCGGAACCCGCAGCGGGCCGCGACCGCCAACGCTCCGCGCGGACGCCCCGATCCCGCCCGGGGAGTTGACGAGTCGGACGTTGAGAACACGAGCCCCCATCGCGTCGGCCGTAGCTGTTGCGATGAGCCGCGAGGCCATGTTGTCGAGAGCGACCGTCGCCGGCGCCGCGGCGGGCGCCGCGGGAGCGGCCGCGGCAACCGTCGGGTTCTTCTGCTGCTCGATGAAGGCCCGCTTCTCGCGGAGGTCGCGCTCAGCCCGGGCGATCTCGTCCGCCGTCTGGTCGAACCCATAGTCGCCCTCGCCGCCGAAGAGGTCCGCCGCGCCCTTGCCGAGTCTCGTGATGGTCGAACTCTCGCTCGCCTTCGCCCGGTTGATGGCGGCCTCTAGGAGACGCGCTTGCTTCTCCTGCTCCTCGATAGAGCCCGTCCGGGACGCGGCCTTCGCGCGGGCGATGGAGAGCCCGCCCGTCGCCGACGCGTCCTCGTTGGCGGCTTCGTCGATCGCTTCCTTCGCGTACGCCGCCGCGATGGCGGCCGCCGCGAGTACACCGCCGCCGATCAGTGCGCCCTTGAGTCTCGAGCCGCCGGTAACGTGGGCGGTCAGGATCTTCTTGGCCGCATCGATCCCGCCCTTCGCGTGGCCCATCATGACCTTCTGTGCGACGCCCTTCGCGACCGCCTCCCGGACGAAGCCCTGAAGGAACGCCTGGCCGACGTTACCCCCGACGCCGAGAGCGCCGGCAAGGATGGGGTGCTTCGCCGCGAACGAGAGAAACGACCCGAGCGCCTTCGCTACTCCGGGGAGCATCTTCGCGAGATCGTTGACGCCCTGAATGATCTCCGGCTGAGTAAACGACTTCGAGAGCGTCTCGAGCGCTTTGCGCATCTGCGCCTGCGGCTGCTCCGCCTCCGCCGCCGCCCGCTTCTGGATGTCCGCCGCTGTCAGGGTCGACTTGCCGAACTCCCCGATGCGTGAGTCGAGAACCCCGAGCGCCTGGTCGATGGCGTCTCGGCCCTTGAGGCCGCTCGCCTTCGCGCGCTCGAGAGCTTCCTCGAACGGCTGGGTGAACAGGATCTTGAGCGCCTTCTGCTCCTCCGGTCCGACGAACTTCGCGCGCAGCTCGTCGAGTCCCTTTTGCCCCTTGCTCAGAATCTTCCGCATGACGCCGAGGAAGTCGCCCTCGTTCAGCAGCTGGTCCGCCGGGATGGCGAGTTCCTTCGCGATCGCTTTCAGTCGGTTCGACTGCTGCAGATTGAGCAGCAGGTTCTGAATACCGGTCACCTGCTGGCCGAGCGAGCCGAACTTTTCGTCGGTCACCTGAACGGCGCCGATGATGAAGTCCATCGCCTTCTTCCCCTTCAGCCCTGCCTGGACCGCCGCCGCACCGAGCGTGTCGATGACGTTGACGAGCGCGGTGAACTTCGGCCCGCCAGGCTTTGCGCCTTCGAAGATCGACGCGAGCGCGCCGCGTATCTCGACGGCGGAGACGCCGAACTTCCGCTGCATCACCTGCGCCGCCGTCGCGACGTCGAGCACGCTCTCGCTCGTCGCGGTCGCCGTATCGCCGATCGCGCCGAGAACCTGGCGGCTGAACTGTAGGTTGCCGGTCGCGCTGAAGACCTCGTCGAACGCGCCCGCCATCTCCTCGGTCGTCCGGGACGTCGACGCCGCCGCGCGTTCGAGCTCGGTCTGAAGCTCCCGGTGGTCCTGACCCTTCTTCGTCGCGACCTCGATGCGGAAGGCCAGCGCCCGCATCCGGGCGTCGAGATCGGTCGCTCCCCGGATCCCCTGAGCGAACGAGAACGCGCCGCCGAGCGAGATGACGGCCTTCAGGGCGGTCTTCGCCGTCCCGGCCATCTCGCGCATCTTCCCCTTCGCGGCGTCGACCCCGGCGCCGATCCCCTTGAAGTTCTTCTTCCCCTCGTCCCCGGCCTTCTTCAGCTCGGTCGCCATCCTCCGGAGCTCCCCGAGGAACTCGGCGGAGTCGAGAGAGACTTTGACGGCGGCTTCGCCCTCACCGGCTGGCATGACCCCGAGGGTATCACGGGGCCCCGGCTACCGCTCGACCAGGTACCAGAAGACCAGCCAGGCGGTTCCCAGACCGGCGGCCAGCGCGATCGCGAAGGCGATGAGAATCGTTCGGAGACGCGGGACGATGCCGGAAAGTATCACGGCCCGGGCACCCGCTTCGGGCCGGACTTGACCAGGGGACGCGGGGAAGCGCAGCTTCCTTCCCTGGGGCGTACAGCTCGGGCAGTGGGCGGGCGGGAACGCCCAGCGCTCGTCGACGGGCATCAGCTCCGGCGCTCTCGATGCGACTTGCACGACTTCGGCGGCTTCGCCCGGAGCGAGATCCCCGTCTTGACGAAGACCGCGCCGCAGTCGCAGCGACACTTCCACCGAGCCGTCCCGGCGCCGTTGTTCTCTACCCGCCCGACGACGACGACGACGCCGCAGCGCTTCCCCTTCATGTCGATGAAGCCGGGGTGGCCGTCCGCGAACGCTTCCCGGAAACCCACCTAAGCCTTCTTTCTCCGGCGCTTCGACGCCTTGGACGAACTAGTCGAAGAAGCCGGAGCCGAAGACTCGCTCGAGGAACTCTCGGTCGACGGCTCCGCACTGGATGTCCCTGACGAGGTGATCCAAGAGGGCGCGTTCGGGGAGCTGCAGGCTTCCACGGCCATAAGTGAAAAACAGGTGCTCTGCGCGTAGGTGGGCATACCGACTAAAGGGAGTAGGTTGCCGCGCGCCATCCCTTCGATCACCTGCCAGAGTCGTTCTTTTGAGAGCTCGCCGAATCTGGGGTCGAGCATCTCGCACCACTTGTTGAGCTTTCCCCAGAGTTCGGCCAGGGTCGAGTCGTGGTAGCGGTCGAGTAGCGAGTCTACGTTCGGTTCGAGCTGACCCTGGGTCTTCTTGTCCCGGAGTGCGTACGTCAGGAGCGCGACGTTCTCGATGTTTTCGAAGTGGTCCTTGTCCAGGTCGGCGTCGAGCTGCCGCGCCTTGCAGTAGGCTCTCGCGTCGACCCGCGCCTGGAAGCGCTGGCGGTTCGTCGGCTCACAGAGAAGAACTTCATCCGCCTCGACCCCGCCGGTCTTCGTCCGGCGGCGGACCTCTACGGGGAGATAGAGCTGATCGTTCGACTCGACCACGCCGAGCTTCGCGAAGTCGGGGAGCGGTAGACTCAGGATCTCGTCGTCGGCCATCGGGAAGAAAAGGCGGCAGCCCGTAGGTCGTGAGGGGGGGGACTCGGTGGCGCTACGGGCTACCTCCGATAATCTTGCGCGCGTAGACTCTGGACGTCAAGCCGAGCGGTCGACGCGGGCGGAAAAGCGACGGGGCGCCTCCGGCCGGAAGGCGCCCCGTCTGCGCCGGGCCTTGCCCCGACGCCCGCTCCCCCGCTGTTTTTTTGGGTCAGCTTGACCGCCGCTGGAAAAGCCTACGGCTTCTCCTGGTGGCCGATGAACGTGACGCTGACCTTCGTCGCGTCGTCGAGGGGACCGTCCGTCGCGATCGTCTGATAGACGCCGTTGTAGGTGTGGACGTCCCCACCGGGGATCTTGTGGCGCAGCTGAATGGGCTCACCTTCGATGCACTGCCGCCAGAAGTTGCGCTCCGGCCCGTCTTCGGAGAGGACGCAGTCGAAGTTCGTGGTCGACTCCTGGGTCCCGAGCGTGTAGCCGGAGCCCTTCTCGCGAAGCGTGTGGACCTGTTTGGCGTTGTTCGTCGTCGTCGAGTTCCAGTTCTGAACCGAGATGAAGTCCCCGGGTCCCTGCGCGATGAAGGACTGCGGGTATTTTTTTTGCTCGCCTGTGGCCATGGTCTACTTCCCTCGCGCCGCGCGTCAGGCGACCTTCTGGATGACGTTCCCGATCTTCGCGAGCGGCTTGACGATACTCAGCGGGAGGATGTTGTTCACCTGCGTCGGGTCGCTCGCGTCGAGCTCGAAGGTGAAGTCGCCCGCGTCGACCGCCGCCTGGAACGCGGCCCGGTTGACGACGCCCTGCTTGATCCAGAAGCCGATACGCGACAAGACGAACGCGCGAACGTCCTTGAGCTCGACGACACCCGGGGGGAGCGGGTCCGCATTCGGCGGGAGGTCTTCACTGATACTCGCGTTCGCGAACTCGATGGGCGTCGCCGTCCGGAGATCGCGGGCGACCGCATAGATGCCGTGGATGTCGCTGACGTCGAGAGCGCGGAAGTCGGGATTGGCCCCGTTCAGCGAGTGCGTCGTGATCGGGCGGACGAGAAAGATCTCATTCGTTCCCAGCTCGAAGTTGAGCGGGGTCACGCCGCTCTGCAGCAGATCCTCGACCTCCGCGTCCGTCGGCTTCGATACCGCGACGTCGGCCGGGCCGTAGAGGTCGAGCTTGTTCCCGATCCGGTTGTAGTTCGCGCGGAGCGAGACGAACCGGAGGGTGTCTCCCGCTTCCGCGCCGGCGAGCTCGCAGGGCAAGTCTTCGAACGTCTGACCGTACACGTACTCCATCTCGGCCGCGTTCCGGTCTGCCGCCCCGGCCTTGACGTCCGCGATCACTCCCGTGTGGCCGACGATCCCGAACTGCAGCTTCGCCGCGTTCCCGGTATTCAGCCCCTGAATGTGGTCCCGGAGGAGCTCCCCATTCGACGAGCTCGACGCGTCCGTCGCGTCCGCGTTGGAGATGCAGAGAACGATCAGGCCGTACTCCCGGGTGTCGATGTTCGTCAGGGCCGTCGCGATGCTCGGCTCTGTCGTCCCGGTCCCGAGTGTCGCCGGGTTCGCGGAGATGGTGATGCCGCCGCCGCCCTCGATGACGGAGACGTTGATCCGGACGTCGTTCCCCCAGGGGCCCTTCGACTTCGCGGTATAGTCGATGTCGGAGATATTTGCCGCCGCGGTAGGGAAGAGGTCCGCACCGAGGGCGTTGATGATGGGGACCGCTCGCGCGACGAACGCGGTCGAAGCCTCACCCGACAGCCATGAGACGTCGGCGGTTCGTCCATGGATGCGGAAGCGGAGCGTCGAGTTCTCCGTCGCCGTCCCGCTGAACGTCTGGGTCTCCGTCGCGGCCGCGCCGGCGCTCTCCGCCGGAGCGATGACGTCGCAGCTCGCGATGCCGTGGTGACCGAAGAGCCGCTTCGACGCGAGATGACCCGGGTTCCCGGAGCCGAGAGCCGTCGCGACATCGTCCGGGCCGAAGACCTCGCGGACCTCCGTGTTCGGGGTGATGTCTCCGCCGCTGGTATTCGGCGGGCTGATGATGAGAACGCGGAGCGAGCTGAGCCCCGGGTTCGACGCGCCGCCGAGTAGGTTGACGGTCTGGTAGAGCCCGGGTGTCTTGACGCTCGAGGCGACGGCTTTCGCGATGGTCATTTGGTCCTACCTCCGGCGGCCTTCTGAGACTCGGCCTCGGTCTTCTTCTTCTTCTCGGCCTTGCTCTTGGCGGCCTCTTCGGAGGCTCTCGTCGCCTCGTCGATCTGCGCCTGCCACTCCTGGGCGCTCCGCTTTCTCAGCGAGCCGTCGGAGAGCGCGCGGGTGTACTCCCTCCGATAGCGGGCGAACTCCGCTTCGGGGATCGCGACGATGTCGCTCGTCTGGTAGCGGTACTTGTACCGGTGGCGAGACGGGTCCTCTTCTTGCGGGTTGAGCACTTCCGCCCGGGCGCCGATGTGAACCGCCGTTCCGTACCGCCTGACGAGCTTCCCCGCGACGGAGGAGACGAAGAGGGCGAACTTGGGCGCGGGCGCGGTAGCCATCGACCACAAGGGTACGCCACGCGCCTGCCCCCCTCAAGGAACTCGCCGGAGCCGTAGACTCAGGACATGTCGTCTGCGACGTCGACGATGGTCAGCGGCGTCGTCGGCTCCGGCGCTTCGCCGGCGGGGAGCTTCGCCTGGATCGCGTTGACGTCCCAGTCGCCGAACGTCCGCTCCTCGAGCTTCGATAGAACGGTATTCAGCTCGAACTCGAACGAGTAGATGAAGTGCGACTGCCCTGCGACCGCCAGCGAACGGTTCGTGATCTCCACGCCTGCCCCCATCGTCGAGAGCGGTTCCATGTCCCGGTTGTTCTGCCGGTCCGTGAGTAGCCGAGTCGCGGTCTGCATAGCGACGAGCCCCTGCTCCCGCCGCTGCTCGGCGGAGCCGACGAGCCCGGTCCCGATGTACGCGGTAAACGACTCCCGGAACGCCCGGTCGCCCCGAGCGAGCCGCGTCGAGCCCTGCTTGCCTCCGCTCGTTCGACCCTGCAGCGTCTGGCTCTGCGTCCAGACCAGGAGCAGGGCGGGGAACGAGCCGGCGCCGGCGCGGAAGAACTCCGACGCCGACTGCCCCGCCGTCAACTGCTCCCAGAAGACGAAGCGCGTCAGGAGAGCCGGACCGACGAGGATGCTCGAGTTCGTACCGTTCGTGATCGCGGCGTCGAGCGTCGCCGCGGCCGCGATGCCCGTGACGGGGCGGAGGAAGCGAAAGCTGGAGCCCGCCGGCAGGTTCTGATGAGCGCCGCCCACGTTGCTCTGGACGCTCACGCTCCCGCTCCCGCTCGCAGGGATTGTCCACTCGCCGCCGCACCACTGACCGCTCGCGATGGTTCCGGACGAGATCGTCGCCGGGTTCGGCGCCACCTTGTAGAGGCGGTGCTCCCGCGCCTCCCCGCCTACGTTGGGGCGGAGATAGGTCCCGGCGGGGACGTCGACGTCGGAGCCCGTCTCGTTCGTCAGGGTCGCGGTACCCGTCGCGCGCGAGCCGCTCATCGGCGCGAGCTGGGCGAACAGCGCCCGGCCGAGTTGGCCGATGGTGTCGAAGTCGATGGGCTCGGTCACTAGCGGAACTTGCTCAGGAGAAAGTCGGCTGCCTCAGCATAGAACTCGGCGCGGTCGATGTCGAAGAAGTCGCGGAGCGGGATGACCTTCCGGCGCTCTTTGGAGACGTGATACTTCGCGTACGCTACTCCGGTGTAGGCGGCGACCCAGCGGTCAGAGCTCGCCGGCGCGATAGATCCGGCGAGAATGCCCGTGTCCTGAAGAATCTTCTGACCGCCGCCGCGGTTCCGCTTTCGCTTCCGCTTGAGTTCTTTCCAGCGCGGCTTCCCCCCCACTTGCCCCTCGTGCTCGAACACGTCCTGGACGCTCGAGACGAGCGCTTCGGCGATGACGGGTAGCGTCCGGTGGGCGTCCGAGAGCTGGCGAGAGAGCCCCTGGACGGCGCCCATCATCGCCGAAAAGTCGATCTCGACCGTCTCCGCCATCGCTCACAGGAGGTAGCGAGAGGGTGGCGAAGACTCCAGGGCCCGGGCGCTCGTCTCGAGCGCGTCGGCTTCGCGCCGAAGCTGCGCCTGCGCCCGTGGGTCCCGCGTCCGCTCGGCCATCGCCCACTTGTCGCGAGCTCGCCGGCGGAGTTCCGCTGCCGCGCTCGACGCTTCGCGGGCGCCGGTGACGCGGCGCGAGGTCATGGAACGAGCTGGGCTTCGGCCGGCGTCACTTCGCGGTAGGCGGCCTCGAACGTCTCCTTCGGAGACCACGACTCGTAACCGTCGGGATAGATGACGTGGTAACCCTCGCGACCGTCCTTCGGCTCCCGGTACGCTCGGATGATTTTCGCTCCCACGTAAGTCTTCGTCTCAGGCATTAATCTCTCTCCTGGTTTTCCGGTTTACTGCCACCCTACCGAGACGTGAGAGGCGAGCCAGCCTAAGAGTTCCCAAAGACCGATGCCGATGCCGCCACCGACGACCGCGCACGCGATCCCCGCGACGCTGAGCTGCTTGCCGGTCGGCATTCAGAACCCGCCGTCGCGTCCCGCGTAGCTTTCTTCCGTATCGCTCGGGTCCCGCCCGAACATCGAGACCGGCGTCGACTGGCTGACGCGTCCGCGGAGCGAGTCGTTCTTCCCATGGACGGCTTCGAGGCGGGAGCGCTGCACGCCCTTTGCGAACTCCTTGAGCGTCTTGCGTCCGCGCTCTCCCTGGAAGTCGTACAGCGACCGCCCCTCTGCGTCGTTGAACTCCGGGCGACGCTCGCCGGCGAGCTGCATGACGATCTGAGTGGTCGCCCGCCGGAGCGATCGGTCGCGCGCTAGACCCTTCAACTCGCTCTGCTCCCACCCCTTGTGAATGAGTATCCCGGTCGTCGTATCTTCAGCTTCCGAGATCGTCTCCTCGAGGCGCGCCAGGTCGCCCTGGCCGAGAGTCCCGTCCCGGTCGTCGTCGAACAAGTCGAGGACGCGCTGCGCGCCCATCTTGTCTTCGAGCTCTTGTCGAGTAGTGAACAGTGCCACGGGCCTACTCCGCTGGCAGCGCGACGCCGGCGTCGTCTTCGAGCGCTCCGCTGTTGATGTCAGGGACGGCGACGCCCGCCGCCTTCGCCGCCTCGATCTGTTGGCTCAGTAGCATCTCCCGGAGCGACCGGGTGAAGCCCTCGACGGCGCAGGTCGCGGCGATGACCTTGTCGGCTTCCGCTCCGCCCTTCTTCGCGAGCTGCTGGGCGAGCCCGCGGCACGCGAACTCGACGCTATCGTCGACGGCGCGCAGGGCGGTCTTCGCCGTCACTGACTCCGGGACCGCTGCGCCGCAGGCGACGATCGCGAGCGCCACGTTCAGGGCGCAGAGGACGTGGACGCGGCGGCGCATGGCGTCAGGGTCGCGACCGGAGCGCCGACTGAAGACCGCGCACGGAGCGGAACGGGCGCTGCTTGTCCCCGCCCTTGTCGGGGTTCCGATCCGCGCGGCGAGCTCGCGGCGGTTCGCGAACCGTCTCCGCGCCCTGGCCGGGGGGGGGAGGCGCATAGCCGAAGCGGATGCCCGCGTCCGCGAGCATCTCCCGGACGCAGTGCGGGATGGTCGAGAGCGGCGCCCCGTACCGAACCGAGACCCGGTGCCCCTTGCAGCGACCGATCCAGTTCTGGGTGCTGACCAGACCCATCTTCGACATGTGGCGCTTCGCGTCCGGACGATAGACTACCGATAGCTGATGACGAAGGACGGGCGGCGCGGGAGCGACGGGCGGCGGCGGCGGGAGCGAGCTCGCTTCGGGTGCGTCCGGGATATCGGGGGGAGCCGCGACGTCGACTTCGGTGGGACCCACGAGGACCGCGTTCTCCTCGTCGATGGGGAGCTCCTCCGGCTCAGGTAGCGGCGCCGTCAGAGCGGCCTCGACTCTCGCGATCTCGTTCGGGTCTTCGCCGCCGGTATTCTCGAGCGCGGCCCGCGCCGCCATCTCCTTCGCGGAGACGCGGGCGCCCTTCGCGCCGCCGCTCTTCGCGCCGCCGCTTTTCCCGCCGCCGCTCTTCCCGCTCGCTCGCTTCGCCGCTCTCGCCATGCGGTGAGGGTAGCTGGAAAAGGCGGACGCGACCAGCCCCAGGAGAGAGGCGGCCGCGTCCGGGTCCTTCTCGCAGGAGAAGCGCTAGGCGTCGAGCAGTACGTCGTTGAGCAGAAAGCCGCAATTATTCGCGATCATCTGCTCGTCCTCGGCGTGGCCGGACACCATCATCGTCCCCCCCTGAAGGCCGCGCGAATTGACCTCAAACTCCCGGGTAGTGAAGCCGTTCCCAGAGAGGCCGCGCTCCCGGAAAGTGATCGCGGTCATGGTGCTCTTCCCGTCCGTGGGCTGCCCGTTCGTCGGGAACGAGACGCCGATGACGGAGTCGCCCAGGATGTAGTCGAGAGCGCCGGTCGTTTCGTTCAGTACCTTGCCCGCGACGACGTGAAAGGGCGGAAGCCCGGGGATCACAAAGTCGACGGCGCTCTGGACGCCTGACGCGCCGATGACGTCTGCGTTCGGAGCGTTGTCGCCGAGCATCTGGCGCATGTGCGAGCGAACGCGGTCAGCCGCGAGGAAGCGGTGCGCCACCATCGGGTTCAGGTAGGTGCCCGTGATGGGCTGGGCCGACGCTTCGATCCGCTCCTGAATGTCGAGAATCGGGTCCGCGTTCTCTGGGTCGTCCCACTGGGCGCCGCCGCCCGTCAGAGCCACGACGTTGTTCGCGTTCCAGTTGGCGGTCGTCGTGTAGAGCCCGCCGGTACCGAAGATCCGGATCTCGCGGTCGAGACCGAGCGCCTCGAGAATCCGGGTCGAGTGACCCATCTTGACGTCGAACGTCGCCTGATCCTGCGTGACTCGCGGAACGAACGCCCCGAGCGCTCGCTCTTCGACCAGGTACAGGCTGGTGCTCGTCTCGATGTCGACTTCACGGATGGACGCCTGTCGCGACGTCCGGACCTCGACCTGCTGGAAAACGTTGTTTGATCCGAAGGTTCGGAAGCGGTCCGTCTCCTTGTCGACGAGCGTCACTGGGCAGGCTTCGTCGGCCCGATACCCCTGCGGCGAGAAGCCCGCGAGAAAGGTGTCGATCTCGTGGGCGATGTGGACGTCGCTCGGGTTGAGAGCGAACTGGACGCGCTGACCCGCCTTGCCCGCAGGCGAATCTTCGATGAGTTGGGCCGTCAGATACATGGCGGGTTTTCCTTGGATGTGGGTAGGGACCGAGAGGGCTCGAATGGGTGAGACGCTTACGCGCCGTGCTGAGCGCCCGGGGTCAGGCGGATGATGAATTCCTCGTCCTCGGCGGCAGCGGTCAGAGCTTCGCCCGCGACGTGATGGTTGTTGGTCGTCGTGATGATCCCCTTGCCCGCGGCGGCCCCAGTGACTTTCGCCCCGATGGTGACGCCGCCGGAGCCCGCGGTGAGAATCGCCTCACCGCGGACTTGAACGTCGCCCCGTGTCCCCGCTGCGATCGCTGCCATCGTCACGCCGACGAACGGGGCCGACGTGGTCGTCGCGACGGCCACGCCGTCCTGGCCAGCCGCCGCATCGTGAATGACGAGTCGCTTGGCCGCGATCGCGGTCGACACCTCGTCGTTGAAGCCCGGGGCGATGGCGCCGTCGGGGACCTGTCGGGTGAGAGCTGGCATGGATTCTTCCTTCCTTCGAGAGATTCGCGCGCTTCGGAGCTCGCGGTTCCGCTACGCGGCGATGACCTCGTTCTTCTGCATGAACTCGACGGCGCGCCGAATCTGCTCCCGGTGGGAGAGCTTCTTGAACTCCGGGTCTTTCGCCCGGAGATACTTGACGATCTTGTCCGTCGGGTTGTCGCCGGTCAGCGACGACAGGTGAACGGTCTGACGGTCGCCGTCGCCGCTCCCGCTTGTCGCGTCGTCGCGGACGTCGAGAGCCGGCGGGCGGTGTTGCTGGCCGCCGGAGCTCGCCGCGTAGGTGCGCGTCAGGTGGGTCGTGTCGACGTCCTCACGGAGCCCGTACTCCTGCAGGAACGCCTTCCGGCCCTCGGCGCGCGCTTCCATAAGTTTCTTGTACGGAAGCCGGTCGGCCTTCTCGTTGCCCGCCGTTAGCTTGAACGTCTTTGTCGCGGCGGCTTCCGCGTCGCGCAGACACTGGGAGCGGAAGGCGCTCAGGGCCTTCTCGAGGGCCTTGTCGCCCTCTTTCTTCAGGGCCTTCAGGGCGGCGCCGATGTCGGCTGCGCTCATCATCTCGTCCTGAGCGGACGTCGCGCCGAGCATCTCCTGGAGCTCCGCTTCGGCGGCTTGGAGTCGGGCGAGCCCGTCGCGGAGCTTCGGGATGACCTCCATCGCCGCGCCGGTGTCGTCGACGCCGAGAGCCTTGAGAACCTTGTCGAGGTCGCCCTGCCCGCCGGCGGCTTCTCCCGCCGCCTCTTCGATCGCGTCGTCGTCGGCGAGCCGGCGGATGCCGAGCTTCGCGCAGAGGTTCGTCCGGAACTGCTCCTGGCTCTTCTTGTCGTCGTTGGCGGTAACGGTCATGGCGGTTCTCCGTGGGTGTGGGTCGTCGAACGTCTCCGACGCCCGTTGCTCTGACATACCGCGCCCCGGCTCGCTACCGTTGCGGTTCGCCGCGGCGTAGCTCTCCAGGTGGCGGAGGAAGGGGTGGTTCGTAAACGCGATGGATGTGAGCGCTGGTCCCGCGGGCTCCCCCGACTTGAAGTCGACGCTCTCCATATCGAAAGCGATCGAGGTCTGCCGGTACTCGCGTGCGCTGATCTGTCGGCGAATCTGATCGCCGAGCCACGCGAGCGCCCAGAGCTCGGCGCCGGCGGGACCGTCGCGCATCTGGACGTCGTACACCCAGGCGGGAGCGGGAGCGCCGCTCTGGGGGATCGAACCCTCGGTCGCGTTCATCTCGCTCGAGTGCTCGTAATCGAACGGGATCGTCGGGCTCGACCCGGCGCGGATCGTCTTGCCGTCGACCTCGACGTCGCCGAGTCGGAACTGCGGATGAGCGTGGAGATTCTTGACGAAGCTCGCGAAGACTTCGCGGGTCAGGTCGAACGAGCCCTGCCAGTGCCCGTCGTATCGCCCCTCGCGGGCGACCTGGATCCACTTCATCTGCGGCGTCGCGCCGCCGGTCGAGCCGTCGTCCTCGACGAACCGACAGGGCTCGGAGAAGAGCCTCGGGAAGTAGCTACTCTGGTCGAGCGCGCGCCGCATCTTCGTCAAGGGTAACGCCCGGAAGCGTTCCGCTCAACGAACTCGCCGGCGCCGTAGACTCAAGCGAAGCCCGCCGCGCCCCCTCCGAAGCCCGGAGCGGGTAGCCCCTGAGACGAGAGCCACGACCCGTTCGTCGCTCGTCGCCCTGCGAGTTGTCGCTTCGAAAGCGAGCGGATACGGCACCGACAGTTGTGGTCCCAGGGCGGGAGAGCGGCGGGAAAAGCGGGGTCATCGACGCGGAAGATCTTCCCGTGAGTCGCCTGATGGTTCGGGCGCTGGCGGGGCGGGCCGTCGTTGGGCGTGAGCACCTGGAGGTACGGGCGCGCGTCGGCGACGTCGGGCTGGCTCATCTGACGCCACCGCCCGCCCGAGTAGGCTGCCTGGACGTTGTTCCGGAAGATCGTCTCGACGTGCGACGCGTTCGTCGGCGTCCAGCCCGCGCCCTCGAGCCGCTCCGCGACGAAATCCCGGAAGTTCGCGAGGTCAGCGCCCTCCTTGATACGGCGGCTCAGCTCCGCCCGGGCGGTGGCGAGCAGCTCTTCGTCGGCGAGACCGGCGATGGTAAACGCCCGCTGGCGAGCGACGGAGTTCAGCTCCCGAAAGACCTCCGGCGTGACGACCTCGCGGCTCTCGAAGACGCGAATCGCCTCCGCCATCGGGTGCTCGACGAACTTCGGATCGGTATCGACGAGTAGCTTCCGCGACGTCAGGAGCCGCCGGACCTCCGCCTGAAGCGCGCTAAACGTCTCGACTTCGATCTCGACTTCTTCGTCCCCCTCGAACGCGGAGTCGAGCGCGCCGAGCATCAGCCCGGTTAGAAGCTCGCGGCGGAGCGCTTCGCGGACCGCGCCCCGCTCCGGGTTCCGGATACCGGCGAGCGCCGAACGGATCGCCCGGGGCGTCTTCTTCCCGTCGACGGCGTTCGCGATGCGCGCCGCGAACGAGCCCATCGCCTTCGCGACGTCCGGGACGCCGCGCTTCATCAGGTCATCAGGGGAGCCGAAGACGGTCGAGGGCTGCTCCGCGAGACAGACCGTCCCGCCGTAGCGCTCGACCGCCGTCGCCGTCGCCCGGAGCCCGAGTCCATCGTCGACCGCATCCCGGACGCGTAGACTCTCGACCGTCGCGCCGTCGGGGAGAACGAGCGCATGGCAGTGCATGCCACCAGGGGCGGTCTCGTCGACCAGGAGGTCGTGGGAGTGGTCCCCGTCGACTTCCGTCCGGAGCCGGTCCCCGCTCGGGAGCGTCAGCCAGTGGGCGTGCCGGCCGCCCCAGACGAAGTCGCCGTGCCGGTCGATCTCATGTTCATGCGCTCCGCCGATCTCCGTGTAAACGACCTGCCCCCCGGGGAGCCGGTACGCGTGCGCGTGCGGCCCGTCGAGAGCCGTACTCTCTTCCGCCCGGTCGAGCCGGTGCGCGTGTAGCCCTCCATCGGAGCCGGGCGCGGTCGACGCGAGTCGGCGCGCGCTCGCCACTTTCTTGATAGGTCGCCAGGCTACCTGCCAGACGTGCTCGCCGTCGGCGTCGGTCAGCGGCGTCCCGTCGTCGTCGAGCTCGAGACCGCGGACCCGCTCGACGCCGCACTTCCAGCAGCGGTTCTTGTGGCCGTGAGCGCACTTCTGAACGCGGTGCTCCGTCATCTGCGCGGCGAGCGCTTCGATGTCCGCGTCGCCGAGCTCGTCCTCGCTGGCGGTTACCGTCTCTCCGACGGGTGGTAGGGCCGGGTTGTCCGGCGCCGGGGGTAGCCGGGGGGGGCCATCGCCGAAGCCGCTAGCGAGCGGGTCTTCAGGCGGGAGCGGGCGCTCGCCGATCGGGAACGCGCCCGGGACTTCCGGGACGTCTCGGATCCTACCGGCGTCCGGGAGCCCGCTTGGGTAGATCACCTCGGCTTGGGGTAGGTAGGCGGGGACCTGGCCATTCAGGTTGCGCGGTGCCTTCCGGAGATACGGCTCGTCCGGGTCGATCTCGCGTACGCCGAGCCGCTCGCGCGCTTCGGAAAGCGCGATATCCACTCCGACCGAGAGCGTCTTGTCGATCAGCTCGGCTTCCGCGGCGCGGTCGAGTGGCGGCTCGGTAACGACCTCGAACTCGGGAGCGTGAGTGATAGCTTCCGGGCCGAAGTTGACGACGATGATCGCGTCCGTCAGGAACCGCTCGATGACCTCGGAGAGCCGCCAGGCGTCGCTCGCGATGATGAGATCTTCTTCGTTCGTGTGCGCGTCCCCGATGGTCGATCCGAGTCCGGTCGAGACGGCGTCCGTCGTCGCGGTACCGCCGAGGAAGAGCTTCGACTGAGCTTTCTCGACATGGTCGATCGCCTGCTCGTGAATCTCTCCCGCGCCCCGCTGCGGCTGAGCGATCAGCAGATCCATGTCGAGGGGCAGGACGGCGGTAGAGTGTCCCCCGAGTCGGTTGAGCGAATCGAACGCGTCGTCGATCTGGTCCTGGTTGATGGTCGTGCCGTTCTTCGCCGAGTCCTTGACGATCCCGACGCGCCAGGGCTTGCCGAAGATCTCGATGAGATGGAGCCGCTCCCGCTCCATGACCCGACCGAAGAACGACCAGAACGTCGAGCGGAGAGCGAGCCCTTCGCGCTCGGGGTACTCGCCGAAGATGCGCGGCTTGTACGGTAGGAACTTGTACGGGATCGTCTCGAGGGCGAAGCCCTCGTCCCGAAAGTCGGCGACCTCGCGGTTGAGGTCGATAATGCGCAGGTCGCGGTTCGGCCCGAACGAGAGACGTCGTGCGTGAATCCAGTGGACGTCGCAGACGCGCCAGCGGGATCGGACGAGCTCCCACTCGAGCTCGCCGGCGGAGCGCCCGTGAAACGTCGCCTGGTTGGCGTCGAGTAACACCTGACGGAAGCTCGGCATCTGCTCGAGCTGTTGGCGCACAAAGCCTGCGTAGTCCTCTGCCCGCTGCTTTTCGACCCCATCGCCGCTCGCCGGCTTCACGCGCCAGTCGAGCGCGCCGAGCCGGTTGAGACGTTTCTGCCAAAGAGCCGACGCGTGGAGGTCGAGCCGTAGCGACTCCGTCGCGATGTCGGTGAACCGGCGCATCAGTCCCACCTCGAGCGACCGGATGGCCGCGTCGATCGTCTGGAGAGTGAGCGACCGGCCGAAGTGCGGGCGGTACGCCTCTTCCCGCGGGACGTTCGGGAAGTAGCGGCCCCTGAGAATGCCGTGCGCCGGCTGCACCGCCTCGACGCCCCTCAGCTGCTGGCCGTCGTTATACCGCTTGCGTCGTCTTCGCCGCTTCGCCACGGCTCACAAGTTACACCGTCCGGCCGATACCGTCGACGAATGCTAAGATCGGGGATGTCCGCGGTCGCCGTCCACGTCCTCGCCGGGGTGCTCTACCTCGCCCTGGTGGTCGCCCTCATCGTCGCGATCGCGTTCGGGGCGAAGCTTTGGCGCGCGCGCGAACAGGGGAGGATGGCTTTCGCCGACCTGCGGAAGGCTTACCGCGCCCGGCTCCGGCGGATTCAGATCCAGAAGCGGCGGAAGCGCGAGCGGGCAGAAGTAGAGACGTCTGAGTCCCGGGTCCGGGAAGCTCTCCGGGACGTTCTCCGCGATGGTCCGCCGGAGCAGCAGGCGACGCTAGAGTCGACGATCCGTCCGCCGCCGCTCTGCGACTGGTCCGATGACGAGCTCGAGACGGAGCATCTCCCGGACTGGGATTCGCGGGCGACGCAAGTGATGCCCCGGCGGAAGCCACGACCTCCGGACGACTGAGCGGGTGAAGCGGGTAGCCAGCGGCGACGATCTCGCGCGCCTGCTCGACCGTCGCGAGCCCGCCGCCGCCCTGCTCGAGCCACTTCTGGTGAGCGCGCTCCATCCATGCGCGCATGCCGGCATCGAGCAGCTTCAGGCGGACGTCCGCGTCGAAGCCGCGGAGCTTCTTCGCTTCGGCGGCTTCGGTCTTCCACAGCTCGATGAGTTCCGGCCACGACCGGTTCGGCGGGCGTCCGCTGAAGCGACGACGCGGGACGCGCGATGGCGGGAAGTCGTCGCGCGTCCAGACGCGGCTCATCCGAAGGCTCCGCGCCGTTCGAGCTCGGCTTCGACGATCGGACGCCACTCCTCGCTGACGTCGATCTCTCCACGCTTCATCGCAAGTAGCCTCCATGTCGGAATCGAGTCGAGCGCCTCGAAGAGCCGACTCGCTGTCGCTATCGTTTCGACCGCGTCGTCATGATCGGTGAACGGGACCGGCGTTCCACCGACCACCTCTAGTGCTTCCCGGAGGTCCGTCAGCGCCGGCGGAATACGTGGGCGCTCTTCAGCCACCGGGGAGCTCCGGGCGCTTCGTCGCCGTCGCGTCGGAGAGCTGAAGCAGCCCGGGCTGACCGGGCCCGAACGCCGTCTTCCACTCCTGGATGCGACCGACCTGCTCGCGCGTCGCGACGACCGCCTGCCACTGCCCGTGGCAGAGAACCGTGATCGCCGTCCGCCCGTCGCGGAGCGGGACCCGCTTGACGTCGGCGACCGGCTTGTTGCACCGGTAGCACCAGGGGCGCGCCCAGCCATCGGTACCGACCGCGGGCGGGAGAACGGCTTCCCAGTGCGGGAGCGCCGCCGCGTTCGGCTTCTCGCGCTGAGACGAGTCCGGGTCGAACCACGTCCAGCCGCCCGGGGCGAAGTGCGGGAGCTGATGCCCGGGCCAGCCGATGCAGACCAGGTCGGGGTAGCCGGGAGCGCCGCAGCGCATCCGGGGACCGGTCCGCCCGATCGCGGCGCGGGCGACCGGGTCCCTGAGTAGCTGAAGCTCGCCCGCCCGGTGAAGCAGGAGCGCTAGCAGACGGCGGCGCGCGTCGGTCACGAGAGCCCGCCCTTATCCGGGTCCGGGGCGTGCGGGACGAACGAGCCCCAGCGGAGTTCGACGGTCAGCGTCCGGGTCGAGGCGCCGCCGACGGGTCGCTCGAGGCTCCGCTCCGCCCTGACGCCCCACGACTCGACCCGCTTGATGGTGAAAAGTATCTCGTGCGTCCAGTCCCCGCGGACGCTCCGAACGACGTCGCCGGGCGCGAGTAGGTTACGGCTCATCGACTCGCCCCGCACTTCCGGCACCTTTCGATGAAGGGATGGCCCGGCGGATACTGATACCAGTCGTGCTCGCAGCCGAGCTTCTCGACGCCCGGCGCGAACGGGCTCGAGCCCGGCGACGGCGCGTCGATGACCTCGCGCTCGTCCAGCCAGGCGTAGAACGCTTCGGCGAAGTCGGCGTCGCAGTCGAGGGAAACCTCGATAGCATAGTGGTCATTCATCTGCACTGTTCGGAGTGCGCCGCCCGGTCGCGCCGGGACCTGAGCGAGCCCGAGGTTCGTCAGGGTCAAGTGACGGACGCGCGCCTTCACGACGACGCCCCCCACGCGGCGCGCGCCGCCTTGACCGTACGGATGATGCGCCGCGCGAGCTCCGAACCGGGTTGCGCCGCGCGCTCGAGAAGCTTCGGGAGCTCGCCGGCGCCCACCGCGTGCTTGCTCGCTTCCGCCCGCGCGGTCGCCTCCATCGCCTCCCGCTGCTCTCGCCATTGCTTGAGCGCGAACGCCGCTCCCCACCCGGCAGCGTCGCCCATCGACCTCCGGGCGAGGAAGAGCCAGAGCGTCTTGTCCGAATCGTCGACGGCGCGGGAGCGGTCGAGCAGCCACCCGATACCCGCCTGGAAGCCGTGGCAGTAGGCGGCGCTCGCGATCTTCCCACCGAGCTCGGTCGTCACGAGTCCCCCGTCGCCCGGAGCGAATTGGCCATCAGTGCGCGCAGCTCGCTCCCGACGTTCGGTTCGATCTCGCGGCAGCCGACGTCGCTGACCTCCCGCCCGCGATAGAGCCAGCCGACTCGACCGGGGGGCCTCACCCACTCGACGAGACCGTCCGCGCGATAGAAGAAGACCGCGCCTTCGATTACGCGAGCCATCACGGGGAACGGGTTGCCCCGATAGAAAACGTCGTGGGTATGGCGGAAGCCGTTCCAGCGGGGCAGGTTGAGGTCAGTCATCGGGGGGCCTTCCGGTGAGGGGCGGGGAATACCGCGGGCGGAATAATACCGGCGCGCCCCGGCTGCGTCCACGCGGGTCAGAATCCTGAGGCCATCTCCCGCTCTCCGCCGGTCCGGGAGCGGAGCCCGGCGCTCGCGAGATTCTTGTCGTACCAGTCGTACGCCTGGGTCAGGGCGTCGATCATGTTGTCCTTTCCGCCCTCTCGGCCGGTAAACCGCCGCATCTGCTTCCGGAAAGCCGGGACCCAAAAGCCGGTCTTCGGGACCCGGACGCGACCGAAGCGGACGCCGCCGGCGCAGGGGAGCGCGCGGACGAACTTCGAACCCTCCGGGAGCCAGCTCTCGATGGGAAGGTTCGCGGGCTGCTCGCCCCGCTTCGTCCGCTCCTGGTCGAGCCGTCGCGCGATCTGGCTGACCGCTTTGAACGCCGAGACTTCCTCGAGCAGGATCGGCGAGTGGAAGAAGTCCTCGTGGAGTTCTTCGAGCGCGTCGACCGTCTCGGGGATCTCCTCATGGCGCTCCTCGGCGAACAGGACGTCCATGCAGACCGAGCCGCCGCGGTCGAGATAGCCCGACGTAACGACGAACCCGCTCGGGTCCTTCTTCTTGTCTTTGACGATGCCCGGGTCGCAGGAGACGAGGACGATCGCGCCGTCGAAGTTCGGCTCGTCGTACATCTGCGGCTCGACGAAGATCCGCTTACCGCGCGGGACCCGCTTCTGCTGGTACTGGCTCTCGAAGTTGTAGTCGCTGATCGCCTGCTGGATCCGCCGGAGCGCGCGGATGTTGTAGCGCCCCGGGTGGAGCGGGACGCCGCCGGTCAGGCGCCCGCGCCGGTCGTACGTCGCGCGAGAGACGGCGGGCAGTCGGATGTCGATGACCTCGGCGCCGAGCCCTTCTTCGACCGCCCACTCGCGGAGCCGGGCGTTCAGGTCGCGGTCGTTCCACGCCTGGTGGGAGATGCAGATCGAACCGCCCGGCTCGAGACGGGTGAACATCGTCCCCTGGAACATCCCCTCGTAAACCGCGTCCTGAATCTTCTCCGACTCCGCTTCCGGCCGGTCTTTGAACGGGTCGTCGATGTAGATGAACCCGAAGCCCTCGCCGACGAACGCGCCGTGGCGGCCGCCGGCGACGAGCCCGCCGCCCTGCGGCGTCTGCCAGAAGCTGACCGTCGCCGCCGGGTCCTTCGCCTTCTCGCCCGGGCCGAGGTGGAGCTCCGCCGGTCGAGCGAAGACGCCGGCGCGTCCCGCGTACTCGCGGCAGAGCCGGGACTTCCGGAACGCGAGCCCGCCGGAGTAAGTCCCGTACGCGTTTTGCTCGGTCGGGCGGTACTTCAGCCGTCGCGCGATGTGGTGGAGAATCGTCACCGTCTTCCAGTGACGGGGCGGCGCTTCCGCGAGGATGATGACCGGGCGCTTCATCGACTCGTCGAGCGCTTCGCAGAGCTCGGCGAGATGGTACGGGTCCCCGAGCCGTGGGGAGTACAGGCTCATGAACGTCCGGAGATCGAACTCGGCGTCCATCTCGTCGAGCCGCCGGCGCGCGAGCGCGCGCGTCCGGAGCTCGTCGTCGCTCAGGCTCCGGAGGTCAGTGGACGGCGGCTTCGCCGCTCTCGTCGTCGACTTCTTCGCCGATCGTTTCGAACTCGCCGACGCCTTCCGGGAGCGCGCGTCGGGCTTTCCGGCCCGAGACGTAGTCTTCGATTTCTTGCCGGCTCCAGCCGCTGAACGGGTCGTGCGTCTTGTCGTCGTCGTCGCGTCGGCCATCGGGCTCCACCCCAGTGTACTGCCCGAGGGCGCGCGTGGCCCGCAGGGCGACGTCGAGTAGCGGCGCCGGGTTCCGCTCGTCGGGGACCGAGGCCTTCGAGAGGGCGAACGCCCGGATCGTCCGGAAGGTCTGGAGACACTCGGCGAGGACTTCTTCCCGGAACTCGGGCGTCATCTTCGAGAGCGACCGGAGCGTCGCGCTCGCTTTCCGCGAGAGCTGAACGACGACGTTCTGCGTCACGCCCCACTGCTTCGCTAGCTGGAGGGGCGTAACCCCCGGGACCCAGCGCCCCTGGCTCATCGTCGTCAGGATCATCTGCTCCTGCTCGAGCCGCTCCGCCTGGAGCGTCTCCCGCGCCCGCTTCTCGCGCGCAGACTCCTCGAGCTTCTTCTTCGAGCGCCGCTTCGGTCGACCCGCCACGGCGCCTACTTGATGGCCAGCCAGGCCGTGAAGTTCGCCCAGCGCCAGAAGCACTCGGCGCGGTAGAAGCCAGCGGCGCGGAGTAGACCCTCGTTGCCGGCCGGGGTCAGGGAGACGAGTCGTCCTTCGAGCGAGAGCGCCTTCCGGTCGACTTCTTCCCGGCTGTAGCCCTGCTCTTCCTTGAACGCGTGATAGACGTCGACAAACGCCGCCTGCGTCGTCGCCGTTTCGCCGAGGACTTTCTCCGCGACGATGAACGCCCCGCCGGGAGCCAGCGAGTCGAAGACCCGGCGGACGACCCCGGCGCGGTACTCGACCGGGACGAACTGTAGCGTGAAGACGGCGAGCGCGACGTCGACGCCATCGATCTCCGGGAAGTCGTGGCGGAGGTCGAGCGCTTCGATCTCCACGTTCCCGTAGCTGACGAACTTCGTGCGGACGACGTCGAGCATCGACTCGCTGATCTCGACGCCGACGACGCGGCGAGCCTTCCCGGCGAGCGCTTCGATGGAGAGGCCCGTCGAGCATCCGAGGTCGAGGACGGTCCCGCCATCGGCGCCGAAGCGCCGGGCGAGCGAAGCGACGAGACCGCGAAGCGCGTCGTACTGCGGAATGCTCCGCGCGATCATGTCGTCGAAGACCCGGGTCACGCTCATGTCGAACTCCCACTTCCCGTCGGGCAGATGCCCGATCGAACTCTCGTCGGCCATCAGCTCGCCTCCCGGAACTTCCGCCGCGTCCGGTCGAGCTCGGTGAAGAGCCCGTCCCGGAGCGCGGCCGCGACGGCGCGCATCATCGGCGGCGGGACTGCGCGGCCGAGTCGCTCCCACTGCTGCTGATACGTACCCGTCAGAACGAAATCGGCGGGGAAGCCGCAGACCCGGCGGAGCTCGTCGATCGAAAACTTCCGCGGCTCGTACGGGTGCGTGACCGACGCGACGCCCCGCCCGCCGCCGGCGGCGGTGATGCACGGCGAGGGCTCGTCCGGGCTCGCGCGGATCAGGTTCAGGTACTTGCTCGACTTCTGCCCCGGGTGGAGCCGCGCCCACTCTCGGAGCTTACCCCGGTACGGGGTAAGCTTCCGCCACTCTTTCTCGATGGCCGTCCCGACGATGGAGCCGTCGCGGACGAGCCCGGGACCGACCATCGCGGCGCGGCGCTTCAGGTCGGGGAGAACGTCGCGGAGTGAGTACCGATAGCCGAGTGGCTTCGGGAAGTCGGGCTCTCGGTCGAGATCCTTTCGGACGCCGAGGATGATCGCTCGCCGCCGGGTCTGAGGAACCCCAAGCCACTGAGCGTCGAGTATCCGGCAGGCGACGCGGTAGCCGGCGCCCTCGAGCGCGCGGACGATCTCCTTGAAGTATCCGACCGCCACCCCCTGCGTGATCGCCGCTACGTTCTCCGCGACGAACGCCCGGGGCTGGATTCCGTCGAGCAGACGGACGAACTCGAAAAACAGGTCGTCGGTCCGCTGCTTCCTATCCGAATACTTCTTGACCTCCCCCCAGTGGGCGTCTCGCTTTCCGCTCATGGAGAACGACGCGCAGGGCGGGGAGCCGTTCAGGACGTCGAGCTCGCCGCGCTCGAGCCCGACGGCGCCCAGGACGTCGGCGGGCTGGACCTTCCGGATGTCGCGGTCATCGAGCGGAACGCCCGGGTGGTTCGCCGCGTAGACTTCGCGCGCCGCGGGGACGAACTCGTTCGCCCAGACCGTTCGGAAGCCGGCCATCTCGAAGCCGAGACAGGAGCCGCCGCAGCCGGCGAACGTCGAGGCGACGGTCAGCCCGGCGGTACCGCGCGCCGCCGCGACTTCGGCCATCGACGGGAGCCGGAACGGCGGCTTCACGCTCCCGCCGATGCCGCTCGCCTGCTCGTCTTCTTCTTCGCGGTCTTCTTCGCGGTCTTCGCCGCAGGGGCGCCGTTCCACTCATAGCCGCACTTCGGGCAGCAGTAAGTGGTCTTCGCGTTGATGTCGACGGACGAGAAGTCGCCCGGGGGGAGCGGGTTCCCCGGGTCCATCAGGGCCGTGAAGCTCGCCTCGTCGAAGCCGAGCTCGAAGCCGAGACCGTCGACGACGCCGATGTCGCCGATCAGGTCCCGGAGCGCGACGCGGTCGAAGTCGCCCCGCTTGTTGTCGAGCGCGATGGTCAGCTTCTTCGCTTCTCTCTCGGTCAGCCCGTCGAGAAAGACCATCGGCCCTTCGGGCATCGCGAGCTCGTTCGCGATCCGCCAGCGATGCTCGCCGTCGATGATGACGTCGCGGCGCTTCCCCTTCTCGTCCTTCCCCCAGACCAGGAGCGCGTACGCGGCGAGCCAGCCGCCGGTCCGCATACCCTCGCGGGTCGACTCCATCTGGAACTCGGTCATCCGGTTCGGGTTCCAGTCGTTCGGGCGGACGCGGTCGAGCCGGGCCATGACGACCTTCCCCGTCACCTTGGCCTGCGGCCGGGCCCGGGTCTTCTTTGCCGCGCGCTTCTTCTTCGCTGCCATCAGGTCGACTTCTTCGCCGGTGGGTCGGGGAGCTCGATGGTCGTGCGACCGAGAAGAAAGTCCGTCGAGCGGCCCAGCGCATCGGCGAGCTTTAATAAGTTCCGAACGAGCGGGACGCGGATGCCGCACTCGAAGTGGGAGATGTGGCCCTGAAAGATGCCGCTCTTCTCCGCGAGGTCGTACTGCGTCCAACCGCGGTGCTTCCGGGCCGCCTTCAGACGCTGGCCGCAGAGCGCGGCGAGCTCCGCCTGCTCCGCTCGGTCGGCCTCGACGTCCTCCGCCGACCGCGTTCTCCCGCCTGCTGGCTCGCCCGGCATTGATTCCACGAGCGTACACCCGGCCGGCTCGGCCGGCAAGTCGTCCCGACTCAGCGCCCGCGGGAGCGCTTCCGCGCCCTGCTCTCAGCCGCTCTCCGCTGCCGCCGGTTCCCCGGGGGTTCGGCTATCGTCTCCGTCCGGGGCTGCCCCGGGATGGCGGCGAGCGGCTCTATCGCCGTGCCCCCGTCCGTCGTCCGGATACGCGTGACCCGCGCCGGGAGATCCGGGTCGTCCCCGGGTGGCTTCGGGCTCGCCGCGATCATTCCGGGACCGACGCCCTGACCGCGGCGTCCTTCGACTCGAGAAGCTTCCGGAGGGCGACCGTCGTCTCCGCGTTCTGAGAGCGCGAAGCCGTCAGGACGGCGAGGCCGGCAAAGTCTCGCGAGACCTGCTGGAGCCCCGGCGGCAGATGGTCGTACCGGAACCAGCGGAGAACTTCCGCGATGCTCGGGTGATAGCGACCGAGAGCGGCCAGGGACAGTTCCTCGTGCCACTCCCGCCTGGTGTCGTCGGCGTCGCTCATCGCATCGAATGGTACTGGCGGAACGCGCCGAAGGCTACCGCGATCGCTTCCGCTACTTCTTGGTTTGGCTTCCGGCGGAATCCGCAGATGCGCTGGACCGCCGTGACCACGTCGCTCTTCGTCTTGCCGCGGCTGTTCCCCTTCCCGAACGTCGCCACGCGGGCGGTTGACGTCGCTATGTCGAAGACGGGGACGCCGCCGTAGACCACCGCGAGCCCGCGGACGATGCCCGGGACTTTGAGCATCTCGGAGCTCGCCGCGTTCGTCTCCCCTTTGCCGTGCCCGACGTTGGAGACGTTCTCGATGCCGACGCAGTCGGGGAGCTCGCGGGAGATGACGTCGTGAATGCGGACCGCGATCATGTCGAGCCGCCGCCCGGGCTTCCCGTCGCTCGGCTTCGTGACGAACCGCTCGCTGTGGACGCATCGGACGGCCGTCGGCGTGATGACGATGACCCCGATACCGACGAAGCGGAAGCCCGGGTCGATCCCGAGAATGCGCGTTCCCGCCTGCGGGTCGAAGCGCTCCGGGTTCTCCGCGACGCGAACTTCGATCGCGGGCTTCGCTTCGGGCGGCTTCTTCCCGTCGCTTCTCGGCGACTCCGGCGGCCACAGCTGCTTACACCCTGGCCGCTGGCAGCGAAGAACGAGGGGGACTTGCGCCGGCTCGCATTCGTTCGTGAGCGTCCGATCCCACGAGCAGGCTGGGTGCCGCTGGTCGCCGGGTCTCGAGACGTGGTAGCGCCGGCCCCCACGGGCGCCGCCGATTACTTCCACCTGCCCGGCGAAGAGCTTCATCCGAGCCACCAGCGGGCGACCGCCAGGGCGACGGCGAGCGCGACGTCGACGCCGAGTAGGCGGAGCGCCCAGCGGTAGGCGCGAGCCCAGCGGCGCGGGCGGCGGAGCCAGTAGGGACCGCCGTTGACGTACCAGGCGCGGGCGATGGCGCGGAACGCGGCGCCGCGTAGCCACCTCTCCTGTTCGGCTTCCATGGTCGCCCAGAGCCGGCGCTGGACGCTCTTCGCTCGCTCGACGAGTTCGCTCGTCGGCTCGCTCGGATGGCAGGCGCGGCAACCGTAGAACCATGGACCGTCCGCCGTCCGGGCCGCGACAAGCCGACGACCGCACTTCCCGCAGTAACCGAAGACGCTCGCCCACGTCTCCCCGCCCGTAACGCTTGGCGTCGGCGGCTCCACGCTAGCCCTCGACGTCCCCGAGCCGGTCCTCGAGGACCCGCGTCTTCGCGCGAAGCGCCGCCTGCGCGAGCTGCGCGTTGAGAGCCGCTTCGTTCAAGTCGATGGCGAGTCGCTCGGTCAGGTTGTAGCTGTCCGGCGTCGAGCCCTCGGCGAGGTGCGCCGTCGCCCGCTCAATCAGCGCCCTTGCCTCGGAGAGCCCCTGGACGGGTTCGCGCTGAGCGACCATCGTACCCATCGGAACCTGTTCGAGCGTCACGCCGACGGTCACGGGCTTCTCCAAATTACCCGCTCCGCTCTCGAGTAGCCGGTCGAGGAGGTGTCGGCGGTCCGCCTGGAACAGCTGGAGCGAGACGTCGTCGCGCCCGATGTAAAGAACGCCGCCCTGCCAGCGGCACCACAGCTGGCTGAGCGGACCGTTCCCGAGCCATTTACGGTTCGACGGTCCGTTGTAATGCAGCCCGGCGTGACCTTTCTCGAGCGTACACTTCCACGTCCCCCCCGGCTCGACGCTCTCGCATCGTGGAAGCCACTGCCGCTTGCCGCAGACGTGCGGTCCGTCGTGACCCGCGTCCCGCTGGCACCGCGCCCCTTCGGGTCCGATCGTCGGGTTGAAGTCTCCGCATAAGCTCATAGCTCCATCGTCTCCTTCGCTTGGTCGCTGATACGTAACGCGCCGCCGGACTCGCTGACCAGGCCGAGCCCACGGAGCCGCCGGAGACTCGCCGCGAACGACGAGCTCGTCCGGGAGTGGCCGGTCATGTCCGATAGCTCTGCCCGAGTGTACCCCCGGGCGCGACCGGCGAGCACCTGGAAGTTCCTGCGGTCGTACGCGGCGAGCCGCGCGCACCAGTGGTCGAAGAGCTCATAACCCTTCGGGACGGCGACCTTCCCGGCGCTCTGCTTCCCGTCCGCGGTTGCGCGTAGCTCCCCGCTGGACTCTTCGACGAGCCCGACCGCCTTCAGCTCCCGGAGCGCGGCGGCGAACGTCGAGCTCGTCCGGCTCTTCCCGGAGACGAGCGAGAGCCGGAGCCGCGTCGACGGCCCGTAGGCGACGAGCGAGCGGAGAAGGGCGAGCGCGTAGTCTCCCGACGCGCTAGCCCCGTTCTTCGTCGGGCGCCCGCCTACCGTAGCGGCGTCGTCGCCGGCGGCGAGAGCGAGCGCGGGCGGGCGGGGAGCCCATCCCCCCTGCTCCGCGTCTCCGCGCCCATTCGCCGGCACAGGCTCGCCCGGGAAACTCTTCCCGAGCGTCGTGCTTTCCATCGTCGCAAGAAGTCGGTCGAGCGCCGCGTGTATCTGACGGAGCCCTTCCCGGAGCTCGGCGCCCTCCGCGAGCGAAGCCGCTAGACGCCGCTTCGCTTCGGCGAGCTCGCCCCGGAGTTCCCGCTCGACATGCGCGTGGTTCGACGGCCCGCTCCCCGGCTTCGGCGGCTCCTTCGCGGGCGGGGTGAGCGCGGCGGTCAGCGCGCTGACGTCGACCGGGGCGAGCTTCGGCGCCCGCGCACGTGAGCCGCCGAGCTTCGGCGTCGACGTCCCGTCGAAGGTGTCTTTCGGCAGAACGCGGATCGGCTTCGCGACGGAGAGCCAGGACGGGGACCAGCAGAAGAAGTCCCCGGGCTGGAGTTCCGGGAGCCGCCGGAGCTGCGCCGCGACTTCTCCCTCGCCGTCGGCTTGCTCCGTCACCCAGCCCGCGATCGCCTTCCGCTCGTGCGGGCCGCGCATCCCGCCGACGAACAGGCACTCGACCATGTTCAGGACTTCTTTCGAGACGCTCTGCGGCCGCTGGCTGACGAGCATCGACCCGATCCCGTGGTTGCGACCGAGCCGGACGATGTCCGTCATCGCGCCGAGCATCCGCTCCTGGCCGCGCGCCGCGTGCTGGGGCGCGAAGACCTGCGCCTCTTCGAGGACGAGCATCCGGGGCGTCGCCGCCTTCCGGCTCGCGATGTAGAACGCTTCGGCGAAGTCGGCGACGAACGACTGCCGCTTCGTCTTCGAGAAGCCGGAGACGTCGATCACGGCCGAGCCGTTCGTCTCGACGAGGAACCGCCCGACTTCCGCGCCCTGCGTCGGCTCGACCGGGACGTCTCCGTGCTCTCCGCCGATCACGACGATCGGGAGCCCCGGCGACTTGCCGTCCTTCCCGAGCCGGAGCGGCCACCAGTTCCCGACGGGCTCGACGACGACGGTCGGGCAGCTCGCCCCGACGAGCTGCTCGACGAACTTCCCCGCGAGGTAGCTCTTGCCCTGGCCCTTCCCCGCGAGCGCCGCGAACGTCTGCGTCGCCGCTTCGCTCGCGTCCATCGAGAGCCCGTCCGCGAGACGGAGCTTCACGACCGCCCCCGCTCCGGGCGCGCTTCCGGGTCGGCGTTACGGCAAGGCTGGCAGCGGTCATCGGTCGCGCAAGTGTGAGCGTACATGAGCCGTCGGCACTTCGGGCAGCGCCTCGGGGCGAGCCACTGCCCTTCAATCGCCAGCTTCACTGCGAGGGCTCCCCGCAAGCGTTGCAACGATACCAACCGCGGTCGAGCGTATTGCCCCGGCGCTCGCCGCAGAACTCGCACGGGCGCGATTTCCCGCGCGCCGACGCGTACCGCTCCAGCTCCGTCGCTAGGGCCGGAAGCGCTGACGATTGCCGCTGAACGTAGCTCCGATAGGTCAGGGCCCCGAGCGCGAACGCGCCGACGAACAGTAGGACGTCGCTCATGACTTGCCACCCTGGACGAGACGGAACCGGACGACGCGGACGAACGTCATCCGCCCGGCGGCGTCGAAGACCAAGCACTGGTCGTCACGGAGCGCCGGCTCGCACTCGACGGACCAGCCCGCGAACCCGGGCCGGGACCGGACCCAACGGTCGACGTCAGCGACGAATGCCGGCGGGGCGAAGATGGCCCGCCGGAACTCGCCGAGGTGGAACTGGCCGATCACTCCGTCTCCCGCTCCGGGCGGTTCGGGTCGTCGACGACCACGGTCACGTTCGACGGGAGCGCGGCGAGCGTCGAGCGGATCGGGTGCGTCAGCTCTCGCGTCGTCGGGTCCCACGACGGACAAGCGGTCATCCGGAGTTCGAGCTCCGCGGGCTCGTCCGGTCCGGGAATCGTCCAGGCGATGTGAGTGATGGGCGCCTCGAGTTCTTCACCGTCGAGGAGAAGCCGCGTCCCCTCCGGAGTCCCGTCGCTCTCGACGGTGAAGAGTCGACGTCTCTGGCTTCGGCTCTTCTCGTCGGCGAGGACGATGCGGCGAATCCACTCCAGGTCGCTGAGACGTTGCGAGTCGAGCGGGGCGAGCCCGAACCCGCCGGGATGGAAGACCGAGCGGGAGAGAACGTCGCCCATCATCACCAGAAGCTCGGCCGACGTCGTCTTACCGATCTCCGCTGCGAGCTCGACCCGCCGCTTCGCGTCGACGGCTTCCGGGTCGAACTCCGGCGGCTCGAAGCTCGGCGGCTCCGCCGGCGGGACGGCGTCGCCTGCCCGGTAGGGCGGCGGCGGACGCGGCGGCGGGGCGGGTCGCTTCGGCATCAGACGTCCCTCGGTCGAGCTCGACGGCATGCGTTCGCCGGCGCGGCCTTCCCGAACAGCGAGCAGCCGTTACGGTCGACGTCGACGTCGCACCAGTGAACGACGCAAGCCGCGCGCTTACAGCGTTGGGGCGCCGGAACGCTGCCCGACGTGCGCCCCGCCGAGAGCTCGAGCTCAAGGCCGTGGTCGCAGCGAGCTCGGCCGTCGTGCCCAACGGCGTGGTAGACGTTGCTCACTCCGGCTCGCTCCCGTGGACTTCGGCGACCCGCTCCCGGCTGTAGTTGTCCGGGTGCTCGAGGTTCAGCGAGCGGAGCTGGCGGACCGTCAGCGTCCGGACGTTCGCGTCCCGGCTCCGCTCGCACATGAACTCGCCGTGCCAGCAGGACGCGCGGAGACACTCCGCGCAGACGGTTACGTCGCGGCCGAGCTCCCGCTCGAGCGCTTCGCGCTGCTCGTCGTCCGTCGCCGGGCGGACCTCTACCGTCTCCCCGACCCGGCCGGTCAAGCCCGTCTCCGCCTCGAGCTCGCGCATCGCGCGGGACAGGTCGTCGTTGAAGCCGCTCACGACCGCGGTCTCCGGTGCTGGTCGGCGTCCTTGCACGACTCGAAGTGCGAGCGGAACGCGGTCATCACCCGCCAGGTCCCGTCGACGTCGACGACCCGCTTCTGACCGCCCCGGTCGACCGGCATCCGCTTCCCGCTCGCCATCGTCACCCAGTAGATGAGACCGCCGCAGGAACGGCATTCGCCCGGGTCCTTCCCGCTCATCGCTTACGCCCCAGGCGCACTCGCGAGCGCCGCGCGGAGTTGTCGCTCGATATCGTCGAGCGCGTCGAGCTCGCTCTGGGTAACCGGGATGCCGCAGTCGCCCTGGGCGATGAGACGGGACCGCTCCGCCATGACCGCGTCGAGCTCCTTCCGCATCTGGGCGAGCGTCACCGCGACGAGAGCCGCGTCCTCGAGCGCGCGCTCGCGGGAAAAAAGCCCGAGACCGACGCACGCTCTACTGAGCGGGTCAATCTCGGGCGCCTTGTGCCGGGGGCCTTCCGTCACTTGGGGTTCCTTTCGTTTGGGTGGGTGAGAGGGCTACGGCGAAGCGGCGATGCCGTTCGCTCGAGTCGCTTTCTTCTTTCGCGGCGCCGACTTCTTGCTCCCGCGGACTCGCTTCTTCCGCGCCGACGACGACGCCTCGACTCCGGGGATCGGCGGTGGCTCGTCCGGGTCGCGCCCCATCTCGAGCTGGCTCGGGACCATCGACGCCCGCTCGTGGACTTCGCGTCCCAGGGTATCGATTTGCTCTTCGAGCAGCTTCAGCTGAGCCGCCCACTTCTTGTCCGCGTCCCGCTTCTTCTCCTCGAGCTTCATCCGCTCGACGATGCGCGACGCGAGCACCTTGCTCCGCTCCTCGACCTGCTCATCGGTCAGGTCCTTCCGGACCATCGGGACGTCGGGATCTGTCTTCGCCATAGTCTCTCCGGGGGAAAGCCCGGAAGCTACGCGATCGGCCGGCCCGTGTCTACGGCGACGCTATTCGCCGGCGGCGAGAGCGGGAGCATCCGGCGGCGGCGGAGGAACGGGCTCCGTCGAGACTCCGACGCGGCGACAGATGGCGCGCCGATCGCCCTCGGGGCAGCCGACGCCCGCCAGGTCTCCCGCCAGGTCGCCCTGTCCGCTCTCGTACGCTCCGCCGGCGACGTTCTCCGCGATCGCCAGGCACTCGTTCGGGTCGGCCGACGCGGGAGCGGCGGACCGGATGTCGTCAGCGATCGCTCGACGTCGAACGACGTCCGGGTCCTCGGCGGGTTCCGCGTCGCTCGCTCCGGTGGCGGCGGTGGCCGACCCAGCCGCTGACGGCTTCCCCGATCCTGCGCCGGTCGGGGATGTCTTCGGAGCCGAGTCGTCCTTCGCCATCGAGTCCCGGAGGGTACCCGACGCGGCGCGGCTCCGTCTAGTCGAAATCGGATCGGCTGCCCGTTCGCGGCGCGCGCGACGGTCGGGTCACTCGGTCGGGACTCGCCGCCGCGGTGAAACTTCGAACGCTCCGAACGGTGCCCAGCCCGCGCGTGGAGCGGCGGACCGCGCCGGGGGAGGAACCCCTCCCCCCCCCCCCTGACGGGGGGGGAGGGGTCCCCGGCGGCGGACGCGCTCCTGTCGACGCTCGTCTAACTTTTAAGAGGTCCCGTTTAACTAATGAGACACTGACTAATCGCCCTATATTCATACTGGATTCGCGATTCTGAACGCCGGGCCCAAACAGAACGACAGGCAAAAACAAGCATGTCGAACTTTTGTGTAACTAGTGAGACACCTCGTTAAGGCGACAAGCCCGGAGCGAAACGTCGCTTCGGTAAGCCCACCGTCTCCGCGTCTCATTAGTTCGACGCCGTGTTCCAGCGAGCGTCGAACTATCACCCCAGAGCCCCGGGACTATTCGGGAAACCCGCTGAGACACCGCGCCTCTTAGGTAAGCGTTCGGCGACGTCCGGTTTAACTCATGGAACACGCGTTAACGCAGAGCTAGACGCGCCGCGCTATAGGCCGTCGTCGGGCTCCGGGAACATGTCGCCCTGGTCGAACGGCTTCGTCCCGTCGGCGCCGACGGCGACCCAGGCGCTCCCGCGCCCGGCCTGTCTCCCCCCCGGGTTTCCGCGCTCGACGACGCCGTCTTCGACGAGCCGCTCGAGCGCGACCCGGATGACCCGGTCCTTGAGTCCGAGTTCTTCCGCGAGCCGCCGGGTCGACGTCATCGGGTGGTGGCGGACGAACTCGAGGACCCGCTCCGACGCCTTGGCGAGCGACTGGTCACGCTGCAACCCGGACTCTTCGTCGGGCTCGGTCTCGAGCGGGCGGCACTCGAGACGGAGCGCGCCCATCGCCGGATCGCGCGGGTCGTCCGCCGCCTGACAGAGCGTGATGGTAAAGCCGTCGGACTTCTTCGCGACGCGGTTCTTCGGGTTGGTCAGGCGGGCGCCCTCGGCGAGCTTACCGTTCAGGGCCCAGACCGCCGACGACTGCGCGGGAATCGAGCCGCTCCCGCGCATCGCCTCGAGGTCTTCACTCTCGTCGTTCTTCCCGCCCTGGCCGCCCTGGCCGCCATCGCGGGACCGCTTCCGCGAGTGATGGACGAGCAGGAACTGGCAGCCGGTCCGGCGCGTGACGCGGTACATCATCCCGAGAAGCTGCCCGACCTGCGGCGTATTCTCGTCCACGCCGCCGTACGCGGCGGCGAACGAGTCGATGGCGCAGAGGAGATGGCCGTCCGTCTCGCGGGCCAGGATGTCTTCGGCTTTCGGATCGTCGAGCCGGAAGCGCGGCGAGATGACCGGGCGGAGCCGCCCCTCGAACGGGCCGCGCTGCCGTCCCTTCGCGAGCGTCTGGACGCGCCGCCGGGTCGACTTCTCGCCAACCTCGTAATCGAGGTACAGCACCTTGCCGCGCTTGACGGGAAGGACGCCGCAGAACTGAGAGCCGCTCGCGACGGCGACGGCGAGCTCGAAGGCGACCCAGCTCTTGCCTTCGCCGGCGCGGGCGAATATGACGACGGGCTGCTCCTCTTCCGCGAGCGAGAGCCCTTTGCAGATCCAGGTAGTGGGTCCGGGCGGCGTCAGGAGCACGCGTTCGCTCATGACTTCGAAGCGGTCGCTGACGCCGGCGCTGAGGGAAGAGCGGGTCTTCTCGAGCGCTTCGAGCAGCTCGGCCGTCGACTGCTTGCCCGTACTGTCGCGCAGCTCCCCGAGCTGGTCCCGGAGCGCGCGCCGCCCGTGGACGTCGCGCAGCTCGTGGGCGAGCGCCGCGAACGACTTCGCCCGCGTCGGCATGCTGAGCAGGAAGTCGACCGCGTCGCCGGGGAAGGGCCAGCTCTCCCGCCCGCCGTTCCGCGCAAGCGCCGTCTCGAGCCGCTCGGGGTCGATCCGTTCGTTCGCGAGCTTGGCAATCGCCCTGAGCTTGACGTCGGGGAAGAGGTCGAGCGGGAGTTCCTCCCACTCCTCGCGGGTCTTCGGGCGGATGTACCAGTCGCCGAGCAGCTCGGCCGCTATGCGCGACTGGGCGAGGACGAGCTCATCGGCGGAGCTCATCGATTACCGTCTCGAAGATCTCGATGCTGTCCTTCGCTTCTCGGAGCTCGGCGATGACGGACTCGACGGTGACGCGTCCGGGGCGGTCGAGGAGGTACGGGTCGTTCGCCTCGTACGCCAGCTGCACGAGCGCGACGGCGCGGATAGAGTCCCGCCGCCAGGCGTAGAAGGCGAGCGGGCGCCCGAGGACCGCTTCGCCGCCGATGATGAGCCGTCTCTCCCGGGGCGTCGCATCGGGCGCGAAACTTGCGGCGACGCTCGCCGGCGGGCGGCGCAGAATTGACGGCGGTTCGACGGTCGGTCTACTCTCTCTCACGGAACGCTACCTCCTCTCCCCGAGATGGCGCGCGACGCTCTCTCGGGGAAACCCACTTCGAGGCTGACACGATCGCCGAGCGTACTGAATCGGGCTAGCGATTTGTTTTTCCCCACCCTGTAGGTAACCTGGGGACGGAGGGCGATGGGGCCCGACGACCAGCGCGCAGGAAGAAGCTTCAGCTTCTCGGCGGGGCGCCGATCGGAGTAGCATGAACCACTCCAGCAACCGCCGCCCGGACGGACGCGCGAACGTCGCAGCGACGCTCGAGCTACTCGCCGCCCGCTTCCCGCGGCTCGCCCGCTACGCGTCGCGGAACCGCGTCGTCGCGATCACGACGGGCTCCGCCGCCGCCGAAAACCTCATCGAAGCGCGCCAGGCGTTCGCTCGCTCCCGCGCGAAGCTCGCCGCCCTGCGCGCCCGGGGTCAGAAGTGACCCGCCTTTCCCTGGTCGTGGCCTTCGTGCTACTCGCCTGCGGCGCCCCGCCCGGCGAAGTCCCCGAGCCGGCGCCCGCCGCGCCCGTCGCGGATCTCGTGGGGCTCTCCGCCGAGCGCCCCGCCGCCGAGCTCGCCGAGCTCGACGAGCCCGACGAGCCCGACGAGCCCGACGAGCCGGCGCCCGCCCCGGACGCAGGCGCGGAGCCCGTTCTCGACGAGCCGGACGAACCCGTCGAGCCGCCCGCGGCGGACGCGGGAGCGGCTCCCGACGAGCCGGAAGAGCCCGTCGAGGAGCCGTGGGGAACCGGCGGTTACCAGGACGCGTGCCAGGAGGACCGGGATTGCGATCGCGCGTTCTACTGCGCCGCCGGGGTGTGCCAGGGCGGCGACGTCGGCGACTGGTGCGACGAACAGTCCGACTGCGGCGCCGGCGTCTGCCGGTCCCCGGGCGCCGGTCTCCCCGGCGGGAAAGCCTGCTGCCGGACCGTCTCCGGCCCCTGCGTGTAGAGCCGGGACGGCGAAAAAAGCGGAGCGGCCGCCGTGGGTTTTCCTACGGTCTGGCCCTCGTGCGCCGTTCCCCTTAGTAGAAACCAACGAGGCGCCCGCCCGACTCCACCCGGGGCGGCCGCCGGAAAGAGATACCGATGGAAAAGAGAGAACTCGCCCGCGTACGGGCTCGCCTGACCGACGCGCTCGTCTCCGCGCTCGACCGCGCGGACTTCGCCGACCTGGAGGAACTCGTCGTCGAGCTCCACGAGAGCGACTCCCGCGTCGACGCGGAGCGCCTCGAAGGGCGTCGGGGCTGCCAGGACTCGGGGCTGTCGCTCCGGGTCGGGGACGTCGTCTTCCACCTGAACGTTTCGAGGGCGCGATGAGCGGCCTGTTCGAGTGGGTCCGCCGGGGCGTCGACGGCGACCGCCGGTTCGAAGTCCTGACGCTCGGGAAGTTCGGGCATCAGTGGGTCATCGGGCTCGGCGTGGTAACCCGCGCCGAGCTCGAGACGGCGCGCCGCCAGGCCGTCCGCGAAGACGAGCCGGAGGTTGAAGAAGCTCTCGCCGCCGCGCTCTCCGCGGACGCGACGCTCGCGGAGCTCGCCCGGGCGGCGGAGTACCTTCACGACGGCTGGCTCCCGACCGTCTTCGACGCGCTGACGGGCGAGAAAGTCCCGAACGATCGCGGATATCGCTCCGCCTGGCTCGACGTCCCGCGCGGTCTTCTCGACGCCGTCGAGCGGAACTTCGCCGGCTTCGGCCTGACCCTCTCCCGCGTCGAAGATCGGGAGGTCGGATGAAGCCCGTCCGAACCGTCGAGCTCGACGGACGGATCCTGATCGTCTCGTCGGTCTCGTTCTCCGATGACGGCTCGACCGTCGTCTTCGCCCGCCCGCTCGTCGGCTACCGGTACAACGAGAAGACGGGGCGGGCGTTCCACGTCCGGCTCGGCGCCGAGCGCGTGCGTCTCGAGAGCCCGGCGTTGCGGAGCGCTCCGCGGACCCGGGCGACGCTCGCTCCGATTCTCCGGGCGGAGCAGCTCCGGGCGGACGGGAAGCGGGAAGCCTGGCTCGCGACCGAAGAGGGTCGCGAGTACCGACGGATGCTCGACGAGCTCCGCGCGATCGTGAGGGCGTTCCGATGAGCGCGCCGAGCGCCCGCGTCCGGAAGGACGGTGTCGTCGTCTTCGCCGGGTCCTGGCAATGGCTGCATCCCTGGGTCCGCCGCGAGCGCCCCGGCTTCGCGCCGGAGGGCTACTCGCTCGTACTCGGGAAGTGGCGCGGACAGGAGCCCGTCTGGGTCGCCGTCCGCCGCGAGCCGCCGCCCGGTGGCACCCGCTTCGGCCGCCAGACGTCCGGGCCCGGCTGGCTGTACGTCGCCGCCGCCGGCGGCGGGTGGTACCACGTCCGGTTCGACCGTCGCTTCTTCGAGACGGCGCTCCGGCGCGGACACGGGACGGCGCAGACGCGCTGGAACGCCGCGACCGGGGAGTTCGCCGTCGACTGCTACGTCGACGAGGAGCCCGCCTGCGAGATGGCGAGCTTCGCGAAAGCCGACGCCGCATTCGCCGCCGCCGCCGCCTACAACGCGGGAGTCCGCTCGTGAGCGCCTGGGACGTCCGCGTCGCGACGCCCCCCCCGGTCCGCGTCGAGCGGGCGGCGGGGCGCTACTCGCAGTGCTTCTACGTCGGCTACGGCGACGAGCTCCGCGCCCGGCGGGGCGCCGTCTCGCCGGCCACGGCCCCCACCGAGTGGCCCGAGGAGGTCGTCATCACGGAAGATCCCGAGGAGGCATCGTGAGCCGCCGCGCCGGCTCCGATACGCTTCCGTCCGCGGCTCCGAACGATGAAGTCGTTCAGCTGGGCGGGACGATGCTCGGCGACCGAGCCCGCTGGCTCGCCGCCGTCCTGTACGAGCGGGGCGTCCCCGCCGAAGCGACGAAGCTCGACGCGCTCCGCTGGGTCGTCCGGGTTGCCCCCCGGGATGCCCGCCGAGCGGAGCCGCTCGTCTTCGCGTTCGCCGAGGGGGAGCGCTTCACCACCGAGAGGGTCACATGACGAAGAGAGAAGCCCAACTGCCGCCAGCGTACCGAGTGTACGGCGGGCGCCGCATCGTCGCCGTCCGAGAAGTCGAGACTGTGCTCGCCGGGCGAAAGCGCGCGAGGCATGCGCGGCCGACGCAGAACGCGACGTGCGTCGAAGCGTTCGCCTGTTTCGAGCGCGCGCTCCGAGCTTCACGCGGGAGCGTGAAGTGAAGGCCCACGAACTCGCCCGGATGCTGCTCGAAGGGCCGGACGTCGACGTCGTAATCCCTGACAACGAATGGATGGAAGTCGAGACCGTGACGGCCGCACGGGAGGTTCGTCGCCAAACCTGCGCCCCTCGGCGACCCTTGCGCCGCGAGACGGTGGACGAGCCCGGTGGCGATCGCGTCATCGAGCTCGCCGGCGATTACCCGTGGTGGCAGCGATCGCCACGTGGAGCTACGCGACCAGGGACTGACCGGACCCGCTGGCCCCGAAACGAGGAGTGAAGACATGAGCAACTACACCTACACGATCTACGATGCTGACCCGGCGAGGTCCGGGCCCTGCGAGTGGCCGAGCCACGTCGACGTAGCGATCGAGGCCGACGACGACAGCGAAGCGCGCGACGCCGTCGTCGACGCGCTGGAAGTCGCAGCCGCCGGTCTCAGCGAGGCCGACGGGTATTCCGTAGGTCAGTCGATCTACGCGCAGATCGCGAAGCCCGACGGCACGGCGGACGTCGCGTCGTACGCGCTGACCGCGGAGGATCTCTCGTGAGCGAGACCCACGAGGCGGTGATTTACGAGCGCGGCAACGGATTCCCGGACGTCGGCGAGTACGTCTCGGGAGACGATGGCGAGGTGTACCAGGTCGTGGAGCTGACCGATCGGGTCCAGACGGGTCGCTCGCCGGGCGCGGGTAACTGGCTCCGGGCGCGCGTAACGCTCGCCGACTGGAGCGACGTCTCCGACGACAACGAGCCCGTGTGCTCCTGTACGCTCGACGGATCGGAGTGACCCGCCGCCCCGCCTGGATGCTCGAGACGAGCATCGTCGAAGACCGTCCGCGCTCGCTCTCGGGCGCGGCGGAAGCGACGGCGACCCGCCGCCGCGAGAGCGTCGAGGAGGTCGTCACCTGCGCGGACTGCGGCGCGAAGTCGACGATGGACGTCGGCGGGCGCGACGCGTTCGGGCTCAGAATCCGCGGACTCTACGTCGCAGTTTTTCTCTGCCCGCCATGCTGGCGCGCGGACGACCCTACACCCCAAGGAGATACTAAGTGACCGACATGACCTTCGCCCGTACCCGCCTCGAGACTACCCTCCGCGACGGACTCCGCTCCGCCGGACCCGTCATCGAGTCGATTCTCTCGACCCGTCCCGTCGACGAGGTCCTCCCCGCGAAGCGGACGGGCGTCCGCGTCGAGCATGGCTACCCGGCGGTCGAGCTCGTCGACGCCGAGCGGGAGGGACCGAGCCGCCGCGTTCCGTCCCGCGTCCGCTACGCGCTGCGTGACGAGACGTTCGACGTCTCGAGCTACGCCTTCGGCCAGGTGATGCAGCGCGCCGGAATGCCCGTCGCCTATGGGCGCTCGCTACTCGACGGCGATCCGGAAGCGAGCTGGAAGGGCTCGCTTCTCGAGCATTCGCTCGCGCAGCATCTCGCCAACCAGCCGGGGCAGGTCCTCGTCCGCCGCGTCGACGAGCAGGTCCGCGGCGTCTTGTCCGACCGCTTTAAGCGGATGGACTCCCGCCCGATGCTCGACGCGTTCATCGGCGCGTGCAAGAACGTCGGCGCGCAGCCCATCAGCGGGCACGCGACGGAGACGCGTCATGCGGTCCGCGTCGTCATCCCGAAGATCTACGAACCGGTACCCGGCGAGGCGCTCGCCTTCGGCCTGCACTGGGGAAACTCCGACTTCGGAAACGGGACCTATCACGTTACCGCGTTCTGTCTCCGGCTCTGGTGTTTGAACGGGATGGTCGGCGAGAAGGAGCTCAAGAAGACTCACGTTGGCGCGCAGCTCCAGGAGGGGATCCAGTACAGCAACCGGACCTACCAGCTGAGCGAGCAGGCGCTCGCGTCGCAGACGACGGACGTCGTCAAGGCCGTGCTCGGGGACGACTTCATCGAAGAGCGCTGCTCGGCGATTCGCGCTATGCACGAGACGGAGACGGACTTCAAAACCGCCTGGGCGAAGGTCGGCAAGCAGCTCTCGAAGACGGAGCGCGGGCTCGTCGAGGCGGCGTTCACCTCGAACGACGAGCTGAACGTCCCAGCGGGAAAGACGATGTGGCGGTTCGTCAACGCGCTGAGCTGGGTTGCGAACCGCGAGGACGTCAGCGAAGAGCGGCGGCTGGATCTCCAGGCCGTAGCGGGTAAGCTGACCTGAGCACCGGGCGGGTCGGGTCGTATCTCCCCGCTCCCGCCCCGGGGCGGCGGTCCGGAGTGGAGTCCGGGCCGTCGCCAGCACTATTACGAGCATCGACCGTTGATCATCGAGAGCAAGTATCCGGGGAACTGCAACGTCTGCCGCGAGCCGTACGCCGCCGGCGACAAGGTCGACTGGAAGAAGGGACGGCGGGGCGCCCGCTGCTTCGCCTGCCACAAGGGCGGGAAGCTCCCGCCGCCGGGGAGCCCGGCCGCTGCGAAGCCCCTCCGTGACAACGAGAGCCGCCGCGTCGACTGTCTCGCTCGCGAGCTCGCCGGCCGCGCCTGGGAGGTCGCCCGGCTCGTCGAGAAAGGCGAGACCGGAGCCGCCCGGGAGAAGGCGGTCCAGGTCGCCCTCGACCTGAATCTCTGCCTGAAAGACCGCGACTATCTTCTGTTGCCGCCGCGCGAGGACGACTAGCCACTGGTATCCCGGGATTCTACGGGCGTAGAATCCCGGACCATGACAAAGCCGAAACGACCGACCGCCGACGAAGCGCTCGCCCACATCCGGAGCGTCCTGACGGACGGCAAAGAGATCGAACGCCCGTACCTCGAGAAGCTCGTCGCCGGGTACGCCAAGCAGCAAGCGGCGCTTCAGCGCTGGGACGAGAAGGCGGCGGAGCTCGCCGACGAGGAGACGCACGCGCTCGTCCTACTCGCCTCCGGCGCCCTGAGCCGGTCGGCGCTCTCGGGGAAGATGGCGGCGCAGCTCGCCCGCGACGCTCTGACCGCCATCCGCTGCGACGTCGCGAGCCGCGAGCGAAAGTAAGCTCGAGCGCCTTCGCGCCCGGGACCAGTAAACCAAGGAGAACCGAAATGCCCGAACCCGCCATCCCACGGCGTAACGCGTCCGCCGTACCCGTCAGCGAAGCCGAGGACCAGCTCCTCGAGGACTTCGTGACCTGGCTCCCCCAACAGAAGGAAGCGACCCGGCAACGCTGGGCCGACGTTGCTCAGGCCGCAGAGGCGGAGCTCGAGACCCGGAGACGAAAGCCCGGCTCCGCTCTCGCGAGGGTAGAGCAGGAGACCGCCGCGCTCATCCGCATCTCGGAGCCGAACGAGATCAGTCGCCGTCTCGGGGAGCTCAGCGAACAGTTCCACCTCGTCGCGCCGGCGACCGAAATCGAGCACGTCCCGGCGGGCTTCGGCGTCAGCGTCTCGATGGTCCACATCAGCCAGGACAACTTTTCCAGGAATGGCAAATGGCTGAACGTCAACAAGCGCGGACCGGGCGACGTGTATGAAGTCGGTGGCGGGAAGGTCGGGCTGAGTAAACGACCGCTCGAACAGATCTGGGCGGCCGCCGGCGGGACCTGGGACATGGTCGCGACGGGCCGGCTCGACGACGCGAGCGATCCCCGATACATCCACTTCCGCGCCGTAGGGACCGCGCGCAATTACGACGGGACGCCGCGCCAGGTCAGCGGTGAGGTCGAGATGGATCTCCGCGACGGCAGCGACCAGTACAACGAGATCGTCGAGAAAGCGAAGGAGCGCCAGGCCGACCCCAACTTCAAGGGGCGACGGGACGACGGCGCCGGTCAGCTCCTCGAGCTCCGGAAGTTCCTGCTGCGCCACGCGGAGAGCAAGGCAAAGAACCGCGCCATCGCGTCGCTCGGGGTCAAGCGGAGTTACTACCCGAACGAGCTCGAGAAGCCGTTCGCGGTCGCCCGCCTCACTTTCACCGGCCAGACGGAGGACCCGGAGCTCCGCCGGGAGTTCGCGCGGATGACCGCTCAGGCGGCGCTCGGAGGCGCTCAGACGCTGTACGGCTCGGGAGCTGCCGCGCCGGCGGCGCTACCCGCCGCCCCGTCGGACGCTGGACACGCGCCGCCGCCCGTCGGAGAAGCCATCGACGTCGAGGGAGACGACATTCCGGACTTCGGCGACCCGGAGCCGGGTACCGACGAAGAGGAGATGCCGACGTGACCATCCGAAAACTAGCGCTCGTGGCCGATACCCATGCTGACGGGCGGAGCCGCTTCGAGGACTACAAGCGGATCATGCTCTGGATCGCCGCCGACGCGGCGGCCCGGGGCTGCGACGCGATGGCTCACGCCGGCGACGTGTTCGAACGGCGGAGCACATCGGAGGAACGCATCGCGGTCGCCGAGTGGATGACCGCCGTCACGGACGAGATGCCGCTGGCCGTCGTCGCCGGCAACCACGACGACCCGCGCGACATCGACCTCCTGAACCGGCTCGCTGGGGGCCACGACATCTGGGCGGCTTCGTCGCCGGCGACCATCCGACTCGGCGGGTTCCGCTTCTGCCTCCTGCCCTGGCCGCGGACGGCGCACCTACTCGCGTCGCTCCCGCCCGGACACGCGGGGAATGGAGAAGACGACGCGAAGACCGCTCTGCGCGCCATCCTGACCGGCTGGGGCGGGATGGCCCGGGACGAGGAGCCGCGGATTCTTCTCTCTCACGCGATGGTCCGGGGGAGTAGAACGAGTACGAGCCAGCCGCCTCTCGTCGGCCAGGAACTCGAACTCTCGCTCGACGACCTGGCCTGCGCGGAAGCGGACTTCGTGGCGCTCGGCCACATCCACCTCGGCCAGGAGTGGGCGATCGACGCCGGCAACTGGCGCGTCCCCGTCGTCTATCCGGGCTCGCCCCGCCGGTGCAACTTCGGTGAGACGGAGGACAAGGGGTACGTGGTCGCTACGTTCGACGGGAATCACTGCGTCGAGTGGGATCGCATTCCGACGCCGGCGCCGCCCATGCTCCACGTCTCGGGCGAGTGGAAGGACGGCGAGCTCGTGACGGATCTGACGGCCGAGCAGCTCGCGCAAATCGGAGCTGGCGCCGAGGTCCGGCTCCGGTACGACGTCGCGGCGAGCGAGCGGGAGCCGGCGAGGGCGGCGGCGGAAGCTCGAGCCGAGCAGCTCCGGGGCGCGGGCGCTACGGTGAAGGTCGAGGACCGTCTCCGCATCGAGACCCGGGCGCGGGCTCCGGAAGTCGCACGGGCTCTGTCCGTGGCCGACAAGCTGGTCGCCTACTGGGACTCGACGAACGACGACTGCGTTGGCCGACGCGACCCGCTTCTCGCGAAGCTCCACGACCTGGAGGCGTCGTGAGCGACGCCGAGAAGATCGCGGGCGCGCTACGCGTCATCACGGTCCGCCGCCGGTGACTGGACCCGTCGCCGTCGCCACTCTACCGTCGGCCCCCCTCGCCCCCTCCCCCCAGAAGAGGAAGGTCCCCTCATGAGATATCTGAAGCACCACATCCATCGACTCGGCCCGTTCGAAGACTTCGCCGTTGACCTCGAAGAACTCCACGGCCCGCTCGTCGCCGTCTGCGGGGCGAACGGCTCCGGGAAGTCGACGCTGCTCGAGACCATGCCCGGAGCGATCTTCCGGACGACGCCGACCCGCGGGACGCTCGTCGATCTCGCGACGGCGCGGGACGCGTTCGTCGAGTTGACGTTCGAACACGACGGGCAGCGCTACCGGATCAAGCAGCTCGTCGACTCCGTCGGGCGGAAGGGTGACGCCCTCCTGACCAACGGCGACGGGAGCCCGCTCGTCGAGTCGACGAAGCGGTCCGCGGTCGACCGGTACGTCGCCGAGCACTTCCCCCCGTTCGACGTTCTGCTCGTGACGACCATCGCGGCTCAGCAGAGCGAGGGCTTCATCGACGCGGACCCGGCGGACCGGAAGACGCTCCTGCTCCGAATGCTCGGCGTCGAGCGGCTCGAGGCGCTCGCCGCCGAGGCGCGGAAGCGGGCGAGCTCCGCGAGCGGGGACTTCACCGTCGCGGCGGACCGGGTCAAGAGCGAGCGCGACCGGGCGGTCAGCGTCGCGGACGCGGAGACCCGGGTCGAGCTGAAGATGGCGGCGGCGGACGTCGCGGCGGAGCGGGTAGCGGACGAGCGGGCGAAGCACGCGCAGATGGTGGCGCTCGCCGCCCAGGCGGACAAGCTCGCCGCCGAGCGAACCGCCGCGCTTCAGCGCCGCGACGAGCTGCAGGAGCAAATACGGAAGGCGACCGAAGCCGTCACCGCGCTCGACCAACGGGTCGCGAACAACCGGGCGATACTCGGGCGGGCCGACGAGATCCGGGCGGCGGAGACCGAGCTCGAGAGGACGAGCGCGCGCATCGCGGAACTCTCGACCACCGGGCTTCTCCAGCAGTTCCGGGGGATCTCCGCGAGACGAGCCGACGTCGAACGTCAACGGGCGGAGCTCGAGGACCGCGTCCAGCGCTGCGACGCGGCGCTCTCGAACGAGGCCGCCGTTCGCGCCGCCGTCGACGAACTCCCCGGGCTCCAGGAGCGAGTGCTCGCGGAGACCGACAACTTCCGGACGCTGACGAAGGAAGTCAACGCGGCCCGGGAACGCTCGAGCGGCGATCGGATCGCCGGGCTCCGGCAAGGGCTCGCCGCCATCCGGGACTCGCACTCGTCGATCGAAGCCGCCCGGGAGACCGCGGGCTCAACGCTCTCCCGCGACGACGAAGCCGTCGCCGCCCCGGATGAAGTCGCTCGGCTCGAAGCGGACCGGAACGCCGTCGACCGGAAGCGCTGCGCGCTCGAGGACGAGCTCCGGAAGACGGAGCGATTCGCCGCCGGCGCCGACGCTCTCGCCGGCTACGCCGAGGACAAGCGGAAGAGCGAAGCGCGGCTCGCCGAGCTCGTCGCCGAGGAGACCCGGCTCGCGGCGGAGCGGAAAGAGCTCGACGACCGCGTCGCTGAGATGACGGCCGAGCGGACATCTCTACAGGCCGGGCTCCCGAAGCTCGAGAAGACCGCTCGCCTGGCGAAGCCGCTCGCCGCGGCGGAAGCCCGCCTCGAAGAACTCGGCCCCCAGCTCGAAGCGGCGACCGAGACGCGCGACGATCTCGAGCGCGCGGCCGGAGCCGTCGTCATCCCGGAGCCCGTGACCGGCATCGACCCCAGCGACGAGGCTCTCCGCGCCGCGGAGAAGGCGGACGAGACGGCGACGCTGGAACTCGGCGCCGCCCAGGGCGAACTCGAAGCTGCGAAGAAGAGCGCGGAGAAGCTCGCCGAGCTCGAGCGGGAGGCGGCCGTCGCCGGCGTGGAACTCGCGGACTGGAAGAAGCTCGCCGCGGATCTCGGCAAGGACGGCCTGCAGGCCACGGTCATCGACGCCGCGCTCCCCGAGCTCGTCGCAATGACGAACTCGCTCCTGCACTCGAGCTTCGGTCCACGGTTCACGGTCGACGTCCGGAGCCAGTCGCTCGACTCCCGCGGTAAGAAGACGCTCGAGACGCTCGACGTCATCGTCATCGACTCCGAGTCCGGCCGCGAGTCGAAGGCGGAGACGTTCTCCGGCGGCGAGCGGGCCATCATCGCCGAGGGCGTTTCGCTCGCGCTGACCACGCTCGCGTCCCGGGAGCTCGGCGTCGTCCGCCCGACGCTCATCCGCGACGAAGCCGGCGCCGCGCTCGACCCGGAGAACGGCCAGGCTTGGATCGCGATGCTCCGCCAGGCTTGCTCGATGATGGGCGCCGACAAGCTTCTCTTCGTCTCGCACTCGGCAGAGCTCGCCGAGCTCGCGGACTCGCGGGTGGACCTGTGAGCCGTCCGCGTTGTTCGGTCTGCGGCGGGACATGGGGCACCTACACTTCGCCCTGCCCGGCGATGCCCAGCGGCGGGCTTCAGCACTACTGCCGCGGCGTTCGCGTCGTCGAGCACGTCGACAAGATCGAAGGCGGGCGACGAGTGATGGCAGAAGCGATGGCGACGAGCGCGGCGAACGCATCACGGCTCCGGGCGGCGGCCAACAGGGGGACCGGCGAATGACCGTGACCGGCGAAGGCAAGACGGCGACGCAGGTCGCCCGCGAGGATAGCGAGCGGAGCTTAGTCGGCGGCTTCGAGCGGGAGTTCGTGAGGGACCCGACGGTCCATAGCGTCGTCAACCTCGCGCTCCGCAACGGCCTGACCCGCGAGCAGATGCTCGAGCGTCTCGCCCGCGAGCTACTCGCCGACCGGGACCGGCTCAGGGACGAGCTCGTGCGACTGACCGAGGCCAACACCTACGTGAAGTTTCCGCGATGACGCTCCGTGACTACCGGGAAGACCCGGGCGCGCTCGAAGCGCTCGAGAGCGACGTCCGGGAGCGGCGGGCGAAGCTCGCCCGGAAGCTCTGCTCGCCCGCCGTCGAAGAGCCGGCGCGCTGGTGTGAGCTATTCGAAGCGTCACGCCGGGAACTCGGTCTCACGGCGAGCCGGCTCTCGACGCTGTTCAACGTCGGGTCATCGACCATCCGTCGCTGGCGCCGGGGCGACAACGCGCCGCCGCTCTCGTATCGCCGTCCGCTCGCGATGAAGCTCGCCCGGCTACTCGGCGAGGATTCGTGAGAGTCATCCACCACGACGGGCGGCGCGGGACGATTCGCCCGAACGCGAAGACGTTCCGGCGTGACTACCTTCAGCACGTCGACTGGGACGACGGGCCGCGCGGGTACATGCATCCCGTATCGGGTGAGGAGCTCCGGCCGGTCTCCGACCTCGAGGAAGAGCTGCTCGACGTCGCGGAGCGATGGGCGGAGCGTTTCCTTCGCGGACAGGCCGGCGAGTGGGCGGGCTTCGAGGACGCGGTCGCCACGTTCGCGGCCGCCGCCGTTCTCTCCGATGCGCAGTACAGTTACCGCCCGGCGCTGACGATGGCCGAAGCGTACAGCGAAGCGCTCGACGCCGAAGCCGGCGTCTGCGACCCGACGCGGCAGAGGCAGAGGCCGCTAGGATACCGCCAGCGGCGAGTTGCTCGACGCTGACCGCCGTGGCCGGTACCTTTCAGGAGTCCACCGAGACTCTAAACGAAAGGAAGCCCGGTCATGGTCCTACCGCTTACCCGCCTCAACGACGTCGGCAAGCTCAAGCGAGCGGCGTTCTACTCGCTCCGCGCCCGGACCGGCGCCATCACCGCGGTCGCCGCGGCGACGGCTTCCGCGGGCCATCTCATCGGCATGCGGAATACCGGCGCCCAGGGCGAGCTTCACGTCATGCGGATGGCGATGCGCTTCCTCGCGACGGTCGACCCGTCGTCGGAGCAGGCCGTCGGCTTCCAGGCTCACAAGGTCACGGCGTTCTCAGCGCTACACACCGGTGGTACCGGAGCGGCGAACCAGGTCCCCGTCAGCCGGGCGGAAGCCGGCGCGAGTGCCCCGACCTATCCCGCGATCACGGCGATCACGGCGCGCGTCGCCGGGACCGACGCCCTGACCGCGGGCACCCAGACGTTCGCCGAAGCTCTCGGCTTCATCGACGACTTCGCCCTCGCCGACGCCGCGACGGTCAAGCACACTCGCTTTGGCTACGAATGGAAGAGCCCGGATAAGCACCCGCTCTTCATCCTCGGAACGAACGAGGGCGTGGTCGTCCGGAACTCGGTCCTGATGGCGAACGGGATCGCGGGGCATCTGATCTTCGAGCTCGACGGCTGGCTCCGCGATACCCCGACCGCATAGGGTCCGATGACCGCGCGGCCAAATACCACCAAGGACCCGACGCGCCTGTCGCGCGCTCACTTCTACTCGCTCACCATGGCGAGTGGACTGCTGACGACAGTCGCGGCGGGGACCGCTAGTGCCGGGCATCTCGCGGCCGTGCGCTACGTCGCGCCGTCGCCGCTCAAGTCGTTTCACGTGACGCGGCTTCGCTTCACCTGGCAGACGGTGGCGGGCTTCACCGTTGCTCAGGAGATGAGCGTCGCGGCGTTTCTCCTCTCGTCCTACTCGGCCGCGCACACGGGCGGCACTGCGGGCGTCGTCGTCCCGCGGGCGCCGGGGCTCGACGCGACCGGGCTCTCCGGGCGCATCGGGACGACCGGTGCGCTGACGGCAGGCACGCAGACCATCGGCGCCCTGCTCGCCCGCGGGAGCTTCAGCGAGCTCGCGGCGAGCGCCATCGTCCAGCGCGGGTTCATCGATGAACAGAAGGGCGGCGAAGACGACCCGCACGTCGTCTGCGTCCTCGGCGACGACGACGGCATCCTCGTGCGCAACGAAATCCTGATGGGCGCCGGCGGTACCGGGCGCCTGGTGTTCGAGGTCGACGGCTTCGAACGGTGATCGCGCAGCCCAGTAGCGAAGTCTGGGTCCCGTTCGAAGGCGACAGCGGTCGCATCTGGACGCCGGAGAAACAGCGAGCGAGCTCACGCGCGCACCGCCGGCGCGTTGCTCGCAAGCGCCGGGGCATCCGAGCGAGCGGGAGCTGGGGGCCGGAGTCCGTGGCGGGTCTTCGGTGGTGGGATCCGGAAGATGGCGTCGACCTCGGCGATGCGGGCTGGACCTGGCCCGAGGGCAGCGGCGACACGGCGTATAATCAGGTCGAGACGACGCTCGCGAACCAGCCGTCCGAGATCACCAACAACGGCTACACGCAGTACCGGTTCGACTCGAGCGGGACTTGTCGCTCGTCTGCGCTGCAGTGGGGCAATACCGGCTCGTTCGTGATGGGCGGCTGGATGCGCTTCCCCGATGGGGCACCCACCGGCACGGGAATCATGCTGCAGCACAGCGCTGGCGCTGGAGACCGGGGTCCTCGGCTAGTTTGGACTAACACTGGCTTGCTCGATTTTTACGTCTCGGATGACGGAACGAATCAGCAGCGGCACCGTCCAGCGAGCACTTTGATGACGGACAGCCTGTGGCATTTCCTCATCGCCGAGTTTGACGAGTCGAACCCCACCGCGACCGAACGCCAGTCCATTTTTTACGATCAGGTAGATCTCGCGGCGACGTTCACGGCGTCGCCTGACCCCATCCTTTTCGATCCGAACACCAACCAGTATATGATGAGCGTGACGCCAGACAACGTCGACCTCGGGGTTATGTGGCTGTTCCCCGGCTCGCTCGCGGAACTCGGGGCTGCGAACCTCGCGGGCATGCACGCTTACAAGGCACCGTTGTTATGAGACGACGCGACGGACTGCCGCAGCCGCGGCGTACGGGAAGGGGGCGGGGAGTGAAGAACTCGACGGAGCATCTGGGCTCGGTCGGAGGGCGAGAGGTCAAGCGCGTGCGCGACTTGGAGTCGGGTGGCCCGGACCTGCTGCTCGACTATCGCCCGGTCTCTGATCTCAACATCGGCACCGTCATCGGCAACGCGCGGCAGCAGGTCCCCGACGGCGCCGGCGGAGTACAGACGGTAGCCGGCGCGCCCCTGGTCGTCGTCGGGCCGCCGCCCGTCGACGGCGTCTGGAACCTCAGCGACGGCTCGACGCTCGACGCCAATTCGATTAGCCACTATCTCGCTGGCGAGCTTACCCCGGCCGAAGCCGTCGCGCTCATCGGCGAGCTCCCGCCGTAGATACCGCCGGTGTAGCGCCCGCGCGAGAGCGAGACGTCTCCGCCCTTCGTCGCTCACCGCGCAGCTAGACCCGTGCATGTACGCGGAGAGCGCCGCGCCGAGTAGCTCCCGGCGCGGGACCCGTCGCCGGCAGTAGCGGCGCATCCGCGCGAGCGAGGTGACGCCGCCGCGGACACAGAGCCGAGTCGACTCGACGTCCAGACCGGCGAGCCGTTTCCACAGAAGCCGACGCGACGAAGGGGGAACTCGGCCGTCTCTCCACGTAGGACTCGGCGCATAGCCGGCCAGGTTGCCCAGGTTGATCTGCATGAGGCAGATTGACCGCCCTGAGTCGCCGAGCCGGCTCCCCGCGTGGACCGCCCGCGAGACGTTCCCGCTCTCCCGCGCGAGCGTCGCGGCGACCGCGGCAGCCCAGAGCCGGCGCTCCGCGCCGGGGAGAGCGCCCGTCATCACGGCCCGGTCGACTTCCCGCGCCGCGACGGCGGCGACGTCTCGCAGCCGGTTCCGGCGCTCCGCGTGGCCCTCCGGCCCGGGCGGGGCAGCGAGGGCGAGTAGCGCGGCGAGTAGCCCGGGGAAGAGAGCGCTCATACCGGCCCGCCGTACCAGACCGGGGCGCCGAGGCCCAGACCGCCAAATCGGCGTTCTAAGCCCGTTTGCCCCGGCTGCGACGAACCGCCCGGACCGGGCCGGATCGCAGCGTCGCCGCCTGAGCCCGCCCGACGACGGCGGCAATTCCGCGTCACCGGTCCTTCGGGAGCGGCGGCGGACGGTCCGACTCCGCCCGGACGTCGGGAAGCACCTGCTCGATGAGCTGGCTCGCCCGGACGGTGCCGATCCCCGGGTTGGTCGTCCGGAGCCGGGAGAGCGCACGCTTCCGCCGCTCCGGGCCCGGGACCCAGCCGCCCGGCTCCGTCGACTCGTTCTCGACCGCGCGGACGGTCTCCTTGACGGCGTTCCACTCCCGGGTCTTCTTGCGGAACCAAGCCGCGAGGGCTCCGCCCGCCGCTACGATGACGCTCAGCGCCGCCTCGACCGCGTGTTTCCGAAGCAGCTCTCCCGCCGCGTCCCACAGATTGCTCATCGATTCGTCTCCGCCAATGCGTAGTGACCCGGGTCCCAGGAAATCATGGGCTTCAGCTCGATGCCGAGTTCACGCGCAACGAGCTCGACCACGGCCCGCAGGTAGTGGAAGCGCTTGACTCCCTCGGCGTCCCAGGCGACGGGGTACGGCCAAGCGTCGACCGCCCGCGACGGCTTGACGTTGTGGTCGGACTCCGGCCAGCGCTTGTCCGACTTGCCGTCCTGGAGCGCTTCCATCTGCGCTTCTTCCCCCCGGTAGCCGCAGGCGATGGAAAGGTCGCGGTCCTCCGACACGCGGCGGATGACCTCGCGGAAGAGCCGCTGCAAGTCGGGGTGCGCCGTGTCCAGACGCCGGTCGCTGATACGCCCGTAGTGGCAGACGTCGAGGTAGATCACGCCCCAAAGCGTATCAGCTATCCAGCTCCCTGCACGCTGACGGCTACCGCGACGCCCGTTATCACGCTGACGGAGACCTGAACTCCGGTGATGACTCGCACCGTCACCGACATCAGCTACCCAACTTCAGGACCGGGACGGGGCGCGATGTCGTCTCGAGCGGCTCGGCACTGTCCGGAGTATCGAGCGAAGCCCGGAGATACGCGGTCCCCTCGACGCCGTCGGGGACGTCCGTCGCGGCGTGAAGCCGGGTCAGCGTGAGCGTCGTCGACGTCTGGTCGCTGAGCGTCGCCGCCCAACTGACTTCTTCGTCGTTGTCGAAGACGGCGACGATGCGCCCTGCCGTAACGTTCGACAGATCGAACGCGGCGTCGGACGACGTGATCGCCAGAACGCTTTTGACCGGGTCGACGCAACCGGGATAGATGCCGTCAGCCATGGGGAATAGTGGTCTCGGGGGTTCGCGCCTAAGGCCAGACGCGCCCCCCTCGAGCCCGGCGGTAGCCTATCACAAGTAGGCTTCGATGATGCCAAGGGCGTCCCCGCCCATCCCGCCGTCTCCGCCCGTGTTCGTGCCGGAGTCGGTCGAGCCGGCGGAGCCGCCGCCGCCGCCAGCTCCGCCGCCGAGTCCGCCCTTCCCGCCGTCCGACGCGGTCACCGGCGCGGTACCCACCGCAGCGTCGCCGCCGCCGCCGCCGCCGCCGCCCTGAGTCATCGTCGCCGTCGCGCCGTCCGCTCCCGGAGCTCCGCCCGCCGCTCCTGCCGCGTCCGGGTTTAGACGCCCGCCGCCGGCGGCACCGGAGTATGCGGTCGTCCTGCCCGCGTTGGTTCCACCGCCGCCGCCGCCGCCCGTCGCTCCATGGACGGAGTCCCCGCCGGCGACGCCGTCGCTGTCTGCGATCGCGCTGCCGCCACCGCTCCCGCCGTGGACGGAGTCCCCGCCCTTCGATCCGCTCCCGCCACCGCCGCCACCGAAGAGCGAAGGCTGGTTGCCCCCCGACCCGCCGCCGCCACCGAGCG
>Ga0102947_1000014_pt1 | contig 53365 bp, 30 predicted proteins | sample SalPon2A_A_D2_MG_FD_78210 | JGI IMG/M metagenome (GOLD analysis project Ga0102947, IMG submission 78210) | Soil microbial communities from South San Francisco under conditions of wetland restoration - Salt Pond MetaG R2A_A_D2_MG | ecosystem: Environmental > Terrestrial > Soil > Wetlands | place... | reverse complement strand
CGTGACCTGCGCGGCCTCCGCTCCCGCGATGTCCACCATCACCACCCAGGCCACCAACCGCTCCCCCCGCGCATCCACCGCCGCCGCCCGTACCCGGGGGTGGGTGGCCAGCGCCGCCTCCACCTCCACCGGCTCGATGCGCACGCCGCGCACCTTGAGCTGGCGGTCCACCCGGCCGGCGAAGGTGATCTCGCCGCCCCGGCCGACGCGGCCCAGGTCGCCGCTGCGGTAGACCCGGGCCCCCGCATCGACGCCGCCGCGCCCCGACCCGGGGTCGGGGGTGAAGCGCTCGGCGGTGTCTCCGGGGCGGCCCAGGTAACCGCGGGCCAGCCCCGGGCCGCCGATGAGGATCTCGCCGCTGCCGCCGGGCAGCGCCTCGCCGCCGTGACGGTCCTCCAGGCGGAGCCGGGTGCCGGCGTTGGGCCGCCCCAGGTGGCGGATCGCGGCGGCGGTGCCCGGCGGGCAGTTCGACAAGGTGCTCTGGACCGTGGTCTCGGCGGGGCCGTAGCCATTGCGCAGGGAGCCGCCCCGGGAGCCGAGCAGCGGCACCCAGCGCTGCGCCACCTCCGGCGGGCAGACCTCGCCGCCGACGCAGACGTCGCGCAGCGCCGGCGGCTCCTCCGCCGGGGGGATCAAGGCGAGGATCGACGGGGTGGTGACCAGGTGGGTCGCCGCCAGCAGCGCCGCCTCCCGCGCCAGGACGACGCCGGAGCGCCGGGCCTCCTCCCCCGCCAGGGCGACGGTGGCGCCGGTGGCCAGGGGGGCGAGGAGCTCGCCCAGGGAGATGTCGAAGGTCAGGGCCGAGAGGTGGAGAAGGCGCGAGCCCGGCCCCAGGCGGCGGACGTCCGCCCACTCCGCCGCCAGGGCGGCGATGGCGCGGTGGGGGATCACCACCCCTTTCGGCCGGCCGGTGGAACCGGAGGTGAAGACCAGGTAGGCGGCGGCCTCCCGGTGGTCGTCGATGGCGGCGGGCAGTTCCACGGTGGGTGACGGCGGCGTCCCCAGTGGCCGGCCGGAGGTCTCGACCCGCAGCGTCGCACCGGCGCCGTCGGGGTGCACCTCGACCTGGTCGGTGACCAGGTGGGCGGCACCGGCGTCGGCCAGCAGCTCGGCGTGGCGCGCCGGCGGGTCGGCGGGGTCGAGGGCGAGGAAGCAGCCGCCGGCCCGGAGCACCGCCAGGAGCGCCACCACCCGGGCCGGGGTGCGGCCCACCAGCACCCCCACCCGGCCCTCCCGCCGCAGGCCGGCCGCCAGCAGGTGGCGGGCCAGAGTGTCGGCCCGCGCCGCCAGGTCCGCGTAGGACAGGGTCTCGACACCGCCCCCGCCCGGCGCCAGCCAGGTCACCGCCGGTGCCTCCGGGGAGCGCCGGGCGTGGGTGGCGAAGGCGCGGTGGACCAGCGGCGCGGGCCCCGGTGGCGGCCCGACGGTGGCCGCCGCCACCTGCCGGCGCTGCGCCGCCGAGAGCAGCGGCGCGTCGGCCCAGCGGGCTTCCGGGTCAGCCAGGGAAGCGGCCAGGGCGTTGCCGAGCCAAGCCAGGAGGCGGTCGGCGGTGGCGCCGTCAAACAGCGCCGTGGCGTACTCCAACGCCACCGCCATGCCGGCGCCGGCGGCGCCGGGCGCGCCGTCCTCCACCAGCATGAGCAGCAGGTCCAGCTCGGCGGTGCGCCGGGGCAGCGGCACCGGCTCCACCTCCAAGGCGCCGAGGCGGAAGGGGGGCGCCGCCTCGCCCAGGACGAGGGCCGAGACAGGGGCCGACACGGCGGCGCCGGAGCCAGAGCCGGAGTCGGAGTCAGAGCCGAAGCCGCCGCCGGCCAGCCGGGTCAGCCGGCGGGGCGATTCCAGCACCAGGCCGGCCTGGGCCAGCGGGTGGCGTGACGGGTCCCGGGGCGGGGCCGCCGCCTCCACCAGCCGGGGGAACGGCAGGTGCTGGTGGTCGAGGGCGGTGGCCAGGCGCCGGCCGGTGGCCGCCGCCAAGCCCTGCCAGCGGGTGGCGTCGCCGCCGGCGCCGAGGTCGGAGCGCAGCGGCAGGAGGTTGACGAAGTGGCCCGCTACGGCGGCCAGCCCGGGGGCCGGGCGGCCGGCCACGGCGGTGGCGACGGCGAAGTCGGCGGCACCGGCCCAGCGGCCCAGGACCGCCTGCCAGACGGCGGCCATCCAGGCGAAGGGGGTGGTGCCGGCGCGGCGGGCGGCGGTGGCGAGGGCGGCGACGGTGTCGGCGTCGAAGCGGGCCGAGCGCGCCGCACCCTGCCGGCTGGCCACCGGCGGCCGGGGCCGGTCCGTGGGCAGGTCGAGGGCGGCGGGCAGGCCGGCCAGCTCGGCGCGCCAGAAGTCGATGGCGCGGCGCCCGGCGTCGGACTCCGTCCACTCCCGCTGCCAGGCCACGAAGGAGGCGTAGGTGACGCCGGCGGGCGGCTCGTCGTCGCCGCGGCCGGTGGCGGGGGGCGCGCCGGTAAGCTCCCGGAAAAGCTCGGCGAGGAGAAGGTCCAGGGAGGCGAAGTCGGCGGCGGCGTGGTGAAGGGTGAGGAGGAGCAGCCCCCGGCCCTCCTCGCCGGCGGGACCACCGTGCCACCAGCGCGCCCGCCACGGCGGGCCGACGGCGAGGTCGAACGGTGCCGCCGCGGCGCGCTCCACGGCGGCCGACAGCTCAGCCTCCCCCCAGCCGGAGGCGTCCTCGGAGCTGAAGTCGATCCCCGGGGCGGCGACCTCCTGCACCGGCTCGTCGCCGTCCATGGGAAAGGCGAGGCGGAGGGCGGGGTGGCGCCGGGCCAGGGAGAGGAGGGCCGCCTCGACCCGGGCGGCGGTCAGCGGGCCACCGTGAGTCGCCGCACTGTCCGTCGCCACGCCGTCAGTCGCCGCACCGTCAGGCGCCCGACCGTCTGTCCCATCACCGCGACGCCCCAGCCGGGCGGCGCAGGCCAGCACCGTCTGGCGCCCCCCCTCCCCCATCCGCTCCGCCAGCAGCAGGGCGCGCTGGCCGTCGGAGAGCGGGTGGCGGGAGCCGGCGGGCATGGGCGCCGGGCGCAGCTCGGGGCCGGCGTCGCTGAAGCCTTCAGCGTCTCCTTCCCCGCCCCCCGACTCCAGCCAGGCGGCGACCTCGGCGACGGTGGGGTTGGAGAGAAGCAGGGAGAGGGGCGGCGGCGGGGCGCCGAGCCGCTCCAGCCGGTGGGACACCTCCACCGCCTGCAGAGAGTCGAGGTGAAGTCGTTCCGACCCACGGCCGGCGGGGTGGCCCTCGGCGACGCCCTCGGCCTCGGGCATTGGAGAGTCGGTCACCCGGGCCCCCGTCACCGCCGCCCCCGTCACCGCCGCCACCGTCACCGCCGCCACCGTCACCGGCGTCCCTGTCACCGCGGCCACCACCCGCCGCACCCGGTCGGGCCAATCACCGGCGGCGACTGCCACCCCTTCGCCCAGGAAGTCGTCCGGCACATCACCCTGGAGGAGGTCGTCCTCCGGATCCTCCCCCGCCACCGCCCCGGCCACGGCCAGCGGCTCCAGCTCCCCGGCCAGCCACGCCCGGCGGCACGGCTGGCGGCGCACCTTGCCGCTGGTGGTCCGCGGCAGGGAGCCGGCGCGCAGCGCCACCACCGCGTGGGCCGCCACGCCGTGGGCGGTGACCAGGGCCCGGCGCACCGCCTCGGCGGCGTCGCCGGCCTCATCCTCGCGTCGGCGCTCCACCTCCACGGCCACCGTCACCCGCTCCTCCCCCGCCACCTCCACCGCGAAGGCCGCCGCCCCCGCCATGCGCACCGCCGGGTGGGCCGCCTCCGCCGCCGCCTCCAGGTCCTGGGGGTAGAGGTTGCGGCCGCGCACCACGATGAGGTCCTTCAGGCGACCGCTGACGTAGAGCTCGCCCGCCGCGTCGAGGAAGCCCAGGTCGCCGGTGCGCAGGTAGGGCTGGCCGCCGGGCTCACCGCTGGGCTCAATACCGCGCCGGAAGGTCTCCCGGGAAAGCTCCGGCCGCCGCCAGTAGCCCCGGGCCACCGACGGGCCGGCGACCCGGATCTCGCCTTCGCTCCCCCGGGGCACGGGGCGGCCGGTCTCGGGGTCGGTGATGGCGATGGCCTCGCCGCCCCAGGAGGTCCCACAGCCGGTCAGCCTGCGGGGCTTGCCCGCGCCGTCCTCCGGTGCCTCCTCGACCCAGGTCTTCGGCGCCTCCTCCACCCGGCCGCCGGAGACGAACAGCGTCGCCTCCGCAAGGCCGTAGCAGGGGTAGAAGGTCTCGCGGCGGAAGCCGCAGGCGGCGAAGGCGCGGTGGAAGCGGTCCAGGGTGTCCGGGCGCACCGGCTCGGCACCGCTGAAGGCGACGGTGAGGCTCGACAGGTCCAGCCCCTCCCGCTCCCCCGGCCCCACCCGGCGGGCGGTCAGGGCATAGGCGAAGTCCGGCCCGCCGGTGGTCGTCGCCCGGTACCGGGTCACCGCCTCCAGCCAGCGCCGGGGCCGTTGCAGGAAGGACAGCGGCGACATGAGCACCGCGGTGCCGCCGCACCACAGCGGTTGCAGCACCGTGCCGATCAGCCCCATGTCGTGGTAGGGCGGCAGCCAGGAGACCACCACCGACTCCTCCGACATGCGGAAGCTCGCCTCGATGGCGGCCTGGTTGGCGGCCAGGTTGGCGTGGCTCACCATCACCCCTTTGGGGGCGGCGGTGGAGCCGGAGGTGTACTGGAGGAAGGCGAGGTCGCCGTCGGCGATGGCCGGGGGGCTCCAGTCGTCCCCGGCGCCGGTGTCGGCACCGGTGTCGGCGCCGGTGTCGGCACCGGCGTCGGCGTCCTCGGCCAGCCCGGTGGCCAGCCAGCGGGCCGCCGCCAGGGCGGGGTGGGGGTCGTCGTCCCCGGCCCGGCGCAGACGGTCGAGCTGCCCCGCGGTACCCAGCAGCAGGCGTGGCTCGGCGTCGGCGGCGAAGGTGCCCAGGGCACCCAGGCCGGCCCGCGGCCGGGGCGGGTGGACCGGGACCGCCACCAGCCCGGCCTCCAGACAGGCGAGGAAGGCGACGACGAACTCCAGCCCCGGCGGGTAGACGAGGAGCGCCCGCTCACCAGGCTGCGCCACGGCGGCCAGGCGGGCGGCGAGACGGCCCACCTCCGCCGCCAGGCGGCCGTAGCTCAGCCGACAGCTCTCCGTCTCTCCCTCGGCCAGGAAGACGTAGGCGTCACGCGGTCCGTGGCGCCGCGCCCGAGCGCGAACCACTTCCCCGAAACAGGACAACGATGCTCAATTTCTCAGCCTGGCGAGTTCCCCAGAGTCCGGCCGTCCGGCCGGTGGATAAAACAGTCCTTAGCCGAGAACGCCACCCGCCGGGCTGACCTTTGCGGCGTGCTCGAATACGGACCGATTGCAGTACCTAGGTGCATTGCCGGGAACACATAGGGACAAGGAACGAGCCACTCTAGAAAGCCGGCAATTCTTTCAAAGAACAAGGTTTACAACGCTTGCAAGCTGGAACTTCAGCCGCCGCGCACCAGGTCCAGGCCGGTGACGAAGGAGAGGGCGACGGCGGCGAAGGTCAGGGCGAGGCAGAGGAGGGCGGCGAACATGTGGTCGGTGCGCTCCGGCTTGGCGGGGTCGAGGACGTAGGCCATCAGGTAGCCGCCGACGAAACCGCCGAGGTGGGCCCAGTTATCGACGCCGTTCATGAAGATGCCGAAGAGGAAAAGGACGACGGCGTAGGTCCAGGCCTGGGACGACAGCTCGGAGCTGCCCTTCCGGCCGTAGTGGATGATCGCCCCCAGCAGGCCGAAGATCGCCGCCGAGGCACCCACGGTGATGGTCTGGGGATGGCCTCCCCCCAGCGCCCACTGGAACAGCCCCGGCGCGAAGACGGCCAGCGAGCTGAACAGGAAGCCGGTCACCGAGGCGACGGTGTAGAGGATGACCATGCGCGCCGGGCCGTAGAGGCTGGCCACCAGGGGCGCGAGCTGGCGCACCCACAGCAGGTTGAAGAAGATGTGGAGCAGACTGCCGTGGAGCCAGCCGGCGGACAGCAGCGTCCACCAGCGGTCGGCCAGGACCACCGGCCCGGGGCCGGAGGCGCCGAAGACGATGAGGGAGGGCCGGGACGGGCTGAGGAACCCGAAGATGCCCGTGCCACCCGCGGTGAGGGCCGAGGGGTCGGCGATCAGGCAGGCGACGTAGAGGAGGATGCACGAGCCCATGACGATGGGCACGAAGCCGAGGTCGTTGCCGAAGCGGCGCAGCGCCTTGGCGAAGCCCCACATGCCCGGGTTGCGGCGGCCGCAGTTGTAGCAGGCGTCGTCGTTGACCCCTACCAGCTTGCCGCAGGAGGGGCAGACGACGGAGCCGGAGGTTTGACGCAGGTCAGCGAAGAGGTTGGGGAGAGCCATGGTCGGCGATTCTACCGGGGGCCGGCGGCGACTCAAGCATTTACTACAAAGGGCTGCTATGCTCTTCCCACTCCTATCCTTGATACCACGCCGTCCCCAGCCACCGCGCCAGACCGGTCCGGGGGCTGCTGGCCACTGGTGTCACCCCACGGATCGAGGTTTTCTCAGAATGACGAAGAAAGCCCGCCCCTCCCAGGCCGAAGGCGAAGCCCAAGGCAGCGTGAGCAGCGCTGAAGGTGCTTCGGGCAGCGACCACCTCCCGGACACCGACCACGTTCCGGCGACCATGGTGGTGGGCATCGGGGCCTCGGCCGGTGGCCTCGCGGCGCTGCGCACCTTCTTCGACCATGTGCCGCCGGACAGCGGCCTGGCCTTCGTGGTGGTGGTCCACCTCTCCTCCGACCACGAGAGCCACCTCGACGACCTGCTCCAGACCCACGTCGCCATCCCGGTGCAGCAGGTCGAGGACGCAATGCCGTTGGCTCCGAACCAGGTCTACGTCATCCCCCCCGGCGCCAACCTCGGCACCATCGACAGCCACCTGCGCCTCAGCGAGTTAGAGGACGAGCGCCGCATGCGGGCGCCGGTGGATCACTTCTTCCGCACCCTGAGCAAAACCCACGACGGCAACGCCGTGGGGCTGATTCTCACCGGCACCGGCTCCGACGGCACCCTGGGGATCAAGGCGATCAAGGAGCGGGGCGGCCTGACCGTGGTCCAGGACCCGGGGGAGGCGGAGTACGACGGCATGCCCCAGAGCGCGGTCAGCACCGGACTGGTCGATCTGGTGCTGCCGCTGGCCGAGATCCCCGAGGCGATCCTGCGCTACGCCCGCACGCGGCCCCGCCTGCGGGTGCCGGACGAGGAAGAGGACCGGGAGACCGGGGGGGATGGGGACGGCGAGGACCGCTTGCTGCACAAGGTGTTCGCCCAGCTCCGGGCGCGCACCGAGCGTGATTTCAGCCGCTACAAGCGCACCACCCTGCTGCGCCGCATCCGGCGCCGCATGCAGATCCGCCAGGTCGAAGAGCTGGATGACTACCTGGAGGTCCTGCGCGAGGAGCCGCAGGAGGTCAAGGCCCTGGGCGACGACCTGCTGATCACGGTGACCAATTTCTTCCGCGACCCGGAGGTCTTCGCGGAGCTCGAGGAGACGGTGATTCCGTCCCTCTTCGAAGGCAAGACGCTGGAGGACGAGCTGCGGGTCTGGAGCGTCGGCTGCGCCACCGGCGAGGAGGCCTACTCGCTGGCCATCCTGCTGCTGGAGGAAGCGGGGCGCCGGGACGACCCACCCCGCATCCAGGTCTTCGCCACCGACCTCCACGAGGAATCGCTGCAAACCGCCCGGGCGGGGTTCTACCCCGGCGACATCCTGGCCGACGTCGACGCCGAGCGCCTGGGGCGCTTCTTCCATGCCGAGGAGGGCGGCTACCGGGTCAGCAACGAGGTCCGCGACCGGGTGGTCTTCGCGCCCCACAACCTCCTGGGCGACCCGCCGTTCTCGCGCTGCGACCTGATCTCCTGCCGCAACGTGATGATCTATCTGCGGCGCGAAGTGCAGCGCGAGGTCATTGAGCTGTTCCACTACGCCTTGGCCGCCGGCGGCCACCTGCTGCTCGGCACCGCCGAGACCGTCGAGCCGGGGCCGCTGTTCCGCACCCGGAACAAGAAGATGGCGATCCACCTCAAGCAGGACGTCCCGGGGCCCGAGCCCCGGCTGCCGGTGTTCCCGACGCCGGGCAGACAGTTGAGTCACCGGCCGAAGGACGCCGACGACGGCCCGCCGATGGCCTACAACTCGATGCACCTGCGGCTGATCGAGCACCACGCCCCACCCAGCCTGCTGGTCAGCCCCGACGACGTGGTGGTCCACCTTTCCCAGCACGCCGGCCGCTTCCTGGTGCACCCCGGCGGTCACCTCACCGCCAGCGTCTTCAAGCTGGTGCGCGAGGAACTGCGGGTCGAGCTGCGGGCGTCACTCCACGCGGTGCGCCAGAGCGGCGAGCCCAAAACCTCGCGGCCGACCCAGGTCGAATTCGGGGACACCACCCGGTCCGTGGTGCTCCACGTTCACCCGAGCCGGGAAAGCGCCCACGAGGGTTTCGTGCTGGTCATCTTCGACGAGCGGGAGCCGGCTCGCCTGGCCGCCGAGGGCCCGTCCCGAGACGTGGCGGGGGATGATGCCGGCGAGGCCGACCGCGTCCGCGAGCTGGAGGGCGAGCTGGACTACACGCAGCAGCGCCTCCAGGCGATCGTCGAGGAGTACGAGACCGGCCAGGAGGAGATGCGGGCCGGCAACGAGGAGCTCCAGTCCGCCAACGAAGAGCTGCGCTCGACCCTGGAGGAGTTGGAGACGTCGAAGGAAGAGCTCCAAAGCATGAACGAGGAGCTGCAGACGGTGAACCAGGAGAACCGGCACAAGGTGGAAGAGCTGTCCCAGCTCTCCGGCGACCTGCAGAACCTGCTGGCCGCCACCGACATCGCCACCCTGTTCCTCGACCGCGACCTGCGCATCATGCGCTTCACGCCGCAGTTGGGGGAGCTGTTCAACGTCCGCCTGACCGACCGGGGCCGGCCGATCTCCGACCTCACCCACAATCTGGGCTACGACGACATGGAGCCCGACGCCCGGCGGGTGTTGGAGAGCCTGGTGCCGGTGGAGCGCAAGGTGGGGGACGCCGAGGACCGCTGGTTCCTCGCCCGCCTCCGCCCCTACCGTACCAGCGAAGACCGCATCGATGGGGTGGTCCTGACCTTCGTCGACATCACCGAGCTCAAGCGCGCCGAAGAGGCGTTGCGCCAGCTCAACGAGACCCTGGAGTACCGGGTCCGCAAGCGCACCCGGGAGGTCGGCCGCCTGGCGGGGCGCCTGACCCGGGCCGAGCAGAAGGAGCGGCGGCGGGTGGCCCAGATCCTCCACGACGACTTGCAGCAGCAGCTCCACGGCGTGCAGATGAAGCTTGCCCTGGCCAGCGTCAAGTTGAAGGGCGAGACCCCCGAGGAGGCGCTCGCCCAGATCACCGAAGCCGACGAGTGGCTGGCCCAGGGGGTCGAGATCATCCGCCAACTCTCGGTGGACCTGAGCCCTCCGGTCCTGGACCAGGGCTCCCTGGGCGAAGCTCTGGAGTGGCTCAGCCTGCGTAAGAAAGAGCTCTACGGCCTGGAGGTGGAAATCGTGGGCACGACGGACGTCCACCTCGCCGACGAGGAGACCCGCATCCTCCTCTTCCACGCCTTGCGGGAGCTACTGTTCAACGTCGTCAAGCACGCCGACACCCCGCGGGCCTGCATCGAAGTCTCCATGGACGGCGGGACGCTGCGCATCGAGGTCTCGGACCAGGGTTGCGGCTTCGACCCCACCACGCCGTACAGCACCGACGCCACCGGCCTGGGCCTGGCCAGCCTGCGGGAGCGGTTGGGCATCGTCGGCGGCACCGTGGCGGTGGACTCCCGCCCCGGGGAAGGGACCCGGGTGGCCCTCAGCCTGCCGGTACGCCTCGCGGGGAAGGACGACCAGGCGGTAGGCACGATGATCCCCGAAGAAAGCCCCGAGGGCGGCTCCCAGGACGACGTCGATGGCAGCGGGGAGGCGTTGGGGTGAACCGCCGGATTTTCGTGGTGGAAGACCATCCGGCCATGCGGGAGTCGATTTGCGAGTTGATCGAGATCCAGCCGGACTTGACCGTCTGCGGCTCCGCCGGCAGCGCCGAAGACGCCCTCCTGGCCCTGGAGGCGTGCGCCGAGGACCCGGTGGCGGACCTGATCCTCACCGACATGGCGCTGCCCGGCATGAGTGGCACGGAACTGGTGTCGGCCCTGCGCCAGCGCTGGCCGGACCTGACCTGCGCCGTCCTCTCCGGCTACCAGGAGAGCAGCGACGTCGCCCGCGCCCTTGCCGCTGGCGCCGAAGGCTACATCCTCAAGGGCCTGCCCTACGAGCTGGGGCCGGCCCTGGGGAAGATCCTCGCCGGCGAGCGCTACCTCAGCCCACCGCTACGCTGAAGCGGCGGCGAGCCCCCCGGGCGCGCGGCGGAGGACGATCTTGAGAAGAAATCCCGAGCGGCGCGACCGCGCCGCCCGGGCAGGTTCAGCAACCGGGGGCTCAACAGCAGGAACAGGTGCCGCGGCAGGCCTGGCCGGTGGGGTTGTCGCACATGTAGTCGTTACAGGCGTAGGGATCCTGGTTCATCTGGCAGTCCCAGGCGGTGGTGCAGCTACCCGGCATGCACAGGTACTTGGACTCGGCGTCGGCGGTGGGGTCCACCTCCGCCAGGATCTCTTCGAGGGTCGGGGCCGCCTCGAGAGCGGGAGCCTCGGCGGCGCTCAGCGGTGGTGCAACCTCGACCGTGGCCTCGGGGGTGGTGTCGGCGGCGGCGAAGGGAGCGACGAGGGCGAGCAGGACGAAGGTGAAGATGACTTTGCGCATAGATCCTCCTGGGTCGTGGCGGCACGGACTTGATCACCGCTCCCCCGATGGGGGCGGTGCCGCGCCTCTACATAGGAAGGTGTGCACCCGCACCGCAGACAGGACAAATCACCCGCAAATTCAAACTCACATAATCACGAAGGCGCTACCCCCGGGCGGTGTGTGGTACGCCGCCCGGGCTGGGAGGTGGGTCAGCAGCAGTAACAGGTCCCCGTGCACGGGGAGCCGTTGCCACCGAGACACTGCCAACCGTTACCCACGTTGCAAGTACCGTAGAGAAGCTCGCAATCGAAGGCGCGGGTGCAGTCGCCAGGGGCGTCGATGGGACAGACGTACTTGCTCTCGGCCTCCGGCGTGTCGCTCAGCTCGGCGAAGAAGGCATCGGCGTCCGGCACCTCGACGGCGGTTTCGTCCACCGCCGGCGGAGCGTCGGCGGCAAAGGCGAGGGGAGCGACGAGGGCGAGCAGAACGAACAGGAACAAGGTCTTGCGCATGGTGGTCCTCCAAGAGATTCCGGGGCCGTCCCGCCCGGCACCTCACGCGGACGCCGGGGAGAGCCCCTCACTCAATGGAGTGGGGATCACCCCCGCGACCAGGACAACATTTCGCAAATTCGCATTATCTATCATTTCGAAACGCCCGCTGTTCGCTGGCTCCACCCACACGGCAGCGGGGAAAGCTCCTCGATACCCAGCAGCCAGGGGGCGCCGCCGGGCACATGGACCGTCACTCCGGCAGCGCGAGACCGTCCCGGATGGCCGCGGCATAGGCTTCCAGGTCGGCCAGGTGGTGGCGCACCACGTCCTCCACCACCGCCAGATCGACGCTGGCGTAGCCGTGGACCAGGACATTGCGGAAACCCGCCATCCCACGAAGGCGATCCGCCAGGCCGGCGGATATCCATCCGTTGCTCTCCAACAGGGTGAACAGGTCCCGGTTGGTCTGGGGCTCACCCAGGCGCTCGTCGGACACGATGTGGGAGGCGACGTCCAGTGCGGCCTGGATCGCCAGTTGGAGCGTGTGGGCGATGAAGCGCTCCTCTTTGACGTCGGAGCGCAGGCTGTCGACATCGCCCCGAGTGCGCAGGTCGCCCAGGTAGCCCTCGATCTCGGCCAGCTTCTTGAGCACCAGCTCGGCGTCGGTCATGGCCGGGCCTCGCCGGAGCGGCGGTAGCGCTGCAGGATCGGCAACAGGTCCAGGTACTCGGCTCGGCGGGCGACCTCGAAGCGGACGCGGGCGGAGCGGTCGGTCTCCAGCACCAGGACGCCGTCGCGCAAAACCCGGTGGACCAGGTCCGGCGGCGCCGTGTTGAGGGTCACCGCCTGCACCGTCAGGCCCAAGGCGTCCTCCAGGTCGCCCTCGATGTCAGAGCGCGGCCCCAGCAGTGTCGACGGCGGTGTCTCGGCGAAGAGGAGCCCCAGGTCGACGTCGCTTCCCAGCCGCTCCGTCCCCCGCGCCCGGCTGCCGAACAGGTACACCGCCACCAGGCCGTCGGGACGGCGGCGGAAGTAGTCCTCCAGGCGGGCGTTGAGTGAATCGCTGTCCACGGCAGGCAGTATAGCGAGGACCTGTCGGCAGCCCTGGCGGGCCAGGTCATAGGAACCCGCGCGGCACCGTGGTGCGCCGCACGGGTTGAAAAGTCGGTCAGCAGCTAAACCAGGTGCTGCCCTATGGTCGTGCCACTCAGAGGTCGGCGGCCTTCAGGCTCGCCACCAGATCCTGGATCGCCGGGCGCATCACCTTGTCGAACATGCGGCGGTCGTCCTTGCCACCGCCGAAGCCGCCGACCCGGACCTTCACCGCCGAGTCCGCGTGGCGGGCCGAGTCGGCCCATACGATCTCACCGGTGGAGACGTTGAACAGGCGGGCGTCGATGGCGGCGGTGAAGTTCTTCTTGCCCATGCGGAAGCCGGGCAGGCGGCGCACGCCGGGGGCGCTGGCCTCGGTGGAGTCCTGGCCGTACTCGGTGACCGAGCCCGCCAGCATGTAGTCGGCGCCCAGGAGCTTGCCGATCTGCATGGCGGTGGAGGGGTCGATGTCGCCGGACATGTTGAGGCCCTTCTCCTGCATGATGGCGCTCATCCGCTCGCGCTCGATGACGCTGAACTTGCCGCTCTTCACCAGCTCAGTGACGAAGACATCCTGGGCGGCCTCGCCGCCGCCGTGCCACCAGTACTGGTTGTCGGCCTTGTTCTTAAGTTCTAGGACGGCAAGGCGGGGCCTATCTACCGGCATGTTTTGGTGTTGTTCGGGCAGGCCCAATTTGTTTTCGGTTCCTCCAGAGAACTCTATGGCTGCAAGTTTATAAGACGAATCCGACAGCGACCCGTCAAGAGCAGCCAGAAGTCGTCTCCTCTCTGCTGGCTCAAGCTCAAGTGAATCAAGTTCCGCAATCCACTGCTCGGGTGGAGTTCCGGCCCCCTCCACCTTGCTAATTACTCTTGCTACCGCTTCATAGTAACCCTCGTAAGATTCATTCCTCCAAAGATTTACATTTTCTTCGACCTTGGATGAATCGCGAGAATAGACTCGCCGGCGTGTGGGATGAGCTTTATAGCCTATTCGCCGATATTCCGCTCGCAACTCTAAATTGCAGGGCAACTCCGAAACGCGATATTCACCATCGCTACCAGATAGAGTTGACTTCAAGACCTCGCCGTTTTCGTCGAGCACCTGAACATCGACACCTGCCAAAGCCTCACCGTTCCAATCAAAGACGCGCCCCTCAAGCACAAATGACTCAGAACCCATTGCATCGCTAGCAAAACAACAAGCGACCACTAACAAACAAAACCTAAGCAGATTCTTCTTGACAATCAACTTGAGCATTCTTTAGATCCTCTATCAGAAGTTCTTCACCTGTTCTTACTCGCAACGCGAAAGGCATCCACCGGAAAGCCCGCATGGAATTCGCCGACCATTTGATGACCAGCACGTCCCCATCGTCACTCTTTTTTTCTTCCCAATCTGCGGTGCCCGGAAAGGCTAGAAGGACATCCTCTACCGGAATGTTTACCAGCGTGGCTTGGCAGAGCACTGATTGAGACGTGCCAACCGCCAGCTCAGACCTCAAGATATATTCGAATGAATCAACCCTTTCGATTTTAAGCTTCTTAACATTTGGAGCGCGGGACCAAACTCCGTACGTGGCGCTGAAGTCCGGGGTCTGCGAGCCTCGGAGAAACCCAGAATTCATTGTCAAGTCCGCCACTAACTCGTACTCACCAGCCTCAAGCGGGGGCACATCAAAACCAAGCTCGACATCTCGCCCAGCAATCAACGTGAAACTGGAAAGAGAGCCTTCCAACGGTCCTGCCACTACCTGTCCCTTGTGGTCAAGAACAGATAGCTGTAGATCCTCCACGATGGTCTTGACTTCCCCACTCACATTCGAAACGACCAACGCAACCTCACCGTCGGATTGAGCTAACTGATTGAGATCTGCAACCTGGAAATCTACCAATACATTTGGCTTTTGCGACACTGCGGACCAACAAGTGCCCAGGGTGAGAAATGCTCCGCCTAATGCGGCAACATGAATAAATATTTGGTAAGGTTTGACTTTATCCGAAATTGGCTGCTTTGGGACAGATGTCTCCCTTACATAATGAGCCCACATCAACTCTTTGCTATCATCAGCATCAAGAAGATGGATGCTATCCTCAAACGAGCCCTTGGACAACCAGTATGTGATCAGGTATTTTCCCTCAGCATCATCCAGATGGCTAGTCGCTATTAGGCCTGAGTAGGACTTGAAATCTACAGGTTTCGCGTTCTCCAATAGCCTATAGGCAGCAGCATAGCTTGGCCGTCCACGAGCAGTAAGCCAAGATGCAATCCACTCCCTCAAACTCCAACTCGCTAACTTTTCCCAAAAGCGCGACACGAAAGTAACGCCTCCCTAGGCCAGTCATTTCTGATTTGGCCTAATTATAATCTGGAGATCTGACGCGTCAAGACTACCTGAAGCCGGACCTGTCCGGCTATGTATCGCGGCGGGCTCAGCCGGTAGGCTGGGCCGCCTCACCGCGGGCCTTGCGCCGGCCGGCGCGGCGGATGGTGGTGGTGACGACGGTGCCGAGGTCGTCGAAGAGCGAGTAGAAGACCGGCACCACCAGCAGGGTCAGGAAGGTGGCGGTGGTCAGGCCGCCGATCAGGGTCAGGCCGAAGCTCTTGTAGGAGAGGCCGATGGAGGAAGGCGCGCCGATGGTCAACGGGATCATGCCGCAGATGGTGGTCAGCGCGGTCATCATGATCGGGCGGAAGCGGCGGCTGGCCGCCACCGACAGCGCCCGGGCACGGTCGAAGCCCTCCTCGCGCAAGCGGTTGACGTAGTCGATCAGGACGATGCCGTTGTTGACCACGACGCCGATCAGAAGCACCAGGCCGACGACCCCCAACATGTCGATGTTGCGCCCCGCCAGCAGGTGGATGAAGACGACGCCGATGCCGGCCATGGGGATGGTGGTGAGGATCGACAGGGGCAGGATGAAGCTCTCGAACAGGAAGCCCATCAGCAGGTAGATGAAGACGATGGAGATCAATGCCGCAAAGAGCATCGCCTGGATGTCGTCGCTGGGGCCTTGCTCGGTGCGGCCGCTGCCGAAGCTCACCCCTTCCGGCAGGTCGATGCCGGCGGCCAGCGCCATCAGCCGCTGCCGGGTCTCGTCCTCCTTGCCCTCCTCCAGCTCCAGGGTGACGGTGCGCGCCATGCGCTTGTTGATGCGGCGGATCATCTTGGCGGACTGGAGCATCTCGGTGTCGGTGATGGACGACAGCGGCACCATCCCGTCCCCCTCCCCCAGCGGCACCTCGAAGCTCTCCAACTGGCCCAGCAGCTCCCGGTCCTCTTCCTTGAACCGCACCCGGACGTCGATCTCCCGCCCGTCACGGTAGAACTTCGGCAGTTGTTGGCCGCGCAGGGCGTAGGAGACGACGCCGGCCACCACCTCCGGGTTGATCCCTTGGCGCTGGGCGCGCTCCCGGTCCACCACCAGCGCCATCTCCGAAGGCGCCGGGTCCTGCCCCGAGCCGCGCAGCCCGAGGACCCCGGGGACACGGGCGAAGAACTCCTCCAACTCGTCCACCACCCGTTCGAGCTGGTCCGGGTCCTCGCCGTTGATGGTGAAGGAGTGGACCGACTGATTGCGCTCCGGCCCGGTCTGGCTCTCCTGCCCCGTCTCGTAGGTCACGCCGGGCTTTTCCGGCAGCTCCGCCAGCACCGCCTCGGTGACCTCGCGGGGCGTCATGTCGGTGGTCGGGGGGTTGTTGAACCAGCCCTGGATCTCGCCGAAGTTGGTGCGGTGGAAGAAGAAGTAGCCATCCAGGCCCCAGTCCTCCTGCTTCGCCTCCAGGATCTTCTCGGTCTCCAGGAACCAGGCCTCGGTCTCCTCGAAGGTATTGGTCACCGGCAGTCGGATGTCGATCTCGAAGCCGGGGCGCTCGTTTTCGTCCTGATCGACGAAGTCCACCTGCTGCAAGGCGGCGCCGGTGGCGCCGAGGACGGCTACGAGGACTACGATGACCACCAGGCGCTGGCGCAGGGCCACCCTCAGCAGCCGGGTGTAGCCGTGGTTCAGGGGCTCAAAGGTGAGGTTGTAGGCGCGGCGCAGGGCGCCGTTGACCCGCCCGTGGACGCGGTCGGCGGTGCGGCGCAGCGGCCCCGGCTCGCTATCGCCGTTGCCCGCCGCCGGCAAGGTCAGGTACACCGACAGCGGGATGAAGATCAGCGCCACGAAGAGCGACGCCACCAGGGAGACGGAGATGGGGATGGACAGGCGCAGCAGGAAGAACTGGGCCATCCCCTCCACCAGGGAGACGGGCAGGAAGACCGCCACCGTGGTCAGGGTGGCCATGACCACCGCCAGGGCGATCTCGCCGGCGCCCCGGATCACCGCGTCGCGCCGGCTCATGCCTTCGCGGTGCAGGCGGTAGATGTTCTCCGCCACGACGACGGAGTTGTCCACCAGAAGGCCGACGCAGATCATCAGCCCCAGCAGCGACAGGATGTTCAGGGTCTCGCCGGCGAAAAACATCACGGTCAGGGCGATGACGATGGAGAGCGGGATCGACAGGGTGATGATCAGGGTCAGCCGGAAGCGGCGCAGGAAGAAGAAGAGGACGCCGATGGCAAACAGCGCCCCCACCTTGCCGCTATCCAGCAGCGTGTCCAGGGACTCCAGGATCATGTCGCCCTGGTTGAAGATCATGGCCAGTTCCAGCGCCGCGATGCGCGGGTTCTCCTCCATCTCCTCGACGGTGGCGGCCACCGCCCGGGAGACCTCCAGGGTATTGGCGTCGCCCTCCTTCATCACCTGGATGGCGATGGCGGGCTTGGAGTTGACCCGGATGCGGAACTCCCGCTCCGGCTGCTCGTAGGTGACGTCGGCGATGTCCGCAAGCCGGGTGGTGGGGGCCACCTTGCGGTCGCGCAGCTCCTCCAGCGAGTCGTAGCGCGCCACCGAGCGCAGCAGCAGCTTCTTGCCACCGGAGAAGATCTGCCCCGAGGCGAGGGAGAAGTTGTCCCCCTGGAGCTGCTGCGCCAGGGCGTAGATGTTCAAGCCCGCCGCCTCGGTGCGCTCGCGGTCGAGCTGAATCAGGATCTCCTTATCGACCAGGCCGTCAGCCTCGGCGGAGGCGACGCCGTCGATGCGCTCCAGCCGCGCCACCACCTCGGTCTGGATCAGGTCGTAGGAATCGGAGAGCCCTTCGTCGATGAGGACACCGACCATGGCCACCGGGATGCCCGAGGTGTCTTCCTTGCGGATGTAGACCCGGTCGGCGTCCTCGGGCATCAGCGCCCGGGCCCGCTCCACCCGGTCCCGCACCTCGCGGTAGGCGACGTCCATGTCGGTGCCGGTCTTGAACTGCATGGCGACGCGGCCGAAGCCGGTGGTGGAGAAACTGGACATGTCGGACATGCCGCGCACGGTGGACAGCTCCTCCTCCAAGGGCTGGATGACCTTCTCCAGCACCTCCGGCGCCGGCGCGTCGGACCACGGCACGGACACCGACAGGAAGGAGCCCTGGAAGCCCTGGGGGAAGAGCTCCAGCGGGATCGACACCGCCGCCACGGCGCCGACCACCAGGGCGGTGGCCAGGAGCACCAGGACGGTGATGCGGCGGTTGAGGGAGAAGCGGGGCAGCACCCCCTCCCAGCGGGAGTGCTCGCGGTGCAGCCCGGCGGGCTCGGCGCCCAGGTGATCGACGTCCTCCAGGTCCGGGGCTTGCGCAAGATCGGCGTCGGGGCGTTGGCTGTCGCTCATGTCGTCTCTCTCTGCCGGCTCAACCGGCGGTCCCGGGAAGCAGTCCGCCGTCGCTGGAGCTCGGCTCGCGACTCGGTTCGCGGCGTGGCTCCCGGTCGGGCTCCCGGTGCCCGGTTTCCACCACCCCGGCACCGAAGATGCGCTCCCGCAGGCCGTCGATCATGTCGTAGATCGACGGGATGACCACCAGGGTCAGGGCGGTGGAGGTGATCAGGCCGCTGATCACCGCGATGGCCATCGGCGTGCGCAGCTCGGCGCCGTCGCCGACGCCCAGGGCCAGGGGCAGCAGGCCGAGGACGGTGGTGGCGGTGGTCATCAGGATCGGCCGCAGCCGCACCGAGCCGGCGGTGACCAGCGCCTCGCGCCGCGCCATGCCCCGGCCGCGCAGGGTGTTGACGTAGTCCACCAGCACGATGGCGTTGTTGACCACGATGCCGGCCAACATGATCATGCCGAGAAACACCACGATGGACAGCGGGATCGCCAGCAGCCAGAGCGCCACCATGGTGCCGAAGAAGGCCAGGGGGATGGTGAACATGATGATGAACGGCTGCAACAGCGACTCGAACTGGGCCGCCATGATGACGTAGACCAGGAAGATCGACAGCGCCAGGGCGAGGTACAGGCTGCCCTGGCTGCGCTCCCACTCCTCGTTCTGGCCGCCCATGAAGAAAGTCATGTCGCTGGGCCAGTCGATCTCCGCCGCCAAGCGGTCCTCGATGGCCACCACCGCCTCGCCGAGGGAGCCGGAGGCGAGGTTGGCGGAGACCACCGCCACCCGCTGGCCGTCGATGCGCCGCACCTCGCTGGGGCCTTCGCCCAGGGTCACGGTGGAGACCGAGGCGAGTTGCACGGGGCGCTCGGCGCCGGGGTTGACCAGCAGTTCCCGGACGTCCTCCACCGACTCCCGGTCGGTCTCCGCCAGGCGCACGACGATGGGCACCCGGCGGTCCTTGAGGTTGTACTTGGTGGCCTCGTAGCCCTTGACCTGGTTTCTGACCTGCTCGGCGACGAAGCGCAGGTTGAGGCCGTAGCGGGTCAACAGGTCCCGGTCGTAGACGATCTGCACCTCCGGCGCGCCGGAGACCAGGGAGGTCTCGACGTCGGCCAGCTCGGGCATGGACGCCATCAGCCCCCGCACCCGGTCGCCGTACTCCCGGAGGCGGAGCAGGTCGTCGCCGTGGACCTCCACCTCGATGGGGGTGCGGGTGGAAAACAGCACCGGCCGGGTGACCCGGGCATCGACGTCGGGCACCTGGGCCAAGCGCTGTCGGATGCGGCGGATCACCGCCTCCTCCACCGCCGGGTCGGAGCTGTCCAGCAGCACCTTGAAGCGGGCCGAGTGCTCCCCCTCGTCGGAGCGCCGGGAGTTGGCGGCGTCGAAGCCGACGGAGAGGATCAGGCTCTCGATGTTCTCGCGCTCGGCGAGGATGGCGGCCTCCACCGGGTCCAGGACGTCGTCGGTCTCCTCCAGCGGCGTGCCCACGGGCAGGTCCACCTCGAAGGTGAACTCCCCCTGGTGGACCTCGGGCAGCAGCTCCGAGCCCAGGTCGCGGGCGGCGAAGAAGGTCAGCGCGAAGACGGCGGCCACCACCAGGAGCACCGCCGCCGGCCGGGCCAGGGCCCAGCGCATGACCTTTGGGTAGGCGCCCTGGGCGCCGCCCAGGGTGCGGTCGGCGGCCCACAGGAACGGCTTCCCCAACAGGCCGAAGGTGCGGATGATGACCGGCCCCAGGAAGCGGCGCCAGACGAACACCACCGCCTCCAACAGCAGCAACAGGAGCTTGCCCACCAGTTCCAGGACGAAGGCCAGGGCGAGGCGGAGCACCCGGAAGAGCGCCAGGGCCACCACCGCCAGCAGGCGCAGCGGCCAGGAGAGGGCGTAGAGGACGCCACCGCTGCCGTCGGCCCGCTTCAGGCCGAGGCCGGGGCGGTGGCCCCAGCTCTCCCGGAACTGGCGCCAGGACGACCAGCGGCGCAGGCTGGTGCGGCGGCCGGTGTCGCCTTCCATGGAGACGCCGCGGCGGCTGGCCAGCATGGGGATGAAGAACACCGCCACCGCCAGCGACGCCAGCAGCGAGATGACCACCGCCAGGCCGAGGTCGCCGAACGCCTCGCCGGCGACGCCCTCGACGAAGACCATGGGCGCGAACACCGCGATGGAGGTCAGGGTGGAGGCGACCACCGCTCCCCGCACCTCGTCGGTGCCACGCACCGCCGCCGCGACGATGCCGTCCCCCTCCTCGCGGCATCTGAAGATCGATTCCAACACCACGATGGAGGAGTCCACCAACATGCCGATGCCTAGTGCCAGGCCGCCCAGGGACATGACGTTCAGCGAGATGCCGAAGACGTTCATCGGCGCGAAGGTGATGAACAGCGACACCGGGATGGAGACGGCGACGATGGCGGTGGAGCGGAAGTTGCGCAGGAAGAGGTAGAGCACCAGGACCGCCAGCAGGCCGCCGAAGACCGCCGCCTGGATGACCTCGTTGATGGAGGCGTCGATGAACAGCGAGCGGTCCGCCACCACCTGGAGGCGGGCACCCTCCCCCTTGTAGAGGTCGGCGGCCAGGCCGGTGGGGGCCTGGGGGCCGTCCGCCCCGGGGCCGCCGGGGCCGCCGCGGGGAGGCCCGCCGCCGCCACGGCCGCCGCGGCCTCCACCCCGGCCACCGCCGGGGCTGGCGGCGGCCAGCGCCGCCACCTGCTCCGGGTCGTCCGGGTCGAAGTCGCCCAAGGCGGCGCGCACCCGCTGGGCGAGATCAACGATGTTGCCGTCGGCCTCCTTGAAGATGTCGATCTGGACGCTTTCAGAGCCATCCGTGCGGGTCACCAGCTCGCGGTCCTTCTGCCCCCGCCGCACCTCCCCCAGGTCGCGGATCCTGACCTCCCGACCCTCGATGCGGGCGACCACCGTGTCGCCGATCTGGTCCAGGTCCTGGTACTCGTTCAGGGTGCGCACCATGTACTCGGTGCGCCCCTCCTTGATGGTGCCGCCGGCGACGTTGATGTTCTCCTGGCGCAGCCGGTCGATGACCGCCTGGATCGACAGCCCGGTGCGGCGCAAGCGCTCCTCGTCCAGGTAGACGTGGATCTCCTCCTCCAGGCCGCCCCGGACGCGCACCGCGGCGACGCCCTTGATCGGCTCGAGCTGGCGCTTGATCTGGTAGTCCGCCAGGCGGCGCAAGCGGCGCAGCCCTTCCTCACCCTGGAAACGCTCCCCCTGGCCGGACAGCGACAGCTCCAGCACCGGGTCCAGGGCGGGGTCGTAGTGGAGCACCAGGGGGCGCTCCGCCTCGTTGGGGAGGAAGACCAGGTCCAGCTTCTCCAGCGTCTCCTGGGTGGCGTCGGCCACCTCCGTGTCCCAGGAGAACTCCAGCACCACGTCGGAGACCCCGGCGCGGCTGATGGAGGAGACCCGGCGCAGACCGCCGATGACGCCCAGCGCCTCCTCGACGGGGCGGGAGATGTCGTTCTCCACCTCCTCGGGGGCGGCGCCGGGGTACTCGGTGCGCACCGTCAGCGTCGGGTAGGACATCTCCGGCATCAGGGTGACCGGCAGCCGCTGGTAGGAGAAGAAGCCGAAGACGACGGTGGCGAAGACCACCATCAGCACGGCCACCGGGCGGCTGGTCACGAAGGTCGAGGGGGGCTCGGGTTCGGCGTTCCCGGCAGCCGCGTGACTCACCTGCTCGTCGCTCAACTCGTCGTCACTCAACTCAGCGTCACTCAACTCAGCGTCACTGACATCGTGGTCAGGCTCGGAGTCGTCAGCCTCCGGGGCATCAGCCTCCGGGCCGTCGGCCACGGGCACCCCGGGCAACGTGTCCTCGCCCGGTGGCAGGGCATCGGCGTCGGCGTCGGCGGATTCGTCCGCCGGGTCGTGATCCTCCGGCAGGTCGTGATCCTCCGGGAAGCGTTCTTCGTCGCTCACTCCTCCGCCTCCGCGTCCGCCTCGTCCGTGCCCGCCGGGTCGTCACCCCGCGCCGCGGTGGCGTCCTCGGCCGGCGGCTTCTCGCCGGCCAGCCGCACCTTGGCGCCGTCCTTCAGGCCTGCCTGGCCGGCCACCACCACCCGGTCGCCGACGCCCAGGGCGCCTTCACCGCCGGCCTCCGCCGGCTCGATCCAGGACTCGTCCTCCAGCAGGGGGCGCACGTAGACCCGCTCCGCCTTGCCGTCCCGCATGCGGTAGACGAAGATCTGGTCGTCATCGAAGACCACCGCCCGCTTGGGGATCAGCAGGGCGTTGTCGTGGACCGAGGTGACCAGTTGGACGTCAACGTACATGCCGGGGCGCAGCCCCTCCTGGCGCGGTATGTCCACCGTCACCTTGATGGTGCCCGACCCCGGGTCCACCACCGGCGACAGGCGCTCCAGGCGACCGCGGTAGGCCACGTCGCCGCCCATGGCGGGGGCGGTGATTCGGGCCGGCTGGCCCACCTCCAGGCGGCCCAGCTCCTTTTCCGGCACGTAGACCCGGGCGACGATGGATTCGAAATCCACCATGTCGAAGAGGTGCTGGTTCAGGGTCACCTGGTCGCCGACGCTGACGTAGCGCCGGGTGATGGTGCCGGAGATGGGCGCCTTGACGTCGGTGTAGGACAGCTCCCGCTCGGCGTCCTCGATCTCCAGCTTGAGCTGCTCCAGCTCGTAGCTGGCGTCGTTGTACGCCTGCTCACTGATCAGCTCGTCCCGGAACAGCCGCTCCTGGCGCTCGAACTCGCGCCGTGCCCGCTCCAGTTGGGAGCGCACCTTGGCCACCCGGGTGCGCTGTTGCTGGTCCTCCAGGCGCAGCAGCACCTGGCCGCGGCGCACCTGGTCGCCCTCCTCGACGTTTAGGTTGCGGATCTGGCGGGCGGCCTGGGAGTAGACGCCGACCTGCTCCTCGGCCTCCAGGTTCGTGGAGTAGCGCAGGACGGCCTCGATGGAGCCGCGGTCGAGCTCGACCACCTCCACCGGCACGGCCTGCTCCTCGCGCTCCTCGCCGTCCGCGTCGTCACCGTCTTCGCCGCCGCGGCGTTCACCCTCCTCGCTGGCGGCCTTGCCCTCCTCGGCCTCGCTGCTGCCCCCGGAGCACGCCGCTCCGGTGACCAGCAGGAAGGCCATCAGGGCCAGGGGGATCAGGGTTCTCAGGGTGTTCCAGAAAGTACGGGTCAAGGTCTTCTCCACATGGCAACGCCGGGGGTCCACGAAGATACGGCGATCAAGGCAAGTCAAGGGCGAGGGGTGAAACCGGCCCCCCTGGGGGAGGCTCGGGAGTCATCTGGGTGTAACAGGGCACGGGAGGCGGAAAATCCGCCATTAACGCCCTCGTCGATACTACGTCCCGGGCACCGATTTGTTTCCCCCGGGCCCCTGCGACTCCTGCCACCGGCTGCCAGGGCCACGTTGTGTATGCTCGGCGGCGACTTTCGATCCACCCCCGGAGGGCGCTTCCCCTCCAGCGCCCTCCCCATGCCCAATCCCGCCCCCTCTCCCCCGTCCGACCGCCGCACCTTCCGCGTCGGCCTGGCCTACGCCACCGCCGCCTACCTGTGGTGGGGGATGTCGCCGCTCTACTGGCGGTTGATCGAGGAAGTCCCGCCGGCGGAGATGATGGGCCACCGCGTGCTGGGGTGCGTCGCCGTCCTCGCCCTCCTGCTGGCCGGCACCGGGCGCCTCGGCGAGTTGCGGCGGGTGGTCCGCGACCGGCGGGCGTTCTCCACCCTGGTGGCCAGCACGGTGTTGATCGCCACCAACTGGTACACCTTCCTCTGGGCCATCGCCGAGGACCGGGTGCTCCAGGTCAGCCTGGGGTATTACGTGACACCGCTCTTGAACGTCCTCCTGGGGGTGGTCTTCCTCGGCGAGCGGCTGCGCCGGGCCCAGGGGGTGGCCGTCGCCCTGGCCAGCGTCGGGGTGGTGATCCTCACCGTCGAGGCAGGCACCCTGCCGTGGGTGTCGGTGCTCATCGCGGTCAGCTTCGGCGGCTACGGGTTGCTGCGCAAAACGGTCGCTGCCGGGCCGGAGGTGGGGCTGGCGGTGGAGACCACTCTGATGCTGCCGGTGGTGGTGGGTTGGTTCCTCTGGCGCGGCCCGTTGACCGGCGGCGTCGCCGCTCCCGCCTTCGCCGCCGCCGACCCCGGCATCCAGTGGCTGGTGGCATTGTCCGGCCCGGTGACCCTGGTCTCCCTGATCTGGTTCACCCACGGCGCCCGCCGCTTGCCGCTGTCCACCCTCGGCCTCCTCCAGTACCTGGCGCCGACGGGCCAGTTCCTCATCGCCGTCTTCCTCTTCGGCGAGAGCTTCGCCACCCTCCACCTCGCCGCCTTCGCCTTTATCTGGGCCGGCCTGGCCGTCTTCACCTACGACCTGCGGCGGCACCTGGCGGCCGGGCGCGACTCAGCTACAGCAGCCTGATTGGTTAGGCCCCTAGTCAAGAAAGTCAGAGCGGATCATTTTGATCTTCATTCGAGCCAACAACTCATCACCGTGTCCGGTTCCAGGCGCGTTGATGGGAAGGACGTGAATGAGGCCTCCGCGCTCGTCAACGCGCCCTTCGATTTTCATTGACTAGAAGCGGCCACACCAATAAAATCAAACAGTTCAAGCGGATCGAGCAGGCGGAGGAAGATGGGATGAATGGCATTCGCCTTGAAGGAACCCTGCCCGATTCGCCTACTCAATGGTTGGGCGTACCCAGAGATTCGAAACACTGGCTAGGGTTTCATGCTAAAGCTAACAATAGAAGCACCTTGCAATGCCAGAGAAAGGAGCAAATTAGTTGGAAGATTTTATAGTTTGGGTTATTGATAACAGGCATTGGTTGTTCTCCGGTGCCGGCTTAGTGGTCGTTGCCTGGATGGGACGTCTTATCTTCAAGAAGAGGTGCGCCTCCTCTACTCAAACCATCCGCTCAGGCGATGGCTCAACAAATGTGCAGGCGGGCCGAGACGTTAGTATCGGCCCGCAGAAAAAGAGGAACGATGTGGAAGAAGAGTAGACAGTCGATTACCTCCGGAGACGATTCGACAAATCTGATCGCCGGTCGCGACCTCAATTTCTATCTTAAGAAAAATGTTCCGACAGAGCTTATCGACCAAAAAACAGAAGAGGAAGTTGAGAAACTCAGAAAGTCACGATTCTTCCTGGAGTTCGATAGAATCGGATCGTCTTTGAGGCTTGGGAGACGCCTTGTTGAGGGCGACCTTTCGGGTGGCTCGGACGAGGTAAGGGGGCGGGCGTTGGCATGGTGCGCCAGATTATTCTCTACTTCGGAGGATCTTGCGCGGGCGGAAGAGTTTCTAAAGCTCGCAAAAACCCTCGGGGATTCCCCAGAAGCTAAGATTGCGGAAGCATTTATCATTTCCCAGAAGAGAGATAAGGCAGCGGCGCTTAACGCCCTCGTCGATATCGACTCGGACGTTTCCCATTCTGCCGGTTTGATGATCGTTGCAAATAATGACGGCGCCGAAGCCGCTCTAAGTTGGATGGATGATGCGGACTATACGATCGGGGACCTGGATTCAGACGGCAAGAGTTTTCTCCTGAACCATCAGCTTCAACTCGGGCGTTGGGCCGAGGTTGCGCAGACGATTGGTGCGTTATTCGAGCCGGACTTTGAGGAAACCCCTATTCTTCACCATTTGGCAGGGTTAGCAAGGCTAGTTCCTGCCGTCCCGAGAGATTTTCGAGCTGTTGTTCTAGCGCAGGTTCCCTTTGAAGCGGCACAGTTTCGACTCGCTTCGGATGCTGTTGCTATGGATGCACGGCGTGCGGCTCACACGCAGTTTCTCGATGCGGTTGAGGCCGCAAAACAACTAGCATGTCCGCGGGCTGCAAGAATAGATGACGAGTACGCGCTTTGGCTCGAACTACGCGACCCGGCGCAGAGCGCGCACGGTAAGAACAGGTTAGAAAAGAAGCTCCGCGATCCGAGCACCGCGCTCGGTTTCGTTCACTTCGCTCTTCAGTTCGGCGTCAAACTGGACCTGGGTCTGGTCGAGCGGGATATCGAAAGGAGTATCGCCATAAATGGCGGAATGACCATTGATGCCGCCATTGCTCGTTTCGCCCTTGCCTTTGCGCAGCCGGACCCCAAGGAGGCTGCCAACTATATCGCTCGCTACCACAATCAACTCGCTTCCCACATCGATGCAGAGCTGTTACGGTATCGTCAGATCGAGATGCTGTCACGCGCGGGTCTGATCGAGAGGGCGAACGAGGTACTCGACCGGCTGCTAGAAGAGGGAATCCCTGCTGACCAAGAGAGTAATCTTCGAGGGATTATCTCTGAGGCTCAAGGGAATGATCCCATTGAATCTCGTAAGGCACAATACGAAACAACAAGAGCTCTTGGCGATCTCATCAACCTTGTCACCGAACTGGAAGACGATCAGCATTGGGACGATCTGTGCGAATTCGGTAGGCTTCTCTTTGAAGAGACGCATGCTCTCAGCGATGCTGAGCGCCTCGTGAATGCCTTACATAATACGCGCAGGTCAGAGGCACTGGTCGGTTTTTTGAAAGAAAACACCGACCTGCTTTCACAATCCAACCACCTCCGCATGTCTTACGCTTGGGGCCTATACCACGAGGGTGCGTTTCTTGAATCCCGTGCTGCGCTTGCGGAACTCAGTGATGACGTGGGCAGCCCGAACTACCGTGCACTGCATGTGAATCTCGGAATTTCGAGCGGTGACTGGGCCTCCCTTTTTGCCTACATCGCCGATGAATACCAGAACAGAGACGACAGAAGCGCACATGATCTGATTCGCGCTGCACAATTGGCGCTCCATTTGGGTTCACCTCATGCGAAGAATCTTGTCTTCGAGGCAGCGACGAAGGCCGATGATGATTCCTCCGTCCTGGCCGCCGCATACTTCATCGCAACAAGTGCAGGTTGGGAAGACGATCCGCAGGTGTTCCAATGGCTCGAGAAGGCCGCGGAGCTGTCAGACGACGATGGCCCGCTCCAAGAAATGAGCCTGAAGGACATTCTTGACCGAAAACCCGAATGGGATCGCCGCGAATCAGAAACATGGCGCTTGCTGGCGCACGGTCAAATTCCGATCTTTCTTGGTGCCCAGTCACTCAATCGGACTCTCATTGACCTTACGACCTTCCCGGCGTTAACTAATCTCGCGGAGACTGATCCGAGGCGGAGAAACGCAATTCCCGCTTACAGCGGGAAGCGTGTGCCGTTGGAGTTCGATATCGCCGGAAAAGCGGTTGCTCTGGAAGCGACATCACTGCTCACTTTGAGTTTACAAAAGATACTCGATGTGGCGCTTGACGCCTTCGAAAATGTCTATATCCCGCATTCAACCCTTGGGTGGCTGTTCGAGGAACGCCAGAAAGCTAAGTTCCATCAGCCTAGCCGTATAGCCAATGCACGCAAGATTCAGGATTTTCTGGCAATGAATGTGCTAGAAAAGCTCACTCCTAGCACCGTTGCAAGCAGCGACCTCGCCGCTCAGGTTGGCGACGAGCTGGCTGCATTGATCGCCGAGGCAGAGAAGGTACGGGACGGCGATGATACGCAGCACATAGTCGTCCGTTCTGCCCCGGTGCATCGACTTTCCAGCTTGATGGAGGAAGAAGCGGACCTTTCTGCCTATGCGACCGTCTTGAGCAGCTGCCTAGCTGTGGTGGAGAAGCTTAGACAGAAGGGACAACTTACCGCTGATGAGGAAAAGCGGGCGCGCGCCTATTTGCAGCTGCACGAGAAGCCGTGGCCAAACCAGCCTGACATTGCCGACGGTGCGACTCTGTATCTTGACGATCGCGCTATTTCGGCCTTGCTGCATCTGGGATTGCTGGGAAGGCTCAAACCGGGGGGTCTAACGGCTGTGATCTCCCCAAGAAAGCTTTCTGAATCGAACGCCCTCATCTCTTATGAGCGTATCTCCGAAGAAGTTTTAGCTATCATAGAGCGCATACGGACCTCTCTGAATTCCCGGATCGAATCCGGACATGTAAGGGTGAGCGGTAGGCGCAACCTTGGTGAGCTGGAGACTAAATCTATCCCGGAGCATCCCTCAGTAGGCATTCTTGCTTTGGCACCCCAATGCGACGTTTCCATTATTGACGACAGATTTCTGAATCAGCATGCGAATATCGATAACGGCGGTGCGCAAGCGCCCGTCTTGTCCACCCTGGACTTACTGGATGCTTTGGTAGCGGCCGGTGTCTTATCGGATGACGACCGTCTTGAACATCGGACGCGGCTTCGCCGGGCTGGCTATTTCTTCGTTCCTGTCAGTGTAGGAGAACTCGAACGGTGTTTGAGGGAATCAACTGTTGCCAAGGGGGAGGTGGTGGAAACGGCCGAGTTGAAGGCTATCCGGGAATCTTTCCTCCGCGTCAGAATGAGCAACTGGCTGCAGCTCCCCGAGGAGGCGCCTTGGCTGGACGGGTCGCTGAAAGCGTTCGTTCGTGTGCTCAGAAACTTGTGGGGGAACGGACCCGATATCGAAGAGACCACTGCTCGCTCAAACTGGCTCTTCGAGCAGATCGACGTTCGAGGATGGGCGCACAGCCTTGTTCCGGAGAATGCTGACCATGTAGTTCGGATCGGGCGTGCGGTACATATCCTCTCGCAGCTGATGCCGCCCACCGGTGTTGAGCAAAGCGTCGTGGAAGCTTACTGGAACTGGGTGGAAGAAAGAATTCTGATTCCCGTACAAGAACAGTTCCCCGAGGTGTACGAGTGGCTTGTCGATTGGTACCGCAGCCGCGTTGCCGCGATGGCTGAAACCCAACTTTCGGAAGGAAACAACTCGTGACCAACAGTCCTTACGAAAGAGCCGCAATGGCGGGTGTTGCTTTGGAGCTTGTTCCGCCAATCATCCGCAAGAGCTTGCTCAACGACCAGAGCTTCGGGGACGAATACGGCTTTGAGACTGAATTTTTGATTACCTTCGGAACGAGCGGTGTCTCTGTTCAGCGTTCGGAGTTTTTCGATGCCGTTCGTACCGTTCTCGCCGGGGAAGACCCAGACGAATTGACTGACACTGAAGATCGCACATGGAATCTCACGAATGATGCACGCGAGGGCGAACTTCCGAATCTTGGCCTTTCATCCAGTCAACAACGGATGGTGCTCCTTGACTTCTCTGTCCTTTCCGGAGATCCCTCTACACGCATTCGTTTTTTCGAAGAGTCTGCTTCAGACGTGAACCTTCCGCTCAGTGCTCAGGAAGAATGGCGGAGCATTTTGGAGGAGCGTGCGCTGAAAAACGACGAAGTCGCTACCTTTTTTAGTGACATATGGGATACACCGGTCCATGTGGAACGGACTATACGAAGCGAGTTCACGGCAGGCGAAAGCAGTGTTTCGTCTCTAGTTCCGAATTCGCGGCGGTATTTTGAAAGGCTCGTTGGCGCTTATGACGGAAGCGTTTCGATGCAGGATTATGCCGCCGGCACATGTCGTGATTTCTTTGGGCAACTGACAGAGTGGCGGCCTTACGAGGGCTTCCTCTTCAGCCTGTTACTTTCTTCTCACTCGGCGCTGACCGCCGAAATCAACGCCGATCATCCCGATCAGGAGGACTTGGAGAAAGCGTTCGACTTTCTGAAGAACCACGGCGACATGCTCTCTCGGTTGGGGGCGATCGAGGTCGGACTGCGCATTCTTCCGGATAGGCCGGAAGTGAAGCCTGCCCTGCTGCAGCTCGTCCATCTAATTCGAGACGATGACGTGGAAGGCGAGGCCAGTGAATTCAAGCTGTTCTCGGCCTTGTTCGTCCTGGTCGACGGGGAACTGGCCAGAACACGCCTTCTGGCCAAAGAGCCGCCCTTTTATCGAAGACTGGCCTCTCTGGCTCAGGCTGCATTAATCCATCGCCAGATTGTCCAATGCGGTATTAATTACCAACGGTTTTCCGAATGGGCTGTCAGCATTCGCTACGAGCACTACTACATGCAGACGCTCGCGGATATGCGGGCCGAGCCGCGATGGAACCCCAACTTAGCGGTAGCGCCTCAAATGCAGGCGGACTACTTCGGACGCATCATGATTGCAGGCACCAACTTTCAGGCAAACCTCGGCGAGGGGGAACTGCGCGACACAATCCTCGGTGACGGAGAGCGAAGCCTTATTAAACTATGCGAGTTACCGCGCCCGTACCTTCCGGGGCCGCTCGAAGGTGCTGAAGATAGCCCAAATGCCTTGCCGGATGACCTTGCTCGCATCATTGAAGAACAGCTCGACAGCGACGAAGTCGAAGCGGCCTCGTTTATAGCCCTCGTCAACTCCGCGATGATTTTCAGGATTACATCCGGTCATGCGCAGTTGGCAGCAAAGGCTCTCAAACTGGGTAACCACACGCTCGCCAATTTGGAAAACCAATCCCAGTTGGTGGGCATTTTGAACGGCCTGGCCACAGTTGCAGTCGTATCCCGAAACCCGGCTCTGGCCGACGAACTCCGTATTCTTGTGCGCCGCTATCAACGCGACCCCGAATATGGCTTTGCCATTGAAGAAGCTATGAGGATATGCCTGGTCGCTTCGGCTGGCCGGGAAGACCTGATGGAATGGCGACAATTTGCGGGCGAATGGTTGACCGAACTTGCTTTTGGTGAGTTGGAAGGAAATGAGGGCAAGGTCCTTCATTCACATTTGTTGGCATTGTTGCATTCAGTGCCTGAATTGTGGGTTTCGTGCGCTAGGGCAGATGCGGCGCTGCAGGCATGGCGTTTCCGCTGATACCATTGTCGAGAAGGTTTTTGGCAGTTTGGCGCTGGTCAAGTAGGTTTCCTAGTACGCCCAACGAAGCCAGTCAATCGACGTTTGTACCTCGCGCGGCTGGTGGCTGCCGTTAGGTGGCGCCGGCAATTCCACTGACTGACCAGCCAATTCTCAGGGCTCTCTTCCGCAGCCTCTCTACGGCCACCCTCGCGATGCTTGTTGGCCCTGCCGTTGCGGCTAAGGAGCCGATCGAACCGTAGAACTCCGCTGAAGCATCGCCTCCATGTGGTGGAAACAGGTGAGAGCGTGTCCGAAATTGCTCTCCTTCACTACAACGCCAAGAGCAACTACCGACTGATCCAGTGGGTCAACCGATAGCCGGAGCGGCTCACGGCGCACGGCCGGAACGGAATCCCTATCTCAGCCAATCTTCCATCTCCAGACCCGCCACCCTCTGGAAATGTCGATGGTTACCCGGTAACCAGGACCGCACCGTGGGAAAGAGCGCTGGGACCGATCAAAAGATCGAAGTCCGCCAGGCGCCGTCCATGGCAGCCGCAGCGACGTCGAGACCGAGGATCGGTGGAGTTGCGAGGAACCGAGCGGCGAGTCGCCGGTTGTCATCGGGTGCTTTGGCCGGGCGGTACCGTAGAACAGCTCGGACGCCGTGATCCAACTGGTGGCAACCACGCTGGGTGTTTCCCGCCGCCGGCGGGCGACCGCCTCGTTGCCGCGCAGGATCTCCACGCAGACGTCGGTGTCCAGGAGCCTCACAGTTCCACGTCGCGGCCCCGGGTCCGCGTCGAGAGGATGCGGTCGATCTCCGCTTCCGGCTCGAGGTCCGACTGCCACCGGCCGCCCAGCGCTGCCCACGCATCCGCCTGGTTTTGAGCCTGGAGCACCGCCCGAGCCTCGGCCTCATGGACGAAGGCGGAGCTTTCCAGGGCGGACTCGAGGAGGTGGACAACTTCCTGGGTCAGGCTGCGGCGGTCCGCTCCCGAAGGCTCTCAAGAAGGGGCTCGGGGATGTTCTTGAGGGTCAGGGGCGCCATGGCACTGGTTCGTTTCCGCAACCGTTTCGAATGCCGAATGCGACCACACCAAGAAGTCCTCGACAGGCGCGCAAGGTACGGCTGTCTCGTCAGACGCCGACGTGTTGCCAGGAGGCGGCGAGACGCCGCAGTTCCGGTTCGACCTGGGGCCAATCATGGAGCATGGCAGGGTCGAAATCGGCACCGTTGGGCCAGACGAGGGTTCGCGCCTCCGGCTCGAGGTGCACCCGGTTGAAGATCGCCGGGTCAGCCAGCGGGCCGAAGAGCTCACCGGCGAGGACGGGACGGAAGTCGATCACCTGAAACGTGCCGTCCCCGAAGCTGACTCGCAGAGTAAAGTCCGCGACCTTTTCGAACGACGTGACGCGATGGAGTACGTGGCGCATGAATCGCCCTTCAAACCCCTGCGGCTACCTTGAATATGTATTGGTCATTGTAAGTCATCGCTCCCCACTCGATTCTCGCGCCGGGGGCTAGGCCGGCTGCTTGACAACCGGTAGACGCCTGTGTAGATTTCAAACATTCGTTTGAAACGAACGTTCAACTCATACCCGGACCCACCTCCCAAAATGCACCCCGAGTCAAGCCGCCCCCCCACCCACGAGGCGATCCTGGACGCCGCCGAGGCGCTGTTCTCGGAGCAGGGCATCGAGCGTTCGTCGCTGCGGGCCATCACGCGGCGGGCGGAGGTCAACCTGGCGGCGGTGAACTACCACTTCGGGTCCAAGGAGGGCCTGGTGCAGGCGGTGTTCGAGCGCCGCCTGGCACCGATGCAGGCCGAGCGCATGGAGCGCCTGGCGGCCTGCCTGGAGGCCGCCGACCCGCCGCGGGTGGACTGCCTGCTGCGCGCCTTTCTGGAACCGGTGACGGCTTTCCTCAGCAGCGAGGGGGGCGGAGGCCCGGTGGGGGCCGGCCGCTTCGGCCGGCTGATGGGCCGTGCCCTGCACGAACCAACAGGCGAAACCCGGGAGGTTCTGATGCAGCTTTTCCGCCCCGCCGTCGAGGGCTACACCGCCGCCTTCGCCGAGGCCCTGCCCCACCTCTCCCAGGAGGAGATCTACTGGCGCTTCCACTTCACCGTCGGCACCCTGGCCCAGACGGTGAGCCTGGGGGACGTCGCCCACCGCTTCTCCGGCGGAGCCTGCGACCCCGGCAACTCCCGAGCCCTGCTCGACCACATGGTCCGATTCCTGGACGCCGCCTGGCGCGCCCCCGCCGCCGGAGGAGACCCGACGTGACCCGACGCCGCACTCGACACGCCCCCCTGCCCACCGCCCTGGCCGCCACCCTGGCCGCCGTCCTGCTGGCGAGCCTCAGCGGGTGCAGCCTGCTGCGCTCCACCCCGCCGCCGCCCGAGCCGCCGGAGCTTCCCGTCGAGCTACCGGAGGACTGGGCCGGCAGCGACGCATTGACCTCCCCGGCCCCCCCGGGCGAAACCTGGTGGCGAGACCTGGGCGGCGAGGCGGTGGGGAGCGACACCCTGGCCGCCCTGATCGACGAGGCGTTGGCCGGCAACTACGACCTCGCCGCCGCCGCCGCCCGGGTGGAGGCCGCCGCCGCCCAGGCGAGGATCGCCGGCGCCGACGCCCTGCCCCAGGTCGGAGGCAGCCTCAACGCCGCCCGCAACCGCCAGAACTTCATCGGCTTCCCCATCCCGGGCAGCGGCGGGCAGGTGCTCTCCACCACCAACACCAGCCTGCGGGCCGGCCTCAACGTCTCCTGGGAGCTGGACCTGTGGGGCCGCCTGGCCGCCGCCGAGGGCGCCGCCGTGGCCAACGCCCAGGCCGCCCGGGCCGACTACGCCGCCGCCCGCCTGTCGCTGGCCGGGCAGACCGCCAAGGCGTGGTTCGGGGTGCTGGAGGCGCGAGAGCAGGTGGCGCTGGCGGAGGTCACCCTGGCCAACCGCGAGCGCAACGAGACCTGGCTGCGGCGGCGCTGGGAGTCGGGCGTCGCCGGCGCCCTGGACCTGCGCCTGGCGATGGCCGGCAGGGCCAGTTCCGAGGCGCTGCTGGTCGGCCGCCGCCGCCAGCTCGACGCCGCCCTGCGCCGCCTGGAGCTGCTCCTGGGCCGCTACCCCGACGGCGACCTCGCGACCGGGCCGGGCACGGGCCCGGAAAGCGTCACGGCGTCCCTCTCCACCGGCGGCACGGGTGACACTGGCGACACTGAAGACGGCGACACTGAAGACACCGGCGCCACCGCCGCCCCGGCCGGGAGCTCCACCGCCGCCCCGACCCTGCTGGCGCCACCGGGCACTGAGCCGGTGCCGGTCGGCCTCCCCGCCGAACTGCTGGCCCGCCGCCCCGACCTGGTGGCCGCCGAGCGCCGCGTGGCCGCCGCCGGACTGTCGGTGGAGGAAGCGGCGGCGGCGCGGCTGCCGCGCATCAGCCTCACCGGCTCGGCCGGGCGCTCGTCGGAGGATCTCGAAGATCTGCTGGACAACGACTTCACCGTCTGGAGCCTGGCCGCCAACCTGCTGCAGCCGATCTTCCAGGGCGGCCGCCTGGCCGCCGCCGAGGACCTGGCCGAGGCGCGCCGGCGGGAGGCGCTGGCGGGCTACGTCTCCGCCGCCCTGGCCGCTTTCTCCGAGGTCGAGGGCGCGCTGGCCACGGAACGCTTCCTCACCCGCCAGGTCCGCGCCCTGGAGGACGCCAGCCGGGAGGCCCGACAGGCGGAGGAGCTGTCCGAGGAGCGCTACGTCGCCGGCCTCACCCGCTACCTGGCGCTGCTCGAAAGCCAACGCCAGGCGCTGGCCGCCCGCAGCGAGTTGATCTCCGCCCGCCGCGGCCGCCTGGACGCCCGGGTCGATCTCCACCTCGCCCTGGGGGGCGGCTTCGAGGCCGATTTCGACTTCGCCGAGGACGCCGACCCGCAACAGATCGAGCCGGCGGTGCCGGAGGGCGCCACCGCGAAGATCGACACCCGCACCGACGGCGACACCTCCACCACTACCACCTCCGACACCACCACCCCCGACCCGGACGCCCCCGCCCCTGGAGACGCACGATGACCGACGACACCCACCACGACCTCCCCATGGCTGCCGAGAGCCCCGACGCCGGCGACCCCCGCCACCGCCTGCCCGACGAAGGCGATCCGGCGCACCAAGTCAGTGGTGACGGCAGTGGCGACGGCAGTGGCGACGGCGGCCCGTCGAAGACGAAGGTCGCCGTGGTCGCGGTCCTGGTGCTCGCCGCCGGCGCCCTCATCGCCTTCCTCGCGTTGCGCCTCAAGCCGGAGCCGGAGCGCCAGGAGCAGACGACCCTCGCCCCCCTGGTCCAGGTGATGGAGGTGGAGGTCCGGGAGGTGCGGCTCGACGTGCCGTCCCAAGGCACCGTGGAACCGCGCACCGAGTCAACCCTGGTGGCCCAGGTGGCCGGGCGCATCACCGACGTCGCCGACGGCTTCGCCGAGGGTGGGTTCTTCCGGCGCGGCGAGACCCTGGTGCGGATCGACCCCCGGGACTACCAGCTTGGCGTCACCGACGCCGAGGCCGCCCTCGCCCAGGCCCAGGTGGGCCTGGAACGGGAGCAGGCGGAGGCGGAGCTGGCGCGCCAGGAGTGGGACGAGCTGGGGCGCGGCGGCGAGCCCAGCGCCCTGCTGCTGCGCAGGCCCCAGCTCGCCCAGGCCCGGGCCAACGTCGAAGCCGCCCGGGGGGCCGTCGAGCGCGCCCGCCTCAACCTCTCACGCACCCGGGTGACGGCGCCCTTCGCGGGCAGGGTGCGCAGCAAGCGGGCCGACCTCGGGCAGTTCGTCGCCGCCGGCACCCCGCTGGCCGAGGTCTACGCCACCAGCTTCGCCGAGATCCGCCTACCGGTGTCGCGGGACGACCTGGCGTACCTGGACGTCGGCGTCGGCTGGGCGGCGGACGGCAACGGCAGCGCCGGGCCCGGGGCCGAGCGGGGGCCGCTGGTGGAGCTCACCGGCGAACTGGGCGGCCGCACCCTCTCCTGGCGCGGCCGGGTGGTGCGCACCGCCGCCGAGATCGACCCCCAGAGCCGCATGCTGGGCGTGTTTGCCCGGGTGGACGATCCGCTGAACCAGGACGGTGCCGGCAGCGGCGGCCCACCGCTGCCCATGGGCCTGTTCGTCGAAGCCTCCATCGCCGGCCGCACCCTGGCCACGGCCGTGGTCCTGCCGCGGCGGGCGTTGCGCGGCAAGGCGCGCAGCGCCGACGCCGAGGTGATGGTGGTGGACGACGACGGCCGCCTGAGCTTCCGCCCGGTGGAGGTGGTGCGCACCCGGGGTGACGAGGTGGTCATCGGCTCCGGCCTGGCAGCCGGCGAGCGGGTGGTGATCTCCCGCCTGGACGAGGCGGTCCACGGCATGACGGTGCGCACCACCCCGGCCGGGGCGGAGCCCGCCGGGGCAGGCACCGGCAGCGCGGGCACCGCCGACGCCGACGCCCCGGCCACCGCCCCCGGGGGAGGCTCCTGATGCGCCGCATCATCGCCTGGTTCGCCGAGAACGGCGTCGCCGCCAACCTGCTGATGCTGGTCATCATCGTCGCCGGCCTGCTGACCCTGCCCAGCATCCCCCAGGAGGTCTTCCCGGAGTTCTCCTCCGGCGTCATCACCATCTCCGTCCCCTTCCCCGGGGCCGCCCCGGAGGAGGTCGAGGAGGGCGTGGTGATCCGGGTGGAGGAGGCGATTCAGGATCTCGAAGGGATCAAGGAGGTCCGCTCCACCTCGGCGGAGAACGTCGGCTCGGTGGTGGTGGAGATGCGCGACGAGGGCAAGACCCAGGAGGTCCTGGCCGACGTCAAGACCCGGGTCGACGCCATCTCCACCTTCCCCGACGAGGCGGAGGAGCCGGTGATCCAGGAGCTGATCCTGCGCCGCCAGGTGATCAACGTCGCCATCTCCGGCGAGGTGGAGGAGCGCACCCTGAAGCGGATCGGCGAGCGGGTGCGCGACGACATCGTGGCGCTCCCGGGCATCACCCAGGCGGACCTCGTCATCGCCCGGCCCTACGAGATTTCGGTGGAGGTTTCCGAGGAGGCGCTGCGCCAGTACGGACTGACCTTCAGCGAAGTGGCCGCCGCGGTGCGCCGCACGTCCTTGGACCTGGGGGGCGGCGAGATCACCACCGAGGGGGGCGAGGTGCTGCTGCGCACCGAGAACCAGGCCTACAGCGGGCGGGAGTTCGAGGAGCTGCCGCTGGTCACCCTGGCCGACGGCACGCGGCTGGCGGTGGGCGACGTGGCCGAGGTGGTGGATGGCTTCGCCGACACCGACCAGGCGGCCCGTTTCGACGGCCGGCCGGCGGTCATGGTCCAGGTCTACCGGGTCGGCGACCAGAGCGCGCTGGCGGTGGCGGCCAGCGTCAAGGACTACATCGAGGCGGAGAGCGCGCGCCTGCCCCCGGGCATCGAACTGACCCCCTGGGCCGACCAGAGCGAGATCCTGCGCAGCCGCCTGGACACCCTGATCCGGAACGGCCGCACCGGCTTCATCCTGGTCTTCCTGGTGCTCGCGCTCTTCCTCCGCCTGTCGCTGGCCGGCTGGGTGGCGCTGGGCATCCCCATCTCCTTTCTGGGCGCCATCGCGGTGATGCCCACCGCCGACGTCACCATCAACCTGATCTCGCTGTTCGCCTTCATCGTGGTCCTGGGCATCGTGGTCGATGACGCCATTGTGGTCGGCGAGAACATCTACTCCGAGTACGAGGCCGGCAAGGAGGGCCTGCGGGCGGCGGTGGACGGCGCCGTCGGCGTCCACACGCCGGTGATCTTCGCCATCCTCACCTCGGTGGCGGCGTTCACGCCGCTTTTGACCGTCGGCGGCCAGACCGGCAAGATCATGCGGGTGATCCCCACCATCGTCATCGCCACGCTGCTGTTCTCGCTGATCGAATCCCTCCTCGTCCTCCCCCACCACCTCTCCAAGCTGAGCCGCGCCAAGGACGACGCCCGCGAGCCGGGCTGGCTGCGCAGCCGCTGGCAGGCGGTGCGCACCACCTTCGCCCGGGGGCTGGACTGGGTCATCGAGAACAGCTACCGGCCGACCCTGCGCCGGGCGCTGACCTGGCGCTACGTCACCGTCGCCATCGCCGTGGCGGCACTGGTCACCATCGGCGGCGTCGTCGCGGGCGGCTGGGTCAAGTTCACCTTCTTCCCGCCGGTGGAGGCCGACAACGTGGTGGCGCTGCTGACCCTGCCCCAGGGCACCCCGGCGGAGCGCACCAGCCAGGCCATCGCCCGCATCGAAGCCGCCGCCAGCAAGCTCGACGAAGAGATCACCGAGGAGCTGGGCGCCTCCGTCTTCCGCCACCACCTGGCCTCCATCGGCGACCAGCCGTACAGCCGCGAGCAGGGCGGCCCCGGCGGTGGCGACCAGGACGCCGGCCTGGGCGGCCACGTCGGCGAGGTCAACATCGAGCTCACCGCCTCCGAGGAGCGGGAGATCACCAGCAACGAGATCGCCGAACGCTGGCGGCAGCTCACCGGGCCGATCCCCGGCGCCGAGGCGCTGACCTTCACCTCGTCGCTGTTTTCCGCCGGCTCGCCGATCTACGTCCAGTTCGCCGGCGCCGACCCGGAGCGGCTGGAGCAGGCGGCGGAACGGCTGAAGAAGTCGCTCACCGAGTACCGGGGGGTCCAGGACATCACCGACTCCTTCCGCCAGGGCAAGGCGGAGGCCAAGATCGACATCACGCCGGAGGCCCAGGCCGCCGGCCTGTCGCTGGCCGACGTGGCGCGCCAGACCCGCCAGGCGTTCTACGGCGAGGAGGCGCAGCGCATCCAGCGCGGCAGGAACGAGGTCAAGGTGATGGTGCGCTTCCCGGCCGCCGACCGCCGCGACCTGGGGGACCTTGAAAACCTGCGCTTCCGCGCCCCCGGCGGCGTCACCGTGCCCTTCACCACCGCCGCCCGCGCCGAGATGGGCCGCGGCCCGGCCTCCATCCAGCGGGTCGATCGCCGCCGGGTGCTGGCGGTCACCGCCGACATCGACCCCACCAGCGACGCCAACGCCACGGAGATCCTGGACGACCTGGAGGCCAAGGTCCTGCCCGCCATCCTGGCCGACTACCCCGGCGTGCGCTACACCCTGGAAGGCGAGCAGCAGGAGCAGCGCGAGACACTGGGCGGCCTGATCCGCGGCTTCGCCTTCGCCATGCTGGCCATCTACGTCCTGCTGGCCATCCCGTTCCGCTCCTACGCCCAGCCCCTCATTGTCATGAGCGCCATCCCCTTCGGCTTGATCGGCGCCGTCATGGGCCACCTCCTGCTCGGCATGGATCTCACCATCCTGTCGATGTTCGGCATCGTGGCCTTGACCGGCGTGGTGGTCAACGACAGCCTGGTGATGGTGGACTTCATCAACCAGCGCCACCGCGGCGGCGAGCCGTTGCGCGCCGCCATCCGCGAGGCCGGCGCCGCCCGCTTCCGCCCCATCGTCATGACCTCCCTGACCACCTTCGCCGGCCTCGCCCCGCTGCTCCTGGAGCAATCGGTCCAGGCCGCCTTCCTCATCCCCATGGCCGTCTCCCTGGCCTTCGGCATCCTCTTCGCCACCTTCATCATCCTCATCCTGGTGCCGGTGGGCTACTACATCCTGGAGGACTTCCACGACCTCGGCCGGCGGCTGCTGGGCAAGGAGAAGGAGCTGAAGGAGCCGCGGGACGACGGCTCGGTGGCGGTGGCGGTGGCGTGAGGGTCACACCCCATTCGTGCCGGGAAGCCTTTGGCTTAGGCCTCCGCCAACTTGTGATCGCTCTCCATATCGTGACCATGATCTTGGCGGTGATCTTCCTCCACGTCTCAAAGCTACCCGATGGCCACCACCTACTCGCGTTGATCGTTCTCATACTGGTCGTCGTCTTGGCGAGTATCAAGCCGACCTGGGCTGTGATCAAACAGTTGCGAGAACTCCGCACCCTGGACTCCGTCGGACGGTGGCCCGTCCTATGGGCCCGCGGCGCTCCTAGAGCCTGCCCGGAGCAAGGGAACGTTGAAAATGGACCGCACCAAAGGTCGCCGCCGAGTTGACCTCCGAGATCCTGCCCCTCCATCCAGCGAGGGCAGTACGGTTGAGGGAAACGGCATTGACGACGAGGGAATCCTCCGTCACCCCCGCAGCGCTCTGGCCGCTCCCAGACACGGCGTCCCGGTGCAGAAGGGCTCTCGGGCCAAGCAATCGGCTCCTACCAAGTAAACCTCATGTACTGCAGACCACACAACGACCGAGCGCGGCTTCCCCATCACCGTTCTACCGTTTCAATCATCCAGCACCGGCCAACTCCTCTCCCACCAACCGAGAAGTTCGCAGTACTCTCTCCAGCCAGGGCAGTCTGGACTGACTGAATGAGTACAGCGTTGGAGCACAAACAACGCAGTTGAAAATCTAGCTAGTCGCATGATCTCAATCTGGTCCTCAGGAGATGAATACTCATCCTCCGCGCCGACGGCAAACCAAGCACGCCCACCCGCAGCTACCATCTCATCCTCTATAAATATTATAGTCTGCCTGAAATCCTCCGCCACATCAGTTCCCTTTCTCTTCAAATCTTCTTGCACCCCTTTGATCGAACCAGAAACAAGTTGCGCTCTGTAAAATTTCCGCGGTATCGCACCCCACAGAAGGGTGCTAACCACAGTCAAGCGACAATCTTGCTGTACCCGAAGCGCAACCGAACAACCACCACTCCTGCCCAGCAACGCAACCCTATATCCTAGGCTTTCCAGCGAGAAAGCTACGGCGAGGGTCTCCTTGCATGCAGCCGGGAATGAATAGCGGCCGGCTCGTCCTTGCTGACCCATGACACTAAAGAATGCGCAAGCCTGACCAAGCTCATCGGCAATGTACTTACCTTGCGCCTCAAAGATGGGCAAATACCGTGGATAACCAGGCCCAGTCATACCTGGTACTACCAAGATGCAGCTTTCCGGCTGGACGGGGGAAGGCGGCATGACCAACGAATAAGGAACGCTTAGGGAACCCCTCGGAGATCTGGCCCTTCTCTCTTCAATCTTCATGGCGGATCTCTCTTCTCTCCAACAAAGCAGGCAATAGATTCCATGAACTCGTCAGCTGCTTTATCTTGCTCTTTGATAACATCGATACCCGGCACGTGCCCCAGGTCTTCAGCCTTATAAGGAACCACCGAAAAACCAGCGTCCTCTAGTGCCTCTGCCAATGAACTTATGCGTGACCATGGAAGACCGCGCTCCTGAAGACCACGATCACCACTGTCTACACCCCCAATCCAAAAACGAATCTCTTTATCGCTCGATAGTTCACCCAGCTCTTGGGCTAACTCAGGGCCTTGAGTAACCTGAAAGGAACTCCCTATTGATGAAAAACTAATATCATACTCCCTTGATACCCGTTCTCGTCGACGCTCAGAAAAGTCTATCTTACTTGCAACGTCCCATAGTAAGACGCCCGCAACCGGACGCGATCTACTAGCTAAAAACTGCTGTTCCAAATACTTCAAAGCGACGAGTCCTCCGGTACAGATACCGAATACGAACGTCCTGCCTCGTTCCTCGGGGGAATCGCAATATTGGCGCAGTACCACGTCTAATTCTCTCACGCATTCAGGTACACTCCAAGCACCGTAGCCAGCTTGGCCGGCTTGAGAAACTAGGAATACATTGGCTTTAAAGTCTTCGCTGAAGCGTCGACATAGAGCAGAATACCTGGAAAAGCGAGTCCGTGCGATTCCCCCAGTCCCCCTCCAACGACTATAGAGTCCGGAAGCGCTTGGCAGAACAATAATGTTTATCCCGGCGCCCTCCTGACTCCAGGCATAAACCGGAACACGTACTGGCTTCTCCTCGATTATTTCGAAGGCTCCCAATTCTGAAAGCACCGAACTGAAATCCGTTAAAGCGTCGCACGCCCTCTCATAGTTGTGCAATTTTGCCAGGGCGCTCCGCGAAAGTTCGATAAGGAGGCGCGGCTCGCAGCTGGCCAGCATATCCTTCGCATAGTCAGCAGCCCAACGGTCGAAAAAGCTTGGGAAAATCAACGACCCACGGCCAGCCCCAAGACGTAATCCCTCTGTCAAGCGATCAACATCGTCTGCACGAAGGCGCTGCTGAGTTGACAGCTGTTTCTCCCGCAGTTGTTTCACTGCACCTACAACGAAGACCACAGCCTCGCTCTCTTCACCATGCCGAATTACCAAATGCAATGGCATATACTTAGTCCAAAAGAGCTTTGCGCGCACCATATGATCACTGGCTTTTCTCCGCGCCTCCTCCAAAGCGAAAAGCATCTCAATAAACGCCTCTAACTCATGCTTCAAATTTTCATCTACGCCTACGGCCATCTCCTCAGGTTCTAGCTCCTGGATCATTTCAAGCCTCGTCAAGAGACCCGATTTCTCCGAATCTAAACCTCCTAGATCCAATAGCATAATTTCTACATCTCTTCCGTCGCGGATTAGATTACACAGCAATTCCCGGAACTTCGCTTCCATGCCGTCCTTAGTCTGCGGATGAATTGATCCGAAACTGTACAAAGGCAGCGCCAACTGAATCGCTCCCTTTGAATCCAATGAGGCTGATCTCATTATCTCAACCGATCCTTGAAAAATCTCGGCAAAGTCACTGTATTTTGCATCAATTCTTAGCTGGAGTCGGTTTAAAATCTCGTTGGCGTTCTCCTGCTGCTTGTTACTCACCTTTTGAAACCGCCAAGCGAGGTAGACTTGGATAGCGGCAACATACGCGGCAACATAAATAGCGAAAACAATTCCCAGTACTCCGATCGCAGCACCTCCAAAAGCATAGATTACATAGAAAAACAAACCGAGCAGCAAAACGAACAGCGTTGTGGTCGAAGTTAGCCAAAAAACTTCCCAATTCCCTAAAGACCTCTTTCCGTCGCGTCCTTCCCGTTCTGCGGTTGCCTCGCCAGTACCCTTCGTCATACGCTCTCCCCAGTAACCCGTTCTCCTTCTCGCAGACGTTGAGCATGAAATTCCAAACGCTCCACGATCACATTTACCAGGTATCCCATCATTCCAGCGAGTGCAATTACAGCGAACAACCTCGGAAACTGAAAACTCTCGCTGTACTTAATTACTAACGACCCAACCCCGACCCGTGAACCTAAAAACATTTCAGTGATTATAATCAAGGCCACTACCAAGGACGCGACGATTCGCATCGAGGACCAACTTCCCAACACCACTTCTGGTAGTACAATTTTGAGAAAGACCTTTGACTTAGGTACCCCCAAATTTCGATAGACAGCAACCCTGCCTCGATCAATTCCACGTACTCCGTCAGCGACCGCGAGTGCCATGATGAGACTGGCTGTGCCCGCAGCGGTAACCACCTTGCTGAGCACGCCTATGCCGAAGACAATTACGAGCAGCGGGAACAAGACAGACGGAGGTACTGAACGCAAAAAATCCCAGCCGGGTCGGACGAATCTGTATACACGCTCAGAAAGGCCGAGCAGCGCCCCCAGAGTGTAACCGACAATCAGAGTGAGGAGGAAGCTCAAACCCACCCGAATCAGGGTACCTAACGTCGCGGCGATGACCTCGGGATCGCCAGCAAACCCAGCTAGCGCGCCGAGTATGCTCCAAGACGAAGGCCAGAAGAATGCAGTTGCTGGCGATACAACCGACCACGTCAATCGTAGTACTTCGTAAGCTATCCCAATTAGGCCGAATGAGCCCACTACAGGAACTAACCGATGCCATAACCTAGATCGTGTCAGAGTGAAGTTTAACATAAAATTCCCCCAGACCTTTCCCTTCCATCGCTTGCTCATTACCCACCCATGGATTGAACCACGAAGTTATTGTTTTCCGCGACTCGGAAATAGCCCATATCTCGTCTGCTAGGAAAGCGACTTGCGCCCATCGATGGAGAACTATCACCACCGTCCCTCGGGTTCTTTTGGCGGTGCTCCTAAGACTCACTAGAGCCTTTTGTGACCGTTGGCCGTCGAGGGCCGAAAATGGTTCATCCAAAAGGCACACCCGCCATGGAACAACTGCCAACATGCCCAATAAAGCCATCTGTCTCTCTCCTCCACTTAACGTTGCAACCTTCTGCCCGGAAAGCTGAGATCGTCTTAGACCGCGGACCAGGCTTTCAGAAGTAGGCCGGTCATCAACTAATAATTCAAGATGGGAACCAACATCGAGCCAGGGGACGAGACACGGCGCTAGGCCCTGACGTATATAAACTCCTCCACCTCCGGGGGAGAAGTATGAATGGCTCCACTCGCAAGAGCCCTCGGATGGTGTAGCAACCTCCGCCAGCAACTTGAGTAGCGTCGTCTTGCCTGAACCGTTGGCGCCAACTAAGCCGACAATCGTCCCCGGTGCTACCACTCGAGAAAAGCCGCGGAACAGCCACCTCGGCCCCAGGCTGGTAGGAACGCAGTAGCCAAGCTGATCAATCTTCAGGGCAGTAGATGTATTCATTGTAAGATTCAGTTGAGTCAACGATTTTCGATTGGTAGAAAAAGTCCGCCATGAAAGAAATGTCCTCTTCAGTCGCCTTGCAGCCAGGAACCCATAGCGGTAGGTTGGCACGATTTAGTACTTCCCGGTCCAAATTAGTGTACTTCTCCGCACTAACGATTGCCGACTGAGGATCAACATCAATTAGGTTGACAGCGGAAGCGAGCGCCCGGTAAATTGCCGCCGACGCTTCAGGCCTGTCCCTCTTAAATTGACCGTTTATCACGTGAGCTCCCGCTAGCAGGGGATCGTGAATGAATGTGCCCAAGGGTCCCGCCATCAATACTTTTCCAAGATCATTCTGAAGTGCAAATGCTACTTGAGGTTCTACAGCGAACAATGCGTCTACGCTACCCTGAGATAAGCTTGCCAATGCTTGATCTGGTGAGATGCGCTCGACGGAAGCAAATTCCAAGCCCTGCTGGTTCCCGATGTACTTCACATAAGCCTCCGCTGTTGATGCTGGGATTGTACCTATTCGCTTACCCTTTAAAAATTCAATACCCATGGTGCCTGCATTAGCTTCACTGGGGACTATGAAGGCTTCACCCCAGCGCTCCTTCCCGAACGCATTAAACATTGCCACATGTAGGGCCCCCGGAGATAGCTCACTGGTTCGCAGGAATAGCTCTGTGCCAGTCGCAGATGCGAGATCAACGTCGCCTCTGATCACGGCAGTAGTGAGCGTATTGGTCGTCGAGAATGGCTCTAGCTGTACCTCAAAGGGACTAAAGAGGTTGTTTTCAACTGCAACGAACAGAGGTAGGTTAATAAGATAGGGTGAATAACCAACGGTGATGACCTTCTCTACTGACTCGCCCCTGTCTCGACTCTCGCCGGCCTTTATCAGCCAGAATGCCACGCCAGCCAGGAGGACAGCTAGAATCGTTCCCCAGAATATGGGCCACAGTCGTCTCCTCTTAGTCATCGCTGCCTCCAGTTAGTTCGCTTAGACTATATCACTAGATGTATTGAGTGAGAAGCATAGCTGAATACATGGCCGTGAAGTAGGTTTCCATTTTTCAGGGAGGTTGGCGAGCGTCTGCCCTAGTGTTTGAGGGACTCGCAGATGTTGGTGCCGACGCCAGCGAAGGAATCGGACTTATAGACACATTTGGCGGTGGCGGTGCCCCACCTCAAGCGCTCGAACTGGGGCGATTTACCAATAATCCCCGGTTAGGTCAATACGCTCCCCAACGGAATCGCCGGAGCGTCCCGGGGGCCCGAAGAGCATGCAGGCGGGAAAGCTGCTACCTTGGGAGCGGTGGCGAGCGGGATCGTCAGATAGCGTCTTACACACCATGCCAGCCACCGCTACAACGAGCCGCAGGTCACCCCGTTGTCCGCCGGCTCGTAGGCCAGGCTGGCGGTTCTGACGTCGTCGACGCAGAAGGTGAAGCTGACGTTGCCCTTCTTCGTCCCCGAGGTCACCAGGGCCACCCAGCCACCGGTGTCGCCGGGCGCGCTCTCCGTGTGGTCGCCGCTGAAGTGCCGGTGGCCGAGCCCACCGGGCTGCCCGGGTCGTCAGCCACTGACAAACGGTCCGCTGGCGACGTCTTAACCTCCCTTTCTCACCAACTTCGTCGCCAGAGGCCGCAGGGCCCCGTGGGTGCAAGGCGTAGGCGAGTTGGCCCCGCAGACGTACTGTACGCACTCCGCGGACGCCGGCCGACCTGCAACGCAGCAGGCACGGGCAGATGCGGACTCGCAGCAGAGGGCTGGTGAGATAGGCAGGTCAACCCGCCGGGTCCAGCCGCTCCAGCAGGAGGTCGAACGCCTCCCGCCCGTGGAGGGAGCGCAGGTCGTCGTCGGTGCGTAGCAGCTCGGCGTTGGTGAAGCCGGCGTCGACGGCGGCCCGCAGCGCCTCCAGCGCCTCCTTCTCGCGGCCGGCCAGGGCGCGGGCGCAGGCCAGGTTGTAGAGCACCACCGGGTCGTCGGGCCGGATCTGCCGCGCCACCTCCAGGACCGCCACCGCCTGCCGAATCTGTCCCCCGGCACGCAGGTCGCGGTGCAGGTAGAAGGCGGTCTGCACGAAGGCGCTGGCGAGCAGGCGGCCGGCGGTGCGGCGCTGGGCGCGGCTCGCACCCTCCTCCGCCGCCAGCCTTTGCAGGCGCCCGATCTCCAGCCGGCGGGCGAGGCGGGCGGTGGAGACGGGACGCTGCGGCGACTCAAGCTCCGCCAGGGCGCGGCCGAGGCGGGCACCGTAGGCCGCCTCGTAGTCGGCCCAGCGCCGGCGCTGGCGGACCGCCTCGGCGTAGTCGTCCCTCGCCTCCAGGGCGGCGAGGCGGGCGGCGGGGACGGCGAGGTCGGGAGCGACCCGGTCCCCCGAGTCCGGCTCGCCCAGTTCCGGCGACCCCAACTCCGACGAATCCGGCTCCGATGAATCCAGCTCCGGCGCCTCCAACTTCGACCGCTCCAACATCGTCCGCTCCGGCGTCGGCCGCTTCGACGAATCCGGCGCAGGTTCGAGGATCTGCGGATAGGTGCGCAGGATCGCCCGGTAGCGCTCCGCCGCCCGCAGCAGCTCGCCGTCGCCTTCCAACTCGCGGGCCCGCTCCAGGTCGGCGGCATAGAGGTCGGCGGCGAGGAGGCGGTCGACGGGGCGCTGGCCCTGCCCCATGGCGACGACCTCCATCCAGCCGACCGCCTCGGTCGCCAGCTCCGGCGGCATCCAGCGGTGGACGCCCTCGAAGATCTCCAGGCGGTGGGGGGCGCCGCGGCGGCCGAAGTGGGCATCGATGGCGTGCATGCCGGCGTAGTTGAAGTCGAGCGTTCCGGCGGCGCCGAAGCTGGCGAAGGGGACATCGTCGGCCATCCACTCCGCCCCCTCGCGGCCACCGCTGGCGATCACCCCCGCCAGCGACCCGGTGCGCCCGAGGAGCCAGGCGACGTGGGCACCGCCGGAGAAACCCGCCGCGTACAGCCGCCCCGGGTCCACCGCGAAGCGCCGCAGTTCCGGCAGCAACGCCGCCAGCGCCCGCTCGTTGGGCTCCCACGGACCGTCGCTGCGGGTGCCGTCGGAGGAGATGAGGATCCAGCCGTGCCGCTGCGCGCCCTCCAGGAAAAGCTCGGCGGCGTGGCGCGAGCGGCCCCGGGGATCGAAGATCAGCAGCGTCGGCCAGCGGCGGGGGGCCGTGGCGGCGCCGTTCGACTCGCCATCACCGTCCGTGGATGGCTCCGGCGCCTGGGCGGCCTCGCCGGCGGGGGCGGGGGCGGGGGCGGGGGCGGGACCTCCCTGGGGATAGCCGGCGGGCAGCAACAGGGTGTAGGTCTGGCCGGGGTCGGCGAGGCTGACCACCCCCTCCACCAGGACGCCGGTGGGAAAGGCGGTGGGCGCCTCGGCGGCCGGGGCCGGGAGGCCGGCGGCGCACAGCAAGGCCAGCAGCAGGATCGGCCACCAACGCAGGGCGAGGGACGGGACCGCCGCAAAGCGGAGTGCCGGCCCCCGGCAACGGCAACTCGGACGGAGCGGGGGACGGAGCGGCATCGAGCCATGGTACGCCGAAACGAACGGAAGGTTCGAGCCCACCTTGCGGGTACGGGAGCGGAGCCCGCGGCACCACCTCAGCGACGCTGGAAGCCCTGGAGCGGTGAAGGAGGAGGGCGCATTAAAAAACCCGGGCGCCGCGACAAGGTCGCGGGCCCGGGCTGATTGCTCTACAGCGAACTGAGAGCTCAGGTCTTGAGCTCTTACAGCGAGCCGCAGGTCACCACGTTGGCGCCTGAGTCGTAGGCCAGGCTGGCGTGGGTGACGTCATCGACGCAGAAGGTGAAGCTGATGGCGCCCTTCTTCGTGCCGGAGGTCACCAGGGTCACCGAGCCGCCGGCACCGGTGTCGCCGGAGGCACCCTCCGAGAAGTCACCGCTGAAGGTGCCAGCGACGGTGGCCGAGCCCACCGGGTTGCCCAGGTCGTCGGCCAAGGTGACGGTGGCGGTGCCCCGCTTGGACCCCTGGCCGGCGTTCTGGGTGCCGGCGACGATGGACTCGACGTGGACGGTGGTGGCGGTGCCGCCGCCGGTGGTGGTGGCGCTGGCGGTGTTCGAGTACGCCGAATCACCGTTGCCGTTGTAGGCGCGCACGCGGTAGTCGTAGCTGGTCGATGCCGCCAGCCCCGTGTCCGGGTAGGTGGTGACGTCGGCGCCGACGATGGCGATCTCCGCGAACGCCCCGCCACCGCTGGCGCGCTCGATCTTGAAGCCGGTCTCGTCGCCGGAGTTGTCACTCCAGGAGAGGTCGATGGTGCTGGACGAGGTCGCCGTGGCCACCAAGCCGCTGGGGGCCGCCGGCGGGTTGCCACCGGTGGTGACAGCGGCGTAGCTGTCGAAGTTGTCGAAGGTGAAGACGTCGCCGTTGAAGCTGTTGGTGGCGAAGAGGATGACGATGTCGTCGACCCCGGCGTCGGAGGTGGACGGGTCCGGCTGGTCCACCAGGGTGAAGATCAGCCGCTCCCAGGCGTTCTGCACCGAGGTGGTGGCGCTGTACCGGCTGTGGCGGCCGCTGGGGTAGTTGCTGGAGGTGGCCACCGAGGAGTCCTCGAGCTGCACAATAGTCTCCGTGCCCACCGGCGCCGCGGTGTAGACGTCCATGTAGAAGCGCTCCTGCTCCGAGGAGTAGACCGAGGCGTCGGAGATGGCCGTGGTGTCGTAGAACAGGGTGTCGAACTGCTCGCCGGAGTTGCGGGCGTACTCGCCCGACAGCGCCGAGGTGTTGACCCCGGACGGGTCCGGGTTGGCGACCTCGGTCAGGGTGCCGGTGGCACTCTGGAAGGTGACGTTGGCCGGGTCGTCGAAGTTCTCGAAGCTGAAGTCGTAGGCGTATAGCGGGTCCACACGCACCGGCATGGCCAGCACGTCGTCGCCGCAACCGCTGGTGATGGCGACGGTGACGTCCCCACTCTCGCCCCCCCAATCAACGGTGATGGACGAGCTGCCCTGGCCGGAGACGATGCTGGCACCGGCGGGCACGGACCAGTTGAAGGTGCTGCCGCCGAAGGCGTTGCCCACCGAGTAGACGACGCCGGCCTCCTGGTTGTCCACCCGGGCCTCGCCGGTGATGTGGGGGAAGTTGCCGTCATGGACCCGGACGTGGTCGATCTCCAGGATCTGGGGGAAGACCGTGGTGGCGTCCGGAGAACCCGGGAAGTTGCCACCCACCGCGACGTTGAGGATGAAGTGGAAGCGCTCGTCGAAGGGCCAGACGTAGGGATCGGTGTCGGCGGTGGTCATGGTGGCGAAAAGGACGTCGTCCACCATCCAGCGGATCTCCCCCGCCTCCCGCTCGATGGCGAAGTCGTGGAAGCCGTCGGTGAAGCGCTCGCCGCCGGGCAGCTTGTACTTGATGCTGATGAACTTGTTGTCCGGGTAAGGGTCGCCGAAGTGGATGGCTCCACTGGCCGTGGAGGGCTCGGAGCCGATGTTCTCCATGATGTCGATCTCACCGCTCTGGGGCCAGCCGCCGTAGACCTCGTCGGTGGGGAGCATCCAGAAGGCGGGCCAGATCCCCTGTCCCACCGTCAGTTTCATCCGCGCCTCGAAGCGGCCGAAGGTCCAGTCCCCCTGGTTGAGGGTGCGGATGCGGCCGGAAGTGTAGGACTTGTTGCGGATGCGCTCCTCCCGGGCTTCGATCTTCAAGCTGCCGCCGGACACCGTGACGTTGCCGGTCTGGTAGGTCTGGAGCTCGTTGTTGCCCCAGCCACAGATCCCCTCGGCACAGCCGTCACCGGTCTGGTAGCTCCACTTGCCGGTGTCCAGGGAGGAGCCATTGAACTCGTCACTCCACACCTGGGAGGGACACTGGGCGCTGGCGGCGGTAGGCCACAGCAGCAACAAGGCGGCGGCGACCAGCAAGCAGGGGGAGAGGAGGCGCTGGCGCAAGGGCCGGCGGGAACGGTTCGTCATGGGATTCTCCTTGGTCGGCGGCGGCCCTCACGGTACCCCGGAGCACCCCCGGCACTGGTTCACTAAATCGATTTAGTGAAGGGTACCCGAATCTGTTTCAAGGCGCAAATAGTTCAGGGCGGCAGGCGGTTCTGGCCCCCAGGCAACGAAAAACCCGGGCCGCGATGAAGCCGCGGGCCCGGGTCGGTGGATTTCGCTGTGCTGCTGACTAGCTGTGCTGCTGACCAGGTGGTTGCTGCCTACTTGCGGTAGTACATGCAGGTGGAGCCATACCAGCAGGAGCCATTGCCGCAGAAGTGACCGTAGCCGCTGACGGTGGGGCAACCATCGCTACAGCAGATGCCGCTGTCAATCGCCTTGGTCTGGGGGTCCTCCGGCCGCTGGGCCAGGATCTGCTCCAGGGTCTCCCCGTCGCCGTCGTTCTCCATGTCGATGCTGACGTCACCGTGCTGGGTGATGGCATCGAAATCGACGGCGCAGTCCACCGCTGCCACATCGGCCTGGGCGATGCCGGCGAAAGCGGTCAGGGCGAGAGCGAACATGGCGATCAGAAGGGCTTTCTTCACGAGGTCTTCCTTTCTCATGGTTTAAGGGATTTCGAACGAGCGAACCATATCAGTGCATATTCGCATTTTCAAGTACCTGCAATCATTATCACGCCTAATAAAGCCCCTCTAGAGACCAAGTCGACCGGCTTTTTGCAAATCGTCCACGAGATGGATGATAATCATCCACATGATGGACGATTTACCCAGCTACCTGCCTCGTCTGGCTTCGGGCCTGGTGCGCAGAGCTTTGGAGGTCTCCCCCGTGGTCGTGCTCATGGGAGCGCGCCAGACGGGGAAGACGACCCTGGTGCGATCCGAGGTGGCACTGGACGGCCCGGAGGATCGGCTCTACCTGACCCTCGACGACCTGTCGGTTCGGGAACGGGCCCGGGCACAACCGGAAGACTTGGTGCGCAGCGCGCCTCTCCTCACCCTGGCCGAGGTGCAGCGGGAGCCGGACCTGATCCTGGCCATCAAGGGGGCGGTGGACGCGGATCGACCGCGCCGGCCCGGGCGGTTCCTCCTCACCGGGTCCGCCAACCTGCTCTTGATGCAGCGGATCTCGGAAAGCCTCGCGGGGCGTGCCACCTACGTCACCCTGTGGCCGCTGACCCACCGGGAGAAGTTGGGGCTGGGCCGTGCCGGGCTGTGGGACGAGCTTCTGTCCCGGCCGGTCGATGAATGGTACGACCTGGTGCGTGGGCAGGAGGTGCCCTCCGCCGACTGGCGGAGCGAGGCGTGCATCGGCGGCTACCCCACACCGGCGGTGGAGCTCGGCACGGCCGACTCCCGGTCCGTCTGGTTCGACGGCTACGTCCGTACCTACCTGGAACGAGACCTTCAGGACTTGGCGTCCATCGACAACTTGATTGACTTTCGGCGCCTGATGCGGGCTACCTGCCTGCGCCTGGGAAACCTGATGAACCAGGCGGAGATGGGCCGGGACGTCCAGCTCCCGCGGACCACCGTCCACCGCTATCTGAACCTACTGGAGACCTCCTACCAACTCGTGCGCCTGGAACCCTACTCCGTCAACCGCACCAAGCGGCTGGTCAAGAGCCCGAAGCTCTTCTGGAGCGACCCTGGCCTGGCCCTCCATCTCGCCCAGGAGGAGGCCGGCGGCGCCCACCTGGAGAACCTGGTGCTCCACGACCTTCTCGCCTGGCGCGACTCCCAGATCCCCAGGCCGGAGGTTTTATTCTGGCGCACCAGCACCGGGGTCGAGGTCGATCTCGTCATTGAGCACCCGGGCGGCCTCCTGCCCATCGAGGTCAAGGCCACCCGTAACCCCGGCCGCAACGCCGTCCGCGGCCTGGAGGCGTTCCGCGACGAATATCCCGACCAGGTAACCGGCGGCCTGCTGCTCCACGGCGGAGAGGAAACCCAGTGGATCTCCCGGAACATCCTGGCCGCGCCGTGGCACCGGGTGGTGTGATCGGCGAAGCCCGCTATCTGGCCCCTTGCCTATTGATCCCAGCCTTAGTCACCATGGTGAAAAGTTCTTGCGCGCTATTCGTACATCCCTGGCCGCCATGCTCGCGAGTCTCGCGTTTGTGCTCAGGGGCATTCGAGGATGCATAAAAAAACAGTGGTGACAGCGTGGCTCAAAGCTCAAGAGCCAAGCGAAGTCCCTTATCCACCCTGCTGAGCAGACGGTCCGAAATCCGTCCCACCCTGGCGTCGAGAAAAGCGCGGTCCAAGGTCAATAGCTGGGACACGTTCGCAATAGAATCGCGAGGCAGACCAGTGGTTTCCGCGGGCAGAAGGACGTTGCCAGGAGCCGCCGCGCGATCAAGCGAAGAGGTAAGTCCGACCACGATGACGGTCTGAATCCGGCTGCGGTTGAAGGAGTTGGCCTGGACGACCAAGACTGGCCGACGATACCCCGGCTCGGAGCCCTCGGGCGGAGCTAAGCTCGCCCACCGGATCTCGCCCCGCCGGATCACCAATCCTCTCGCGGCTGACTGGCCAGCATCATCGTGCGAAGCACCGGATCCAACTCGGAGGGCTGGTCAGCGTAGACCTCATCGAGCTGTTCGGTGATCAACGCTTCGCGTTGGTCCGTCAGCTCGCGCATGAGTTCCTGCCAACCGACATCGTCCGGTAGTCGGTCGATGAGTTGCCTAGCTTTTTCTTTGACCGTCATGATGAGAGCCATCTTATCGCGCCCCCACCGTCACCGAAGACCATGCTTTGGCGCCCGTCTCATCCAGGCGGGCCGCAGCGTCGATAAGAGCGTCAGGCCGTCGTCGTCGAAGGCGCCTGGCTCATTCGGGACTATGTGGGCGGTGGGACCCGCCGATTGCAAACAACTCGTAAAAGAGCCCGGCAAGGACAAACCTTGGCGCCGGCAGGACGTATCCGGCGCCATGAGCACCAGCCCTGCCCGACCTCCCTGCGCCCCCCCATCGCCGCCGTCCCGCTCCCCGCTCCGGGCACTGCTGTTGGCAACGCTGTGCCTCGGCGCGGCGATCACCCCGATGACGGCGCTGGGGGTGACCCGGGGGGAGCCCATCACCGTCGCCCCGGCGGCGGGGGAGATCCGGGTGGACGGGGAACTGGGGGATCCGGGGTGGACGCGGGCCGAGGCGGTGGACGGCTGGCTGGAGACCAACCCCGGGGACAACGTGCCAGCGGAGGTGGGCAACGCCGCCATGCTGGCCTACGACGGGGAGTTCCTCTACGCCGCCTTCGAGTTCCACGACCCCGAGCCGACGTCCATCCG